>Ga0209518_1000098_pt1 | contig 119508 bp, 91 predicted proteins | sample RifGroB1_FD_183993 | JGI IMG/M metagenome (GOLD analysis project Ga0209518, IMG submission 183993) | Groundwater microbial communities from Rifle, Colorado, USA - Groundwater B1 (SPAdes) (version 2) | ecosystem: Environmental > Aquatic > Deep subsurface > Groundwater | place: Rifle, Colorado... | reverse complement strand
ATATTACTAAAAGACAATGAAATATTAAAAAAAGCTCACAATGAGTACAAAAAATTCACAGAAGATGAAGAACTAAGAGACTTAGCATTAAGACGTGAAATGTTTAAAATGGATCATGAAACTCAACTTTATGAAGCAGAAAAAAAAGGAATAGAAAAAGGAATAGAGAAAGGAATAGAAAAAGGTAAAGAAGAAGGCGAATTATTAGACAAACAAAATGTTTTGATAAAACTTATTACAAAAAAATTCGGCATCACTGATAATGAAAAAGAATTAATTAAAAGAACTACTAATTTAGAAAAACTTGATATTGCTATTGAGGACACTCTATTTATTGATAATAAAGACGAAATATTGGGTAAATTGAGATAAAACAGATTAATATGATTGAATAATAAATCTTTGTTTTTCTAACAATATCATTTGTTTCATCCTTTCTTTATCATTCTAGCTAAATTAGGTATTGCTATATAGGCTGTCGCTAATGCAAAAATGACTCCTGCAAACATAGAAGTCCCAAGACTGAAAATAGCCTGATTTGAGGAAAGAGACAAAACGCCAAAACCTGCAAGTGTTGTCAACGCACAAACAAAAACAGATTTAAATGTTGCTAAAATTTCTTCTTTATCATAGTTGTTCTTAAAAGCTGTGGTAACAAATATTCCATAATCAACGGCAATTCCAAGTAAAAGAATTGAAGATGTGAGGTGCATTATGTTAAAGCCTCTTCCTGTAAAAAATGCGACAGAAAAGCCAGTGATTAATGCTGCAACAGGAGGAAGAATAGCAAGTAAAGAATAAATTGGATTTCTATAAGCAATAAGTAAAATCACAAATATAATTATTAATGCACTAAAAACTAAAATCAAAGCCTTTTTCTCAAACTCAACCAAAGACTTTGCACTGTCCATAAGAGCATCTGACATAAAAAAATCTACTTTCTCTTTTGTAAGAATATTAGAAATTTGTTTAGCCCGTTCTCTACTATTTATATGTATCAAAAGGTATTCTTGACCTCTCAAATCAACAAACATAGATTCAATCTCTTCTGCAATATAGTCTGGCATTTTAGTTAGAATTAAATCGTTAATATTTTTTATATTTTCAACCCACAATGAGAATGTATCATCTGTAAAAATAGAATTTTTTAATTCTTCATTAAAAAAATCTTGATTAAAGTTATTTTTAATAAAATTTTTATGATTTTTAATATTTGCTTCTGATAACATAAAGATTGAAGGCGATAAAAATAGCAAATCTTTATTATTTTGATAAATAGTTTTATATGCTAAAAAACTTTTTTTTATCATATCTTCTCTTGTGTTACCTGTAAATACTAAGAAAACACTATCAGTAGACTCTTTAAACTTATTTTGAATTATTTTTATCTTATTATCTAATATTTTGTGATTTTTATCGAGGTTTCTAATATTATCTTCAAATTTTGTAAATAAAGCACCTATTATTATTACAGCAAAAACCACTAACCAGACAATAAAAGATTTTTTACCAAATTGAGGTAGATTTATTTTTTTTATGTGACAAGAGTATTGCTCTGGTGGAATGATTTTTTGTAAAACAAACCAATTTAGCAGAAATGAAAAGCTTATTCCTAAAAAACCAAACAAACCAATTTCTTGAAGTGATATAATATTTGAAAAAATTAGAAGAATAAACGCAGAAATTGTTGTTAAATAGCCTAAAATCATTGATATGCCAATTTTTTGTCTTAATTCTTTTAAAGTTGGATAAACACAGAGTTTTGAAAGATAATGAACCGTGTAATCAATGGCAATACCTGCCGTAGTTGAACCAAAAGCAAAAGCAATACCTCCATAACTCTTTTTAAAGACAGCAATTATAAAGAAAGTCAGAGCAAACCCACCAATAATTGGAACAAGCCCGTAAAGTAAAATGCTGATTCTATTAAAAAACACATAAAAAACTAGCAGAGTTAGAAATATAGATAAAATAAAGATAAAACCAATTTCAATCTGGATTGATTTAAAACTTTCTGAGTAATAAAGATGAGGCGAATATAAAAATCCTTTAAAATTGTCTTTTTTTGCAAATTTTTCTATATCTTTATTTAAATTATAGAGTTTTTCGCTATTTTCATAATCATCTGGTGAGAAATTAGCCTTAAACACCTTTATATAAGATTTTTTATCGTCTGATACAACGCCGCCATATTGAGGGAAATATTTGCCAGACGTACCGCTATTTGCAAGCTTTAACACTGAAAAACCCATCATAACTGGGTCTAAAAAAAATGCCTCATTTGCTGTAAAAAACGGGCTGCTCTCTATATAATTTACCTTCTTTACAAAACCTTCTTTGATTTTTTCTTTACTAAAAGGATTCTCCAAAAACTCGTAAGGATAAAGTAGTAACGAATTTGTACTTGCATAGTCCATAATTTCAAAAATATCATTTTGGTCTGGTATTGCACTCTTTAAGGTGAAATTTACATTTTTAAACAGTAAATCAATGGCGTTTTTTTCTTCTTTTATTAGTTTATTTATAGTGTAGCTATGTTTGCCTTTTTTATAAGATTTTATAAGAATCTGTTTTTGATTTTCGTCTAATTTTTGTAGAATCTTTTCAAAATTACCAAAACTAATCTTTTTTGGTGTAAAATTAACTTTATTAACCATTTGCTCAATTTGGTTGATAATATCTGATAATTTAGCTGCATTATCAACTTCTACAAAAAGAATAACCTTGTCAGCTACTGGAGATAATTGAGTTAATTCTAAAGACCTCTGCATCTTTTCATCGTGTGGGATAAGAGCCTGAATTGAAGTATCGAGTTTTATCATTGGAGCAGAAATACCAATAATTATCCCCGAAATTGCAACAATTATAGAAGAAATTATAAATCTTGGCTTAAAAATATTTTTCATTTGGGGATGTTCCTGTTATTGTATTTTTAAATTCATATAAAATAGTCGATTTATCTTTAAAAAAAATCTTAATATTCTCTATTTTGTCATCTATTCCAATAACTTCAATTTTTTCAACCTTTGTAGGTTTAAAAGGAGTTACTGTATATTTTTGTTTGCCATTAGTTGTAATTTGTTCTATCTTAAAGTTTTTCTTTAAATCATCCTCATTTGTAGAAAATAAAAACGCAATATTATCACTATTATCATTATTTCCGCTAATTTCTATCTCATTCATTCCTTCTCGTTTAAAAAACATTCTGTTTTCTCTTTTTTTTACCTCAATAACTATTGGTTTTGTTTGTTTAAATATAAATTTATCTAACCCATTCATAGCAATATAACCACTACTTACAATTGGTTTTTTGAGATACAAAGCACTTTTATAAGCGGTAAACTCAGTGTAAAGCATAGAATTTTTTGGATGTGGAATTTTTTGAGAATATAAACTTATGGTAACAATAAATAATAAAAATACAAAAATTATCTTTTTCATAGTCATAGATTAACAAATATATTTTATTTTGTCATCTATTTTTAGTTAGTTAATTAGATTTTTACAATTTGGTTGATTTGGAGGAGAGTTTAATTATAGTATATATACTGAATTAATATAATATGCTAAAGAATCCATCTCTTTTTTGTCAAAATTATTTTGAAGAATATATTTTGTCTTTGAAAAAGAATCAATTTTATTGCTATCATCTTTCAAAAAATATGCTTTTTTTAAATACTTTCTAAATTCTTCAAATTTATTTCTTTTGTTTTAGTATTAAAAAAATTAAGATTAAAACTATCAAATCAATAGAAATTTATATCTTTATTTTCTATTAATAAACTCTTTTTTTATTGGTCAATTTAAAGTGAGTTAATTTAATTATGCAAAATGTATGATTATAGTTGAAATTTAAAATTTTTATCAATAAAAATAAAATATTTTTATTAATTTATTAATATTACTTGCATTTTCTAAGCTGATATATTATAAAGATAGTAATTTTAACTATTTATCCAATAATCATCAATTATTAAAAAAAATATAAATCTTTAAATAAAATGTTTTTTACTACACAATAAAAATCTAACTTACATTAAAATATGCTCAAAAGTTTTTTATAAACCCATGACTAAAAATAAAAAATAAATTTAAATAATTAAATAATTTTTACTTGAAAGAAATTTTTATTTATATTATAGTTACATTTATAGAATTATTTTTATTCATAATATAAAGTTCTTTGATCTTGGCATATTGTTTTTTTTACAAAATGGGAATTTTATTATAAATTATATATTCTAATTATATTCAAACTGGGGTAAATTTTTATGGACAACTCAAAAAAAATGATAGACGAAGTAAAAGCAATTATAAGTAAAATCACAAGAATAGACAAATCTATGATTATGGAAAACTCTTCTTTAAGAGAAGACTTATGGATTGATTCATTACAGGCTATACAAATTGTAGTTTCTATTGAAGAAGAATTTAATATAAAAATAAGTGAAGTTGAAATCTTTAATGTTGATACAGTAATGGAAGTTGTTGAACTGGTGGAGGAATATAAAGGAGGAAAAAATGATGTCTAATAAAATTGCTCTTATTTCTCCAAGAAGTTGTTTTTTTTTAAAAAGAGAAGATAAAAATTTAATCCTAGATAATCTTACAGGCTTTGATGTACATCAAAGATATTGGTCTGGTTTAACTAGTGCTTTTCCTATTCTTGCATCTTTGACACCATCTGAGTTTGAAATAGAAATAATAGATGAAAATATCGAAGACATTGATTATAATAAAGATTATTGCATGGTCGCAGTAACAGCTATGACACAACAAGCAATTAGAGCCTATCAAATTTGTGCAGAATTCAGAAAAAGAGATATACATACTGTAATTGGAGGAGTTCATTCATCTTTTGAGACTGAAGAGGCAAGTCTTTATGCTGATACTGTTGTTATAGGGGAAGCTGAGAATATCTGGCAAATACTACTTTCTGATTTAAAAAATGGAACAATAAAAAAAAGTTATGATCAAAAAGATTATCCTCCTGTAGATTTAACAAAAGTACTTATTCCAAGATATGACCTTCTAAAAAATAAGAATTACAAAATCTTATGGTTAAATACCTCAAGAGGGTGCCCTTATGATTGTGAGTTTTGTTCTGTAACTAATTTTTTTGGAAAGAAAATGAGAAATAAAACTATTGATCAAATATGTAATGAAATAGAGTTTGTAAAAAAACATTTTCCACGAATTTTAATTGGTTTTGGTGATGACAATATGTTTGTAAACAGAAAACACGCTTATCAGTTATTAGAAAGATTTAAAGAATTAAACTTTAAGTGGGTTGCTCAAACAGATATATCAATAGGTGAAGATAAAGAATTTCTAAAATCTCTTTTTAATGCAGGTTGTCAAACAGTATTTATTGGTTTTGAGAGTCTTGATGAAAAAAATCTTGAGGAAATTTATGAAGTTGGTAAAAAATTAAAAAAAGATTTTTTTGCAAGGTATGAAGGTATGATAGAAAATATACAATCAAATGGTATAGGTATTTGGGGAGCTTTTATAATCGGTCTTGATAATGATACCTCACAAACTTTTAAAACAATAGTTGATTTTACTGAAAAGGCTAATTTATTAGGCGCTCAAATTACTGTCTTAACTCCTTTACCCGGCACTAGATTAAGAAAAAGACTCATGGAAGAAAAAAGACTTTTACCTACTTCATGGGAAAATTATACTTTACAAAATATTAATTTTATTCCAAAAAATATTTCATATCAAGATATAGAAAATGGTATTATAGATTCTATGAAACAAATTTTTTCAGAAGAAAGAAGATTAAAAGTAGCAAAATATTTCAAAGATATATATATAAATCTGGGAAAAGATTAAATGGGGGATTTTTTAAAGCTTTTTAATGAACAAAAACAAGAATTAAACTGTTCTAATGTTATACCTATTATAAAATATCTTGAAGATAATCTTGGTAAAGAAAAATCAAGTAGAATAATAGAATCTCTTGGATTACCAATTTCTTTCTTATTAACTAAAAACAACTGGGTTTCTTATGATTATTATGTAAAACTTTTACATAGAATGGTTGAAGAAACAGGCGATGAAAAAGCTCCTTTTAAGGCTTGTTACAGTATAAATTCTCAAAGCCTCTTTGATTATATAGCTTTTCAATCATACACAAATGCATTGTTTATTGGTTCTCCAAAAATGATTTATAAAGTTGGTTTTGATTTTAAATTTTATAGAAGATGGACTAAAATCGGTGATTTTGAAATAATTTCTTCAACAAATGAGTCAATTGTTTTAAAATTAACTTTAAAAGAAGGTTACAAACAGGATAAATACAACTGTCTTACTATTCAGGGATATATTGCATCAACACCAGAAGTTATTGGATTACCACCAGCAGAGTTGGAGCATACACATTGTGCATGTGATGGCTATGATGAATGTATTTATACAATAAGATGGAAAAATAAAAAGAAGTTTATTTCTCTTTTTAATCTATTAGTAATTGGCGGTATATTGTTATCAGAATATTTTTTCTTAAATAAATTTCTTGATTTTAGAATTTCTTTTCCGATAACAATTTTATTTATTTTCAATGTATTTTTTATGAAACAAAGTTATGATAACTGGAAACAAATCAAATTAAATGAACGGATAAATGAAAATCAAAATAAAACACTTTTACAGATAATGGAAAAAAGAGAGCAGGATTATTCTGAAATATTAGAAACAAAGACTAAACTAGAAGAAAAAACGACATATCTATCAATATTTAATGAAATAAATGAAAAAATAACAGAAGATACAAAATTTAATAGTCTTATTCTAAATATAGGAAGCATTCTTGTAAGAAGATTAAATTTTATTATTGGAAGTTTTTTTCAATTTAATCCAAAACTTGACAAATTTAAATGTCAATTTAATATTTTTGGAGAAAAGTCAAAAAATATCGAGTATCAATATTTTAATTTTTCAAATATAAGTTTTACAGTAGAAGAATTTGAACTAATAAAAAAAGAAGGGTATTTTTCTGAAATATCCAAATTAAAAGAAAAAGATTTAAGTAATGAGTTAAAAGTTTGGTTTCAAAATAAAGATGATAAATTGTTTTGTATAGTACCAATAGAGGTAAGTGATATATATGTAAGTTTTTTGTGTTTTGTTTCGGAAGATATAAAAATAATTTCAAAAAATTTATTAGAATCTCTTCTAAAAAATATTTCAATTCAATTAAAAATAGGCTTACAAAAAATTGCATCTCGTACAACAATAGAGAATGTATTGTCTAGTTTACCTTCTTCTGTATTGATATTTAACGCTAATAATTTTGAAGTAAAATATGTAAATAATATATTTCTTAAATCATTTCCAAAAATAAATAAAAGCGAACAAAAAGAAAGCATAATTTCTAAAAATTTATTTGATGTAATACCATTTGAAAAGGAAGATAAGCATAAATTTATAGAAAATTATAGAAAGCATAAGCATAGAGAATCTTATGAAACAAATCTTGGTAATATTGTGATTGAATATAGTTTTTTTTCTATTCCACAATATAAAGAAAGTGAAAAATTAGTTGGACTTGTATTAAATGATGTTACTGAAGCAAAATATTTTCAACAAAAACTAATGATAAACGAAAAATTAATTGCTTTGGGAAGGGTAGCAACAGGTATTGCTCATGAGATCAATAATCCTCTTTATGCAGTACTTGCAAATGCAGAAGAACTTGCCTCTGCTGTTATTGACGAACATAATAAACAATACGCAAATGAGATCATAGACCATGTTTTGAATATTTCTAATATTATTAAAGACCTTTCTTCTTATTCTAAAACATTAAGAAATGAAAATATTGATCATTTTGATATTAATTATATTATAGAAGAATCTTTAAAAATTGTAAAATATGGATTAAATTATTCTTCAGTAGAAATAGTAAAAATTTTTGGTAATATTCCAAAAATAAAAGGTACAAAAGGTGAGTTAGAACAAGTTTTTATAAATTTGATAAACAATGCAATTCAGGCTATGCCAGGTGGAATCGGTAAACTTACAATTACAACAGAAGTTTCAAATAATGTAATAATTGTTACTATTTCAGATACAGGTGTTGGTATCCCAGAAGAAATCATTTCGCATATTTTTGATTTGTATTTTACAACAAAAAAAGAAGGTGATGGAACTGGACAAGGATTACATATTGTCAAAAAGATACTTTTAAAGTATAATGGAAGAATAGAAGTAAATAGTGTTGTAAATAGAGGTACAACATTTAAAATATATTTTAACTGCTGAGAGGGGATTTAAATGGTTGCAGAATCTATTTTCAAACAAAAACATATTTTGGTTATTGATGATGATCCTATTATATTAAAAAGTATACAAAACCAATTAAAATCACAAAGTTTTCAATTAGAGATTGTTAATGATCCAAAAGAAGCTTTAAGAATAGCTTTTGAAAAAGAATTTGATTTGGTAATTTGTGATGTTAAAATGGAGCCTATAAATGGACTTGAAATTTTACAAAAAATTAAATCATATAGACCTGGATTGCCTGTAATAATTTTAACAGGTTATGTAGACGACCAAATTCGACAAAAAGCAAAAGAAATTGGAAGCAGTGACTTTTTAATTAAACCAGTAAGAAAACAACAATTAATAGATGCTATTAATAATGTAAAACAAATTTATTAATGAAGTTATTTAATCTATACTGATAATTAGTTAAATTGTCAGTATATTATTCTCTATTTGCAATAATTCATCCTATTGACAGTGATTTAATAAAACTTGCATCCAATTTAGAAGATATTATAAATAATGAATTGAAATTACTTAACATTCTAGTAAAATGAATATTTATTGTCTATAAATCTAACAAATTTGACAGTGAAAAATTCTACCTAAAATAATTTATTATCTCAATAAGAGGTAAAAATGATAAAAAAATAATTTTACTTTATAAATTATTATTGATTTTTTAATAAATTTTAATTAAAATTAGACATTTAATCTATTTTATAAAAAGGAATTATAAATGCAAAAATATTTAGTTGGTTATGTTTCAAAAAATGGCACTACCAAAGAGATTGCTCAAAAAATTGGTTCTATTCTAAAAGAGAATAATTTTGATACTGATATTCTTTCTTTAGAAGAGATAAAAAATATTGATCAATATTCTGGAATTATACTTGGCACTCCTGTATATGGCATGAAATTATTACCAGAATTTAGCGTTTTCGTCGAAGAAAATAAAAACATAAAAAATATTACTGGATTTTTTGTAGTTTCATACCTTTTTGAAGTTGGAAGAAAAATGTGGAAAAATGCAATTCAGAAGGATATTGATAGATTTAAATCAATACTTATTCCGCAATCAACTGCTATTTTTGCTGGAGGAATATCTAAAAAAATGCCAGGTTTTGCTAATTTTCTTTTTGGATTACCAAAAGGTTTACCATTAGATAATAGAAATTGGAAACAAATTGAAGAGTGGGCAAATGAAATAATAAATAAAATTAAGAGCAAATAAAACCGATGGGTTAAATTAATATATCCGATAGTAATTTAAAGGGGCATATATACTCAATAAATTCTAAATAAATTTTTTTCTTTAATTTTTAAAACAACGAGCTTAATTTTTGACAAATTATTCGGTCTTATTTTTTTCAATTAACAGATTGAAATAAAATCACTAAAGTACCTAAATATAAGTGTATCAAAATTAGAGAAAATCTATAATTATTTATTTTTTTTCAAACTAAAATTGTAAAATAATATGAAATATGTTAAAATATAAATATATGGAGGAATCTTATGAATATTAAAGGATTTTTTTCTTTTAGAAATATAATGATAATCTGTATAACTATCGTCCTAATCTCTGTAACTTGTGGACTCATATTGTTTTTCATTGACAAAAAAAAGAAGTCAACTAGAATTTAGTAAAAACAGATAATCAAAAAAACCGACGATTTAAATCGTCGGTCTTATATTGACAGTCGTTCAAATTGTCAATATATACCTTAAACGCTTATCTCTATTAATTCATTCGTATCAAACAAATTATAAGGAATGTCAATTCTATTATTTATTGACCTTTTAGAAGCGTTTAAGTATATTATTAAATTTATTTTGTTGAATTTACTTCTTCTATAAACTCTTCGATTTTTGCATCATCGATACTGTTAAAATTAGTGAAGTCTCTATTTGTTTGTTTCTCAATCGTTTCTATTCCCATTCTTTCTATGTTGTGAAGTTCATGCTTAACTATTCTTCCACCAAAACAAGACTTAAAAATAATTTTATTTTGTAGAGAATGTGGAATTTGTGTAATTGCTTTTAAAATAGAATCATCTTCTAAAGCTGTACAAAAAAAGAATAATTTTTTCTCGTGTAATTCGTCTTCATATTTAGCTAAAAACTTTTTCACCGCTTTGTGAATTTTAGCTATACGAATTGGTGTACCAATAATAATTTTTCCAAAACTTCTTAAATTAATTTTTTCTTCTACAGCAATATTTAGTGCAAAAGAATTAAAAATCTTTTCTTTAAGTTTAAATGCACATTTTTCTGTTGAACCATTATAAGAAGCGTAAACAATTAATGTTTCCATATTTATTTCCTCTTGAGAGTTTGATCAATTTTTTACTAATTTTATTAAAAAAAATCAATATAAAATCACATTTATATTAAAATTTTTACAAATAACAAGTTTCATATATTCTTAAAATGTACTTTTATTAGATTGAGCATAAATTGAATATATAATTAACTGTAATGTAAAATTTGATTAACTTAACGTTATAATATAATTTAAATTATTTTACTATTTGTAACAAAAAATCACTTATTCCATTTTTCTTAACCCTAATATTGTTTCTGTCTCTATTATTGTCTAGCCTATTCAAAGTTTTAATAAATGTAGAATTTTAACCAATATTATCAATTGATAAAAAAATCTTTAAATACCTGTTCTATGTTCTAGTATATCCTCTGTTTTAAAAAAAGGTATTTTTCTTATATTTTTTCGTGATCTAAGTGTTAAACCCCACTAAGATTAAATTCTACCTAAAACCTCTTTTTCACCATCCCTTTTATGCTTCTAAAAATATTTTTAATTATCAGTGTATCTTCTTTTGTTAATTTCGCTCTAAGCATAATTTTTTTTATGTAGTTTTTTATAGGTTTTGGGTCTGGGTTTTTAAAAAAGTCTAAGTAGTTAAGGGTGTCGATTATTTCATCGTACATAAAATTGAAATCTTTTGCTTTCGCTGTTTCAATTTTAATTTTGTTTGCAAAAATTTTATTTATTTCATGTAACACTAATATTACAGAATGTGATAGGTTTATCGATGGAAATTTTTCATTAGTTTCTATATGACAGAGCAAATCGCACATCAAAAGTTCTTCGTTTGTTAAGCCGTGTGCTTCTCTACCAAACACTAAAAATATGTTTTGATTTTTATAATCTGTGACAAAATCGGCTAAATTTTCTAAAGAAACATCTTTTCTTCTGTGGCTACCGATTCGTCTTGTTAGGGCAATACTTAGGTCTGATTTTTTTAAGACTTCTTCCAATGTTGGCAAAATTACAGCATTTTCTAATATATATTTAGAATGAACCGAATAATTTAGTGATTTTTCTGAAAGATGATTGCAAAGTGGGTTTATTAGAATTAAATTTTCAAAACCAAAATTTAACATTGCACGAGATACACTCCCGATATTTTCTTCACCCTTTGGTTCAACCAAAACAACAAATATCAAATTGATTTCCTAATTAAAATTAAACGCCTAAAACCTGTCAGACTTCAAAAATCTGACAGGTTTCTCATATTATTTAACAGAAAAAGTTAATAAAAATACTCCTACACAAATAAAAATCATACCTAAGACTTTTAATAATGTAACACTATCTTTAAAAATAATAACAGAAAAAACTATAACTAAAACATAACTTAAAGTACTAAAAGAACGAGCGACACTTAGATCAACTTTTTTTAAAGCTATCATATAAATAGCAAAACTTAATCCGTAAGAGATAACTCCACCCCATGTATATATATCAAGCAGAAGAGCCAAAAAATATTGAAAAACATTCTGATTTAATATAGTAGAATGTAATGCTCCTTTTTTTAGGAAAATTTGGCCAAATGAAGCAAGGATAGCCGATATTATTAGTAAAAAATAACTCATCATTTTTCTCTTAAAGCTACATTAATCTCAACTCTTCCATAAGATGTTTCTATCGGAACAATTAATGCTTCAATCTCAACATCTGATATTTCCATATTATGCCCAGAAAATATTGCAGGAGGAGTAACATCAAACCTATAGCCCATTTCAGAAAGTTTTGTTACAGCACGACCTGTAATCATGTTACCAAGTTCTGTAATTGTAGCCTTAGCAAGTTCATCAAACTGGGTTAGTTCTTCTTCATTCATTTTTGATACTATTTTTAATGCAGTCTCCATTTTCATATCAAATAAAACTCTTCCCTCTACCTGACCAACCAATCCTACAATAACTGCTACATCAAGAATTGGGACAGCCTTAGATTTTAAGCTTATTTGTTCTCTTTTAACTTCAATTCCAAGTATTTCTCTCATAACACTAACTGATGATTCAACAAAAGGATTTATGTACTCTACTCTCATATAAGCTCCAAATTATTTTTTTAACACAGATTCTATTCTCGATAATACTTTTTCTCTATCAAGAGGTTTAACTATATAATTTCTTGCACCAGTAATTAAAGCTTTTTTAACAAGGTCTTCTTTGCCTAATGCACTAATTATAATAACTTTTGCATCTTTGTCAAATTCCATTATTCTTTCTAATGTAGAAATTCCATCCAACTTTGGCATAGTAATATCAAGCGTTACTAAATCTATGTTTGGATGAAGCTCTTTATACTTTTCTACACCTTGTTCCCCATCATTAGCGGTATCAATAACATCAAATTTTTCTGATTGCAAAATTTGAGTAAGCTGTTTAACTACAAAAACAGAATCATCAATGATTAAAACTCTGAAAGAAGCACCATCGCCTTTATCACCTATGGGCATTTTTTCTCCCATTGATTTCTCCAAGTTATTAAGATTTTATACCGAGATAAAAAAAATTATCGGTATATTGTTAAAATTTTTGAATTATCATATTTTTTATTAAACTCAAAAACTTTAACTATATAAACACTCCATAAATATTATAACAGAGAAAAAATTTATTTTCAAGCTTTCTTTTATATTTGAAAATAAATTTTAGATTTTTTATAAAACATAAAACTTTGCTTTTGTTTCATAGAATGAGGATGCCACAAATCAATATTATTTTTTAAGAGAAAATATTTTATCATCTCATTATAAGTAAATACTTTATCTATTATATACAACAATTAAAAATATATCAATATGATTATGTTGATTTTTTACAAGTATTTAAATATATTTTATTTATTAAAATCTAGTCCAAATCAGAAATAAAAACCTTGTTAAAAATCTCTTTTCCTAACTCTTCATAAAAATCCTTCTTAAAACTGAATTTAAAAGAATAAGCCTTAAAAATTTCTTTTTTATCATAAATTCTTACAATATAATCATCTTCTATTTCTTCTATCTCAAGGGTAAATCGAGCCTGTGGCGAATACATAAAACCTTTATTTTTTAGCGTATCAATGAGTTTTTGTTTATCAATTTTTTTGTGTTCGACCAAATTTATATTACATTTTAGTTTTAAATTTGTCATGGGTATAAAAGGTGAATGGATTAAAAATAATTCTTCAATGTATTTTTCTTTTTCTACACCAGAGGATGCTAAAATTAACTCATAGATAGCCTCTAATTCTACATCTTTTTCCCATTTTTTGTCAAGTTTTTCTATATTTGCAAGTAAATCTTTCTTTTTTTGGCTCTGAAAATAGAAAAAATCTGCTTGTTTTTTAATTATTGGTTTTTTTATATTAAATATATGCCTTTTTTTGGGATTTAATTTACCTTCAATTTGTTCTGTTAAAAGTAAAATTTTATATGCTTCTTGTGGGAATGTTTTTTCATAACCATCATATAATTTATGTAGCCCTTCAAGCTCACTTCCACCTTTAATTAACTCTTCTCCTATTTTTATGTTTAAGTTTGAAAATCTAAAATTATAAAAAAAATTCAGAGCAGTATAATAAATTTTTTGGGCAGGAATAACAAATATAGACTTAAAATCTCGTTTTTCTATATAAGCAAGTTGATTTGCCTTAAATTCATAGCATTGTGCAAGATTTTTAAATAATTCTGCATAATAGGCATCTTTATTTGTACCAAAATATAACATCCACGAAAAGTCTTTATTATTAATCAATTGTTTTGTAATCTGAATTGCATCATCAAGTTTCCCTGATAGCATATAAATATAAGAAATGGACATTTCAGGAAATAAAGTTTTTGGTTCAAGTCCTGATGCTCTAATACATTCTTTGTAGGCATCTTTTAGGTTTAAAGCCCCTAGGTATAAATAATTTAACTCAAGGTGAGCAGAACTTCTTTCTTTTAATAAAATAGCAGTTTCAGAAGAAGTTAAAGCATTCTCATAATATAAAAAGGAATTTTCTAAAATTGAAAGATTATAATAAGCAATCGCCCTAAAACTGTTACTTTTATAGTCAGTATAAGAATAACTAATCGAATCTACGTAATTTTTTTTTGATTTTTCGTAATCCCAAATATCAGAGTAAAGAGTCCCCAAAGTCATTAACAAATCAGAGGAGTTTGGATATTTTTTTAACCCCTCATAGATTATAGCCACACCTTTATTTGTTTGATGCACCTTAAAATACATCCAGCCAAGATTATCGTACAAATTTTTGGAATGATATAATTTTTGATACGCCTCTTCAAATGTTTTTAACGCCTCTTTGTCCTCTCCAAGTTTACCGTAAGTACTTGCAATATCATCGTAAAGTTTTTCTGTAACAAAACCTTTTTCTTTAGTTTTTAAGAATTCTATCAAAGCATTTTCGTTTAATTCGTAGTTTAAATAAAGTTCACCTTTTTTTAAATTTGGCTGATAGGAAGTTGGATATTCTTTTTCTGCCTCATTCAAAATTTCAAGTGCCACATCAAAAAAACTTTGATCTATCGCTTTTTTTGCCTCTTCCATATATCGAGTGAGTGTTTCAAAATTATATTTTTTGGTCTGTCCCTCTATATTTGCTGGTATCAAAATTAATAAAACAAGTGGAATAATACTTTTCCACAACCGCGAAATGTTAAAAAAAGCCAAAACTTTCTTTTTTGAGCCAAATTTTTTGAGAGAAGTCTCAATTTCAGTTTTTAAAGTTAAAATTTGTTCTTTCGTAATATCAAATTCTTTTTGCTCTCTAAACAACGCTTTTTGGTATAATTCTGTAATAATCGTTAAATCTATCTGATTTGTCTTTAATCTATCAGCAAACTCTGTAATTGATTCATTTTTATTTCTACAATACCCAAAATCAATAAATTTACCAACAAAATATCTATAAAGATAAATTATTTTTTTTCTATTATCATTAGAAAAATTAAATAAAAGAATATGTTTTTGTTTCTTAAAGAATACCAAAAGTAGAAATGTTAAGGTTAATATTCCAATAAAAATAAAAATTAATGTATTTATTGAGCGTTTAATCCTATTTTGTAATTCTTCAAATAAATCCTCTTTATTTTTCTTTTTTGTAATATCTTTCATCTTATCTTTATTTTTTAGGATTTCTTCTATATATTTATCTCGTTCTTCTTTATTGCCAAAACTAAAATCATAGTGTTCACCTGGTGCAATGTTGGAAGAAGTCGGATCAAATGTAACCCAGCCATATTGGTCAAAATAAACTTCAACCCAAGCGTGAGCGTCAAGTCCTCTGATTTCATAAAAATTGAGTGTGCTATTTTTCATATCTGGAGCAAAACCAACGGCAACTCGGGAGGCGATACCGACAGACCTTAGCATTAAAGACATAGCAAAAGCAAAATACGAACAGTAGCCTTTTTTGCTTTCAAATAAGAAATACTCTAATTGATTTCCACCCTTAGCAAGACCAGGTTTTAAAGAATAAAAATAATTGTCCATTAAATATTCTTGGATCGCCAAAGCCTTGTAAAATGGGTCTTCATAATAAGATGTTACTTGTTCTGCTAATTCTTTAATTTTGTCATCGCTTTTATTGCCTTTATAATTAAGTAACAAATCTTTTCTTTTAGAATGCAATTCTTTTAAAAATTTATCCTGTTTCAAGTCTTCGCTCATCAAGTCTCTATAATTTGTGTTTAAAACATAGCAAAATGATTTGTAAATTTGTTTGAATGTTGCTTTATCCCAAGCAATTACAGGCACAACTTTTGTAAGCAAATCCGACCCCATTAAAGAAGAGCCGTCAATATTTATCAGATACAAGGTTTCTAATATATTTTTTCGTTCTTTATACTTTGGAATGTTTTTAAGTTCCCATGTAAAGCCAGAAATATAGACAGGGGGCGAGTTTGGGTCTAAAAAGTTTTCTGCCATCTTAAATTGACCATTAGCATATTCTTCCAAAGAATACCTTTTTAGATAAATCTGTTTTGCCCAACCCTCATTAACCCAATTTTCACTATTTGTATCAACCCCAGATAGTTCCATAATCAAAATCTTATCATCCGATAACTTAATTTCGTCTTTTAGTTGAACAAAATTTGAAAAGTCAAACATAAAAAGACTTTGGTTAAATAAACCAAAATTTGATTTACTACCATCGCTTTTTTCTATATGATTTTTCATAACTAAAGAAAAAAGCAGGATAATTATTGGTAAAAATAAGATAAACAGCAATAATAAGTCTTTTTTGTCAAATTTTCTTTTTAACAAATCAAGATTATATGAAATATGCCTAAATACAAATAAAACTACAAGAAATAACAAAAATACACCATAATTAAAGTAATTTTTAAAAATAGATTTATTTATATCAGAGTCAAAATTAAGAGTATTTAAACATAAGAAAAACGAAGTAATTAAAATAATAGTTGATATTAAATAAGCAAATTTACCATTTTGTTTTAATCTCGTCGCATCAAAGACAAAATAGAATAAAATAAATATAAATGCTATAATTGAGTCTCTAAAAATTATATAAGGGATTTTATCAAAAAGATTGTAAGTTTCTAATGACGAGCCAAGAGTTGATAAAAACTCAATTATTATTCTAATAAGTAGGTAAGATAAAAAAACAAGTATAAATCTTAGATATATCCTTATTTTTTGATTTGAGAATATAATATCAACTATAATAGCCAAAAATAAAGTTATTACACCTAAAATAGGATTATATGTATCTTTTAACACAAATGATAAAAAAACATACAAAAAAGAATATAAAAATAATGATGAAAATTGATATATCAATCTATTTTTTAGGTTTTCAAAATTTTTTAAAGTATTCATCATCCACCCTACAAATTTCAAGTTTAATCTTATTTCTAATTGCATTTTCTTTATATTCGGTTAAATTATTGTCTTTTAGCCTTTGTTTTCTAATTTCTTTAAATTTATAGTATAATTCTTTAAATAAATTATCAAATTTATCAATTTTTATTATAGAATTAATTAATTTTTTCACATCCTCGATACTCTTATAAAAACTAATTATGTAAAATTTATTTTTAGCCTGCCCTTTTTTGAAAAACTTTTCATATTCATAAAAAGAACAAAACACTAACGAATTTTTTGAGTGTTCGGTAATATCAAAGTTAAATTCTACAAAAGAAGAATTTACAATTTGGTTAAAATCTTTTTCCTTATCTTCCTCAATATGAAAAATTTTATTGGAAAAAGGAGCTATTATTTCTAATTCAAAGTTATTTTTGAGTAAATAATATGCTGTTCCTAAAAAAAGAGATGAAATATATTCATATTCTACCAAATCATGCGAATATGGAGCAAAAATAATAGAAAGTTTTCCAACTTTTGGAGGCACTTTTTCTACTTCTCTAATATGTAACTCTCCACTATGAGCAAAAACTTTCCAATTTAGCTTTCTAACATCATCTCCTGGATAATATTTACGATTTTCAAAAAAATCTGTTGAGTTGATCTTGGTTAGAGTCTGGATAACTTCCTCACCACCTTCTTCTGTAAAAAAAGGGATTTCTACTTCGTTTGTAAAGTATGGCAAAACAGAAATAATATGATGAAAATCAATTTTTATATCAAACTGCGTTAAACCAAAAATGTCCTTAATTATAAACTTAAAATCTTTCAGGTTAAACTCACCGTGACGGGGAAATTCCACACTAAATTTTAGTTTACTGTTTTCGGCAACGCTTATCGTAGAATTTATTTTTTTTAGTAATAAATTCTTTTCATAAATATTAAAATTAATAGAAAAATACATCGCAGGAAAAATCATAGGAATATTTTTATATTCTACCTCTATAATACTATTTTTAAAAGGATACAAAAGCCCATCACCAAGGCTCACAAATTCAATCTTATTCTTTAAATACAGAAAAAAAATCAGTATATAATAGAAGATAATAAAAAGAATTAAAAATAAAAAAGTACTCCCTAAAAATTTTAAAAATAAATTCTTTGAGAAAAAAGTACTATAAATTGAGAATACTAAAAGAATAATGCCAGTAAATCTAAAAAATAATATTTTCATATCAACCAATTTAAGTTATTTAAAAAAAATAATCAAGAAGAAAATTAATAATTTTTTGTGGGAGAATGGTTTTTAAAAAAGATAAAGATTTAGTTTTATTTTGAGGTTGTTTTTTGTTTGAATAATTATAATTTATTTATATATAAATAAAAAATTTGAAACTATAAAATAATATTGAACTAAAACGGATTTTTATCAAATATAGTAGAATCATTTATATCACTAGGTATATATCCATTATTTCTTTGCTCAATAGTTAATCCGAAGCGATAAATATTCCCATCATCTAATACTACCATAGCAGTTCTTCCTGTATATTCTCCATGAACATATTCTACTCTTGTTTTTCCAACCCAAAAATATTGACGATTATATTCTTTTTTAGTCCTTAATTTTATCATTATTAGACATATTTTAAGATGATTTTTCATTCATAATATTTTTTCACAATATTAGGAAAGTCTTTTTCTCTTATATCTGCTAATGCGTTCCATATTTTTTCTGCTAATTGTGGATTTTTATTTACAAATTGATTAGATAACATAAGATAATAGTTTTTTGATGCAATTGGTGGACTTAGTTTTTCTATATTTTTACTAAATTCTGGATATTTTTCTATTAAATAATCCCCTTGTGTCTCTAAGGCTGCAACTAAATCTAAAGCATCTGCTAAAAGTTTTTTTAGATCATTTGTTGTTCCTGGGCTTGTTTCAACTGGATAACCCATTTTCTTTATGTCGTCTACAATCGAATATCCTAGCGGTGCTCCAATTTTTTTTGATAAATTTTTTATTTGCTTACCATCCCAAGTTATGTTTGATTTTTTTAATTTATAATAACAATAATTTGTTGTTCCATATCGTCTTGTTTCATCAATCACTCCATTTTTTTGTGGAAAAGCACCAAATGCTTCTCTTTCTTTTTTATAACTTGCAGTAAATAATCCATCCGCCTCACCATCTTTGAGCATTATCTCAAGGCATCTTTTCCATGGAAACCTTTTAAATGTTATTTTAACATCCAATTTTTTTTCGAGAAGCTTCATACATTCAACGGCAGCACCAGGCTTGTCCCAATTAATATCCTCGCTATTACCAACACTATCAGGAAAAAATTCTTTATCTTCATAAACAAAAAGCAAATTAGTTGTTTGGGCATTTAAGAAAAAAGAAAATAATAAAATTTCAATTATTAAAAAAGTTATTTTTTTCATATTAAATACCTCTCTATTTATATTATATTAACAATTGTTCAAGTTGTCAATATACCCCTTAAACGCTTACATATATTAATTCATTTGTATAAAATAAATTACAAATAATATCGATTTTATTATTTATTAACATGAATTTCGATTTAATAAAATAAATCTCAGATAAACCATGAAATACACGAAAAAATTGCGATAAGAAAAAGAATTCTCATTAAAAAAACATCTTTTTTATTGAAATAATATTTAATTCTTGGTGCCTTTTGTGGTAAATCTTGACTTTTAAATCACAATTTTTCAATAAAGGAATGTTTTTTATAGATAACTCCTATAAATTTATTGATCTAAAATAAGTCAAGAAGTTTACACAAACTTATAAAAAAAATTAACTATATATTGACATATTTAATGAAAGTATATATAGTTTTAAAAAATATTTTTTTAAACAAAGGGGTATAAGATGAAAAAATTTTTCCTTATTATAGCATCTTTTTTACTTATTTTTACTTTTGGTTGTAAAAAACAATCAAATCAAACAATTAAGATTGGTTTTGTTGGTCCTCTAACAGGAGATGCCGCAAATTATGGTAAACTTATGACTCAAGCAGTCAAAATCGCTATCGAAGAAAAAAATGAAAAGGGCGGAATTGACGGTAAAATGATTGAGTTTATAGCAGAAGACGATGAAGGTAAAGTTGACAAAGCAAATACGAGTATTGAAAAACTTGCGGGTGTTGATAAAGTTTGGGGAATTGTGGGTGCTGTTTTTAGTAGTTGTTCTTTGGCAATTGCACCAAAAGCAGAAGCAGAAAAAATTGTTATGATTTCTCCTTCTTCAACAAATAAAATGATAACTGCAAATAATGAATTTATTTTTAGAGATGTTTTAAGTGACGAATTACAAGCAAAAGTTTTTGGTCAATATGTTTATGAAAAAATGGGCATCAAAAAAGTTGCGATACTTTTTTTAAAAAATGATTATAGTCAAGGACTCGCAGAAGATTTTAAAACACAATTTCAATCAAATGGTGGAACTATTACTGCAATGGAATCAGGCTTGCAAGGCGACAAAGATTTTAAAACACAACTAACAAAAATTAAAGGAACAAACCCAGATGCCTTATTTTTGCCTAATTATGTAGCAGAAATTGCTCAAATTTTAGAACAAGCAAACCAACTTGGATTAAAAGTTAAAATTTTAAGTACAGACGGCTTTTCTAACCCAGAAATTTTTGAATTGGCAGGAGATTTAACAAATGGCGTTATTTTTTCTAACTCTGCTGATGAAAGCGGAATTGGTGTAAGTGACTTAAGAAAATCTTTTGAAGAAAAATATCAAAAAAAATGGGGTGAAAAACCAGACTCATTTAGCTTAAACTCTTATGATGGTGCAAAAATTATTATTAATGCTATTGAAATGGCTTATAAAGATGCAAGCGATGCTGATAAACAAACTCTAAATATCAGTAGAGATAAAATTAGAGAATATGTTGCTTACACAGAAAATTATAATGGTGTTTCTGGAATCATTACATTCTTACCAAGTGGTGATGCTATAAAAAATGTTGGTATTTTTGAAGCTGATTCAAAAACAAAATTATATAAACAAACTGGAATTTACAAACTTGATGAAAATGGTAAATTAATAGAAGTAAAATAAATTTTTTGATAGTTCGTAGCATTTTTTTGCTACGAACTATTTTAATTTGAGGTATTTATGAAAAAATATTTAATTATAATATTTATTTTTGTTTGTTTTTTTGCTTTTTCGCAAGAAAAGATAATACTTGATACAATTACAACCAAATCAAAAGGTAGTGTTTTTAAGATACATTTAAAAGGAAGTAAAAAAAGATCATACAAAGCTATAGTTTTTGAAACAAAGAATAATAGCATAAAAATTAGTAAAATTAAATTAGTATTTGAAGATGGCGAAAAATCTTACCAAGATATTGAAATTTCTGCTGAAAAAAACAATAAATTGCTAAAAATAGACAAAAAAGGCAATGATATTCTTGAAAAAATAACAATATACATACGTTCTTATGAAGATGTTACTGATATGACAGAATTAAATATCTACGGAATTGTTAAATAAAATTTTTAGAAATCAAAATATTCTTAATTTCTATTAATTTTTAAATCACAAGATCAAAACTAAACTATATATAAATTTACAAATTTATCTACAATTATAAAAAAGTTGTATATTTTACAAAAAATATGTAATTTTTTTTGACACCTCAATAAAAATGTTATTAAATATTAATACGAATGTCGAATTATTGTTTAATCGCAGAATTTATATAGAAACAATGACTATACCCGTTTTCATAAAGGAAAAAGATAAAATTTCTCTATGATTTTGCGAAACTCTGTGGGTAAAAAAACTACTTAAAACTTTAATTTGAAATTTGGATTATCACACAATTTATTACTAAAGGATTTTAGATGAAACAAAAAATTTTATTTATTTTTTATTTAATGTTGTTTTTTATTCTAAATGTGTATTCTCAAGAGATAAAAGACAAAAGCACTGTTATTTTAAAGGATGGTAGAGAATACAAAGGAAATCTAATAAAAATCGACGAACAGGATGTAATATTTGAAATTGATGGAAAAATTAACAATTTCAAAAAAATAGATGTGTCAAAAATAAATTTAGCCCAGAAAAGGCTATACGAAGATAAAGAAAATATTTCTCAAATTGCTGACCCAGAGATTAAATGGGTGTGGGAAGATTCTAAAAAATGGGAAATTAACCAAAATCAGAATATAATAATATTACTTGATAAACTTACTTATAATTTTAATGAAAACAATCAATTAGTAATAAGAATAAAAAAAGGGATTAAAATTTTAAACGAAGACGGTAAAGAGTTATCAAAACAATACTTTTATTATTTAAAAAATTATTATTCTGCAAAACTCCTTTATGGGATTACAATAATGAATGACGGAGCGATTTCTTATGTCGATGAAGAAGCTATAAATGACGAGCCAATAAATGGAAATTTTCCACAATATGACAATTTACAAAGGATAAAATTTGGACTAAAGAATATTGATGTTGGCTCTGTTTTTGTTTGGGAAGCAGAAGTTAAAGGAAGTTTTTCTGATTTGGAAAATCCTTTTTTTACACAAAGAAATTTAATTTCTGAGTTTCCTATCGAAAAAAGGATCGTACAATTTATAACACCTGAAAATGTGAATTTAAATTTTTATTATAAAGATGGAATATTACCTTACAAAGAGAGCCAAATAAGACAATTTAAACTTGGTACAAAAAAATTCTATATAATGGAAGAAAATAATATTGGTGAGTTTATAAATGATGAGCTACAAAGTCCAGCATCTGATCTTATCTATCCGTTTTTTTATGCAACAGTTAATACAAACTGGCAAACTATTTCAACAAATTACTTTAACGAATTTTTTAAAGCCCCACCATCAAATTTTATGAAAGAATTTGCAATGTCTATTGTTAAAGATGAAACTAATGATTTAAAAAAGATTAATCTTTTATACGAATATGTTAATAGGTCTATAAAACTTGTAGATATTGAAATGTCAAATTCTAAATATATTCCATCAGAAGATGATAAAATTTTGAAAAGCAACAACTTAAATGTCCTCGATAAATCTTATCTTTTTATTAGACTTCTTAATTCTATTGGTATAGATGGAAAAATGTTTTTTTATAGAAATAATGGAGCAGGCAAGTTAATCGATGAGGTTGCTTCATTAAAACAATTTGATTCTACTATATGTATGGTAGAAATTGATGGTAAAAAAACTTTGGTTTCTTTTGAGAATGAAAATTTTGCATTAGGTCAAACTAATTTTAATGCAAGTGAGGCAAGTTGCCTTCAGGTTACAAAACCATATTCTACGAAAGAGGTGTTGCCAAAAATAAATCCAGATGACAACAAAACAGAAGTTATCTATGAATGCGAATTAACAGCAGATAATACACTAATTGTTAAATCAACTATGACTATTTATGGAAAATTGCAGGCTGAATACAGAACAAAAAGATTCTTATCAAAAGAAGAATTAGATAAATGGGCAAAAGAAGGAGCATCTAGATTTGGCAATGATTATACTTTAGAAAGTTATAATTTTGTTAATAATCTTTCTGATTTTGACAAACCAGTAATTTATGAAGAAAAAATTAAAGTTACTAATTATTCTTTTTCATATAAAAGAGGCTTAAAACTTTTTAAATTACCTGCATTTTTTTACAATTCAAAATCAGTAAGTAAACAAAAGCGTATTTTTCCTTTTGATTTTTATAATACGAATGTTGATAATTATAAGTTTAGCATAAAACTACCAGAAACTTACCAAGTAATTTTTACCCCACAGCCAATTAATTATACTTATGATGATTTTTCTTTTACAGGAGAATACAAAATTGAAGACGGAAAAATTTTATTTGAAGCAAAAAATGTTGTTTCAAAGCGGATTATTCCACAAGATAAATACGAGACATTAAAGTTATGGATGGAAGAAAAAACAAAATTTAGCAGTGAATGGATAATGATAGGAGAAAAATGATGAAAATTAGATATTTAGTTTTTTTACTTTTTATTTGTCTTTTAAATGTTTATCCTTATGACAGCATTATAAAATGGGATAAGAATGTTATAAATGGAGATAATATTAAATTTGACGGTAAATCTTTCTATTTTACAGAAAAAGATAAGATAAATAAAGAAAATATTTCTTATATAAGCCTCAATCTTACAGAATCAACTAATGAGGCAAAAAATGATTTAAAACTTGATCAAGTGAATCCTGAAGAATTACTCAAAAGAGCGGATATTCTACAAAAAAAATACCAAGATTCATCAATTTTAGTTTTACTTGATGAAGGAATCCAAAGATTAAATAAAGATGGGAGTCAATATTCGCGTTCTCGTTACACAATTAAGATTATGAATGAGAAAGAACTCCAAAAATCAGTTTTATCATTCTACTACTCCGAATCTGAGCAAAAAACTAAAATTTTGATGGCTCGCTCAATATCACCCGACGGAAAAGTTAGTTACTTAAAAGATACTGATATTGTTTATACGAGTCCAAAACAAGACCTATCGTTTTTTAGTGGTAGAAAAGACCAAAAAATCATTAAAGCGATAATACCAGATGTAAAGGTCGGCTCGATCATCGATTACGAGTGGGAGACTGAAGAACCTGCACCCGAAGACCCAAACCAGTTTTATACTCGTTGGTATTTTGGTGGGGACAAGCCTGTTTATCAATCAAAAATAAAATTTATTATACCAGAAGATAAAGCGTTTTATTATGTTACCAAAAATTTTGGCGATGAGGCTACTCCTACTGTAACAACCGAGGATGGTTATAAAGTCTATTCTTTTATACGTGGAGAATGTCCTCCTTTTGTAGAAGAAAAACAAAGTCCACCAAGCGAAGAGTTTATTCCTTATATTGTTGGTAGTACTTTTAAAGAACAAACTTATTTATCAAACTGGCTTTCTAAATTTATAAAAGAAAGACTTGTTTATGATGATGATATGAAAAAAACAATTGATCAAATCATTGCAGAAAACAACGCAAAAACTGATGACGAGAAGATCGCTGCTATTTATAGGTATGTTCAGACTAATATTAGGTATTTATCAATTAAAACAAGCCTTTCTTCTGGATTTTCGGGTCACCCAGCAAAAGAAACATTCCAAAAAAAATATGGAGACTGCATTGATAAATCAATTTTATTTAGCACATTGTTAAATATTGTTGGCATTGAGTCATATCCTGTTATTGTTATGACAAATAGTGAAGCTCAACCATTGTACGGCGAACTTGGGATTGTGTCTGGAAATCATGCGATAAACGAAATACATCTTGGTGATAAAATATTCTACCTTGACTCAACAAGTACCACTTATAAATATCCATATTTTAGATCAGATGATCACAATATAAAAGTATGGAATCCTATTTTAGATAAAATTGGTTTTATAAATCCTCCGTCCCCAGAGTCAATAACTCAAACTTTTAATACTTATATTGACCTAAATAATGATGGAAGTGGTTCTTTTAAAAAAGAAAATTTTTATACTTGGGATTGGGATGCAGGGCTTAGAGAATACATGATGTCTTTACAAGAAGTTGAAAAAGAAGCGTTATTTAGAAATATTGCAAATGGGGATTTTCCTGGAAGTATTTTAGAAACTTATAAGCACTCTGATCCTTTTGAGTACTCTAAAGATTTTAGTTTATCATACTCTTATCAAGCAAAAAATATTGCGAAAAAAACAGGTGATTTTTTTATTTTTAGCCTACCTGTTAAATTTGACTTTAATATAGTATCAACAGAAGATCGAAAATACCCAATTTTATATGAAACAACTTATGGTGAAAAAGACAAAATTGAAATAAAAATGCCAGATGACTTTACAACAAAAGGACTTCCTGAAAATATAACGATTAAAAATAAACATTTTGAGTATACAGGTAAGTATGATTTTATAGAAGGAAAATTAGTTTTTAAAAGTGAGTTTAAACGATATTCTGTTAGAATACCAGCAGAAGATTATAAAGACTTTAGAAAAGATATGTTAAAAATAAATTATTTCATTAAAACGCCTTTGATTTTGGAGGAGAAAGGTAAGTAAATATCCAAATATCAAATTAAAATTTTTAGAGATATTACTAGAGAATTATACTGAATATCACGGAAAGAAAAGACCTTTCATGTTTCAAAAACCTGAAAGGTCTAAAAATCCTCTCCTAATTCTGTGTTTTTTCTTTCGCTAAATATTAAATCAAAATTTGGATTATCAAAAATCCTTTAATTTTTTTAAAAACTATTGGCGTTTTCTAATAAGTTATTCCAGCCATTTTTTCTTGAGACTTTCGATTTTACCTTCTTTTATCAATTCTTGTAATGCCTTATTAATTTTATTTAATAACTCTGTATTTCCTTTTTTAACAGCTATGGCTACTGGGCTACCTGGGTCAGGGTCTTGCAAAAACCTAACTTTTATCCCCATTTTCTTAGCCAAATAAAGACCAACTGCTTTAGGTGCAATAACGCCAACAACTTCGCCTGTTTTTAATAATTTAAAAGAATCTTCTTTACTTTGAGTTTGTTTTATCCTAATTTTATCTTTTAATCCTTCTGCTTCTAATTTTCTTTCTACAAATGATTGTCTATCACCAGTTATAACAAGACCAGCCAAATCTTTTACTTCTTTTATACTTGTATTTGTTTCCAAGATAAATAACGCTATATTTCTCTCGTAATAAGAAATTGTAAAATCAAAATGCTCTTTTCTAACATCACTGACTTCCATTCCTCCAATACAGTCAATTTTATCTGAAAATCTAAGAATTGCTACTACATCATCCCATGATTGTTGTTGAAAAACTACCTTTTTTTTAAGTTTATCAAAAATAAGTCGTACGACATCTGCATCTATACCACTTGTCTCACCTTTTTCATTAACATATTGGTAAGGTGGATAACCTGTAGCAAGGCCACATAGATATGTGTCTTTTTCTAAGCTAAAAATATTTAAAGAAACAAATAACAAAAATATAACAATCAAAAATATATTTATTTTATTTTTGTTCATTAAAAGCCTCCTTCACCGTTAGTATATATAAATTATAATTACATATAAAATTAATGTCAATAGTTAATATATTTATAAATTCTATAATTATTGTAAAAATAACAAAATGATAGTATAATTAATATAATGAGAAATTTCTTAATTTATTTAAGGAGGGCTTATGGTCAGGATTAGATATTCTATTTTTTTTAAATTTATTACTGCTTTGATTTCTGGCATTTTTTTATTAATGTTTTTATTTTCTATTTATATGTACACCACAGAAAAAAATAAATTATTAGATTCAATGAAAAATGAAATCACTGTATTATTAGACAGAATGGTAAATAATATTTATATTCCTTTATGGCATTATGATGAGAAGGTAATAAAAGAGATTATTAATTATGAAGCTAAAAATATTAATATTACTCTAATGTTAATATATGAGGGTAATGATAAGTTTTTTAGTGGCATATATAAAGATGAAAAATTAAATTTGCATGAAATAACATCTCTTGATTCATTAGCTGAGATTGATCAAATGGTATTAAAAAGCGATAAAATAAGCAAAAAAATTCAAAAAGGAAATAATATAACAATTGGAAGAATCGATCTATTTTATACAGAAAAACATATAAATCAACGATTATCAAGTTTAATAAAAAAAATTATTTTTCAAACTCTAATAATTAGTTTTTTTACTATATTGATAGGGTATATTGTTTTAAAGAATATAATTATTCATCCAATTCACATTATGATAAATGCTATGAAAGAAATAGAAAATGATAACTTAGATACACAAATAAGAATTTATACAAAAGATGAATTTGGAATATTAGCACATACATTTAATAATATGACAGAACAGCTTAAATTAAGTAGAAAAAATTTAGTGGAACAAGAACGAATAAAAAATCAACTTGAAATTGCAGAAAAAATACAAACATCTTTATTACCAGTAATTCCAAAAAATGATGAACTCGAAATTTCTGCTCTTATGAAGCCAGCTGATGAAGTTGGAGGCGATTATTATGATGTTTCTTATGATACTGATGGGTATTTGTGGTTTGCAATAGGTGATGTTTCAGAACATGGGCTTACACCTGGATTAATTATGATGATGGCAGAAACTTCTTTTATAAGTAATCTTGAAAGAAATCCACATAAGAACCCAAGAGATGTAATTATCTCGGTTAATAAAATACTCACAGAAAATGTTAGAGAAAGACTAAAAGAATCTCATTTTATGACTATGATGTTTTTAAAATATTTGGGTAAAGGGAATTTTATTTATGCTGGGTCTCATCTTGATATTATTATATATAGGTCTAAAGAAAAAAAATGTCAATTGTTAAAAACAAATGGAATGTACTTATCTATTAGACCTGACATTTCTAATTTTACCAATGATTATTTTTTCAATATAGATGTTGGAGATTGTATCTTTTTATATACAGATGGTATAATAGAATCTTCTTATAATGGAGACTCAACAAAATTATTTGGGATAGATAATTTGTGTAGAATAATCAATGATAATATAGAAAATACTACAATAGAAGCATTAAAAAATATAATCTTAAAAGAAGCATTGGAATGGTGTAATTATAAACAAAGTGATGATATGACTATAATTATTTTAAAAAGAATTGTTTAGTATTTGTTTACTCACTAAGTCAATTTAAAGATAAAAATAAAATATCTATTGACAGAGTTATTTTTTACTACTATACTTTTTTGTACACTAAATTATATTATGAGGAATAATTTATGAATGTAAAATCTATTGTAAAAATCTTGACTCTAATTATCATTTCAAGTTTATTAACAAGTTGTTTCGTTTTGGATAAATTAAAAGCCCTTAAACTCACAGATAAGAAAATTGACCAATATATAGCCGCTTATAACAATTTGAAGAAAAAAATGCCTCAACTTCTTCAAGAAATGAACAAAAATCCACAAAATAAAGATATTGGCAAAAATCAATTTGAACAAATTAATTCTTTAATAAAAGAAACAGGAATTAAAGATTATACAGAATTTGTTTTACTAAATGCAAAAATAGGATCAATATTCTCAATAATACAAGGTGAAAAAGGAATGTCAGATTTTGAGAAACTAAAAGAAAAAGGTGATAAAATGCTTAGTGATGGAGAAAAACAACTCATGGAGCAAATAAATAACCCAGATATCCCAGAAGAAACAAAAGCTGAACTAAAAAAGGCTTTGGAAGAAATAAGGCAATCAACTAAAAATATTAGCGATACCTACGCAAATAACACTAAATGGGCTAATCTTGTTATGGATAAAGTAAAAGGAGTCTCCAATTTAATGGTTGATAAAAATGATATTGATGTCGTAAAACGAAATGAATCTAAGATTATGCAAGCATATACTGGTTTTACAAAACCTTATGATACTGGTGAATGATTTTTAGCCAGAAAATTTTTATCGCTTCTTCTATGAAAACAAATGGTTTATACTCATTGTTTCTATAAAATTTAGTTAATTAAAGGTGTTTTATGAATAAATTTTTTATTATTGCTATTATTTTTGTATTATTTTCATGTATTACCAATAATCCGAAAGAAGATGGGCTTAGAATGACTCATGTTGGTAAATGGGAAGGTAAACTCTCATCTTCTGAGAAAATTAAACTAATACTTACAAATGATGGGTTTGCAAAATTATATATTGATAATAAAATTGTTAATCCTAAAAATAATCTTTCTGGAATAGTTTATGTAATTGATTATGAGTCAACTCCAAATGTTTTAGACCTTATTTTTATGAAAGATGGTGAAGAAAGTACGGTTATTAGGATGATAGTAGAATTTATTAGTAGCGATATTTTACGAATTCAGACAGATTTTAATGAATATAAACCAAAAAACTTTGAAAAAGATAAATTATTCATATTAAAAAAGAAAAATTGAAATAATATCGCAAAAATCAGTTAATAATTGGTATATCAATAAAAATATATCTAATTGATAGATATTATTTAAATGATTTGATCAACCATCTCACAACCTCCCCTTAATCACAAAACTCTCTCCACCCCTCTTGGTGATTTCTTCAATCCCAAGCCCAGTTTCTCGTGAGATTATTTTTAGTATTTTGTAACTGCAAAATCCGCCTTGACATCTGCCCATACCAGCACGGGTAAAAAATTTAATGCCATCTATTGTTGTATGTCCCCTTTTTATCGCTTCAACTATTTCTGCTTCGGATATGTTTTCGCACCTACAAACAATGTTACCGTATTGATTATTTTTTGTCACAAGTTCGTCAACTTCATAGATAGAATAATTTCTTATTCGTGGAATGTGTTCTATATATGGGTCAAAATCTTTTTTTTCTTCAAGTGAACAATTTAACGCTTTTAGTAAATCTTTGACATACTCAGCAATAGCAGGGGATGCAGTAAGTCCTGGTGATTGAATACCAGCTACTTGTATAAAATTTTTTGCTTTTTTGGAATGTTCTATATAAAAATCATTTGTTTCTAAACTGGGTCTAATACCTGCAAACTGAGTAATTATATCTTTTTCAGATATTGCAGGGACTAATCTTTTTGCAAACTGAAAAATCGTCTCAAGTTCATCACTACTTGTGGAAAGGTCTTCTTTATCAGTAATCTCTTTGGCAGTTGGACCAACCATCATCGTCCCTTCGACAGTAGGTATTACCAAAATCCCTTTTGAGTTTTTTGCTGGTACTGGAAATATTACTTTTTGTGGGAAACCAGCTGAGTTTTTGTCAAGTAAATATTCTTCACCTTTTCTTGGAATAATATTAAAATCTTCTCCACCAAAAAGTTTGGAAATCTCATCAGCATAAACACCAGCTGCATTTATTACATATTTTGTAGTGATTTTTTCGCCATTTTGTGAATAAATTGTATGATAATCATTCTCAAAAACTGTTTTTTCTACTTTAAAATTTAAGTGTAATTTTACACCGTTTTTTTGAGCTGATTCTACCAAAGAAAAAACGAATCTATATGGCTCAATTATTCCACCAGTAGGAGCATAAAGTCCGCCAATCACATCTGAGTTTAACTTTGGCTCAAGCTCCATAATTCTATCTCGTCCGCAGATTTGTATATATGGAACTCCATTTTCGACACCTTGGGAATATAAAGTCTCGATGGTTTTTAAATCTTCTTCTTTAAAAGCAACAACTAAAATACCAACTCGTTTAAACGGGAAACCAAGTTCTGTCTGTAACCTATCAAACATCGAATTCCCCAAGACTTCGAGCCTTGACTTTAGGTATTTTTTGTTAGAATGAAACCCAGCGTGTATAATCCCTGAGTTTGCCTTTGATGTCCCAAAAGAAACATCACACTCTTTATCGAGTAAGGCAACATCGAGTTTGTAAGATGAAAGTTTTCTTGCAATACTACTGCCACTCACGCCTGCACCAATTATTGCAACATCGTATTTCATTAGTAATTCCTCTTAAATGAACAAAATTCACCACACATCGTACATTCATTTGCATTTTTGAGGTTGTATTTTTTTACTGCATCGCTAACCTTTTTTTTGTCAATAGCATATTCTGCCATCTTATCCCAATCAATATTATGTCTTGCAACTGACATCAAATAGTCAAGTTTAGGTGCATCACCTTTCCCTAACGCCAAATCAGCAGAATGAGCAGCAATTAAAGATGCGATAACCCCTTCTCTAACATCAGAAATATCTGGTAAATAAAGGTGTTCGGCTGGTGTAACATAACACAAAAAGTCAGCACCTGCAAGCCCAGCAACAGCCCCACCAATAGCACTTGTAATATGATCGTAACCCGGTGCAATATCAGTAACAAGTGGACCCAAAATATAAAATGGAGCATCCTTACAAAGACTTTTTTGTAACTTAATATTCATCTCAACATCAGAAAGTTTCACATGTCCAGGACCTTCAACCATAACTTGCACACCTCTGTCCCTTGCTCTATCAACAAGCTCCCCAAGTATAATTAATTCTGCAATTTGTGCCCTATCAGTCCCATCATTTGTAGCACCTGGTCTTAGTCCATCGCCAAGACTCAAAGTAACATCATATTCGTAAGCAATATCAAGAATTTCGTCGAACATTGTGTAAAATGGGTTTTCTTTATTGTTGTACTTAATCCACTCAGCAATTAATGAGCCACCCCTTGACACTATTCCACAAACACGAGGTGAGGCACTAAGTTTTTGCATAACCTCTCTTGTAACTCCAGAGTGAATTGTTATAAAATCAACGCCCTCTTCTGCCTGAATCTTAATTATCTCAACAACATCTTTTTCTGTAAAATCATTTATCTTTTTTTCGAGTGAAAACATCTTTGTTGCAACTTCATAAACAGGAACTGTCCCTAACATGATTTTTGACCGTTTTATGATTTCACGACGAATTTCTCTAACAAGATTAAAATCATTACAAGTTGACAAATCCATTATAGAATGAGCCCCAGCCTCAGTTGCAACCTCAAGTTTTTTTAACTCCTCATCCAAAGAGGATTTCTTTGAAGAAATACCAATATTGGCATTAACCTTTATATATGTTCCCTTACCAACTGCATAAGGAGAAAAATCGTGTTTTATATTTTTTGGAATAACAACAAGCCCTTTAGCAATGCTATCTCTAAGCTGCTCTTTTGTAAGTGGCTCTTTTTCTGCTGCCAAAACCATTTCATTAGTGATTATATTATTTTTTGCCTGTGAAAGTTGTGTCATATTTTGTCCTTTGTAATTAATTGGAAACAAGGGGTAGTTACCCCTTGTTCCATCGAGGTACTACTCAATCAGTCTTGTTTAGAATGTAATTTATACCCCAAATTTTTAAGTTTGTCAAAAAGGAAAATGGGATATTTATTACAGTTGAGAAGTTTTTTTTAAAATGGGTTTTAGATAGATTTGTTATCTTGTTGATTATTTTTTAATAGCTTTTCTAATTCACTTTCTGGTAAGCCAGTATATTTTATTATTTTATCAATAGATAAACCATCTTTAATCATATTAATAGCATCTTCAATCTTACCCTCTTGTTTTAATTTCATAGCGATTGTCATAGAATAACCTTTTCATCTTTCAAAAATAATTTTTAGTTTTGGTTTTGATTGTTCTTTAATATTTCATCTAATTCATTTTTATTTACACCAGTACATTTAGATATTATTTCTAAGGAAATCCCTTCTTTAAACATATTAATAGCAGCTTCAATCTTACCCTCTTGTTTTAATTTCATAGCAATAGTCATAGATTCATCTCCTCTTATTTTAGAATTTTTTTTTATTATTCCAACTATATTATCAACTTTTATATATGGTAGTGACCTATTAATCATTTTTCTTTTTGATTTATTAATATTTCATCTAATTTGTTTTTAGGTAAACCAGTACATTTAGATATTATTTCTAATGATACTCCTTCTTTAAAAAAATTAATAGCATCTTCAATTTTGCCTTCATCTCTTCCTTCTTGTTTTAATTTCATAGCGATTGTCATAGATTCATCTCCTCTTATTTCAGAAATATTTCTTATAATCTGAACTATATCATCAACTTTTACATTTTCTAAATTAGCGTATAAATATCTAATTATGCTTTCTAAGAATTTTAATCCTTTTTCTTCTTCATAATACAATTTAGCAATAAATAAAAATTTTTCAAGGTTTTTTTGTAATTTTTCTTCATCAAATATATTTTTCATAATTAAAATCAACACTTTTAACATTTCGTTTTTGAATATTCTTTCTTTAATCTCATTATCTGTATAATCTGATAAATCTGTTAGTAAATATTTAAAATTTGGTAAAAATTGATCTAATTGTTCATCTATTCCATTAAAATAATCACTAACCATTTTATATTCCCATTTTTCAACTCCATGATAAAATATCAGTGGAATAACTGGCATTAAATTTTGTTTTTGTTTAATGTTATAATCCCAGATTTTTATGATGTATTTCAAAAGTTGTAAAAATGGATAATCTGGTACATAACTTTTATGCTCAAATAGTATAGAAATTTTTACTTTTGTTGTTTTATATTCACAATCATAAACTAAATCCGAGTAATATTCTTTTAACTCTTCATCAATGTACGAATTATTATCAAGTTCAAGCGTTGATAAATCAAGATTTTCGACTAATTTGGGTGGAAACATCTCTCTAATAAAATCAGTTGCAATTTCTTTATCGCTAAAATTTTCTTTAAAAAATTTATCATGTGGATTTGTCACTTCCAATTTTTCTGTCCTATATTTTATTTATTATAAAAATAGAACAATAATAGAACAAAGTCAAGGGATTTGTTTGAAAATAAAAATTTATCTATAAATAAATATACCCCAATTTTTTAACTTTGTCAAAAAGGAAAGTGGGGGAATTATTCATAAAAAATTTGATTTTTATAGTAAACTAGTATAATCAATTTAATGTTTAATATATTGGAATTTTATATATCAAAAAATAGAATCTTTTTTATTCTCATATTTATCTATTATTTTATTTATTTCTTCTAAAATTTCAGCAAATTGTTTGTATTTTTTTTCGTTAACTAAATAATTAATTTGTTCTTTTAAATTATCTAATATATTTTTATTATTAGACTTAGAAACATAATTTTTTAATTTTTCTATAACATTATTATCCACTTCTTTAAATTCCTTAATTATAAGAAATAACTCAAAATCAATATATTTATTTTTACTAAAATCAAATTTTAAAATAAAATCTTTAATAATATTTTTTATTTCTTCATTAGAAATGTCATAAATATTTAGTAAAACAGATCCTGAAATTTTAATTTTTTCTTCTATATCAGAGTTATTTAATTCAAATATCAATTTATTTATTAAATCTTTGTTTGTAAAAAAACTATCATATTTTATCGCATATTGATAAATATAATAAATTCTATTTTCTGTTATAGCAAAATAATCATATCCATTATAACTTCTATAAGATAGTTTGTATATAATAGTTTCAATTATTCTATTAAGAATTTCTTTATTAATTTCTTGTTTATATAAATTGTATTGTATTCCTAAAAATTGATTAACTGATTCATAGATAGCAATAGTATTTCTTCCATTTAAAAATATTTCTAAAAATAAGTTCATAATTTTATTGAGTTGATTTGAATTTAAATTGACAAGTGATAATATAAAAATTGCATTTTCTAAATTATTATTATAATTATTAAATGGAGTTTTTAACTTGATATATAAGTCTACTAAATTTTTTAGAACTTTCTCTATCAACCATTCTTTGTCTTCATCTGAAATTTGAAATTTTCCTCTTAAAGAAGAATCACTGTGGTAACAATCTTCTAATAAAAATTCTAAATCTTTTTTGTTTAAATATTTTATACATGAAAAAAGTTCGATTTTTTTTAAAGTTCTAAAATCTTTATTAATCTGACGTGTAAGAGATATTTTTATAAAATATTCATGTATAGTTTTAAATTCTTTATAATTATCGATCATAATTTCATTTAAAATTACAAAAAATAATAAATTGTTTTGTTTTGAATATGATTCTGTAATATTACTACTATAAACCCATCCTCCATTTTCTATTATACGCTTTGAATCTTCTTTATCTTTTAATTTATCTGAAATTCTATATAAATTTCTATATAAAAAATTAAAACTTATAAAATCATAAATAGGTTCTAATGCTTTCCGAATATCTTTTGGCATTTCATCTAATCTTTCTTTAAGATCATATTTTTCAATTTCTTCATAAGAAAACGAACTTGCATAGAGAGTATCTTTTAACCTAGATAAAAGTAAATTTCTATTAAACATTGCTAAGAAAAGTTTTGGATAGTCTTTTTGTTTGAGGTATAACTCAATACTTTCTTCAATATAATTATAGGCTTTCTCATATTCTTTTAAGTTATAATATTTGTAAGCTAAATTAATTTTGTTGTTTTTTATAGGTACATTATTAAAATCAAAATTAAAATAATTTTCAATAACATCTAAATCGTCTTTTCTTTTGATAAACTGATTGAAAGGTATATACTCTTTCTTATTTTGAGATAGAACAATCCCATCAATGTTTGCTTTAGTTAATATTTCAATTATTTTTAACATCTTATCATTTTCATACTTATCTGGATATTCTGATAAAATATCAATAAATAATTCAAAAATCTCTTCTTTTTTTGAAAATTCTATAACTATTGAAAAATCATCAGTATATATAAATCTATAAATAGGTAAAATTTGTTGAATTTGTTCTAACAAAATACTATCTAAGCTATTTAATATTTGTAATTTATTATAAACATATTCTACTATACTATCTTTGTCACAAGTATTGATAAATGCTTTATCACCAGTAATTAACTTATCTAAAAATGTGGCAATTTTATTAGATTTTGTATTTAAATCTCTATATTTTTCTGATTCATCTTCCAAAAGAAGTATTTTAATACCATAATTTTCTAAATATTTTTCTTGGCTATTTTTTTTGTTTTTTTCTTTAGAAGCTGTAAGATACATTGGAGGTTTTACAGAAGAATGAAACTGTATCCATTTTATTATTTGTTTTAAATTTATATCATTATATGAATAACCTACAAATAAAACTGTATGGGTTGATAAAATACTTTTTATATAATTTTCTATTATAGGAAAATTTAAATGATAGTTTAAATAATCATCTTCTTTAAAAACTATGTTATGATTTTTTAAATCACCATGCATTTTTATCATTTTTTTTTCTATAGTTGATTTTATCAAATCTGAATCAGAACAAACTATATCATATATGTAGGCATTATTTCTAATTGTCGTTTCTAAAATATTGTCCCAATTAGTTGTAATAATACAATGTGGTTTTAATGAGAAAATTAATTTATGAACAATTGAAGGTTCAAGATTGTCAGGAAAATAACTTTTTAATTTTTCATAATAAGTATATTCTCCAAACTCCAAATAAAATAATTGTGCAATTTTTAGAAAATCATTTTCTTCTGTTATATCTAAATCTTTTTCTATTTTTTTTATTAATTCTTTCCAATCTGGAGATTTAAGAATAGCCGTTTCTGAAGTTTTTGATATTCCAGAACCAACAAAAATAGCTAATCTATTATTATTATTAGCATTGATAATATTTTTTATATGTTCATCAATAACATTCATCAAGTTTCCTTATTATTAGACAAAAAATATAATATATTATACCTCTTTATAAAAATCAGTCAATTCAAATTCTCAAAAAAATAATTTTTTACGGTATTTTCTTACAGTGTAATATAATTTTTAATTTTCAAATCAACTCTTCGCCAGCCAATTTTAAAACATAATTGCAGACACTTTTTGATATATAAATATCTGAGTTATATAATTCTATTATAAATGGTCGGATAAAGTCTATTGTTTTTTTCTCTTTTGCTTCGTATAAAACACCAAGAGTTCCAATAGTTTTTATATTATTTAATTCTGCTATTTTTCTTGCTCTTTTATCGTCTATTAAAAGATAATCAGCATGGAGTTTATTATATAGCATCATAGATTTTATTTCACCAATTTCCAAAGAGAAATCAAGAATTACTCCATAATTATCATTTAATATTACAATTTTATCTTTTAAATATTCTTCTAACTCTAGTGAATATTTTTTATTTTCTTGTGTAACTTCTTTATAGACTTCTAAAGGAATTTTTACTTCTTCATAGATTAAATCAAGTAAGTATAAGGCATCACAAGTCGCTAAAGCAATTAGTGGAGAACTATCAGCAATTAATACCATTATTTATTTCTCTCTCTAATCTTCTCAAATTCCTCAATAATCTCTTCTTCTGTGTAATCAATTACAGGGATTTGATTTATCTTACATTCTAACATAAAATCATAGATATTTATTTCTGCAAGTTCTGAGGCTTTTTCTATTGAAATTTTTTCTTGTTTATAAAGCATTAAGGCATTATTTTTTTTGATTTCTTTTTCTATATCTTTATTATTGAAATAGAGTTTATAACTATCAGGTATAGTAATTGTTAAATTCATTTTAGACCTCTATAAATAAATATACCCCAAATTTTTAAGTTTGTCAAAAAGGAAAGATTGATATTTATTATTACTAATGTAAAAAACATTCTCATACTCCAAATCTTTGTCACATTCTTGAGAAACTTAATCAAACAAATTGTAAGAAACATTCAGGCATATATTTACACGATTTAATCTGTGTTAGCCCGTGATAATCTGATAAATCTGTGTTATAAAATTTACATATTAAAAAAAATCATTGACCAATCATCTTATTTTTATTAAATTGGGTATTGCTATAATTATATTCATTTATATATTTCGATTAGATAAATTTTAAATACTATCTGGAGGTTTTGGATGAGTGAAGAGTTTATTAGAAAAGAAAAGGGTGAAATTTCTATTCATACTGAAAATATTTTACCTATAATTAAAAAATGGCTTTATTCTGATAAGGAAATTTTTATCAGAGAATTGGTTTCAAATGCTGTTGATGCTTGCAGCAAGATAAAACAAATTTCTTTAATGGGCGAATATAAAGAAGAACTTGGCGAATTAGAAATCAGTATTAAAATTGATTCTTCAAAAAGTACTTTGTCGTTTGTTGATAATGGTATTGGTATGACAAGGGACGAGGTAAAAAAATATATCAATCAAATCGCTTTTTCTGGTGCAGAAGAATTTTTGTCTAAATATAAAGATACTAAAGAAGAAAATCAAATCATTGGACATTTTGGACTTGGTTTTTATTCTGCTTTTATGGTTTCTGAAAAAGTTGAGATTTTTAGTAAATCTTTTTTACCAGAAGACTCTGTTCATTGGGAAAATGATGGTGGAACAGAGTTTAGCTTGGATGATAGCGATAAAAAAGACAGAGGAACAGAGATTGTTTTACACATAGATAAAGATAACAAAGAATTTTTGGAAGAAAATCGTATTAAGGATGTAATTTTAAAATATTGTGATTTCTTACCATATCCTATTAAATTAAATGGAAATCTCATAAATAACCAACATCCTTTATGGTTAAAAAGCCCAAGAGAAGTAAAACAAGAGGAATATAAAGAATTTTACACTAAATTATTCCCGTTTGAGGACGAGCCTTTATTTTGGATACATTTTGAAGTTGAAGTTCCTTTTAGATTAAAAGGTATTTTATACTTTCCAAAATTAAGACATGAGCTTGATAGTTCTAAGGGTAGAATAAAACTTTATTGTAATCAAGTATTTGTTTCTGACAATGCAAAAGATATTATTCCAGAATTTTTGACACTTTTACAAGGTTGTCTTGATATTCCAGATATTCCTTTGAATGTGTCTCGTTCTTATTTACAAAATGATCCTTATGTTAGAAAAATATCTGAACACATAACAAGAAAAGTTGCAGAAAAACTCGTTGGTTTATACAAAACAGAAAGAGCCGAGTTTGAAAAGTATTGGGATGACATAAATATTTTTGTTAAATTTGGAATGATGAGAGATGAAAAATTCTACGAAAAAGTAAAAGATGTAGTTTTGTTTAAAACAAGTGATGGCGTTTACAAAACACTCGCTGAATACAAAGAAAAAAATAAGGGTATAAATAAAGAATCTAATGGAAAACAGACTATTCTGTATTCAAGTGATGAAAAAGAGCAAATTACATATTTAAATATGATAAAATCGCATGGAATGGAAGCAGTTATTTGTAATTCGTTAATTGATATTCATTTTATCCAGTTTTTAGAAATGAAAGACACAACAGTTCACTTTTCAAGAATAGATAGTGATACACACACCGGTTTTGTTGATGAAGAAAATAAATCACAGATAAAAGATGGTGATAATAAAACAACAGACGACAAAATTAAAGATATTTTTGAAAAAGAATTAAAAGATGATAAAACTAAAATTACGATCAATGTTCAGCCTTTAAAAAATGAAGATACATCTGGTATGATAATTTTACCAGAATATTTGAGAAGATTTAAAGAAATGAATTACGGAATGAGAAAAGATGAAGATGCAAATTTTTTTAATGACCAAACACTTGTTGTAAACTCAAATAATAAAATTGTAAAAAACATTCTTAGTTTGAGTGAAAGTTCAGAAAATGAAGAAAAAATTAAAAATCTTGTGAATCAAATATATGATCTAGCTTTACTTTCTCAAAACAACCTTAAAGGGGATAGATTGGTTGAATTCGTAAAAAGATCAAACAGTATAATGTCTGGTTTGTAAATTGACTCTATGTGAGGTAGGAAACAAGGGGTAGCTACCCCTTGTTTCCATTATAAGATATCTATATTTAAAAAGGATTATTTATGGCAAAATCAAAGGTATTTTTTACCAATTTAAGAACAAAATCTGGCAATAGTTTATTAGTCAAACTTGAAAAACTTGTAAAAGCAGCTGGGATAGAGGATATTGATTTTCACAATAAATTTACTGCAATTAAGATTCATTTTGGCGAACCAGGAAACCTTGCCTATATAAGACCAAATTATGTAAAAGTAATTTCTAATATAATAAAAGATAAAGTTGGAAAACCATTCTTAACAGATGCTAACACTCTTTACTCTGGAAAAAGACACAATGCAATAGAGCATCTAAGAAGTGCTTTAGAAAATGGTTTTAGTTATGATGTTACAGGTTGTGATATTATTATTGCAGATGGTTTAAAAGGAATAGATTACAAAGAAATAGAAATAAATCAGCCTAATTGTAAGACTGCAAAAATAGCAACTGCCATAGCCGATGCAGAAATTATTATTTCTATGAATCACTTTAAAGGTCATGAGATGACTGGTTTTGGAGGGGCATTAAAAAACCTTGGCATGGGGGCTGCTTCTCGTGGTGGAAAACTTGAGTTACATTCCACATCAAAACCAAAAATAGAAGTGCCTAATTGCGTTGGCTGTAATCTATGCGTAAAAAATTGTGACCACGATGCAATACATCTCGATTCAAACAAAAAAGCATACATTGAGTACGAAAAATGTGTTGGTTGCGGTCAATGTGTTGCAGTTTGTAAATATAATGCGGCTCAAGTTGTATGGAATAGTGCCTCTGCAATAACAAACAAAAAGATTGCAGAATATACTTACGCAGTTATCAAAAATAAACCACATTTTCATATAAATTTTATAATGAATGTATCTCCAGATTGCGATTGTTGGGGTAATAATGATGCTCCGATTATTCCAGACATTGGAATACTTGCTTCTTTTGACCCTGTGGCTATCGATAAAGCAAGTGTTGATATGGTAAATAACGCTACTGTGATGCTACAAAGCACACTAACCGATAAAGGGCATATCAATGCAGGAAATGATAAATTTAAACACATGCACCCTAATACTGATTGGAAAATAGGCTTAGAGCACGCCGAATCAATTGGCATTGGCAATATGGAATATGAATTGATTAATGTATAATATATATGGAAACAAGGGGTAGCTACTCCTTATTTCTATATTCCATAAATTTATATAAAAATATAAAATAAAAATAATCATTTACCTTTTTTTAATTTTATATTATCTTGGAAGAAGTATTTTTTATAATTAAGGAATGACAATGTCAGAAGAAAGAAAATTTAGATCAACTACTGTTTTGGTTATAAGAAAAGATGGACAAGTAGCGATGGCTGCTGATGGACAGGTTACACTTGGTGCTACTGTAATGAAAAGCAATGCAAAAAAATTAAGACGAATTTATGATAATAAAGTATTAATTGGTTTTGCAGGAAGTACTGCTGATGCTTTTAATTTGTTTGATAAATTTGAAGGAAAAGTTAGTGAATATAGAGGTAATATAGTTAGAGCATCTGTTGAACTTGCTAAAGAATGGAGAACAGATAAAATTTTAAGACGCCTTGAGGCAATGCTTGTTGTTGCTGATAAAGAAAATACTTTAATTATATCTGGAAGTGGCGATGTTGTAGAACCAGATATGGGTATTGCTGCTATTGGTAGTGGTGGAAATTATGCTCTATCCGCAGCACGTGCTTATATGGAATGCTCAAATTATTCTGCTAGCGAAATTGCAACAAAATCTTTAGAAATAGCGGCAGACATTTGTATATATACAAATCATTCTATTACATTAGAGGAATTAAAATGAAGTTATTAACTGAAATTGATAGTTTAACCCCAAAAAAAATTGTTGAAGAACTTGATAAATATATAATCGGTCAAAAAGACGCTAAAAAAGCGGTTGCAATTGCTTTAAGGAACAGAGCGAGAAGAAAACTAATACCTGATGATATGAAAGACGAAGTTGCACCAAAAAATATAATCATGATAGGACCTACTGGTATTGGTAAAACAGAAATCGCAAGAAGGCTTGCAAAACTTTGTAAAGCTCCATTTGTTAAAGTAGAAGCAACAAAATACACAGAAATAGGCTATGTTGGTAGAGATGTTGAAAGCATGGTTAGGGATTTGATGAATGTTGCTGTAAATTTAATCAAGAGTGAACTTAGAGACTCTGTTATGGATGAAGCTCAAAGACGAACTAAAGAAGTGATTCTTTCATATCTCGTCCCAGATTCAAAATCTAATAAAAAACCATTTGATTCTGCTGAAGAAATAAATTATGACATGAAAGATACTAAAGAAAAATTTAGAACTCTTTTTGAAGAAGGCAAACTCGATGATAGATATATTGAAATATCAATTGTGTCAAACTCTTCACCTGTCGTAGAAATGTTTTCTGGTGCAGGACTTGAAGGTATGGGAATAAATTTAACAGACCTTGGTAATATGTTTGGTGGCGGTGGAAAAGAAAAAAAGAAAAAAGTAACTATAAAACAAGCAAAAAAAATAATTTTAGATCAAGAAATAGAAAAACTTCTTGATATGGACAAAGTTACAGATATGGCAGTTGATAGAGTCGAAAACGATGGTATAATTTTTATTGATGAGATAGATAAAATCGCTGTTAAATCAAGAAATGCAAGTGGTGCTGAAGTTTCAAGAGAAGGGGTACAAAGAGATTTGTTACCTATTGTTGAAGGTTCTCAAGTAAATACAAAATATGGACCTGTTAGAACTGACCATATTTTATTTATTGCTGCAGGGGCTTTTCATATGAGTAAACCATCTGATTTGATACCAGAACTTCAAGGTAGATTCCCAATTAGAGTTGAGTTAAAAAGCCTTTCAAAAGAAGATTTTATTGAAATACTAACAAAACCAAAAAACGCCTTGACTTTACAATATCAAGAATTATTAAAAACAGAATGTATTAATATTACTTTTAGTGAGGATGCTATAAACTTAATTGCAGAATATGCGTTTAATGTAAATAGCGAAATGGAAAACATTGGAGCAAGAAGACTCCATACTATTATAGAAAAACTTCTTGAAGACATAAGTTTTAATGCTCCAGATTTGGAAGAAAAAACTATTAATATAACAAAAGAATTCGTTAATGACACACTTAAAGACATTGTTGAAAATAGGGATTTGTCGAAGTACATATTATAATAATGAAAGTTCTCATAAAGGCACAGAGAATACGGAGGGAAGAAGAAAAGCAATATTTTCTTCTAAAACTTTTTATCTCTGTGCAAAATTTTCAAATAAAATAGAAAATTGTTATTTTTCTCAATTTCTACTTCTTTTTATTAAAGAAAAGAAAATTTCACTTCTGAAAAAAATTTATCTATTTTACCAAAATCTTTTTTGCCGGGTTTTTCTTCGAGTCCAGAGCTAACATCAATTAGTATTGGGTGGTATTCTGTTATGATAGTTTTAACATTGTCGGGGTTTATTCCACCAGCAAGACAAAGAGGAATGTTTTTTTCTTTAGCATACAAAAGAAGGTTTGGATCAATTTGCTTGCCTGTTCCGCCCATCGCATCTTTTGAAAATGCGTCAAATAATGTTATAGGACTATAATATTGTTTGTCGAAATCAGAGTTTTCTTTAACACGAGTTGCTTTGTACCAACACACATTATAAGACATACATTTATCATTTGTAAAATCATTATGAAATTGTATTGCATCCAAAAAACCTTCTTTTACAAGAGTAACAATTTCTTCGATATTTTCTGATACAACAACGCCAACTTTCAAGACTCTGTCGCCAATTTCACTAAGTATTTCTTTTGCCTTATTGATTTCAATTTTACGAGGACTTTCTGCAAAAACGAAACCGAGTATATCTACCCCTTCTTTTATTGCGTAATTAGCGTCTAAAATGTTAGTTATGCCACAAATTTTAATAACAATTTTTTTGTCAATGTAAATTTTTTTAAAAATTTCTGGGTAAAATCTTTTTTTACTTTGCAAACCAGAGATAAAACCATTTTTTAAATCAAGTATTTTTTCTGTTAATTCACCACTTTTAATTATGCTCGTCCCAACTAAAATACCAGAAAATCCAGCATTTGCCACAAAAAAACTATCTGTATAATTTCTTATTCCAGACTCAAAAACCACAAATGATTTGTAATTATTGAGAATATTATCTTCTTCTATGAGTTTTTTGAGTGCATAAGGATAATTTCTATCTAATTTAAAAGTTTTTAGGTCTCTGGAGTTTATTCCAATAAGTTTTGGTTTCAAAGGTAGAATTTTTTTCAACTCATCTTCGTTATGAATTTCAATAAGTGGTGTAAGCCCAAGGCTCTCTGCTTTATTTTTCATCTTTTCTAACAATTGATATGGAAGAATACTTGCTATCAACAAAACCATATCGGCACCGATTCTATAAGAAATTTCAATTTCTTCTTCCGAAAGTAAAAAATCTTTTCGCAAAATAGTTAGGTGAGGAAACTGTTTTTTTATCAAAATTAAATCAGAAAGACTTCCCAAAAAAAAATCTTCTTCTGTTAAAACTGAAATTGTATTAGCCCCACCTTTTTCGTAGTGGCTAACCCATTCGACTGGATTGTCGATATTGTTCATTTTGCCTTCAGATGGAGAACCTCTTTTAATTTCACAAATAATTACTCCTTTTTCCAAATCTGGAGGAGTAAGTGGCACTTCTCTTTTTTGTGGAATGTTTATACCAAAGTTAATTCCTTTAGATTCTATTGTTTTTATTCGTTTTTCAACTATTTGTTTTAAAATTTCTTCCATCTGTAATTTTCCTTAACTATATCAATTATTACTCGTCGGTAGTATTCCACCATTCAATAAGATTTTTGTTTTCTTTAATATTTATTAGATTTGTTTCCATTTCTTTTATTGTACTAATAGCAATGGTATAATCAATTAATGGAGATTGTGTAATAGCAATTGCTTTTTCCATAAACCATAATGCTTTGTCTTTTTCGCCAGTTTTATAATAAACAAATGCCAACCCTTCAAAGCCCCCATGATGTGCAGGTTGTGATAAACACAATTTTTTGAATATTTTTCCCGCATTCTCGGTATCGTTTTGTTTTAGGTAGTCATAAGCTTCTTGTTCCCAATAGAAATCATCTTCGTCAAATGCCCTAATCTCAGGAAATTCTTTTTTTAATTCTTCTAAATAATCCATAATAAACCTCTATATTTATATAATTTGTTAATAGTCATAAAATACCGATCTTTAGCAATTAAACAAAGTTGTACAGTATTTATTTTATCATAAATCTATAAAAAAACAAACAAATTAATATAAAATGACTTGATTTTTTTTGAATTTCGCAGGAATATAACTCATTTTCTTAGTTTATTATGTATCTATAAATACAATTTAATTTTGGAATAAATGAAGAAATTATAATAAAGAGTGAATGTTTTATCAAAAAAATGAGATAAAATCTATCATAGAGTTCATAACATCTCAAAAGAAAGTAAAAATATAAAAATTTAGACAAAAAACTGCGATATATTTTTGTTTGCTCTTAAAAATTAAAGATATGAAAAACAATATTTTAGTATTTTTTTATATATTACACTAAAAAAGGATTATTTAACAAACCCTAAATAATTCTCAATAATCTTAATAACTTCATGTATATATTGATGAACAAAATTTCTTTTTAATTGTTTAAAAAGTTTTTTCTTTTAATTTTGCTATTTATATGGTATAAATAACATATTTTTATTAAGGAAATCATTTTGTCATTAAAAGAATTGAATGTTTTGATGCTTGGAGATATAATTGGCACTCCTGGTATGGAGGAGATGTTTTTAAAACTTCCGCAGCTAAAGAAAAAAGAAAAAATAAACCTTGTTATTGCAAATGGTGAAAATTCTAATGAAGGATTTGGGATAACAGAGGCTAACATAAAAAGTTATAGACAATGTGGAGTTGATGTAATTACTTCAGGTAATCATATTTGGTCAACAAAAGAGATTGATAAACTTTTGACTGATTACAATTTTTTGTTAAGACCTGCAAATTATCCAGAGGCTTCTGGTAAAGGGTATTGGATTGGTGAGGTGGAAGGTGTAAAAATTGGTGTTATAAATCTTATGGGTAGATATTTTATGACTCCAATAGACTGTCCTTTTCAAGTGTTAGGCAAATTACTCAAAACTGAGTTAAAAACTTGCAGTGCTATTATTGTTGATTTTCATGCTGAGTTTCCAAATGAGAAAATGTCTTTGGCTTTTGATTTTGATGGAAAAATATCTTTACTCGCAGGAACTCATACTCATGTTCAGACTGCTGATGAAAAGATTTTGCCAAAGGGGACTGGTTATATAACTGATCTTGGTATGTGTGGTGGAATTGATAGCGTTATTGGAATGGATAAAAGAGGTGTAATAGAAAAAATTTTGAAGCAGACTACTGTTCCTTTTGAACCATCAAAACAAAATTCAAGATTACAGGGTATTATTGCTACAATTGATGTACAAACAAAAAAAGCAACTTCTATTAAGAGGGTTTCGATATAATTTAAAAAAACGGATATATTATGGATTACATTTTAGAAGAACTAAAAAGGCTTAAAATTGAAGAAAAATTAAAAGAAATTCTTTATTTTGAGAATATAAAACAACATTCTATTGAGTGGGGGATGAATTATATAACATTTTCTCCTTCAAAAAGGGTAAGACCTCTTTTAGTTTTAGAATCAAATCTTTCTTATTCACAATTGGATGCTGACTCTTATTTGTTGGGTGCTGCGATTGAGTTAATACATACTTATTCTTTAGTACATGATGATTTGCCTTGTATGGATAACGATGACCTAAGAAGAGGGCTTGAAACACTTCATAAAGTAAAAAGTGAAGCCTATGCTGTGTTAGTTGGTGACGCTTTACTTACAAGGGCTTTTGGTATTTTATCAAATTATTCCAAAATAGAAAAACTTCCTCTGATACTAAAGTATTTCAATGAAAAAGCAGGGGCAAGGGGAATGATATATGGACAAAACTTTGATCTTGAGGCTGAAGGACAAAATCTTGAGATAGAAGCAATTAATGAAATTAATGAACATAAAACAGGTAGATTGCTTGAGCTTTGTTTTGTTGTTGGGGCTATAAATGCTGGCTGTGATAAAACAGATTTGGATAGAATGGAAAAATTGGGAAGTATTGTAGGGCATATTTTTCAAATTCAGGATGATATTCTTGATATTGTTGGCAATAAAGAATTGATGGGTAAAAATACTGGCTCTGATGAAAAAAACGAGAAGTCATCTATTCCATTAATAATTGGCATTGCTAAGGCAAAAGAATTAATTTTGGATTATAAACAACAGGCTTTTAATTTGATAGAAGAATTACCTTCAAATAAATATTTTTTTAATAAATTTATAGATTTTCTTATAAACAGAGCAAAATGAAAAAAGAAAGTCTTCTAAGTGTATTAAAAAATCAATTTGGTTTCGATGAAAAAAAATCTATTGGTTTAATATTATCTGGCTTAGTTTTGGTCGATGACAAAGTTATCGATAAAACTGGTTTTTTGATCAAACCTTCGTCAAAAATAAGATTTAAAAAAATAAAAGAATATGTTTCACGAGGTGCTTACAAACTACTCACTATCTTTGATAATTTTTCTTTATCAGTAAAAGATAAAATTTGTTTTGATGTGGGGAGTTCTACTGGTGGTTTTACAGAAATCCTACTCGAAAAAGACGTAAAAAAAGTTTATGCTATTGACTGCGGACAAAACCAACTTGATTATTCTTTACGGACAAATCCAAAAGTAGTATCAATAGAAAACAAAAGAATTAGTGATTTAAAGAATACTGATATAAACGATGTAGTTGATTTTGCAGTAATGGATTTAAGTTTCACATCGAGTGTCCCTGCCATTCAACATTTAGATAAAGAATTTAGTATAAAACAAATCATAGTATTAATTAAACCTCAGTTTGAATACGAAAGGCTTACAGAAAGGTTAAATTTAACACCTAATTTCTCAGGTATAGTCGAAAATGATACAGATAGGTTAAAAATAATAGAATTTATTCAAAAAGAAATAAAAGAAATTGGATATGATATAAAATTTAAAATAGAAAGCCAAATTAAAGGAACTAAAGGAAATATAGAATATTTGTGGTTTATAGACAAGTCAGTATAATATAATATTTTTTCATTTTACTTATAGTTAAAATATTACTACGAATAATAAAGCAGAAAAATTAATTTATTTATTGACCTTTTACGAAATTATGATTATTATAACACAGATTAGCACAGATTATTTTGGATTACACTGATTATGCTTATGAATTAAGATTATCTTTTCTTCTATAAATTTATTTAATTTCAATCAACCAAATCTTTTATAATCTGTAAAAATCGATATTATAAATTTATTTTAAAGGCTTTTTTATGGAAGTGAATGCAATTGAAATACAAAATGTTTGTAAGACTTATGGGAAAGTTGAAGCCGTAACAGATTTAAGTTTTACTGTAAAAAAATCACACTGTTTTGGTTTACTTGGTCCAAATGGTGCTGGTAAATCAACCACAATGAAAATGCTTTACGCTAAAGCCAAAAGAAATTGTGGTAATATAAATATTCTTGGATTTGATCCTTCTAAGAATGAGTTAGAAATAAAATATATTTCTGGTATTGTTCCTCAAGACGATAACCTTGATACAGAACTTACTGTTGTCCAAAATCTAATTATTTACTCAAAATTTTATGGCATGGAAAAAAAAGAAGCGTTAAAAAAAATAGATTATTTACTTGACTTTATGGAGCTAAAAGAAAAATCTAACTCTACAATTAGACAACTTTCTGGTGGAATGAAAAGACGGCTCGTAATAGCAAGGGCTTTAATCAATAGTCCACAACTTTTAATTCTTGATGAACCTACGACTGGGCTTGACCCTCAAGTTAGACATTTAATATGGGACAAAATAAGAATGCTAAAAAAAGAAGGTGTTACGATAGTTTTAACAACTCATTATATGGAAGAAGCATTCCAAATTTGCGATGATCTAATAATGATGAACAAGGGTAAAAAAGTTTTACAAGGCAGACCTCAAGAATTAATAACTAGCAATATCGAAAAATTTGTTTTAGAAATAATAAATGTTGATTCTTTTCAAAGTATTAATATAGAAGAATCTATAATAAGAAAAGAAGCAAGTGGAAATAGAGTTTACCTTTATTCAAACCAATTAATTGCCTTAGAAGATTTATCAAAAAAATTAAATACTGGTGATTTTTATCTAAGACAATCAAATCTTGAAGATGTATTTTTAAAAATGACTGGAAGGGGATTAAATGAGTAATTTAAATAATCAAAAAATTAAAGTACCTTCAATGCTTGTAAGGATTTACAGCGTTTGGTTTAGACATTTTAAAGTTTACACAAGATTTATAGTAAGTAATGGTCTTCCTCCATTTTTAGACCCTCTTATTTTTTTAATGGGTATAGGGCTTGGGCTTGGTCAATTTGTTAATCAAATTGATGGTATTCCTTATATAATGTTTTTGGCAAGTGCTATTATAATACCACCAGCAATGTTTACTTCTGCTTATGAATGTTCTTATGGTACTTTTATTAGGCTTGAGTTTGATAAAGTCTATGATGGAATGCTGGGGGCTTCAATAACAACAAAAGACTTATTGATTGGAGAAATATTATTTGGCGGTACAAAGGGACTGTTTTTTTCTTTTTGTGTATTGTTTGTAATATCCTTCTTTGGGTTAGTGACTTATCCTATGGCAATTTTTGCACCTTTTATTGGATTTTTAACAGGATTAATGTTTTCTGCATTATCTTTATTTGTGACTTCTTTTGTTAAAACAATAAATCATTTTAGTTTTTATTTTACAGCTTTTCTTACTCCTATGTACTTTTTTTCAGGGGTTATTTTTCCATTAAAGAATCTTCCTGTGAATATTAGGTGGGTTTCTGATCTAATGCCTTTGACGCATCCTGTAAATCTAGCAAGAGCATTTTGTACAAATAAATTTAGCTTTACTCTTTTTTTTGATTTAATTTATATAATTATTTTTATAATTATTTTTGCTTTATTTGCAATAACTAGACTCAAAAAAAGACTCGTTGATTAATATAACGTAGATTAATCAGATAGTCACGGATTACATAGAATTTTATGAAAATTTGACAAGTATTTTTTTAATTCTATGTTTTTCCGTGAAATTGTTTAGCTAAGTAATAAACCGAAATTAGAATTAATAAATTACAAAAAAATTACAAAAAAATACTTGCAAAATTTTATAAAATCAAGTAAAAGATTTAATTATGAAAATACAAGAATTTTTAAATCAAAAACCAAAATGTGTTTGGTGCAAAGTTTTATTACTCGTTTTCTTTATCCTTATCTTTACAGGTAGCGATTTAATCGTAAAAGAGGTTGTTACTCAAAATTTGAAAAACAAGCCTGAAGTTACTGTAATACGAGGTTTCTGGTCGTTTCATTATGTTGTAAACGATGATATTGGCTTTTCTATCTTAAGATGGGTTAGTAACTTTTTAAATACACATCAAAAATGGATTTTTTTAGTAATTTTACAAGGTGTTGGTTCTTTAGTTGTTATTGGTTTTTATTTTTATTCAAATACTGTTAAACTTATGATACCTCTGGGACTTATAGTAAGTGGTGCTTTAGGGAATGTTATTGATAGAATAATTAGAGGTTATGTAGTAGATTATGTAATGTGGTATTACAAAGACTTTATTTGGCCTATTTTTAACCTTGCAGATGTTTATACTGTAATTGGTGCATGTCTTTTATTTATTGTAGTCTTTTTCTTTTCAAAAGACCTCGATTTAAAAGAAAAATCATCATAAACCTCTAAATATGTAAAGCAAGGGCTAACTAACATTATTAAAACAATCTTTTTAAACATGTTTTTTTTACCTATTCTTTATACCCTTAGTAAAATTTTATAAACCAAAAAAGATACGAAATTCAAAAAAAAATAAGAACATTCTAATAAAAAATACAATATTTCAACTTTATTGGTGTATATTAAAAAAAATAATCAAAAATAGTCTTTAAGATGTATTTTAATCGCGTTATTCTCTATTATTAGAGAGTTATTAATGACTATTTTTGCAAAAAATAAAAATTGCACACGCAGGGACGTAAAATTTAATTTTTTAATTGAAATAAATAATAAACTATGATAATATCCATAAAATTTATTCTTTTTATTAATTAGTGGAGAAAAAAATGCCTTTAAATAAAGATATAAAAAAGGTTTTAGTTATCGGCTCAGGTCCTATTGTTATTGGTCAGGCGGCTGAGTTTGATTATGCTGGTACTCAAGCTTGTAAAGCTTTAAAAGAAGAAGGACTTGAAGTAATTTTAGTAAATTCTAATCCTGCTACAATTATGACTGATTTGAATATGGCAGATAAAATTTATCTTGAGCCTTTGACAGTTTCTTCACTCGAAAGTGTTATAAAAAAAGAAAATCCTGATGGTCTTTTGCCAACTTTGGGTGGTCAAACTGGCTTAAATCTTGCCGTAGAGCTTAGTGAAGCTGGTATTCTTACAAAATATAATGTAAAACTACTTGGTACTCCTCTCACTGCAATAAAAGAGGCAGAAGATAGAGAATTATTTAAAAATTTAATGTTAGAAATAGGAGAACCTATTCCTCCAAGTAAAATAGTAAATAATATGAAGGATGCGATTGATTTTGCGAATGAAATTGGCTATCCTTTGATTGTTAGACCAGCTTATACGCTTGGTGGTCTTGGCGGTGGTATTGCAGAAACTGAAGAACAATTAATCAATATAGCAACAAGAGGTTTTAAAAACTCAAGAATTCATCAAGTTTTACTCGAAAAATCAGTTGCAGGCTGGAAAGAGATAGAATATGAGGTTTTAAGAGACTCTAACGACACATGTATAACGATTTGTAATATGGAAAATATTGACCCTGTTGGTATTCACACGGGAGATAGTATAGTTGTTGCTCCAAGTCAGACTTTAAGTGATAGAGAATACCAGATGTTAAGGACTGCTTCCATTAAAATTATTAGGTCTTTGGGTATTGAAGGTGGTTGTAATGTTCAGTTTGCATTAGACCCAGTTTCTTTTAACTATATAGTTATCGAAGTAAATCCGAGGGTTTCTCGTTCGTCTGCTTTGGCATCAAAAGCGACAGGTTATCCAATTGCAAAGGTTTCTGCTAAAATCGCTGTTGGTTTTTATCTTTCTGAAATACAAAATTCTGTTACTAAAAAAACTTTGGCTTGTTTTGAGCCGACACTTGATTATATTGTTACAAAAATTCCTCGTTGGCCATTTGATAAATTTACTTATGCAGATAGAAGCCTTGGTACACAAATGAAGGCTACTGGGGAAGTTATGGCTATTGATAGGACTATTGAAGGTTCTATTATGAAAGCGATTCGTTCTTTAGAAATACGAGTTGATGGTCCATATTTAAAAGAAGTTGGCGAAATGCCAGAAGAAAGACTTGTTGAATACTTAAAATTAGTTGATGATAGAAGACTTTTTGTTATTTTTGAATTATTAAGAAGAGATTATCCTATGGGTAAAATTGTTAGAGATACTAAAATGGATTTTTTCTTTGTAAAAAAATTTGAAAATATTATTAGATATGAAAAAGAAGCAAAAAAAAGACTCACAAAAGAAATAGTTTTATCAAATGAAAAACCTGCTGAAGAAATAATTGCTTTTGTTAAAGAATTAAAAGAAATTAGTTTTGGGGATACTTATCTATCCAAATTAATTGGAGTTAAACACCTTGAGTTTAGAGCTTTTCGTAAAAAGTGTGGAATACTGCCAGTATATAAAATGGTTGATACTTGTTCTGCTGAGTTTGAGGCTGTAACTCCTTATTATTATTCTACTTATGAACAAGAAGATGAGGTTGCAGTTAGCGATAAGAAAAAAGTAGTTGTGCTTGGTTCAGGTCCAATTAGAATAGGGCAGGGGATTGAGTTTGATTATTGCTCTGTACATAGTGCTTGGGGGCTTGATGAAGATGGGATTGAGTCGATTATCATAAATAACAACCCAGAAACTGTAAGTACGGATTTTGATACATCTGATAAACTTTATTTTGAACCATTAAACATAGAAGATGTTTTAAATATAATAGATAAAGAAAGTCCAGAAGGCGTAATCGTTCAATTTGGTGGTCAAACAGCATTAAATCTTGCAAAACCTTTACTTGATGCAGGAGTTAAGATTTTGGGTACTTCTGTTGATTCTACTGATATTGCAGAAGATAGAAAGAGGTTTAATGAGTTATTGCATAGAATTGGTGTTTCGCAACCAGAGGGTAAAAGTGTTACTTCGTTTGAAGAGGCTTTAGGTGTTACAAATAAACTTGGGTATCCAGTGCTTGTTAGACCATCTTATGTTATTGGTGGTCATGCGATGGAAATAGTTTATAATGATGATGAACTATTTCAATATATGAGGTTTGCAACAGAGATAAGCCCAGATCATCCTGTATTAGTTGATAAATATTTGGTTGGTAAAGAAGTAGAAATTGATGCTATCTGTGATGGAAAAGATGTTTTTATACCAGGTATTTTTGAACAAATTGAGAGGGCTGGTGTGCATAGTGGGGACTCTATGGCTGTTTTTCCACCATTCAACCTAACAGATAAAGAAATTGCAGAAATTGTAAGGCACAGTGTCAATATTGGTAAACAATTAAAAGTTATTGGTTTGATGAATATTCAATATGTAATATATAATGGAAAAATTTATTGTATAGAAGTAAATCCTCGAGCAAGTAGAACAATCCCTATCATCAGTAAAGTAACTGGTGTGGAAATGGTTAATATAGCAACCAGAATCATAAATGGAAAAACTTTGGCTGACTTTGGTTTATCATCTGGACTTATGAAAGAACCAGATTATTATACAGTAAAAGCACCTGTATTCTCATTTGATAAATTGAGATTGGTTGAAACAAGTCTTGGTCCTGAGATGAAATCTACTGGTGAAGTCTTGGGGCTTGGGGACACAAAAATTGCTGCTTTATTTAAGGCTATGGTTGGCTCTGGTTTGAATATTCCAAAAACTGGAACTGTATTATTATCAATTGCTAATAAAGATAAAGATGAGTCTTTGGACATTGCAAAAAGATTGAGAAATCTTGGATATAAACTTTTTGGAACAAAAGATTCTGCTAAATTTTTGAAAGAAAATAAATTTGATATTGAAGAAGCAAAAGCTCCAAAAGAAGGAAGTCCAAACGTATTAGATTTGATGAGAGATAATGTGATTAATATGGTTTTTAATACACCAACAAAGGGTAAGTCTCCTTCAAAATTAGGTTTCCAGATAAGACGAGCTGCTGTTGAATATAAAATTCCTTGTATTACTTCTATTGATACAGCGATTAGTGCTATAACAATACTTGAAGAAGAGAAAAAAGGTAAAGACTTGACATCTAATTCTTTAAATGAATATCTTGAAACATATAAGGATAAAACAATCAGATTTTAATATAAACACTTAAAGGGGGAGGTGGTATATTTCCCCTTTAAATTATGATTCTTCTAAATTATTTCGTAAATTTTAGTGTATTAAGAATATCTTCGATTGTTTTTAAACTCTTATTTATAGAATTAAAATACTCATAAAATTGATTTACATTTATATCGAGTTCTTTATAATATTTTTGTGCTTCTTTATTTGATTTTTCTATATTTATTGAAGAATATTCCATATCTTTTATTGTTTTAGAAAAAGATTCATTAATATTTTTTTGTTTTTGGATATTATCTGTAATATGAGTCGTTATATCAACAAGAAGTTGAATTGCTTTTATATTTTCTCCTGCACCAATTGACTGCTCTTTTGCAGAATTATTTATTTCACCAATGATATTTGTAGTTAATTCTATATCTTTACTTATGTTATCCATACTCAATAGCATTTTTTCTGATTTAGACACACTTAATTTAATCGCATTAGTCATAGACCTAAGTAAACTAGTAATTTCTTTTGTTTGCCCAGCTGTATTTTCTGCAAGTTTTCTAATTTCGTCAGCAACAACAGAAAATCCTTTACCCGCATCTCCTGCATGAGCTGCTTCTATACTGGCATTCATAGCAAGAATGTCAGTTTGCTCTGTTATCGATGAAATTGTTGAAACTATATCAGAAATACCAACACCAATAGTTGATATGTTATCAATGGATTCTTTCATTTCTTCAATGGAAGATATACCAATAGCCAATGCAGTTTTTAATTGATTGCTAAGATTGTTTGCATTAGTGGTTGCCTTTGATACAGATTGAATTGATGCTGTCATTTGGGTAAGTGATGCGCTCGTTTCTTCAATCATAGCTTGTTGGCTTAAAATATCATTCATATTTGATTCTATTAATATAACTGCTTCTTTTATAGTATTGCTTGTTTTTGCAGAAACTTTTATTTGATTTATTATCTCATTATTTACTATATCAGCTGCATTTTTACTTAATTTACTGAAATTAATTATATTATCAGCATCCTTATATTCTTTATTTATTTGTAGAATAACATTTCTTATCATTTCATTTATTTTCATAAACTTTTTATTGATATTTAAAATTAATTGATTTATTAGAATCTGTAATTCTCCTATTTCATCATCTCTTGTTTTTATGATAAATTTAGTAAAATCACCTTCGATTTTTGAAATCTCTGCAAGTTTTTTATTTATTCCTTTTAAATGTGTAGAAATATTTGTAGCAAAAATAAGAATAAAAAATATAAAAAACAAAAAAATTATTGAACTAAAAAATGAGATATAATAAACTGAATTCATTGCATAAGATTCCCAATTATTTATTAGATTTTTGGCTTCATCCTTTACTTTTATATCATTAGAATTTTGGGCTAAGTTTAAAAGGTTTGAAAAATATCCTTTATTATTTTCTATTTTTTCTTTATTATCTAAGGATATAGCAACTAAAGAAATTCCTGCTAATTTTTCTTCTCTTGTCAAAACAAATAAAAATAATGACATAAAACAGAAAAAAGAAAAAAAGATAAATATATAAATTATATTCATTTTTAAATTTAAATATCTTTTTTCATAGCTAAACTCATAAATTTCAATTTGAGTCTTTATTTTTTCAAATAAATAATTAAAAAATAAAATGTGTATTATCGCAATCGATGGACCACTTATAATTGTTAAAATGCCAAATCTAAGAGTAGACCAAAATAAAAAGCCTTCTCTAAAAAATCTTATAACAATTGCAAGTATTGGACAGAATGACAAACCAATAATATCTATTATCACAATCAAAATAATCGCTTTTTTTTCAAATTTTAAAATTTCTGTCTTATCACTATCAGTAAAATTGTCTTTATTTATAATTTTATTTAATGGAAAAAATATTCTTATTAAAATAATAGTAGCAATAACTAGCCCACCACTTTGAATTACAAAAGCCCTCATTATACTTTTTACTAATAACTCTACCATTAGTCCCATTGCAACATAAAAAACAAAATCTAAAATTAAAATTAAAAATAATACAGAAAAGAAAAAAAACAGTAAATAATAAGTTGAAAATGATTTTTTTGTCATAAAATAACCTTTTAAATAATTTTTTTTAATTATTAATATAATTATAGTAGATTTTTTTTTAAATGCAGTGATAAATGAAAATATTTTTGTAGATTTGATAATTATTTTGTTAGTTTACCAAAAGTAAGTTATACCAACAATTAACTGGTTTTAGCGATAACTTAGATTAGTTAAAACCACGAAGAAAATACAATAAAAAAGAGAATTATGATTAAAAATTCTAATAAATTGAGACTGTAAAAAATTAATTTTCACTCCAACCACCTTCAGTATAAAGGCTTTCTATTTCTTCATCTGTAAGAGTTCTGTTATAAATACGAATGTCGTCAATTATACCCTTAAATTCCTCCCAATAAGCATCGCTTGAGTCTCCTATATAAATTGGAGGATTATTAACATAACTCCAGTTTAATGTAGATGAGCTAATTGAATTTAGTTTGCCATTGACATATAATTTTATAGTACCACCATTAAGTCTTGTCCTATGATATGTTGACATAAAATCAAAAATAAAATGAGTCTGAAAACAAGCTTTTTTTTCCCTTTAAAATTTTTTTAGCATCAATAAAAGACTTTTCTAAGTTTTCAATATCTGGGTCTTCCAATATTTTAGAAGAATCGCTAGCCTCTCCCCAATTTAGAAAAGTGTATTTTATCATTTCAATATTATCAATAGCACTATCTAAGATAACATTTTCATTATATCTTTTTTATCAATATCAATTTTTTTATTACACCTAACAAATTCTAAATGGTAAATAAATTTTTTGAAAAATAGTAATTTAAAAGTCAAGATTTACCACCAAAGGTTCAAAGATCACGAAGAATTAGAGGGTATTTCAATAAAAAATATTTTCACTATGCCATAAATCCTTGACCGATTATTATTAATATTGTATAAATTTAACAAAAATTTGGAGGTGTAATTTGAAAATTACTGTTATTGGTGCAGGATATGTAGGACTTGTTACAGCAGCTTGTTTTTCTGATATAGGTAATGAGGTAATTTGTGTCGAAAAAGATACAAATAAACTCGAAAAACTCAAAAATGGCTTTTCTCCAATATATGAACCGGGTTTAACAGAAAAACTTAAAAGAAATATAGAAGCAAAAAGAATTCTTTTTACTTCATCTATGGAAGAAAGTATAAATTTTTCAGATGTCATTTTTTTGTGTGTAGGGACACCTCAAAGCGATGATGGGAAAGCAGACCTTTCACAGGTAGAAGAGGCTTCAAGACAAATAGCAATAAATATGTCAAGTTATAAATTAATTATAGAAAAATCAACAGTTCCTGTAAACACTCATCAATGGGTGGAAAGAACAATAAATAGATACGCTAAAAAAGGAATTGATTTTGATGTAGCTTCAAACCCAGAGTTTTTGAGAGAAGGTTCTGCAATTTATGATTTTACAAATCCAGATAGAATTGTAGTTGGCGTGGAAAGTGAAAAAGCAAAAAATATTTTTAGAGACCTCTACAAACAATTTACAGACAAAGGTTTTCCTCTTTTAATTACAACCCCAGCAACAGCAGAGTTGATAAAACATGCATCAAATTCATTTTTAGCAACAAAAATTTCTTATATAAATATGGTTTCTGACCTTTGCGAAAAAGTTGGTGCTGATATAAGTATGGTTGCCGAAGGAATGGGTTTTGATAAAAGAATTGGCAAACCATTTTTAAACGCTGGTATTGGCTATGGAGGTTCTTGCTTTCCAAAAGATGTAAAAGCATTTATAAAAATGGCAGAAGAGCAAGGTGTTGATTTTGGTATTCTTAAAGAAACAGAAAAAATTAATTCTGAAAGAAGAAAAAATTTTATTGATAAAATAGAAGAAATTTTATGGATAAACAAAGATAAAAATGTCGCAGTTTGGGGGCTGGCATTTAAACCAAATACAGATGACATTAGAGAAGCACCGGCTCTTGATATTATAAAAGATTTAAATCTATCAAAGGCTAATTTGAGACTTTATGACCCTGTTGCAACCGAAAACTTTAAAAGAATATTCCCAGAAACATCAAGTTTAAAATATTACAACGATATGTATGAAACATTAAAAGATGCTGATGCTTTGATTATTTTAACAGAATGGAATGACTTTGCGGCAGCAGATTTAGAAAAAATCAAAAAACTTATGAAATTACCTATAATTATTGATGGAAGAAACATATTCGACCCAGAAAAAATGAAACAAAACAATTTTGAATATTACAGTATTGGTAGATAAAGGGGAAAAAATGTCAAAAAAAATATTGGTTACTGGTGGGGCTGGATTTATTGGCTCTCATCTTTGCGAAAAACTCTTAAACGAAGGTAATGAAGTAATTTGTGTTGATAACTTTTTTACAGGAAGCAAAAAAAATGTTACTCATTTATTGGACAATAACAATTTTGAGTTAATTAGACACGATATTGTTTTTCCTATTTTTCTTGAAGTTGATGAGATTTATAACTTTGCATGTCCTGCATCTCCTGTGCATTATCAATTTAACCCAATTAAGACTATGAAAACGAGCGTTTTGGGTGCAATGAATATGCTTGGTATGGCAAAAAGAGTAAAGGCTAAAATTTTACAAGCATCTACTAGTGAAGTTTATGGAGACCCTGATGTTCACCCACAACCAGAGTCATACAAGGGAAATGTAAATACAATTGGTATTAGGTCTTGCTATGATGAAGGTAAAAGATGTTCTGAGACTCTGTTTTTTGATTATAATAGAGAACATAAAGTTAAAATCAAAGTTATTAGGATTTTTAATACTTATGGACCAAAAATGCACCCGCAAGACGGGCGAGTTGTAAGTAATTTTATAGTTCAGGCTTTGACAAACAGAGACATTACTGTTTATGGAAAAGGTGATCAGACAAGAAGTTTTTGTTATGTTTCTGATCTTGTTGATGGAATAGTTAAAATGATGAACTCTCGTGACGGCTTTTTGGGACCTGTGAATCTTGGAAATCCTTGTGAGTTTACAATTTTAGAGTTAGCAAAAAAAGTAATAGAGTTTACTGGTTCTAAAAGTAAAATTATTTATAACGAATTACCTCAAGATGATCCTAAACAAAGACAACCAATTATAGACTTAGCAAAAAAAGAGCTAAATTGGGATCCTAAAGTTCCATTGAATGAAGGCTTAAAAAAAACAATAGAGTATTTCGATAAAGTACTAAAGGAAACTAAATGATAATCATAACAGAAGGTTATGGTCAACTTGGAAATAGATTAATTTTATACTCAAATTTTATTCTTTTTAGTAAAGAGCATAATCTAAAAATTTTTAATCCGCCTTTTGTAGATTATGCTAACCATTTTAAGGGAAGTGCATCCAATTTTATACCGCAGTTTCCATCTGGAAAACAAAATAAAAAGGTAAAAAATGGCAAATTTAAGAAAAAGTTTTTCAGAATATTCTTAAAATTAATTTCTTATTTGCTTTACGCTTTTCCTATAAAAACGAGGCTAATTTCAACTATAAACTGTGATTCAAAAAAATATAAAGACTTGACACATTATAGACTTGATGTGAAAGAATTTATTGAAGAACTAACTTATTCTAAAATAACTTTTGTAAAAGGCTGGAAATTTAGAGATAGGACTAATTTTTTGAAGCATTACAAAGCTTTAAAAGAATATTTTGAACCAATTGATAAATATAAAGAAAATATAACTCCATTCATCCAAAATATAAAAAAAGAGAGCGATACTTTAATTGGTGTTCACATTAGAAGAGGTGATTATAAAGAGTTTGCTGATGGAAAATTTTATTACTCTGATGAAGTCTACGTAAATTTTATGAAACAAATGAAAGAGTTGCTTCCTTCAAAGAAAATTAAATTTCTAATTTGCTCTGATGAAAAAATCGATGAAGAAAAATTTAGAAAACAAAACCTTGATGTAAAAACAGGGATCGGTTCTTTTATAGAAGATTTATATTCTTTAGCAGAATGTGATTATATAATTGGACCTCCGAGTACATATAATTATTGGGCAGCACTCTATTCTCAGATTCCACACAAATACCTTAATAGTAAAGACGATGTGTTAAAACTTGAAGATTTTAAACTGCCTGATATTTTGTGAGTAAAACAAATTTCCACCCAATTATTTTTAGTAAAGAAAGTGTTATTATAGCAAATTAATTTTATTATACGAGGAGAATGATATGGAAAGTATAAAAAAACATTTTGACGAAGAAGCAAAAGAGTATGATGGAATAATTTTAAAATTGATCCCTTATTATAACGAGATGCTTACTGCTTTAATTTTGTCAATTCCATTCGATAAAGAGAAAGAAATTAATGTTATTGATCTTGGCTGTGGAACTGGTACTATATCAAAGCTAATAAAAGAAAAATTTGTTAATGCCAAAATTACTTGTGTAGATTTTGCTAGTAAAATGATTGATATTGCAAAATTTAAATTGAAAGATTACAAAGATATTAACTATATAATAGAAGATTTTTATAAATTTGAGTTTGATAAAAAATATGATATTGCCGTTTCTTCTTTGGCATTGCACCATTTGCAAACTGATTCTGATAAAATGGATTTTTATAAAAAAATTTATCAGGGGCTAAATCATGGTGGAATGTTTTTTAATGCAGACGTTATTTTGTCACAAAATGATTATTTGCAAAAAACTTATCTTGCAAAATGGAAAGAATATATGCTGAAAAGCGTAATAGAAGAAGAAATTGAGAAAAAATGGTTTCCTTCTTATAATAATGAAGATAAACCGTCTGAAATTATGAAACAATTAGAATGGCTTAAAGAAATTGGTTTTAAACAAATTGATATAATTTGGAAATACTATAATTTTGCTGTCTATGGCGGATATAAAAATTAATAACAATAAAAATTTTAATTATAAATAAATCCATTTTTGTTGACTATTTGAAAAAATCTTACTAATATTCTTATGAAACAAGGGGAGATACTCTTTGTTTCCTGTATGAATTAAAATTTACAGAAAAGAGGTTAATTATGTTAAAAAAAATTATAAATACAGAAAGAATAGAAAAAAGAATTAATAGTGTAATTTCAAATATAACACATAGTTTTATGGAAGGTTATTCTGTTGATCATATTAGTAAATATCCTATTCCATCAAAAGATAAAATTATAGAAATCATAAATGATATTATTGACATATTGTTCCCAGGATATTTTACAAATTTTGAAATTAATAACTTCAATTTACAATATTATCTGGGCAATAAAATAAACAAAGTATTTGAGACTCTCTCGTCTGAAATTGCAAAAAGTTATAGACACGAACATTTTTTGCAAAATAATTCTTGTGAACTTTGCGATGAGTGTATTGACCAATGTATCGAAAATGGTGTTGAAGCGACTCTTTTTTTACTTGAAAGTATTCCAGAAATTAGAAGGCAACTTTCTTTGGATGTAAAAGCTGCTTTTGATGGAGACCCTGCAGCAAAAAGTTATAATGAAATTGTTTTTAGTTATCCAGGTGCATTTGCAATTACAATTCATAGGGTAGCACACATTCTTTATAATAAAAATATTCCTCTGATACCTCGTATTATGTCAGAATATGCTCATAGTTTGAGTGGTATTGATATTCATCCTGGTGCAAAAATTGGAGAATCTTTTTTTATAGACCATGGTACTGGCATTGTAATAGGTGAGACTTGTGATATTGGTAATAATGTTAAAATGTATCAAGGAGTTACTCTTGGTGCTTTGAGCTTTCCAAAAGATGAAAAAGGCAATATTATAAAAGGGAAAAAAAGACACCCAACAATAGAAGATAATGTAACAATATATGCTGGTGCAACAATACTTGGTGGCGATACAGTTATTGGTAAAAATACAGTAGTTGGTGGTAATGTGTGGATAGTATCAACCATTCCTCCAAACTCAAAAGTTCTAATGCCAGAGGCTCAAACAAAAGCGGTCGTACAAACAAGGGGTTAATAATTTTTAACCATAAATTATATAGAAACAAGGGTCGTTATCCCTTGTTTCCATAGAGCAGTCTTTTTTCTAATTTTGAGTTTATCTTTTAAAATTGATTATTTGGGCAATCTCCATGAAAACCGCCGCCAGTTCCAAAACCACCTTTGTCTTTACCTTTTCCAAAAGGATGTTTCTTATTTGGACCAAATCCTTTCATCATTGGCTTTAATGTAACGATTTTATCGTCTTTTTTCAATTCTTTTGCAATTATATGGCTTTTTCCATTAACTGAGTATTTAAATCCAGTAATTTGAACTTTATCATTCTCTTGTAACTTAACACTTAAAGAATCAAAAATCCATTTTGGACCAAGAAAGACAGTAGCATCACCTTTGTCTGTTTTAACAAGGATTGCTAATTTTGAAGTGTAACCATCCATTGTTGGAAATTCATAAATTTTTGTTATAACACCTTCAATATTTTCTTCTTTTAAATTTGCTTTATCAAATGGACTGTCAAATCCTTGAGAAAAAGAATTTACTGCAACTAAAAATGCAATAATTGTAACTAATAATAATTTTTGTTTCATAAAATCTCCTTGATTTTTTTTAAAATTTTGTAACAAGCTTGTTTGTATATGTAGTGTTAAAATTATTAATTTTGTTCCAAAATTTTTTTAATAAATTTTAATTTTTATTACAACACAATTTTATTGAGATTTTATAAAAAAAATGTTAGAATTATAATACTGATTGGCATAGATTTGTATTAATTAACACAGATTACGCTATTTTTAACCAATTGATTTTTTAAAAATCTTTTTACTTATGAAAGTGTAATCAGTGTCAAATTGTCCCATAAATCTGTGATAATCTGTGTATATCAAATAAAAAATATTTGTGAGGTGGTTCAATGACCAAAAATGAACTTTCTATTGAAGAAATAATGGGAAAAATTAAAAAAGATATTGAAACTCTCAAGGTAAAAAAAACATTCAATCAAATACAAAATAAATTTGTATATAATATTGAAGACTTATTAAATTTTGATGATGATGATTTTGTAAAAAATGCGTATAAGATATTACTTGGAAGAGAAGCAGATAAAGATGGGCTTGATATTAGTCTAGAAAAATTAAGAAATAGAGTCTTAACAAAAAAACAAATAATTGAATCATTGTATCATTGTGGAGAATCAAGAAATTTTAAACCAAATGTGTTTTTATCTAACCAAAATTCAATCTCTCCAATAAGTTTTAAGACGAATATGGTTTATTCTATGGAAGAGTTGATAAAACTTGATGGTGAAGATTTTTTAAAAAATGCTTACAAATCAATACTCGGTAGAGATGTGGACGTATCTGGATTAAAAAGTGGTTTAGATGCTTTAAAAAATGGAACTTTAGATAAAAAAGATATAATTGCAAATCTAAAAAATTCAGAAGAAGGAATAAATCTAAATAATAGAATACTTATTTCAGAAAAAAAAGATTATCAATTTAAAGATAAAAATAGAATTTATTGGATAAATGAATTAATTAACGGAAATAATGAAGAATTTATAAAAAATGCTTATAGAGAAATCTTAAATCGAGAAATAGATGCCGAAGGATTGAAAACTGCTTTATCAAGTTTAGAACAGAATACAATTACAAGAAAGAATTTAATAAGTGATTTAAAAAATTCGAGCGAAGGCAAAACTAATAATTTGAAAATTTTATTTGATTTAGAAAAACAACCATTCTATAAAAAAAGTGTAGATTCAAATATTAGAAATAGAAAGGAATTTGCTATTTCAGAATTTCTTTCTTATGATGATGTTGATTTTGTTGTTTTTCTTTTTAATGCTATACTTGGCAGAGACCCTAATGATGAAGAAGTAAAAAATTATTTATCTCTATTAAGGAGTAATTTTAAAAATAAGATCGAAATTATTGAAGAAATTAGGTTTAATTCAATAGAAGGTAAAAATAGAAATGTAAAAATCAAAGGTTTGTACAAAAAATTCTTATTAAGAAAAATTTATAAAATACCTGTTATTGGTTATTTTTTGAGAATATGTGTCTTAATTGTTAGATTACCAAAAATATTCAACAATGTAGAAGCATTTGATGTTAAATTGAATGCAGATATGAATGATTTAAAAAATAAGATTGATTTTGAGAATGAAAAGGTAAATAAAAATTTTCAAGAATTAATTTCTTGTATAAATCAAAAGCCAAATAATGATATTGTTGACACTCTTAAATGGGATATGATCAATGCAACTCATGATTTTAATGAAATTAGAGGGATATTAAACAAAAAAATAGATATTATCCAATTTGAAGAATTGAGAAAAAATATAAATGAAATTACTTTGGACTTTAAGACTCTTGAAGATATATTTAACAATAAAATTTATAATCACATAGAAGAAATATATAGAATTATAAATAACAAGGCTAATAATCAATCAATAGATGAGTTAAGAAATATTGTTAATAATCAAATAAATGAACTTAAAAATTTATTAGACAAAAAAATAGAAATTTCAATAATAGATGAGTTAAAAAATATTATTAATAATAAACCTGATTTTATTTCTATTGAAAACGCTAAAAATGAGGTTTACCAAAAGATTAACGAATTAAGTGATATAAAAACAGATAAATCTTTCTTTGAAACAATCAAAAACGAGTTATATCAAAAAGTTGATGAGTTATATGATATAAAAACAGATAAAACTTTCTTTGAAACAATTAAAAACGAATTATATCAAAAAGTTGATGAGTTATATGATATAAAAACAGATAAATCTTTCTTTGAAACAATTAAAAATGAATTATATCAAAAAACTACTGAATTATATGATATAAAGACAGATAAAACTTTCTTTGAAACAATTAAAAACGAATTGTATCAAAAAGTTGACGAATTGTATGATATGAAAGCAGACAAATATTTTCTCGACACTGCAAAAAATGAATTGCATCAAAGAGTTGACGAATTATATAATATAAAAGCAGATAAAAATTTCCTTGAAGATAGTAAGAATGAATTATATCAAAAAATCGGAGAAGTAAATGATATAAAAACTGATAAAAGTTTTTTTGAAACAGTCAAAACTGAATTATATCATAAATTTGACGAATTAAAAGAAATAAAGGCAGACAAGTATTTTCTTGAGGCTACAAAAAGTGAATTAATTCATAAAGTTGATGATTTGATAAACTCAAAAACAGATAAAATTTTCTTTGAGAGTATCAAAAATGATTTTAATAAAAAAATTGAAGAATTATATGAGATAAAAACAGATAAAGTATTTTTTGAGAGTATTAAAAATGGATTTAGCGAAAAAATTGAAGAATTATATGCAATAAAAACAGATAAAGTATTTTTTAATGAAGCTAAAGATACTTTAAATAAGAGAGTTGATGAGATAAATGATAAAAAAGAAGATAAAAATCATGTAAATTATATTAAGAATGAACTTCTCAAACAAATTGAAGAGTTGTATGCAATAAAAACAGATAAAGTATTCTTTGAAGATACAAAGTTAGAATTAAAAAACACTATAACTAATAATAATAATAAACTTTTATCGCAAACTTTTGATATGCAAAATCAATTAACTAATAACAAATTAAATCTTTTAGAACAACAAAGAAGATTAACAATGTTTTTAGAAGAAGCAAGAAAAAGATTGCCAGAACCATTCTCTAAAGAACAAATTGAAAAGATTGTATCAGAAGAAGAGCATTTATTTGACTCTATGTATGTTGAGTTTGAAGACTTATTTAGAGGTACAAGAGAAGACATCAAAGGAAGAGTTAAATATTACCTTCCATTTGTCGAAGAAGTTTATAAGAAAACAAATAAAAGTCCTATTCTTGACATTGGATGTGGTAGAGGTGAATGGGTTGAACTCTTAAAAGAAAACAATTACAATGCGACTGGTATTGACACCAATAAAATTATGGTAAAAAGATGTAAAGATTTGGGGCTCGATGTTAAAGAAGGCGATGTAATTGAATATCTAAGAAATCAAAAAGATAATTCATTGTCTGTTATCACAGGATTTCATGTGATGGAACATTTACCATTTAAGGTGCTAATTAAACTTTTTGACGAGTCTTTGAGAGTTTTAAAACCAGGTGGAATGATATTATTTGAAACACCAAATCCAGAAAATATAAATGTTGGTGCATATACATTCTACTATGATCCAACTCATGTAAAACCATTAGTTCCAGATACAATAAGATTTATTGCAGAACAAAGAGGTTTTGTAAACACAAACATAATAAGACTCCATAAGAGAAATGAAGTTGGAACAACTGGAAATAATTTTGTTGATGAAGTAGTATATAAAGTTAATATGGAGCAAGATTTTTCTATTGTTGGTTATAAAATTTAGTTAAATATTATAAAATTTGATATAATATTGTTTAAATATCTATAAATATAGGGAAATATTGCACAGGGTAGTTACCAATAGATTCGAATAAATTGTTAGTTAGATTAATTTATTAACAATAATTAAGGGAGAATTTTTATGTTTGAGATAGGTATATTTTTATTATCTTGTATTGTTGGTTTTGCTATTTGTGTAGGATTATTTAAAATTTTATTTAAAAACTCTATTTCTTTTGTTTTTGGTGTTTTATTATCTTTAGATGTTGCTACTGTTGCATTTTTGGCATTTTTTGTTGGTTTTAAAGGAATAATACATCTAACTTGGGGACTTCCTTTATTGCTTTTATTAGTTATAATTTCAGTTTATATTTTTCATAAAAAGGTTACTCTTTATCTAAAATTAACATCAAATAATCTTTCTCTGATATCACAAGGTGAAGGCGATTTAACAAAAAAATTAACATATTCAGGCAGTAATGAAATTGGCGATATGTCAAATAATTTTAACAGTTTTGTTGGTTGTTTGGCGAGTATAATAAACCAAATGAAAGTTTCTCTAAGTAGTCTTTCTGAAATAAGTTCTGATTTAGCCTCTTCATCAGAAGAATCATCAGCATCGTTAGAAGAGATAAATAAAAACATAGAAAATATGAAACTAAAAGTTGAAAATTTGGATTCTGAAATATTTACTTTTAAGAATTCTTTAAGTAGTGTGAATAATTTTATAATGAAAGTAACTGAAAAAATTTTAGTTCAATCTAAAGAGGTAAATGATTCTTCATCATCAATAGAAGAAATGACTGCTTCAATAAAAAATGTAAATTTAACAATAGAAGGTAAATTAATTGGAATTGATAAATTACAAAAAATAGCTTCTGCTGGCGAAAAGGAAATGAATGAAACTATTGATTTAATTAAAAAAATTACTGATTCAACAAATTTAATAATGGAAATGTTAAAAGTAATTAACAATATAACAGCTCAAACAAATTTACTTGCAATGAATGCTGCTATCGAGGCTGCACACGCAGGCGAATATGGTAAGGGATTTTCTGTTGTTGCAGATGAAATTAGAAAACTTGCAGAAAATACATCAAGCAATTCAAAAAATATTTCTATTTCTTTAAAAACAATGATTGATTATATTCACATATCAGAAGGCTCAGCTAACAATACTGGTGAATATTTTAGAAATATTAGAAAAGAAATACAAGAAGTATCAAATGGAATGTTTGAAATAAAAAATGCGATGCAAGAAATATTGTTTGGTGGCACTCAAATTTTAAACTCATTATCATCATTAAATAAAACAAGTTATGAATTAAAAGATTCTTCTACTCAAATAGATACTAATATTGTAAAAATCAATGATAGTATTAATAAATTAACAGTAATTTCAAAAGAAACAAAAAATGGAATGGAAGAGGTAAGTGTTGGAATTGCTGAACTTTATAAAACAGTTCAACTTGTAGCAGACAGTGGAGTAAAAAATTCAGCAGATATTGATAGTATCAATCAATTAGTTAGAAAATTTAAAACTTAAGATGTGTTTAAAAGAATATATATTTAATTTCTCTCGTTGTTATGTTAAATAAGATTTAATTTTTTATCAAAATTGTTATCTTTTATAGATAAATAACTAAATAAATTGCTTTTAAAAGATATAATTACAATTTGTTTGTAAATACTTAAAAAAAATGTTTACCAATTAAATAGTTTGGTGTATATTTAATAATAAAAATCAATTTATTTAATGATCTCTATAACGCGATCGTCAAGATTGTTAATTAACCTTAAAATGTTTTAGAACTATTTTTATATGTAAAAGCGACATTCGCGAATGTCGCTTTTGAAGATTGTCTCGTTTATAAGTAAAACATTTTAAGTATATATGCTATTTATGTTTTTATGGAAAAAAAATTGCATAATTTACATTTAAAAATAATTTACGGACTTTCTTTTATAATTTTTATATTTTCTTCTTGCAGCAGTAACATGGTAAAAAATCGAGTTGTAAATGTAAAATATAGAGAAAAAAGTCCAGTTGAAATAATAAAAATATCCTCAGTAAACGGAAACATAGACATTATTGGATGGTCAAAGGATTTTGTCGAAATAAACACAGAAAAATTACTTATATCTGGTTTTCTGCAAGACTTAAATCTTTTGGATACACTTTTTGAAAAAGAAGACAACACATTAAATATAAAAACGAAAATTCCTGCTCGTATCGAAGGAAAAATTAACTTAAAAATTTATGTTCCTTTTATTCTTCTGAAAATTTATATAGATTCAAAAAGTGGAAATATCGGCATAAATAAATATCTTGGTGATGTAGAATTAACAAATAAAAATGGAAATATAAACATAATCTTTGAAGGTAGTATTTTAAGAATTGACTCTTATAAATCAAGAATAAACTTGTATATAAAATCATATAACTCAACAGATGTAGTTGTCAATAACGAAGATGGTTTAACGGACATTAATGTTGAAACAATTGGTAAATCGTCTTATCTTGATGTCAAATCTTTTGAAAGTGATATTAATATTGCTATATTTAAAGATATTGATCATAAATTGATGCTTACTAATAAAAATGGAACAATTGATGTAAAATATAATATTTTTGAGAAAAATACAATAGAAGGTACACATAATTCTATTAGTGGGAAAAAAGGAAATGGCTATAATAATTTAACAATTGATGTTTCAAATGAAAATGGTAAAATAAATTTGATGTTAGCAAATGAAAGATATTTAAAAAAAGAACTTAATGAAATGCCTCTTTTTTAAAGGAAGAAAATATGAATTTCGATGATTTTTTTGACTTATGCAAACAAAGACGATCTGTAAGAAAATATACGGATAAAAATATATCTGATGAAGATATAAATAAAATTATTGAAGCAGGTATTCAAGCACCGAGTGGAACAAATCTTCAGGGATGGAAATTTAAGATTTTAAAAAATAAAGAAGAGATAAATACAGCCGCAGATGTAATTGAAAAAAAAGTCTTAAAAGTAGCTCTAAGTTATAACGATGGAGTACTGAAGGATACATTGAGAGAATATGGTAAAAATTTTTTCTTCTTTAAAGATGCTCCACTTGTTATTTTTTTGTATGCTAAAAAACCAAATAATTTTTTGCCTCATTTTTTTAAGGAAGAGTTGGGGATTTGTAAGGGTACTGGTGTTTTCTTGAGTCTTGGAATGGTAATGCAAAATATGATGCTTGCAGCTTTTTCACTTGGAATATCAAGTTGCCCTCTCACTGGTCCTATCCTTGCAGAAGAAGAGTTGAATGAAGTGTTTATTCCACCAAAAAAATATGAATTTTGCGGATTATTATCTTTTGGCTATACTGATGAAAATCCTAAAAGTCCAGGAAGAAAAGATTTAGAAAAATTTATAATTTAAATTATATATCAAACGAAAAAATTTTGTAGAAAAATATAAATTTTAGCACAAAAATACTAATGGAAATTTTTCAGACCAATATAAAAACTACTTGATTTATATCAAAAAATATGATATAAGAAAGTCTCAAATATCGTTAGTGAGGGAATAAATGTCTGATAACAAAAAAGCAGAAAAAAATAAGAAAATAAACAAAATGACTCTTGTAGAAATTGATAAAGCTATTGAATCTACAAAACAAAATCAAGGTGGATTAACTTCTAAATATGGACAAGAGTTAATAAAAAGAAGAGAAATTCTATCATCAAAAAAATAAACAGTTTTTAAGTTAAATTCTACTTGCAAATACACAATGTAAGCAAAAATTTGTATTCTTTGTGATATTCTAAAAAAGTACTGGGTAGAATTATTTGTAAATCTAAGATGAGTATTACTTAAAAATTTTATGTATTAATCGGATACTATTCATTTTCTCTAAATTATTAAATTTAATTTAGAGAAAATGGGATATTTTGATCTGTGTAATCCATTAAAATCTGTTTTATGATAGTAAATCAGTAAAAAGATAGAAAAAATGGCTAATTGATTAAAAATAAGCGAAATCTGTCTAATTAATGGAAATATGACTTATGAATAATAATGATAAATATCTAACTATTGGTGATTTTACTAAATTAGTAAAATATAATCTCGAAGATCTATTTACTCAAGTCTATCTAAAAGGTGAAATTTCTAATTTTAGACCTTCAACTTCAGGGCATTGGTATTTTTCTTTAAAAGACAACAATGCAACTATCAAAGCGATAATTTTTAAAAATAATCAAAAAGAAATCATGGACGTCTTAAAATCTGCACGGCTAAAAATACTCGAAAATGGTCAGGAAGTTTTAGTTGAGGGTAGAATTAGTGTTTATGAAAAATCGGGTGAGTATTCTATCGTAATAAGTAAGATAATACCAGTAGGAATTGGCGAATTAACTGTAAAGTTTGAGTTACTTAAAGAAAAACTATCAAAAGAGGGACTTTTTGACGAATCTAAAAAGAAAAGCCTTCCAAAATACCCTCAAAGCATAGGAATTGTTACATCTCCAACAGGAGCTGCGTTACAAGATATGTTAAATGTATTAAAGAGAAGGTTTTGTTCATTAAAAATAGTCGTATTTCCAGCGTCTGTTCAGGGGAATGATGCAAAATATGAGGTTGTTAAAGCAATAAAGTGTGCAAATTATCATTATGTGAAAAATACAGATAAAAAAGTAGATGTTTTAATTATTGCTCGTGGAGGAGGCTCAATTGAGGACTTATGGGCTTTTAATGAAGAAATCGTTGCTTATGAGATACATAAATCTCCTATTCCTACGATTACAGGAATTGGGCATGAGATTGATTTTACAATTGCTGATTTTTGTTCAGATGTTAGAGCTCCAACTCCTTCGGCTGCAGCAGAACTTGTTGTAAAAAATAGAGAAGATTTAATAAATTCGATTTATTCTTATAAATTAAGGATTGAGGGATCGTTTGGTAATGCCTTAGAAAAATTAATTTATAGGTTTGAAAATTGTAACCCTAAAAGGCTATCTTTTCTTTTTGAAAAAACTTACCAAAATAAAGTCCAAGAGTTTTCTTACTGCTACGAAAAACAAAAAAGTTTTTTTGAAAACTATTACACAAATTTAAGACAAAGTTTTTCTTTTTTACTAAACAAATTGGATAATTTAAGTCCACTCTCAATTTTGAAAAGAGGGTATTCTTTAGTATTAGATAAAAATTCTAACTTAGTTAAATCTTTTAAGCAAGTCAAAACCAATGACGAAATATCAGTTATTTTGTCAGAAGGACAAATTACTGCATCCGTAAAAGAGACAAAAGAAAAATCAGAGTATTTTTAAAGATTATTTTTTAACATATTGTTAATTTTATACTCTTCATCTTTAAGTTCTTTTTTTTCTTTTAATTTTAATAAATCAACTTCTCTTTTTAAGATTAAATTTTGAAGTTCATTATTCTCATAAGAAATAAAAATGGATTCGTTTTCCTCTAATTTATTTTCACCAATATTTGCCATGAAATTAACATATATTCCATTTACTGTAACCTGATAAGAATAATTTGTAAAAATATTTCTTTCAAGGCTACTTTCCAAATAAACACCATAATTTTCGCAAAAAATGCCAATAAAAGTCCTAAAAATTGACTTAATGTCAATAGAAACATTATTTTTATCTCTTTTTGATAAGTAAAGTTCGACTTTTGATAATTTTAATTTGCTTTTTTGTCTCTCTTGATTGTAAAAAGTAAAAATTATTTCTGCTGGAATATTCAAAAAAGGAACACCATTTGTTTTATACTTTATGTTAGAAGAATATTGTAAATCGTCATTTTCTGACTTATTTTTAGAAATCTGATAATAAACAAGTGGTATAAAATTAAAATCCTTTGATAAAATCTTATTCTCTACCTCATAAAAATTGATGCCCCAATCCAATTTAAAAATCTTTGGTGTATTAATTTGAGAGAATAATAATATATTTAAAGCTAAAAAAACAATTATCAAAAATTTTTTCATAGATTATCCTTCATAATATAATTTATCTAAAAAACTTCATGGAAATTCACAGAATTAGGGATAAAATTTTTTTTCCATTGCTTGTCATTATGTACTTAAAAGATTTTATTATATATTATAACTATAATAACAATTATTGATTATGTCAATAATAATGTAATGATAAGTTAGGCTTTGTGATTCAAGCAATGACGGTTGGCACTATTTTTAAAGTTAATTTTAACTAAAATATTCTATCATTGGCGAAAAATAAAAATCTTTCCATCCTTGTTCATAATCTTTAGATTGCCCTTCAGGAATATCTGTATGAATTAAAGTTATTTCAACACCTTCACAAGTATCTTTTAAAATAATTTCTAAATTGGAGTCAATACTTTGATCAGAAAAATCAGAAGTTCTCCATTTTTGTACTATTTTATTATATGGGTCTAATTGTAGTGTAGTACCAGTTATATATCCATTCCATGCACTAAATTTACCACCTATTTTTGGATCAATTTTTGCCTCCCCACCAGTAAAATCACTGTGTTTTTTACTATCAATCCATGCTTCATAAATATCTTTTGATTTCACAGTTTTGATAGTTGTAGAAACTTTGATTTTTTCAAGCATAATCACTCCCTATTTTTATTTAACAATTCAATAAAATTTTGATATTTCTATTGAAAGTCATAAATTTTTCCATAATATTTTTGGAAATTTTTCAATTATATTATCAATAAAATCCTCAATTGGATTTAATTATATCAAAAAATTTTAAATTTGTCAAAAATTGTAAAAGCTAAGTATTTAACCCGAATTTTAATTTAATAAAATAAATCTTAGATAAAACAGGAAGTTACTAAAAATAGAATAAAATATTAATAAAAAGATAGATTATGTTAATTATATAATACTCTTAGAATAAAAATTCCTTTTTTTATTAAAATTTCTTTATGTACTTCGTGTTAAAATTTAGAGTAAATGTAATTCGATATTCGTGTCATTTAACTATATGATTTAATCTGTATTTTATATTAGATATAAATTTGAAATAAATAAATTTAAATTATGGGTTGTTTGTGATTATTGTTTTTTAGTAAAAAATTAATTTTTGGTCTGTCCCTAGGGACGGATCTGGGGACAAAGCATTTTTTATAGAATTCTATGAATAGAGTTTTATATAGTTTTATTAACCATTTATAGATATTTTTTGATAATCTTTTAGTTTTTTAGTGGAAAATATAAGGAATTTTCTTTTTAAAAATCTATGACTAATTTTATAAAAATCAGTTAGATAAGAATTAAAAATTTAAGGAATCCTGAATTTCTACTAAAAACTAAGGGATTTCTTTTTTGCTATATTTATTATTTTTTTAAACTATTTATTAAAAAATATAACAAATATGATGAATAAAAAAACTCATTTTTGGTCTGTCCCCGAGGGACGGAGCAAGGAATAGACCAATTTTTATTACCCACAAATCTTTTAAAAAAAACATCAACTTTTCATCCAAAATTTGTAACAAATCAACAAAAAAAATCTCTTTAATTATATAGAAACAAATTATAAATATTAAGGAAGTTTTTATGAGAGAACCAAGAAAAATAAAACCAGATGCTATTTATCATATTACAGCAACAATTAACAAAGAGGAAAAAATTTTTAATAAAGATGATATTAAAGATATGTTTTTAAAAGTAATAAATGAGGCTAAGTTTAAATATAATTTTGAATTAACTAACTTTTGTATAATTGAAAATCATATCGAATTCATTCTAAAACCAATAAAAGATAGCCTATCTAAGATAATGCAATGGATTTTAAGTGTTTTTGCGATGCGTTATAACTATAAACATCACTTAAAAGGACATGTTTGGTATGATAGGTTTAAGAGTAAAATAATAGAAAGTGAAAAAGAAATTGAAATCGTTTTTAAATCAATATCACAAAAACCAGTTGAAGCAAAACTTATAGAAAAGGTATCTGAGTATAAATATTGTGGAATATCTTTAATAATTAAAGGAATATTCGATTTAATCAAAAAACCGCCACAAAATTTATTAGAATTGGCTTTTAGTTATTAGGAAATTACTAAATTAAAATTATATTTTTACAATCTTCATTAGTTGTTTTATTAATCCTTAGGATAAATCTATCTTAAATATTGATTGAAATATATTAAAATAATAAGTTTTATTTTAATATTGGTTTTTAATTTGATTTTTGATTATTATTAGAAAAATTAATTGTGTTTTTAGTTAATTTTGATGATAAACAATCTTAAAGTTCAATATTTTATAAGAAAATTTTGCTCTGTCCCTGAGGGACGGAGCAAAATTTTTGATCTATATATTTCTCTATATATACCTAACAAACTCTAAATGGTAAATAAATTTTATCAAAAAATAACAATTTAAAAATTAGAATTTACCACAAAGGGCACGAATAATTATAGATTATTTCAATAAAAAAGATAAATTTTTGAATTAATTTAAGTTTTTAATCAGAATTATCTTATTTTTTTGTATTTAGTTGGTTATTTTAACTAATTTTTGACGCTATATTATTGTGATTACCCTTTTAGGAACAATTTGGGATATATAAATATATATTTTTTCTACTCTCAGATTATTTAAAAATTTATTTATAATGATAATCTTCCATAATTTTCATTATAAGTTCTTTGGAAAGCAAATTAAAAAACCAAATTCCCTTGAAAAAATTGGCAAAAAAATTTATAATAATTATAACTTGGAGTGATGAGGATTAACATGCTTCTTAGTTTATAAATATTCAATCAGAGGATAGATTATTTTTACCTCTTTTTTTGAGGATAGGGTATAATAGAAAAGTTGATATAATGATAAAGATTTTTTTGGTAACTTTTACCAATTTTAAATTAGAAAAAATGATATAGAAATACACAAATTGATTAAAATACAGTGTAATTTGTGTCAATCGGTTATAATCTTTGTAAATCCGTGTTATATGGAGGAAATATTGTGTTTAAAGTAAAATTTTGGGGAGTTAGAGGGTCTATCCCTTGCCCTGGTCCTACGACTGCAAAATATGGAGGGAATACTTCGTGTATTCAGATTATAAGTGATCTTGGTTATCAGATAATTCTTGATGCTGGTAGTGGAATTAGAGACCTTGCGGGATTTTTGCTTTCAAATCCAGAGTTTAAAAAACCTTTAAAGATTTATCTATTTTTGACACACACTCATTGGGATCACATTATGGGTTTCCCGTTTTTTGTGCCAATTTATATCCCGACATCAGAGATAGATATTTATGGACCTGTTACTTTTGAAGACGACCCGCTCGAAAAAGTTGTTGGTGGGCAGCTTACTTATAGATATTTTCCGATTAGATTTGATGAGCTTAGTGCAAACATTAATTATCACAGGCTACAAGAGACCCAACCTACAAATCCAGATACAATATTAAATTTACCTGGTGGAATGACGATTAAATTTAAATATTTAAATCATCCAGTGAGTTGTTTAGGTTATAGATTTGAATATCAGGGGAAAGTTTTTGCTACTTGTTATGATCACGAACCTTTTGCTAATCTTTTTGAAGATGACCCCGAAAATAGAGAAGAAGGTCAAATGGCAAGTGATGAGCAAAATCAAAAAGTTGCAGAATTTTATAGTGGAGCTGACCTTTTAGTTCACGATTCGCAATACACAACAAAAGAATACCAAAAATATAAAGGTTGGGGACATTCCACCTACAAATACGCAATTACACAGGCATTAAAAGGTGGTGTAAAAAAGTTAGCATTATTTCATCACGACCCTAATAGGACAGATGCTCAACTTGAATCTTTAAAAGCCGAATATGAAGGTAAATTTAGCCAGTTTGGGCTTGATGTATTCCCATGTTACGAAAAACAAGAGATTGAGTTATGATAGAATCCCAATTTTTCTTTTAACTATCAATGCAAACCAAAGATATAGAGAAATTGGAAAGTTTTCTTCCTTTCAACAAAAAAGGGGGATTTAATCTAAGAAATCTCTATTTATTAAAAATTAGGATTAAGTTATGAGTAAGTATAATTTTGTGCATTTACATAACCATTCGGAGTACTCGCTTTTGGATGGAATGATACAAGTAGATAAACTTGTTGGCAAAGCAAAAGAATTAGGGATGAATTCAGTTGCTATAACAGATCACGGCAATATGTATGGTGCAATAGAATTCTACAAAAAATGTAAGGCGGAAGGTGTAAAGCCTATAATTGGAAGTGAATTTTATTTTACGCCTACAAGTCGCTTTGATAAGTCAGCAAGAAATGCAAATCATCTAATTTTACTTGCAAAATCTGAAATTGGTTACAAAAATTTAATTAAACTTTCATCCTATTCTTTTACGGAAGGTTTTTATTACAACCCTCGTATTGATAGAGAGTTAATAGAAAGATATTCTAAAGATATAATTTGTCTTTCTGCTTGTCTTGCTGGTGAAATCCCGCGATTGATAATGGAAGGCAAACAAGAAGAGGCTGAAAAAAAAGCGTTGTATTATCAAGAAGTGTTTGGAAAAGATTCTTTTTTTCTCGAAATGCAAATACATGGGATAAAAGAGGAGAAAATTGTTGCAAAATCACTACTTGCAATGTCAAATAAGTTAAAAATACCGCTTGTTGCAACAAATGACTGCCATTATCTACGAAAAGACGACTCTGAGGCTCAAGATGTATTGATGTGTATTGGTACAAAAAAACATTTGTCTGACCCTCAAAGGTTAAAGTTTCAAGGTGAAGAGTTTTATTTTAAGACAGAAGAAGAAATGGAGAAAATCTTTGGTGAGATACCGAAGACTCTTTCAAATACACAAGTTATTGCAGAAATGTGTAATCTTGAGATAAAATTACCAGGTCCTATTTTGCCAGAGTTTGAAGTGCCAGAAGGTTACACAAAAGAAACATATCTAATTCACATAGCAGAGGAAGGTTTACAAAAAAGGTATAAAGAAGTAACAGAGCCTTTAAAAGAAAGACTCAAAATGGAGACTGATGTTATTAATAGAATGGGTTTTGCTGGTTACTTTCTAATTGTATGGGATTTTATACATTATGCAAAATCACATGATATATGGGTTGGTCCTGGTAGAGGTTCTGGTGCTGGTAGTATAGTTGCCTACACTCTCGGTATAACAAATATTGATCCTATTCCTTACGATTTACTCTTTGAAAGATTTTTGAATGAAAAAAGGGTTAGTATGCCGGACTTTGATATTGACTTTTGTCAGGAGCGAAGGCAAGAGGTAATGGATTATGTTACTCGCAAATATTCTCAAGAAAAAGTAAGCCAGATCGTAACATTCTCAAAAATGAAGGCAAAAGCTGTTATTAGAGATGTTGGGCGAGTTTTAGAAATACCATTAAATCGAGTGAACCAAATTGCATCGTTTATAATAGAAGGAAAAGATTTAAAAAAAGAAATCCAATCAACTCCAGAACTCAAACAAATTTTTGAAAAAGGGACAGAGGAAGAACGAAAATTACTTGATATTTCGATTAGGCTTGAGAATATGACTCGACATACTTCTGTTCATGCTGCTGGTGTTGTTATTGGTCGTAGCCCTATAATTGACTTTGTGCCCCTTCAGATTGACAAAGACGAAAAATATGGAGACATTGTTACAACTCAGTTTGAAGGTAAATTACTGGAAGACTGCGGGCTTGTAAAAATGGATTTTTTGGGTTTAATTACTCTGACGCTTTTACGGAATTGTCTTGCGATTCTTAAAAAGAAAGATATTACAATAGATTTGGATAATATTCCTTTAGATGATAAAAAAGTTTACGCTTTATTTGCTCGTGGCGATACCGATGCTGTGTTCCAGTTTGAAAGTCCTGGTATGAAAAAATATCTTCAAAAACTAAAGCCTACTTGCCTCGAAGACCTAATCGCTATGAATGCTCTTTACAGACCAGGTCCTATGAGTTTTATCGATACTTATATCAAAAGAAAACACCTTGAAGAACCAGTTGAATTTGACCATCCATTATTAGAGCCAGTTTTAAAAGAAACTTATGGTATTATGATTTACCAAGAGCAGGTTATGAAAATCTCGCAGGTTTTGGCAGGCTACGATCTAGGAAGTGCGGATATTCTTAGAAGGGCTATGGGTAAAAAAAAGCCAGAGGAGATGAAAAAACAGCTTAGTATCTTTCTCGAAGGTTCTAAAAAAAATAATATACCAGAAGACTTAGCAAAAAAAGTCTTTGACAAGATGCAAGAATTTGCTAACTATGGGTTTAACAAAAGTCATGCTGCAGCTTATGCTTTCCTTGCATATCAAACAGCCTACTTGAAGGCTCATTATCCAGTTGAATTTATGGCATCGGTTTTAACATCAGAAATTGGTAAACAAGAAAAACTTCTTCTTTATCTTGAAGGCATGAAAACTACTGGAATTGAAGTTCTTCCTCCTGATGTAAATTATTCTTTTGTTGAATTTGCTGTTGAAAATGGGAAAGTTAGATTTGCATTAAACGGAATAAAGGGTGTTGGTGAGGGAGCATCGTTAAGTATTGTAAAAGCACGCGAAAAAGAAGGTAAATTTAGAGATTTAGAACATTTTTTGCAGTCAATTGATTTGAGGTTAGTTAATAGAGGTGTGCTTGAAATTTTAATTAAATCTGGTTGTTTGGATAGTCTTGAACAAAAACGAAAGTGGATGTTTGATCATCTAGAAAGATCAATTTCTGATGCACAAGATTTACAGGCTGATAAAAAAATTGGTCAAGGTAACCTTTTTGAAGATATTTTTAACCCCCAAAATAATGACAACACAAAAGAAAAACCAGGTGTTGATGTACAAGATTGGAATGAAAAAGAAAAACTTTTTATGGAAAAAGAAATTTTAGGTTTTTATGTGTCTGGAAGCCCATTAACAAAATATGCTATGTTTATGAAACAAAATTGCAATCAAACTTCAAAAACCTTAAAAAAAATTGTTATTAAGGAAGAAGAACGATATAGTTCAAAAATACCTGTGTCTATGGCTGGTATTATTGATGCTGCAAAAGTATTTAGAAATGAACAAGGATTGAACTGGGCTATTGTTGAAGTTGAAGATTTTGATGGAAAATTTGAGGTTATGGTTTATAAAAACCAATTTGAGTTGTTTTCACCGCTTTTAATCGCAAAAAAATTTATATTTGTAAAAGGATATTTGAGAATGGGACAAAATGGCAAAAAAAATGTAATCGCAGAGTCAATTTCTGATTTAGAAGAAAAACAACAAAAAAGTCTTTCCGAATATCATGTTTTTTTAAAAGAAATTGAAGCGGATATGGAAGAACTCAAGAATTTTAGAAATGATTTAAATGGCCTATCTGGTGGTGAATTGTCAGTATATTTTCACATAAGACTCGATGAACAAAACGAAACAGTAATAAAAGCTATGGATGTAAAAGCTCCAAAAGATGAAGCGATTTGTGATGCCTTAAAGGGAAAATACCATTTTATTGAAAAGATTAAAATTTTGTAAATCTCTCATATATAAACGAGTTATTAAAGAAAAATTTTTAATGATTGGGAAATATAAAATAAAAATTTTATTTTTTAAATTTTGTTGAAAATTATATAAAAGTATAATATTATTTTAATATGACAGCATTTATAATTTTTTTGATTTCATTTATTTGTATTATTATTTTTATTATTCAAGGCAGAAGGATTGCCAAAAATGAAGAGCAGATTAAAGATTTAGAAAGTTATATAAAGAAATTAAATGAAAAGATAAATGCTTATATTTTTAAGAATGAGATACAAACATATCAAAAAGAAGAAATAAAACCAATAATTGAAGTTAAACAGGTAATTGAACCTAAAAAAGAAGAAATTCAAACTTATTCTGCTATAAATAATGAGAAACTATCAGAAGAAAAGCCTATTATAATAGAAACTACCATTAAACCTCAAGAAATTAAGAAAGAATCAGAACAAATAAAAGAAGAACTTCCAAAAAAACAAGAGAAAAAACATAAATTTAGAGATTTTATAAAAAGAATATTCAAACTCAATGATGAGCAGTTTGATAATATTCTACAAAATATTGAAAAACAGTTTGCAGAAAACTGGATTGGTGTAATAGGTTCAATTGTTTTGGTGATAGGACTTGGAATACTCGGCATTTACGCAGCGTTAAAATTAGAAGCATTCTTTAGGTTTTTGATGTTAGTAGGGGTTTCTATATTATTATTTGGATCATATTTATTCCTAAAAAGAAAGAATTTTTGGTTAAAACTCTCATCATGGGTTAGAAGTACTGCTGGTGCTATATTTTTGTTTGCATGTCTTGGCTCAGGTGGAATAACTGGCTTAAAATGGATAAATGATCCTCTATTTGCCCTAATTTTGCTCTCTATTGGTATTATAGTTAATTTATATTTTGCTTTTATAGGAAAAACTCAAACTTTTGCGTCTTTACATGTTTTATTGAGTCTTTTAAGTATAAGTTTTGCACCTCAAGGACTTATGACTATAATAATAGCAACTATTATTGTGGCATTTGGACTTATTCTATCATATAAAGAAAAATGGGAATTTCATCAATTATTAACGATTGTATGTTATTTTATTTTTATAATTTACTATAAATTAAATATCAAAGAAATATCTTTTGTTAATTCGATAGTTAATTTATCACTTGCGTCTTTAATTGTAATTTTGTCGATATTAGTTCATTATAGGGATGTCTATGCAAACAAAAAATTTGAGTTAGTCCCTTTTTTGGTGCATTTATCAACATGGGCTTTTTATGGTATAGAATTAGCTTTAATTGCTCCAAAAGAAAATTTTACAACGATTATAATTGGAGTGGCAAGTATTGCCATTTTTGTACTTGCAAGATTTGCAAAAAAATTAAATATAAGATGGTTATATATAACAGATACTCTAACCGCCTTATTAACCGCTTTTATAGCAGTAATAACATTATTTAGATGGGAATTTAGCATTAATATAGTTATATCTCTTCTTTTCATCGAAACACTAATATTTTCTCTAGTAATGATAATAGAACGAGAAAAAAAATTATTTTTTATTGGCAATATTCTACAAAACATAATTTTATTTAGCTTGTTATTTTATGATTTTGTAATTTATAAAATTTCAAATGATATTTTTGAAATAACAATTATTCATTTAATTATTAGTTTGTTTGCAATAGGTTTTCAGATTTTCAATTTAAAACATAATGATAAAGACTACGCTTTTTGTGATTTTGAGTTTTCTAACAAAATAATGATTAATATGAATATTGTTTTTTTTGCTATAACTTCTCTTTTTGCAATATCTGTACTTATATTAAACGGTTTAAGTACAAAACTCGCAATAAAAGAATCTGATTTTTCTATTTTATTACTCATTTCTTCAATTATATTGATATTATCTCGAACTAAGTTTAAAATAAGACCTTTACAAAATATTGATTGGATTATTTTTCAATATTTTATTTTTATTTTAATATTCTCTTACGATTGGGGAATAAGCCTTTATAATAAATTATTAATCGTAGCATTAGGAATAGTCTTTTTTTCTTTGATTAGTCGTATCGAAAAGATGAAAATATTATATAACATTAGTATTGTTTTACAAAATGTAATATTTTTAATAATAATTGTTTATTCGTTTGTTTTATTTACAGAAAGTAATTCTTTATATTACCCAATAATGATTTCTATTTTTAGTCTAATTAGTTCTCTATTTCAGTTTTTTAAGTATAAATTTCAGGATAAATTCGTTAAAAATAATATGGATTACATAAAAGACAACAATTTTTTGAGATATTTAACAGTTTATATCTTTTCTTCTATATTAATAACTATTTTTATAGTTGGAATATTTATGTTAGAAAAACATTCTATAATAGAATATTCTAAATATCATAAATATCTACTCTTACTAACTACTTTATCTTTAATTTTTGCAAGAAATAAATTTACAATAAGTGGTATTACTATATTTGAATCTTTTATAACACAAGTCGTAACTTATGTAATAACAATACTTTTAGTTAATTTTGGAACAAGTCCTTATACAATAATATCTTTAATTTATCTAGAAACAATTATTTTTTCTATAAATTATTTAACTAGCAGTAAAGTTTTGTTTAAGTTAAATTTTATTGTCCTTAATATAACGATATTTTTAAATATTGTTTTTTATCTTTATGGATTGTACGAAGGTGTGGCATTCTCATTAAATAAAAATATTTTATTTTTGATTAATTTTATTGCTACGATAATTTCTGCTTTGTATTTATATAAAGCACTTAATATAAAAGAAAAACATCAAAAAGATTACAACTTTTATATGTTTAATCTACTTGGTTTTTTTATTGGAACACTTCCAGTATTTGGGCTAATAACAATCCAAAACACAATTACTTGGGCTAAATACATAAATGGTGAATACATAATTTTACTTCCTGTAATATCTTTGCTTTATTTGAGGCAAAAAAAGCAACTTGACGGGCTTGGTATAGGGCTTATTGTTACTCTAATTCTTTCTTCTATACTAAATTGGGGTTATTCTTATAACGCAGGCTTTACTATACCACAGCAGTTATTGTATAGCCTACCGATATTTGTAATCTCTGGTTTTTATATTGCGTTTTCATACATAGAAAGCATAAAAAAACATTTAACTCTAATTGGTATTTATGCTTTGTTTGCAAACCTTGCCTATATTTTGTATTTTATATTAAAACCAGCATCACCTATGATAGTAGGCATCTTGTGGCTTTTGTTATCAATTGTTATAATAGAAATAACATCGTTTTTAAAGAAAAGCACTCCACAATTTATACAAAAAGGACAATCTGATTTTCATTTAATAGTTGTTTGCTACTCGTTTATTTTTGCTTTTATAGTTAGACACTTAATAGTTCATCTCCAATCAGAAAAATATCTATTTTTTGGTTTTAAGGCACGACTTTTAATAGAAATATTTGCATTGTTAATTTTTATTTACTGGTTTATTCAAGAAAAAGATAGATTTGCATATAAATTGTATAATTTTGTTCAACCATTATTTTTAGAAATCATAATCGCTTTTTTAACACTAACTATTATCGTTGAAGTAAGACAAATATTTCACCCACTTATTTGGACAATCCTTGCGATAATTTCTCTAACAATTGGCTTTAACTCAAAAACCGAAAAACTCTCAAGATTACAATTTTATTCTATTTTATACTATTGGGCATCGTGTTTCCATGTTGCTTTTATAACAAGTCCTTATGTTACGGCAAAAATTAATTATTTTAGTATAGACTGGATTATTTCTGTTGTTGCGATATTCTTCCAATTTATCTATATTGGACTATTTTATATCAAATTTAAGGTAGAATCCTTACAATTGCCATCTCATTTAAATTTTTACAACCATTTATTAAAAATAGTAAATTTTAAAAGAAATTTATGGATTTATTACCCGTTATTTGTTAGTGTTGCATTATTTTTAATTTGGTCTTTTGATAGATCGATTCTTACATTATTACTTACATTTGAGGCATTCTCAGTATTTATCCTAAGTATAATTTTGATAGAATCCAATTTTAAATACCTATCTTATCTTGCTCTCTTGGCGTGTCTTGCGAGGCTAATTTTTTATGATCTTGCAAAATCAAACACCCTAACAAAAGCGATTGTTTGTATTGGGGTTGCTTTAGTGATGTTATTAATGAATGCTATATACAATAAATATAAAGAAAGATTCAAAAAGAATGAAAAAATTTAAACTAATATTTTTTCTATTTATAATTATTTTTGGTGGATTTATTGTAACTCTACTTTATTTATCAAAAACTGATACTCAATTTGAATATACTTTTTCTAACATATTTCAAATCTGGGGCTTGGCTACAAAGAACGCAGACAGAGTAATTACAAGATTTATACCGATTGACTCAATAGATGAAAAAGATTTTGGTATTGCAATAAAAGAGAAATTTGATCAAGAAGTTAGTAAGAATGATCCAGATTGCGTATATTTAAATAATTTAGCCAAAAAACTATCAAAATTTACCAAAAAGCCTTTTAATTACAAAATTTACGCTGTTGATTATGGATTTCCTAATGCTTTTGCACTACCGGGTGGTGTTATATTAATAACAAGGGATTTATTAAAGACTTTAAAAACAGAGGGACAATTAGTAGCAATTATTTTACATGAAGTAGGGCATATAGAGTTATCACATTGCCTCGACTCTGTAAGGTTTGAAATATTAACAAAAAAAATTCAAGCTGCTACTCTTGGTGAAATAGCTGATTTTACGGTAAGATTTTTATTGCAATACAATTATAGTAAAACAATCGAATCAGAGGCAGACGAATTTAGTTACCAAAATCTTTTACAAACAAAATATGATCCATATTCATTGACCGATTCGTTTAAATGTTTAAAAGAATATGATGTTAAAGAAAATCTTTCAACCAAAACTACAACTAATGTAATCATAGATTATTTTTCGTCACATCCATACTTAGAACTTCGTATCGAAAAATTTGAAGAAGAAGCAAAACTTTGGTGGCAATACAATAAAGATGCAAAAAAATACACTGGAACAAAAAACTTAGAAACTCGCACAACTTTTTACCAAAAAGACTTTGGTGAAACAGAATGGGTTAAATTTTCTACAAAGAGAGATAAAAACCCAACTACCCCAAATTTTTAATGCTAGTTGAATATTTCTCATATTCGTTATGCCAATTATTAACTGGCTTTAGTGATAACTAAGATTTGTTAAAATATGTATTGCTAAAAATGGTTAATAGTTGACGTATATCTTCGTTAGTTGATTGGTAATCTAATACTAAACTTTGTTCCACTACCGACTTTGCTTGTCACATTGATTTGTCCTTTATGGAGTAAAACTATATGTTTAACAATAGAAAGCCCAAGTCCAGTTCCGCCAGATTTTCTGGAACGAGACTTATCTATTACATAAAACCTTTCAAAAATTCTACTAATGTCTTTTTCTGGGATACCAATACCTGTATCTTCAATATTAATTTCTAAAAAATTGTTATTTTTTTCTAAATTAAGCGTAATATTGCCAGAATCCGTATATTTTATTGCATTATCAACCAAATTTATTAACATTTGTTCAAGTTTAAATCTATCACCTTTAATAGATGGAATGTTTTCTTCAATGTTTAGATTTAGGCTCAAGTTTTTTTCTTCTATTTTTTCTTTTAGTATAGATACAACGGTATTTACAACTTCTTTTAAATCAACTTGAGTAAGCCCATTTGATAATTTTTTTTCTTCTATATTAGATAGCAAAAGCAAGTCTTTAACTATATTTATTAGCCTTTCTGTATTATTTTTAATTATTTGGAGATAATGTTTTTTTTCAGAATCTTTTTCATCCTCATAAAGAGTTTCTATAAAACCTTTTATGGCTGTGAGTGGAGTACCAAGTTCATGGCTCACATTAGCAACAAATTCTTTTTTAATTTTTTCAAATTCTTTTAGTTCTGTAATATCATAAAAAATTAAAACAAATTCTTCTTTTAGACTCAAAAAATTTATACTACATAGATATATTTTTTCATTAAGAGATATTTCTCTTACAATATTTTTATTTTCTCCGTCTAAAGATTTTAACAGTTCTGTAAATGAACTATTTCTCAAAATTTCCCAGTGGTACTTATTGACTACATCAAGATTTTTAACAATTAATTTAAAACTATTATTAGACCTAATTATTTTTCCTTCCTTATTTATGACAAGGATACCCTCTTTTATAGAAGAAAGTATGCTTTTTAACTCTTCTTTTTCATTAGAAAGTTCATAAAAAAGGTCTTGTACTTTTTCTATAACATAATTAAAAATCCGTCCGAGGTCTTCGATTTCATTATCACTATCAAAAACAAATTTAACATCAAAATTACCCTGTGCAACTTTTTTTGCAATACGAGAAAATTTATTTATAGCCTTATTAAAATTATAATAAATTAAAAATATAAAAATAAGTGAAATAATAACAATTAAAATAAATATCAAAAAGAATCTAAAGACAAAAAAATTTAACTCCCTATTTATTTCTTCTATTAGTTTAGAAACTCTTAAAACTCCAATGATTTTATCATCTTTTTTTACTGGGATTGCAAAATAAATCATCTTTTGCCTTAGAGTTTCACTCGTCCTTATATCAAAACTTTCATTTCCTTTTAAAGCCTCTCCCACCTCATACCTATTAAGATGGTTTGCCATATACTGTGCTTTTTCATAAGAATCAGAAATAACAAAGCCTGTAGTGTCAATTAAAGTAATTCTTAACCCAGTTTTCTTGCCAATGTTTATAATATAATCATCCAAAGACGGATACTTCTCTTTTTGCAATAAAAAATTTAAGTTTTCATTAATAATAATAGAATATTTTTTTATCTCTTGTTTAGAATCTTCGATAAACGCATCTTTTATTTTGCTAGAAAAAATAAAAAATAGAAAAAAAGATACTATTATTAAAACAAAAAAATATGTAAATATTATTTTAAAAAGAAAAGCCTTATTCCTCAAGTTTGTACCCTACACCTCTAATATTTTTAATTAAACTACCTGCATCCCCAAGTTTTTCTCTCAAGTTTTTGATGTGAACATCTATCGTTCTATCCAAAACTATTTTTTCGTCACCCCAAAGATTATCGAGCAGTTTTTCTCTTGAAAAAACCCAACCTCTTTTTTGAGCCAAAACTTGTAATATTTTAAACTCAGTTGTGGTTAGTTCAATTTTGTTGTTATACTGATCATAAACTTCATACTTTTGTAAGTCTATTTTAATTAAATTATCTATCTTTATTAAATTTGGCTCAGTAGAAGATGTATCAACTCTTCGTAAAACAACTTTAACTCTTGCAACAAGTTCTTTTGGCGAAAAAGGCTTTGTAACATAATCATCAGCACCCAATTCTAACCCAACAATTTTATCTGTCTCATCTTGCTTTGCAGTAAGCATAATCACTGGTATTTTTTTTAGCCTAGTATCTTGTTTGATGTATTTACAAACTTCAAAACCATCCATATCAGGTAACATCAAATCGAGCACCAACAAGTCTGGAGTTTCTTTTGTTAAAAACTTAAGTAGTGTTTCTGCAGTATAAAACTCTTTCACTTTAAACCCAGATTTCTTTAGATGGATAGAAACTAATTCTACAATATCAGCCTCATCATCAAGAATAGCAATTAATTGATTCATATATATTCCTAATTTTCTAACTTAAATATTAATTATATATAACACAGATTAATCAGATTGTCACAGATTAACTCGTGTAAGTATATACAATAATATAATAACTGTATTTAACTTTTTGAATTTGTGACAAATCAAAACTTTTTAGTATATATTTTCTTTATAATTGTAATAAAAAATTGTTAATTTAGTGTGAATTTTAAATTAAATTTGTGTGATGTTAATTTATAATTTTTTGGGAATATATTAACCCAGTAATTTCACATACTGTAAAATTACTGGGTTATTTTGTGAAATTAAAGTTTATTGTTCAACACCAGATGAGTTGAATTTTTTAATCAACCAGTCACTATTAAGAGAATCTCCATATATAGTAGCATAAACATTGCCAGAAGTATCTACAGAAATTGAGGTTGTAGGAAAAGGCATTATTTGAGAAGAAATATTAATTTTTTTATCCCAGTTGGTATCCTCAACGCCCAAAGGGTTAAATTTTTTAATCCACAAATCAATACTACTTGTACTATAAAATTCACAGCCTCCAACATACACATTGCTAGAATTATCTACAAAAACTGATTTTGCATTATTATAATTTACCTGAGAAGAAGTATTAATTTTTTTATCCCAATTAGTATCCTCTATCCCGGAAGAACTAAATTTTTTAATTCTCCAATTATTCTTGATATTATTAGGATAATTTTCTTCAGAACCTGCTAAATATACATTATCAGAACTATCTACAAAAATTGAGTTTGGAGAAGTATATCCATAATAAATTTTTTTATCCCAGTTGGTAGTATCCTCGATGCCTGAAGAGTTAAACTTTTTAATCCACCAATTGTATATGATGTTATTAGAAACTAAATTATATCCAGTGCCTGCAACATATACATTTCCAGAACTATCTACAAAAATTAAATCTGCACTATTAGAATTTGACTCAGAAGAATAAATTTTTTTATCCCAGTTGGTAGTATCCTCGATACCTGAAGAGTTAAATTTTTTAATCCACCAATCGTGTATGCCGTCAATAATGTTAGTAGAAATAAGATTAGTTCTAATACCTACAATATATACATTGCCAGAATTATCTACAAAAATTGAGTTTACTATATCACCACCGCCAGAATCAACTGTTTTATCCCAGTTAGTAGTATCCTCGATACCTGAAGAGTTAAATTTTTTAATCCACCAATCAATACCACTATTAATAGAAACCAAATTATACCCAATATCCACAACATATACATTGCCAGAATTATCTACAAAAATTGAGTTTTGATAACTAAATCCATAATTAATTTTTTTATCCCAGTTGGTAGTATCCTCGATACCCGAAGAGTTAAACTTTTTAATCCGCCAATCTTCTTTGCTGTTAAAAAAGTGAAAAAATTGCGTTCTATCGCCTGCAACATATACATTACCAGAAGTATCTACAAAAATTGAGTTCACAGAAAAAGAATTAAATTTTTTGTTCCACAGCAAATTTGATATTGTTGTACTGGTTGTACTACCATTAAAGATTGTTGTGGTAGAAGTAGAACTACTCGTTGATGTTGAACTTGTACTCATAGAACTGCTACTCAGTGTTGTACTCGTAGTTGTCATAGCATTATTAGACACAGTGCTACTTGTTTCAGAAATATGTAACACATCCAATACCGCTATTATACTCGTAGTAGTTGTAGTTGTAATTTCTTCTATTGGACATGTAATTAAACTCACCATCATTATTGATATTACTGCCAATAAAGCGATTAACTCACTAATTTTTTTTAGCATAATAAATCTCCAAGATGAAAAAGTTATATAATCATTAATTATATATCAAATATAATAAAAATAATATTTATAGGCAATAAAATAATGTAGAATTCATTTAAATCGCTAATTTTATTGAAAAATATGACTAACCGTTCTCAAAAGTGGGATATAAAAATCAGAAAATTGTAATGCCATAAAACCAGACAAGAGTCCAATCAAAAAGCCAAAAAAGCAATCATTAAAATAATGATAACCTCTTACCATTCTCGAAAATGATACAATTATAGAAAGGATTAGAAATATAATCGAAATTATTGGGATACTTATAGTGGGTATTACAAATCCGCCAAGTCTTCCACTATGACCAGATGGAAAAGAAAAAGGGTCAACTTTGCTTAAAAAAAAACCTTCTTTTAAAAAACGTTTTCTTCGTACGGTGTGTTTTAAAATAAAAACAATTCCTGTGTTTAGGCATAGTGAAAAAAAACTAATTATAGCTATTTCTTTATGTTGTGGAAGAGGAATAAAAAAAAACAAAGCAATAATTAAAAAACTAAAAAAAAAGTTTCCAATTCTGGAAAAGAGAGTTATAAAAAGATTATCTTTTATTTTTGATAATCTTTTAGCTGTAAAAATATCAATTTTTCTTAATAATTTCATCATATAAGTTTTTAATTTTTCATAGCTGGTTTATAAACATCACTACCTTTAAAGTATAATTTTTCGAGATTATAAAATTCTCGTGTTTCTTTAAGGAACACATTTACAATTATATCACCTCCGTCAATTAAAATCCAAGGATTATTTAAATCAATGCTTTTATTATGAAGAAAATTTTTTAAACTATTTTCAACAAAAAAACTAATTATATATTTTGCCAACGAATGAGCATGAACAGACGAATTGGCTGTAACAACAAAAACATAATTAGTCACTGGGAGAATCTCTTTTACATCTATTACTGCAATATCTTCACCTTTTTTTGAGTCAATTAATTCTACTAAATCTTTTATAATTTTTTCTTCAATTTCATCACTCATTCTTTTATTTCTACCTCTTCCTTTTCTTCTACTTTTTTTTGGGTTTCTTGTTCTTTAACAAAATTTTTTAATAAGTTTACAATACTAACAAGTCTTTTATATATCTCATTTAAATCTTTATTTAAATCACCAGAAAAATCCCATTTGATATTGTGAAAATTTATTATACATTTTGAAGTTTTGAGATTGTAGTCATCAATAAGTCTTTTTATTTTATTAGCACCTACTGTAAAAATGTTAATTCCTTCCATGAGTAATTGGGCTGCATCATTATCAAGTTTTGTTAATATTTTTTTTACAGTTAGTCTTGCTTTTGGATCATGTTTGATTAATCCTGATAATTTTCTAATTTCTCTTCCATAAGTTTCATCTTCGCCACAGCTATTATCAAACTCTATGATTTTATCTGATAAAGCATTAAATTGTTCAAGCATAGTCGAATATTCTGATGACAAAGTATTTGATTCCCATGTACCTTTAATAATTAATAAATCAACTCGTGGTTTTATTTCACCTTTACATATATCAAGCAAAAACGCTTTCAAATAATTTAGAGGCTCTACATACCTTATACTTGCAGAAACTCCTTTATTTAAGAAAAAATCATTAATTCTTTGAGAATAATTTTTTAGTCTTACTATAACTGTTGTTCTAAAAATTTCTAATAATAATTTATTAATCTTTTCTTTGTTCATCTCTTTAATACAAGTTTGAACAATATTTTGAATCTCTGTTTGAAAAGTATGAATATACTCCTGAACAATTTTAGATTTTGAAACAAATTCTTTTGGCTTAAAATAAGGGTCTTTAGAAATAAGTTTAATCATTTTTGTTAAATAGTCTTCTTTTTTTAAGACTTTTAACAACTGAATAAGTTTTTTGAGTAAATCAATAAGACTATTTTCACCAGAAATTCCTTTGAGGTATTCAAATAAATTTTTCCAGTCAGCATTTAAATCAAGGCTATACAAATAATCATTTATTGCAATAAGTTCATCAAGAATATACTTACCATCTAACAGTTCAAAATTTGGCTTATAATTGAAATTTGCCTCTGTTATAGCAGAATCAAATTTATGAATAAAAAAATACCAATCAAAATTTGTAATATTAGACAAATCTACTATTTGATTATAAGTAGCATTTATATTTCTTACTATATCACTATCAAAAGATTTTATAAATTCATTTAAGGTCGCTTTGATGTCTTCAAATGCTTTTTTTACATCTTTACTTTGTCTAATTAATTCTTCTATTTTTTCTTTTTCAAGTTTTTGTCTGAGTTCAGTTTGTTTTTTTGGTACTCCAAATTCAAACAAATATAATTTGATAGTATTAGCGTGATTTCTAACATCAAAATATTTAGTGAAGTTTTGAGTTATCCTATATATTTCATAAATATATTGTGGAAAAGAAGTTTGAATTTGTTCTTTTTTATAATTATAAAATTTGTACTTTAAAAAGCTTAAGTCTTTATTAATTTCTTTTAATTTCCTTAGCTTTATTCGTTCTTCATTTCCAACACCAGTAATTATTTCTAGGATTTTATCAAAGAAATTTAATTCTTTTTGGGGAGTAGATGTCATTTCATCATTACCGTTATTGTTATAATTGTTGTTTATTAAATTTTCTGGCATAAGCTCCTCATTAAGAATGATATATAATGATTTTCCTATTTATTTTAAAAAAAGTCAATATTTTTACTTCTTTTTTTATTTCAATTATCAAACTTTGTATTGAAAAAGCATTTTTATTGTGCTAAAATATATAACAAGGTTTGTATTGATTATAATAGTATAGAGATTTTCCAAAGAGTTTAATCTTTATTTTCTATTTTAATCTTTAAAAATCAGTGTTATACTAATTAAAACTATTTAATTATATACTCAAAATTTTTTATTTTGTCAAAATATACTAACAAGTTTTTTAAGGAAAAAAATAATGTACATAAATTTCTATAAATTTTTTTTATTTTTTTTACTTTTGATTTCTTGCTCTCAGGCTCAGAAAGAAGAAATTAAAAATGAACCGATGACATCTACAACTATTTATGATAAAAATAACAAAACAACATTTTTAAATAAAGTTGGTTTTGATTATAATACTTTTGTTTCTCAAAAAGAAAAATGGAATAACTTAAAAATTAAAAATTATTCATATTCCTATATAAGTCAATCTTTTTTGATTTATGATTTAAAATTTGATGTATCAAACGATGAAGTAGTAAAAGTCACAAAAAATAATCCAAATTCATTCAATAAAGAAGTTACAATTAATTCACTATTTAATGAAATAGAAAGAACTTATTTAAATAATAATAGCGTTTATTATGATAAAACTAAAGATTTTTTTCCAACTAAAATAGAAATAAACTACGACAAAAATTATTATTTTCCAAATTATTTAAAATATACTTATTATGTTCCTGAATTTATTGTGCTTGATGGTAATTTTGATTGGAAAATTTCTTCCTTTACTCCAAAAAAATGATTAAATTAATATTGTGGTTGTTTTAGGAGAATGTATTGTTAAAAAAAACACTTTCGGTATTAATATTTTTATTTATATTGTTTTCTTGTGAGCTTATTAATAATCCTTTTTTAGAAGATTCTTTTTTTTTAAAAAATAATACTGATTCTACAACAACGACAACAGATACAACGACAGATATAACTAGTACAACAACTACTACTGTTTCAAATCTTAGTAACAACTCGGATTTATCTAGTTTAGTGTTGTCCAATGGCATTATATTAACCCCAGTTTTTTCTGCTAAAGACTTAAATTATACAGCAAATGTTCAAAATGAGCTAAATTTAGTCACAATAACACCAACTAAAGCACATGCTAACTCTAATATAAAGTTATTTGCAAAATTTGATGGAATTACTGATGTTAGCAGCGATATTCAATCAGGTTCTCAATCATCTCCTATAACTCTCAATGTTGGGGATAACATTATAACTTTAATAGTCACGGCAGAGGATGGCATTTCTACAGCTACATATACTTTAACGATAAATAGGGCTGGATTTTTAAGTAATAATGCTGATTTATCAAATTTAATTGTCTCTGATGGAACAAATAGGCTAAATTTTACACCTCAATTCTCATCAAATGTAACATCTTATTCTATGCAAGTGCAAAATGGTATTACTAATGCGAATGTTACACCAATAGTATCTGATACCAATAAGGCTACTGTTAAAGTGAATGGTGTTGCTGTAATTTCAGGTAGTGCAAGTGGGGCTATACCTCTAATTGTTGGTGATAACACTATAAATATTGTAGTTACAGCAGAAAATGGGACAACAACTAAGACTTATACTGTTGTTATAAATAGGGCTGGACTTTTAAGTAATAATGCTGATTTATCAAAATTAGTTATTTATAATGGGACAAATATATTAAATTTAAGTCCTACATTTTCAGCAAATACAAATAATTATTCTATACAGGTGCAAAATCTTGTAGATGCTGTAACTATCGTACCAACAGTTTCAGATATAGGTAAAGCCTCTGTTAAAGTGAATGGTGTTGCTGTAATTTCGGGTAGTGCAAGTGGGACTATACCTCTAATTGTTGGTGATAACACTATAAATATTGTAGTTACAGCAGAAAACGGCACTACGACAAAAACTTATAATATTATAATAAATAGGGCTGGACTTTTAAGTAATAATGCTGATTTGTCAAAATTATCTATTTATAATGGGACTACTGTATTAAATTTGAGTCCTTCTTTTTTACCAAGCGAAACAAATTATTCTATGCAGGTACAAAATACTGTTGCAAATGTAAATTTTACTCCAACTGTATCTGATACTGACAAGGCAACAGTAAAGGTGAATGGTGTTACGGTAACTTCAGGTACTGCAAGCGGGCTTATTAGTCTGATCGTTGGTGATAATAGTGTAAATATTGTAGTCATAGCAGAAAATGGGACAACTACTAAGACTTATACTGTTGTTATAAATAGGGCAGGGGCTTTAAGTAATAATGCTGATTTATCAAAATTAACAGTCTATAATGGAATTACACCATTAAATTTGAGCCCTTCTTTTTCATCAAGTGAAACAAATTATTCTATAAATGTTCAAAATAGTATCGCAAGTACAACTTTTGTTCCAACAGTATCTGATGTAGGAAAAGCAACAGTAAAGGTGAATGGTGTTAGTGTAGCCTCTGGTAGTGCAAGTAATCTTATTCCTCTAGTAGTTGGTAATAACACAATAAATGTAGAAGTCACAGCAGAAAATGGCATATCTATAAAAAATTATGTTGTTATTATAAATAGATCAAATCCAGATTTAAGTAATAATGCTGATTTATCAAGTCTTATTGTATCAGATGGAACAAACTCGCTAAGTTTAAGTCCTCCGTTTTCAGCAACTGAAATAAATTATTCTATACAGGTGCAACATATTGTTGCTAATGCAATTTTTACCCCAACAGTATCTGATGTAGGAAAAGCAACAGTAAAGGTGAATGGTGTTAGTGTAGCCTCTGGTAGTGCAAGTGATCCTATTAGTTTAATCGTTGGTGATAACACTATTAATATAGAAGTTATTGCACAAAATACTACCACTACTAGAACTTACGTTGTTACAATAAACAGAGCAAATCCTATTCTAAGTAACAATGCAGACTTATCATCTCTAAGTGTTACAGATGGAACAAATGGCCTAAGTTTAACACCAACTTTTTTGTCGAGTGTAACAAGTTATACTATACAGGTACAAAATAGTGTAATTAATGCAGTTTTTACCCCAACAGTATCTGATACAGGAAAAGCAACAGTAAAGGTGAATGATGTTAATGTAATTTCTGGTAGTGCAAGTGGACTTATTCCTCTAAATACTGGTGATAACACTATTAATATAGAAGTTATTGCACAAGATACTACTACTAAAACTTATGTTGTTACAATAAATAGAGCAAAAAATAACAATGCAGACTTATCAGCTCTAAGTGTTACAGATGGAACAAATGCTCTAAGTTTAACACCAATTTTTTCGTCTGGTGTAACAAGTTATTCTATACAGGTACAAAATAGTGTAGTTAATGCAAACTTTACCCCAACTGCTTTAGATAGTGGCAAGGCAAGCATTAAAGTAAATGGGGTCAGTGTAGGTTCTGGTACTACAAGTAATCTTATTCCTCTAAATACTGGGGATAATACAGTGGATATATTAGTCACAGCAGAAAATGGAATAACAACAAAGACTTATACTGTTGTTATAAATAGACTAAAAAGTAGTAATGCAGACTTATCAGCTTTAAGTGTTACAGATGGAACAAATGCTCTAAGTTTGACACCAATTTTTTCGTCTGGTGTAACAGGTTATTCTATACAGGTACAAAATAGTGTAGTTAATGCAAATTTTATTCCTATTGTATCAGACACAGGAAAGGCAACAGTTAAGGTAAATGGTGTTAGTGTAAATTCAGGGTCTCCAAGTGGGCTTATTCCGTTAGTACTTGGTGATAACACGATTGATACGGTAGTCACAGCAGAAAATGGAACAACAAAGACTTATACTGTTGTTATAAATAGGGCAAAAAGTGGCAATGCAGATTTATCATCTCTAAGTGTTACAGATGGAACAAATGCTCTAAGTTTAACACCAATTTTTTCGTCTGGTGCAATAAGTTATTCTATACAAGTACAAAATAGTATTACGAATGCAGATTTTACTCCAACTGTATCAGACACAGGAAAGGCAACAGTTAAGGTAAATGGTGTTAGTGTAAATTCAGGGTCTCCAAGTGGGCTTATTCCGTTAGTACTTGGTGATAACACGATTGATACGGTAGTCACAGCAGAAGATGGAACAACAAAGACTTATACTGTTGTTATAAATAGGTTAAAAAATGATGATGCTAACCTACATTTAACAAACGGGCTTATTTTACTTGATGGTACAAACGATGCAACTGTCTTAGATTTTTCACCTGTTTATTCTCAAAGCACGGAAACTTATTCTATATCTGTTATAAATAGTCAATATTCTGTAAGAGTAAAGCCAACCGTGTCTGATACAGGAAAAGCAATTGTTACTGTAAATAGTATTAGTTTAACTTCTGGCACAATATCACAAAAGATTAATTTAAATACAGGTAATAATGACATAAATATTTTAGTTACAGCAGAAAACGGTACGACAACAAAACTATATACAATTACAGTAAATAGAGCAGGTACAAAGAGTAATGATGCTGATCTATCTAATATAGTTAGTTCTGATGGAACAATGTCACCATCATTTGCATCAAATGTTTTAAGTTATGATGATGTTGTACTTGATACATTGACATCGATAACTATAACACCAACAGTTTCTCATATAGCGGCAACTGTAACTGTTGATGGAACATCAGTTACATCTGGTTCTCCATCTCAATCAATTAGTCTTACATCTGGTACAATAAAACAAGTTCCAATAATAGTTACAGCAGAAGATGGTACAACAAAACAATATACAGTTAATATTAGTTGTCCAGTATTGTCTGTTACACTAAATTCGGCTAACCTTGATTTTGGAGAAATACTAAAAGGAGAAACTCCAAAAAGAACATTCAAAATTTCAAATATAGGGCTTGGTAGTTTCACTTGGGATGCAACACCAAATCAGAGCTGGATAAATCTTACTACAACTTCTGGAACAGTTTCAACAAATACAGAAAGTATAGATGTAACAATAAATACAAGTTCTTTAACTAATGGACAAAGTTATTCTGGTGATATTACAACAACAACTTCTGCTGGGGTAAAAGATTCAACAAAAGTATTGTCACTATCTCTATCAGTTAGAGACCCTGCGATACTTACAGGAAGATATGCTAAATTCACAGGTAGCGGTGGCGCAAAGGTAAAATGGACTGGATTACCATCTTATGCAAAAAGAATAAAACTTTATTATTTTACAAATGATGATAACAACAACGATTTTAATATTAGTTTTAATGGAACTTATAATCTTTCATTAGCAAAAAGTTACAATTATTTAAAAACTCAGATTGATCCATCTGCAAGTGATGCAAGCGGAACAACTTATGAACTCACACTTAATAACGGTGTTAGCACAAGAGAAATTTATATCTTAAAAATAACTTGGGACGGAGGAGAAGCACTTGCAGAAAATGGAACGTTATCTGGTGGTGCAACTTTTATTGATAAGCCGTAAGAATTAAATAATTCATAGTATAAAATTGATTTTTAAAAATACCCATTAGCTTCAAATTTATCAAAAAGAGCTGGGAAATATAAATCCATGTCTCCTGCCCCTATAAAACAAGTGACTTCTGACTCGTCAATTTTATTTGAAAGTGCAGTTGCTATGTCTTTACTTTTACCTGCATAAAAAACATTTTTTTTGAGTAGGCTAAGTTTTTCGTAAATTTTATATGAAGAAATTTTATCTAACCAATCTTCTTCTTTTTCGCGGGCAGGATATATGTCAATTAGACTAATTTTGTCTGCTTTTCCTAAAGATTCTACAAATTCATTAAAAAAGTTGTAAGTTCGTGAAAAAAGGTGAGGTTGGAACACAAGATGTAGTTTTTTATCACTAAAAATAGTTTTTATTTCTTTAATAATGTGATTAACTGACTCTGGAGAATGACCATAATCTGTAACAAAAATTCCGTTATTTTTAGTTTTGTAAAGGTCAAACCTTCTAACCATTCCAGTAAATCTTTTGATGTTTTCTTTAATCGTTTGATATGGTAGTCCAAGTTCAAAAGCAGCAATTATTGCACCTGTTGCATTTAAAGCAAGATAACCAGGAAGAGATGGAATAAAAAAGTCAAATTGTTTATTATCAGTCTGTAATACGAAATTATTTCCAGAAAAATCAACTTTATGGTCTTTTATTAGATAATGTGTCCCGTTTTCAGCAAATTTTAATTCATTTTCTTTACCAAACCATATTATTTTATGTGTATAGGAAAGATTGTATTTATCAACAAAGTTAATTATGTTATCTGTTGCTCGTAAAATTAAAGTTTTGCCGCCATTCATTCCTTTAAAGTACTGATAAAAAGCCAATTGATACTCATTAAAATCTTTGTAAGTCTCAGGATGTTCATATTCAAAATTTATCATTACATTTATCGAAGGGTGATAATTTAAAAAATTTCTATTAAATTCATCGCCTTCAAGAATATAAGTTTCACCACGACCGATGTATATGTTAGAATCTGTATTATTATAAATATTTTTTATTTTTGCACCAAGTATCGCAAGTGGATCAAAATCTGTATCTTTAACAATGCTCGTTAAAATACCTGCTGTTGTTCCTTTGCCTTCACTTCCACAAACAGTAATACCTTTTTTACCTTTATTGTTTAAATATTCTCCAATAAAAGTCTGCCAGCTTATTAGTGGAATATTTTTACTTTTTGCCTCAATAAGTTCTGGGTTATTTGGATTTAATGCTGTTACCGCTGGAGAAAACAAAACTAAATCTACTGAATTATTTAAATTAGCCTTATCATGAGAGTAATAAATTTTAACTCCCATATTCTCAAGATATGTAAGTCCATCCCTATATTTCATCTCAGAGCCAGAAACAGAAACGCTATTTTTGGCAAGAAACTCAGCAATTGCACTACTTGCACAACCACCGATTCCTATAATGTGAATTTTTTTTATTTTTGTTATATCCATAATTATACCTTGTTTATAGAAGACAAATTTATTATTTTTGTTTTGGAATAATTTTACCCAAGTTTATTAGATAAGTGGTTAAGCTAAATAACGAAAGAAGAGCAATTATTAAAAATAAAACAAAAGACGTTTGTATAATAAGATTTTTTAAAAAACTAATGTTTTTAGATATATAATTTAAAAAATCATTCAAAATCAAAGCAAAAAGAATAATTAGAGAAAAAACGCTTTGGCATACTGTTTTTATCTTACCAAATATGCTTGCTGGTAGACTAGAACCTTTCTTTTTTACATAAGGTCTTAAAAACAAGTGCATAAATGCTTCTCTAAAAAAGATAATTATAAAAAAATACACTGGCATAAGATTTATTATAACAAAAGTCAAAAAAACTATGATAAAAAATATAGAATCAGATAACGGATCAAAATGCTTGCCAAAATCTGTAACTTTATCGTTTTTACGGGCAAAATATCCATCAAGTCCATCTGTTATTATTGCAATAACAAAAACAAAAAAGGATATAATTTTTAAAATAAAGCCAGAAAAAACCTCTGCCTCAAATTGAAACAGAAATAAAGCCAAAAATACCAAGCCAAGGATAATTCGTGAGAATGTTAAAATGTTTGCAATGTTTATATATTCTTTCTTTATCATGCTTCTAATATAACTTAATATATAAATTTAGTCAAAAGGAATTTTAATTAAAATAAAATTTTATTTGACATATTTTGCTTTTTTTATTAAAGATATTTTATGGAAAAAAAATTACAATTTATACTTTATATAATTTTTGCAATAATCTCTACTTTCATAAATATTGCAACACAAGTTGGGGTAGAGTCTATTCTTTTATGGCTTAATATAGACGGTTTTAGTACTATAATATTCAAAAACATTACACTAAATCTATTTATCAAAATGTCTATTGCTACAATAGTTGCGTTTGTTTTTAAATTTATTGTGGACAAAATTATTATTTTTAAAGACAAAGCAAAAGAAGTTAAAGAAAACCTAAGACAAGTAATTTTTTATGGCTTTTTCGCAGTCTTTACAACCTTTATATTTTGGGGAACCGAACTGTTTTTTAAATTTTTCTTTTCCTTTCCATTTAGCGAATATGTTGGGGCTGTTATAGGTCTTACAATTGGCTACACAGTAAAATTTTTACTCGACAGAAAATTTGTGTTTAATAATAAGAAATTGGATTGAGATAAGAAAACCTTATTAGATTCTATGTTTTTTTTGAAATTAATAATCAATTATCTCAAAGTTTTTTTTTAAGTTGTTATTTTTTCGTGAATGTTTATTTCGTTCTTTCCACATTATCCTATGTTCCTCTTAATGAAAGGGGATTTCGTGGCAAAAAAGAGAAGAATGGCAAAACCTTTCAGGTAGGTTTCAAAAACCTGAAAGGTTTAAATTATTTTTTAACAAAAAAATTCTTTATACAAAGCATTTACTGCTTTTTTAGGAGCTTCTTTATCTTCGGCATCGATACCAATAATTATGTTTCTTTCACTTGGACCTTGGTCTATTACTTCGACATTAATTTTATTATCAGATAAGCATTTTGTTACTCTTGATAGTACACCAACAGAATGCCTCATTCCTTCGCCAACAACACAAACTAAAGCCTTATTTGTTCTAATTGTAACAGAGTCAGCATCAAGCCATGTTTTTATATAATGTGCAAATTCTTCAAAATTAATCATTTTTCTTGTGCTTTCTGCAACACCAGTATAAACTGATTTTTCATTGAATTCTTTTACTGAAAGAACAAGACCAATTGAGTCAATGCCTGTTGTAATTTGTTCTATGTTAATTCTATGTTCTCTAAATATAGTTAAAACTTTATCTGCAAAACCTAACTCTTCATTCATCAATGATTTTTCGATATTAACAAAACATATATTTTCCATGTGAGCTATACCTACTACTGGTAAGTCAGTATTGACATTTCGTTTGCTCAAAATTGTTGTGCCTTTGCTGTCTGGTTTTAAAAGATTTTTTAGGCTAATAGGAATACCTGCTTGCATTACAGGAAGCATTGCTTCTTGATGTAATACATTAAAACTAATGTATGAAAGTTCTCTTATTTCTTTATAAGTAACTTCTTCCATCATTTTTGGATTTTGTACAACTCTTGGATCAGTACAGTAAACTCCATCAACATCTTTCCAGTTTTCATAAGAAGTTGCACCTAAAGCCTTAGCAACATCAGCAGCTGTTTTGTCAGTCCCACCTCTACTATAAATCATTGGTTTTCCTTTAATATCACAAGCAAAAAAACCAGGATAAACTATTATTCCACTAAAATTCAATAAATTTTTTAAATTTTCATAAGAATCATCTCTAATTTTACCATCAAGAGGGCTACCTTCAAGATAATGTCCAATTTCTCTTGGATCAACGTATTTTGCATCAAATTTTCTAATTTCGGCTAAATAATAAGCATCAAGACGGCTAAATAATTCTTCACCAGAGCCAACAATCAACGCTTTATAATTATCAGCAGACAAAGAATCTCTTTGTTTAATGTATCCTTCAAGAATACTAACTATTTCGTTGATTTTTTCTCTGCTAATCCCTAATGGTTCAAAAACAGAGTAATGGTTGAGTCTAATTTTTTCAAGAATGTCAGCAGGGAAAACACCAGTTTTTAAAGATTTATCAGCACCCTCAACTAACAAGTCTGTAACCTTTGGCAATCCTTCGACTTTACCAATTGCAGAATTTATCTTTACTTTTCTTGCTGGGTTTTTTTCAAATAAATCAGCTGCTAATTTAACTCTTTCACTTGTTGAATTTGCCCAGCCACCAAATTTTGATACGATTAATTCCATAAATACCTCTTTATTTTTTTATTTTTTTTCTTCTTTTAATTGCTTATACATATCTTTTATAGAAGAGTTATCCTTCTCTTCTATTGTTTTTTTATGTTTGTGCTTTATATTCTCCCATAAAGTGGCAAGTTTATGTCCTAATTTGGTTTTTTTTAGAAATTTTAAAACTTTTGCTTCCCATTCTTCTTTTTTTGCAAAGTCTAAAAGTAAAAAACCAATTAAAACGAAAATCCAACCTTGTAAAAATGGTATAAAACCGCCAATAACACCGATTATCAAACAGATTACGCCAAAAATATTTCTTAGAATTTTTTTTAAATTTTTCATGATTCTCCTAAAAAAACGACTTATTATTCTTTATGGAAAAGGGTATATTTCCAGTTTTATAAAAAAAATAAATCTCTTGCAAAGTACACGGAAAACACAAAGGAAGAAGGGGAGAATCTTTTCAAAACTTTTTTTTATGTTCTCTGTACCTCTGTGTGAGATTTTTCCTATAAAATTAATTATGTAGTATAGCAAAATATTTTTATTTCTTTAAGAAAAATTTTAATTTTTTGAAAAAAAATATTTGACTTTTAATTGTTTTTTTATTAATATAATGTTAATGACCGTTCGATAAAAGTTAATGATTGGTCAGTTAATGTTAATGACTGTTCGATTTATTAAATTATCTTGTTGGAGTACATAAATGGAAAATGATAAGCATAAGTTAAAAAAAGAAGAAATAACAAAAGTAGCATTTAAAGAATGGGGTAAAACCTGTTTTTTTAATATGAGTCTATCTTTAATAGCAAACAAGATGAAAATTACAAAAGCTTCAATTTATAGATATTTTAAAAATAAAGATGAACTTTTAGAATCCTTGGTTACTTATTTTTTTAATGGATATTGGGTTAATTCAAAACCTTTTTTTGAAGATAGTAAAAGTCAAAATTTTGAAGAATTTTTGTATAGTTATATAAAATTTCATTTTTATTTTTATGGTAAAAATCCAGAATTTCTTTATTTTTTCACATCATCTACAACAAAAAATGCAATGTTTAACAATCCAGACTATAAAAGGATAGAAATTTACGAAAGAGAATTGATGTGCAATAAAATTAAAGAATATAATATTCCTATTTCTCATAATGAAGCAGAATATTATCTAAGATTTATTTATGGACTTGGAATTTTTTTAACTTTTTATTTTCTTTCTTTAAATGAAAAAAAGGAAATGAACCCATTATCAGACTTTGATGTAGAGAAGCTTATTAATCTTACTTACGAAATTTCTCTAAATGGGTTTAGGAATGGCAATATAAGCCCAAATATTGATTTTGAAGAGATAGAAAACCATTCTTCTGTAAAAAAAGAAGAAATTTATGAAAGAAATAAGATATTTGATGCTATCACAAGTGTTGTTGCAGAAGAAGGCTTGTGGAGTGCATCACTTGATAAGATAGCAAAAAAGGCGGGGATGAGTAAAAGTAGCTTTTATTTTCATTTTAAAAATAAGGAAGAGATGTTTAGTGATATGGTTTATAAAGAAATAACTAGAATTAAAGATATTTTTATTGAAAAACAAAGAAAATATAATACATTTCCAGAAAAACTATATTGCGATATGGTTGTAGATGCAACTTATATGCTTAAAGATTTGAGAATTATGCACTTTTTTAATTGGTTACATTTTCAGAGACTAAATACTAAATTATTCAAAAAAAATGATAAAAAGTATAATGAGTTTCTAAATGAGAAGTATTTTTTTATAAATGAAGCAATTGAGAGTAATTTGATAAAAAACTATTCTCTTGACTTAAAAATTATTAGTTCTTTACTAAATATGCAAATTGTTAAAGAAATTTTAGTAACAACATTTATAGGTTCTGGTTTTTCTTTTGAAAACCTTAGATATATTTTTAAATATTTTTTGGTCGGCATAACACGGATTAGCACGGATTATGGAGAAGGTATTAGTGAAAATCTGTGTAAATCGGCGTTATGCCATTCAACTAAGAATTAATACCGTTCAAATGATATTTATTGATTTTTAATAAATATATATTATTTTAGACAAATAAAATACAAAGGAGAGATAATGAGTAAGTATTTTGTGATTTTAATTCTATTATTTTCTGTATTAAGTTTAAATGCTGAAGATAAGAAAGTTATAGATATGACTGGAGATAGTAAAAAACTAAGCATAAAAATGGATGATGCTGTTGACCTTGCATTAAAAAACAATTTGGGGATTGAGAGTGAAAATCTTACTAATGAATACAAAAAATGGAGTACATTTACATCGTGGAATGCTTTTTTACCAACTATGAGTTTTAATATTGCAATTTCAAGAACAAATCTGGAGGAAGAAGATAGAACTATGCCAAGTCTTGAGAAAACATCAACTCCTCCAGGTTTTACTATGGGTGAAAAAATATCGCCACTTTGGACTCCCGGTTTTAGTTTTGATTTAACTTGGAGATTAAATGCAGCAATGGGTTTTGCTGTTTATGCAGCTGTTCTTGATTATAAAGGTGGAAAAATATCGTTTGAAACAGCAAAGAAAAAACTTATGAAAGAAGTAAAAAAAACTTTTAATACACTTTTACTTACAAGAAGAAGCCTTGAAGTTTTTCAAGATAATGTTAATATGGCAGAAAAAAGATACAATCAAACTCAAATTAATTATAAGAATGGTCTTGTTCCAGAATACAATGTTTTATCTGCACAGGTTGCTTTAGAAAATCTAAAACCTCAATTAATGGAAATGAAGAATAATTATAATATTTATTTAGTTCAATTTAAACAGATGATTGGAATTAAAAACGAAGTAGAAATAACTCTTGATGGTGAGTTAAAAGTTGAAAAAACAGAAGACTTTAATGCAAAAGAATTAATTTCAAAAAAAATTGACGAAAGACTTGATATGCAATCAACTTATTTAAAATTGAAAAATCTTGAGAATATGAAAAATATTTCAATTTCGTATTTAACACCGAGTTTTTTATTAAAGTTTAGTGCAGACCCATCTTTTCAATACGATATTAGTAAATCTGACACATGGAAAGAGGCTGATAATGCTTGGAAACAAAGAAGTGGTATGTTAATGTTTGCTCTATCTTTACCTGTTGATAGTTGGCTTCCATTCTCAAAGACCCAAATGGATATTTTAAAATATAATTATGATATGAAAAAGCTTAATGTAAGTATTAAACAAATGAAGCAAATGGCAGAAGTTGAAATAGAAAGTATTATTTTAAAATTAAAAAAATCTATTTCTTCGCTTGAGAGTTTAAAATTAAATGTAAAACTTGCAGAAAAAGCATTTAAAATGGCTGATGATGCTTATAAGGTTGGTAGTAAAGAGTTGCTCGATGTTGAAGATGCTCAATCAAAGCTTAATAGTGCAAAATTTAACTTAATGAAAGAAGAGTATAACTATATAACTGGTTTACTTGATTTAGAATATTCTTTAGAAGTTGGAACTAGTTCTGGTGGTGCTTCTACTGGGGGAGGTTCTGCTACTCAAGGGGCTGATTCTTCTGGTGCTGGAGCAGAGGCTTATTAAAATTGCATTTATAAAATAAATAAACAATGGAGGAATATATGATAAAAAAAACGATTTTATTTTTATTAGTTCTATTATTAATAGTAGGATGTAAAAATCCTAACCAAAAAGATAAAAAGGGTGGACCTAATGTAAAGTCTACTGATAATGTAGAAACAATTTTTGCTGTTAATACAACAAAAGTTGTTAAAGGTGAAATTAATGATTATCTTGAGTTAAATGGTGATATTAAGACAAAAAGAGAAGTTGCTGTATATCCAGACACAATGGGTAAATTGATAACTTTAAATGTTAGAGTTGGTCAATATGTTCAAAAAGGTGATGTTATTGCAGAAGTAGACCCTTCAAAACCTGGTATGGAATATCAAGCAAGCCCTGTAAAAGCTGCAATCTCTGGAACTATAACAGAAGTTCCTGCACAAATTGGAGCAACTGTAACTCTACAAAGCCCTATTGTTAAAATTGGGGTTTTATATGATGTCGATATTGTAAGTTATGTTGCAGAAAAATACATTTCAAAAATAAAAATTGGTTTACCTGTTTTTATTAAACTTGAGGCATATCCAGAAGTTACATTTAAAGGTTATTTATCTGAGATAAGCCCTGTAATTGACCCTCAATCAAGAATGCTTGAGATAAAAATTTCTTTAAATGAAAGAGATACAAGAGTAAAACCTGGTATGTTTGCAAAACTTAAAATTGTTACAGAAAAGAAAACTAATATAGTAAAAATCCCAGATGAATGTATAGTTAAAAGATACGGCGAATTTTTTGTTTTTGTAATTAAAGATAATACAACAGATTCAACAACTGACTCAGTAGAAAAAAGAAAGATTACTTCTGGAATACAAATAGATAATAAAATAGAAATTGTACAAGGTTTATCAGCAAAAGAGGAAGTTGTAATAAGAGGTCAAACATTACTCGAAGACAAAACAAAGGTTAAAATTGTAGATAGAATAGAACCTCTTTCTGTAAAAGATAATATCGAATAAAAATAACGCAGAATACATTGTGGATATAAAAATTACATTTGCAAATGTAACTTTTATATCTACGCAACAATCTGAAAAGATCTGAGTTATAAATTAAGGAGAAAAAATGTTAGCTAAAGAAATAGTTAAAAGACCTGTAACACTTTTTATAGTATTTATATTACTAATTGGGCTTGGTGTTTATGCAAGTCTTGATCTTGCAGTTGATTTGTATCCAGAAATAAATCCGCCTGTATTGTTAATTTTTACAGATTATGAAGGAACTGGTCCTGAAGAAATAGAAAAAACAGTAACAAGACCTATGGAAAGTGTTTTGAGTAATGTTGGTAGTATCAAAAAACTTACTTCTGTTTCATCAGAAGGATCGAGTCAGATAACCCTTGAGTTTACTTGGGGTACTGACATGACTGAGGCTGCAAATGATGTTAGAGATAAAATTGATATTATAAAAAAATATTTACCTGACGGGGTAAGTACCCCTATGATTTTTAAATTTGATCCTGCGATGATACCAATACTTTATTTAATTGTACAAGGAAATCGTTCATCAGAAGAATTAAGAAAAATATCCGAAGACATCATTCAACCAAGATTAGAACAAGTTGAAGGCGTTGCTATGGCTGGAGTATCTGGTGGTAGAGAAAGATTAATTAGAGTAGAGATTCTCCAAAATAGACTAGAAGCTTACAATTTGACATTAACTCAAATTTCAAATATGTTAAGAGGTCAAAATGTTCAGATAAGTGCTGGTACTATAAGTGAAGGAAATAAAAACTATCTAATTAGAACAGCAGGAGAATATACTGATATAGAACAAATAAAAAATACAGTTATTGCTTATAAAAATGTTGCAAATCCTAATAGCCCAACGAGTCAACCATCTCAAATAACGGTAAGGCTTAGAGATATTGCAAATGTATATGATGGACTCAAAAAAGAAGAGTCTGCTGTTTATGTAAATGGAAATCCAGCAGTATATATTACAATCCAAAAACAAACTGGGTCTAACTCTGTAAAGACTGCTGATAGTGTTAGAAAAAGGCTAATAAAAATAGAAAACGAAGTTCCAAAAGGTATTAAGATTGATGTTATTAGAGATACAACAACACTTATAAAAAATTCGTTGAATTCGGTAGTTTCTGCTGTTGTATCAGGTGCTTTACTTGCTGTTTTGATATTGTTTTTATTTTTGAGAAGTTTTAAAAGTGTTGTTATTATTGGCGTTTCTATTCCTATATCTGTAATAATAACTCTTATGTTAATGTACTTTTTTCATCTTACTCTAAATATGATGACTTTGGCGGGTTTAGCCCTTGGTATAGGTATGCTTGTTGATAACTCGATAGTAATATTAGAGAATATCTATCGTTATCGTGAAAAAGGAGCAAAACATACAATTGCTTCTATTTTGGGTAGTCAGGAAATGATGACTGCTATTAGTGCATCGACATTTACTACAATTTGTGTATTTGCACCATTAATTATGTTTAAAGGTCAACTTGGTATGGTTGGAGAACTGTTTTCTGGGCTTGCATTTACTGTTGTTATATCATTAACTTGTTCGTTAATCGTGGCTGTATTTTTAGTACCTATTTTAACGAGTAAGTATTTACAAATTAATACAAGAATGGAAGTTCCATTAAAAGGTGTTTTAAAATTTTTAGATAGTTTACTCGAAGGTTTATGGGATGGTTTAAGCAATGGTTATAAAAGTGCATTATCTTTTGTATTAAAACATAGATTAATAACTATACTTGTTATTGCAGGTATTTTTATAGGTAGTTTCTTTTTAATACCAAAAATAGGTTTTGAGTTTATGCCAACGACTGGAGAGGATAGTGTTGAAGTTTCTATTGAGCTACCTGTTGGAACAAAACTTGAGATAACCAAAAATATGATGGTTCAAATTGAACAAATGGCAAAATCAGAAGTTAAAGGATATAAAGATATTATTATAAGTTCTGGTGAAAAGAGTTTTTTTGGATTTTTGGGTGGAGTTGATTCACATAAAGGTTCACTTACAATTACATTACCAGAATTTAGTGGTAGAATAGATGATTCTACAACTATTAAACAAAAGATGAGAAAACATTTTAACGACTTTCCATCTGCTATATTTTCTTTTAAGAGTAGAAATTTTGGTGGAAGTGCCTCTCCTATTGATATTATCATAAAATCAAATGATTTAAATAGGGCTTCTTTAATAGCAAGAAAAATAAGAGATTTAATTAAGGATAAAGTAAAAGAAGTAACAGAACCTGCTATTGATATGAAAGATGGGCTTCCTCAAATTGAGATTATGATAGATAGGGATAGAGCATATTCTTTGGGATTAAATATTGCAAATATTGGTAATGAATTAAGAGCAAATATTGATGGTATTGCTTCTTCTAAATATAGAGAAGGTGGAAGTGAATATGATATTCTTGTAATACTTGACCCTCAAGATAGAGATGCGTTACCAGATTTAGAAAAAGTTTTTGTTATGAATCAATATGGCAAAAAAATTCCATTATCAAGTTTTGCTCATTTTGAAAGGACAACAGGACCTGTAAGTATTAAAAGAGAAAATCAGATGAGGGTAATCCATGTTACTGGTGGTATTGCTCCTGGTGCAAAATTAAATGAAGTAGAAGCTAAAATTAGGGCTATGATAAGAGAAGAAATTCCTCAAGATGATGATTTAGTTATAGATTTTTCTGGAGATTTTGCTGATTTACAACAATATGGGCTAAAATTTATGGTAATTTTGTTAATTGCTGTATTTTTAGTATTTGGCGTAATGGCAGCTCAATTTGAATCATTCTTAGACCCATTTATAATTATGTTTACTTTGCCTTTAACTGTAACTGGTGTTATATGGATTCACTTTTTAACTGGTGAACCTCTTAGTATTTATACTGCTATTGGACTTGTCGTACTTGCTGGTGTTGTAGTAAATAACGGTATAGTATTGATAGACTATGCAAACCTCTTGAGAGGTAGAAATATGAGTATAATTGAAGCAACTATTACAGCAGGTGGCAATAGACTCAGACCAATTTTGATGACCACTTTGACAACTGTTTTAGGTCTTGCTCCAATGGCTTTTGTAAAAGGCGAAGGTACTGATTTGACTCAACCTCTTGCAAAACCAATACTCGGTGGTTTAACAGTGAGTACGATTTTTACATTATTTTTAGTTCCAGTAATTTATTCTATTTTTAGCCAATTTTCTGATAAACGAAAGGCTAAAAAAGAGACAAAAAGACTTGCAAAACTCGAATATAGAAGAAAAAAATTGGCTGGCGAGATTAAATAGTATAGAATAAAAAGCGACATTCGCGAATGTCGCTTTTATGGTAAAATGGAGGTTTTTATGAAAAGGATTGAAATTATAGGAAATAGGTCTTTAGAAGAAGATTTATTTGATAGATTTAAAAAAAATAATGTTGTTAATCATTATACAAAAATTCCATTAGTTTATGGGGTTGGAACATCAGGCCCAAGAATGGGCGATCATACTTGGCCAGAAGAAAATTTTATGATAATAGTGTACTGTGATGAAAATGAGGCTGATCTTATACAAAAAACAATCGAAGAAACCAAACAATATTTTAAAGATGAAGGTCTAAAAATGTTTGAAACAGAGTTAATTTGTAGTTTATAAATCGAATTTTGATTTTGCCATAAAATTTGACCTATATGGTTTCAAAAACATGATTGGTCTAAGAAAAGATAAAATATTTTTTAATTATTTTATCTTTTTTTTCTTTTTTGGATTATAATTAATACATAATTTTGATTTATTATTTAGTCACCGAATGAGAAATAAGAATTTGATTGTTTAAATTAATCAAATTTTTATTATGTATTACCATTTTTTATAATTTGGAGCAATTTATGGCAAAACTAGATGAAAGAAGAGTGTATAAAAGGTTTGATATTAATCAGGCAATAACACTTACTTTTCCAAAGGAAAATTATATAAATGCAGTTGGCATTAACATAAGCAAAACTGGCTTACTTTGTAAAACTGATATTTTTTTAGATTCTTACACAAGAGTATTTTTGATGCTTTCAATTCCTATTGGTAATGATAATAAATCTTTTAGTTGTGAGGCAATTGTTATCTGGTGCCAAAAAGAAGACGAAGAGTATAATGCCGGCTTACAATTTGTAGAATTATTTGATGAACAAAAAGAAATCATTCAAAATTACATAAATGAATTAGAACTTAATGAATAAATATAGAAAAAGTTTTGGTAAATTTTTTTAACCAGAATGTTCAATTATGAAAAATTAATACTTCAACTATCATTAACATTATCCTTTACGCCTTTTATCAAAAGCCAAAATGTAAATAGTAATTCTCCTATAAAAGTAAACGTTGAAATTGTTATATTGTAATTAGTAAAAATTAATTTACAAAAACAATCAATTAGATACCCAAATCCAGCAATAATCAATAAAATACCTATAAATTTAGGAATTTCGCCAGACTTTAGTATTAAATATCCAAGTGGAAATAGCCAGATACCCCAGAATATTTGAGATATAAGTAGACCTTGAGAATGTAAATTAAGAAAAAACATTGCCAAAGATTGTAATTGATTAATATTGAATACCTTCAAGTAATCTGAACCATTTAACAGTAAAAGGACTGCAAATTGGTTAAGCTCATTAAACAAAGCAATAGAAACACCAATCAGAGAAAAAATTATCATTAACAAAGCGTTGGTTTTATTAATTTTTTTTAATAATTTGTATAACAAAAATACAAATAATATTTGGATTATATGTACAATTATACTAATAACAGAAGCAGCACGAAATAGCATTTCTGAAGCAATTATATTGCTAGCAGTCAATGAAGCATTCCCAGCTACAATTAGCTTTGACGGAACAAAAATTATACTGAATGGAGCACATACAGCAATAACGAGGTTAAGTATTCCTGCAACTCTAGATACCTTTTTATTTGAATCCATTTTTTAGTCTCCTTAATATATATAATAATTTCTTAATCAAATCTTTTTTTTGTTTATTAATTTCAATATGTAACTTCTATAACAAAAGTAAGTCTTTCAACCATTTCATAAAACGACAATTATACACAATTACTCCTTCATTTTTTTCAAATTTACGAAATTTAATATGCAAGGTATCATAAAAAGAGTAAATAGCGTTGATACAAATAACCCCCCACTTACAGCAACTCCAAGTGGTTGAATTATGTTTGTGCCGTCACCGAGTGCAAAGGCTATTGGGAGCATACCGAATATTGTTGTTGTTGTCGTGATTAGGATTGGTGTAAATCTAATTTTTGCAATGTGTAATAAAGTTTCTATTTTTGAGTCAAATTTATCGTTTGAATTGATGTAAAAATCAATTATTATTATTGCGTTATTTACAACTATTCCACCGAGTAGAATAGTGCCAAGCATGGAGTTTAGAGAAACTGTGGAGTTAAACAAAAAAAGGCTTCCACAAACGCCAATAAAACCAAGCGGTATAGTAACTAAGATTATAAAAGGTAGTTTTATTGAGTTAAATTGGATACCGAGTACAATGTAAATTAGAAATATACTTGCAATAATGGCATAGAGTAAAGAAATTATTGACTCATTTATAATTTTATCTGTATCTTCAAATGTATAAGAATAACTGGCGGGAAGTTCAATTTCTTTAGCAAGTCTTTCTTTAATAATTTTTTCAAATTGTTTTTTTTGGTTGTTATTTGTTCCCCTTTTTAGATTTGCAAAAATGCTATAAGTAGTTTCTCCGTTAATTGCTCTAATTTCGGAAAGGGTTTGCGAAAAATCAAAATCAAAAAAATGTTTAAAAGGAATTCCCTTATTGTCATAATAAAGTTGTAAATTCTTTAAAGTATCAACATTTGTAATATAATTATCAGTATAATTTATTGTTATATCAATTTTTCTATCTTTTTCATTCATAGATATAACTGGAGTCCCTGTTAATGCAATTTTTGCTATTGTTGCAAGTTTATTAACATTATAGTTAGAAAAATTATTTATAACTTCATCTCTTGGTTTTAAAATTATTTCTTTTGATTTTGACAAGGATGGAATAGAAAAAATACTTCTATAAATGTCGTCTTTGGTGATTACATCGATCATTTTTTCCATAATGTTTAATACTTCGCTTTTGTCTGGACCGTTGACTTTAATTTCAAGCCCATAAGTTCGTGGTAACGGAAGTTGTGACGGATCCCACGGATAAATCTCAAACCGCCATTCAGTATTTGAAATGAGTTTTTCTTTTAATAGATCAATTGATTCTTCAAGATATTTACTACTTTTTAGACCAATGATTAAATTGCCTGCTCTTTCTCTAAAAATATTTGCAAACCTATTTTTATATTTATCACCGAGCAATTTTAGAATTTCGTCTTCTATTGGTCTGATTTTTTCTAAAAGTTGTTCTTTATCCGTTGTTGTAAAATTAGTAAAAAAAACCGAAATTTTATCGCTTTTTGGGTCAGCAATTATTTCTTTTTTGATTTTTGGAAACACAAACATTAATAATAAAACTAACATCCCAAAAGAAGAAATCATAAATATAATAGAAATAATTTTTGATTTTAAAAGCCTTTTTAGGAAGAATAAATAAACTTTTATCATAAAATCAGTTATTTTTTGAGAAAATTTTTGAAAAATAGTCTTTTTATGATGTTTTTTATGAAAATCTTTTCTAAACATATAATAAGCAAGTACAGGTATTACCAACAGGGCGGTAAACATCGAACAGGACAGCGAAAAAATTACAGTTTTTGCTATGTCCCCCAAAATAGCGTTTGTCAAAGGAGATGTAAATGACAGAGGAAAAAAGACGCAGACACTCGTTATAGTTGAGGCAATTATAGCACTTCTAACCTCATTCACTGAATTTAAAATAATTTGTATGATGTGAAGAGTTTTTTTGTGATGTAAAGCCTCGTTTCTATGTCTATGAATATTTTCTATAATTACAATCGAGGCATCTACTATCATTCCAACAGCCAACGCCAAACCACTCAAAGAAATTAAGTTTATTGTAAGTCCAAAAGCATACATCAGTATAAAAGAAAAGATAATTGATAGAGGAATTGATAAGGCGATAATAAGAGTGTTTCTAAACTCACCCAAAAAGAACATTATAGCCAAAATTGCAAGAATACCACCAATAATTGCAGAATTTATTACATTATTTACTGCATTGTCAATAAAAACGGCTGGATCAATCAAATATTCAAACTGTGTATGAGAAGGTAGCAATTTTTTTGCATCATCTATTGCTTTTCTAACATCTTGTGACATTTTTTTTAAGTTGCCACCTTCTTTAGGTCTTGCATAAATTAAAATTGACCGTTCTCCATTTGCACTATATAAATGGTCTGGTACTCCAAACTTAACGGTAACATTAGCAACATCTTTTAACAATATTTTTTTGTTACCTCTTATCCCAACTAAAATATTTTGAATATCAAAAACAGAATCAATTCCTCTTTTAACACGAACATTAAATTGGTTAGTTTTTTCTGTAAAAGAGCCAACAGATATATTTTTATAGTTATTTCTGATGCTCGTAGCGATTTCATCTGCAGTTATTCCATAAGTAAGCATAGAATCTATATTACAAGTAATTTTTGCTGTTAATTCTTCTATATTTATAACATCAATACTGTCTGCATCATAAATTTTTGAAAGTTTACTTTTTAAAATTGGCTCTACTATTTCAAATAATTTTTTTTGTTCCATTTCTTTAGAATATACAGCAATTGACATAAAACCAGTATTTGATGACCAGCTTGAGACCTCAAAATTTTGTGATTCATCTGGTAAATTACCTTTTATTGCATTAAATGCTGTTTGTACTCTCAATTTTGCTTCTTCTGTGTCTATATTCCACCCAAATTCAATTCTATACTGAGTTCGTCTTGAAGAATAAGTAGATTCTACATTATCAACATCTTTTATTGTTTTAATTTGGTTTTCTATTGTTTCATTAAAAGAAGAATGAAAATCCTCAGCAGAATACGAAGGGCAAGGAATATTCACAGAAACTATTGGTTTTCTTGTGTTTGGATATAACTTTATAGGAAGTAATTGGACACAGATAATACCAGCAACAACAAGAGGGAGGGCTAAAAATAAAATAATTCGTCTTTTTTCAAGGATTAGTTTTAGCATTGTTATTGTCTACTTTCTTTTTATCAAATTTCTGTTTTTCTTTGATTTTAATAGAATCCCCATCAGATAAATTTATCTCTGATTTTACAATCAACAAATCTCCTTCATTTAATCCTTTAACAATCGTTATTTTGCTACCAAAAGATTTGCCAGTTTTTATTTCTTGCATTTTCACTTTGCCTTGTTGAGCAATGTACACATAATTATTTCCATATTTATTTATAACAAATTCTATTGGAAGGGTTATTCCTTTAAAAAAATTAGTTCGTAACTCAACTGTAATAAATTTACCTATAAAAAGTTTTTGATTTTTCTCAAAAGTTATTTCAACTTTAAATAAACCAGTCTTGGTGTCAGCCAAAAATGATTTTTTTGAAATTATCCCTTTTACATTTTTATCATCTGAAAGAAAACAAGGGTCTCCTACTTTTATATCAGTTATATCCTTATCGCTCAAAAGTAAACTAAGATTATAGGTAGAAACATCTGCTATTGTTACAAGTTCATTTTTTTCAAAAACCTCGCCACCTTTACTAAAATTTATTTTTGCAATAATTCCACTAACAAAAGTTGTAACCATCGTAGGTTTGTATTCGATAGTTGTTGATTTTCGTAAAATTGATAGAATATTATCACCTTTATTAACAAACATTCCTTCACTAACAAAAATTTCTTGAACATTTCCAGCAAGAGGAGCATAAATTATAAATGTATCTTTTGGCTCAAGTCTTCCACTATAAAAAACAGAATCATAATTTAAGCTCGAAATGATTTTTTCTACATCAACTTCTGGCAAATCTTTCGCATAAAGCCCAAAAGACACAAAAAATAAAATAATAAAAACAAATTTATTCATCAAATAATCCTTTTTCTTATATAATTATAAAAAAATATCAAAAAACTTATCATTGTATCTTAATTAACTAAATTTTTATCTCCTGATAAATCTGTATTTAACAATAATTCTAAATCAAGAATATTTTTTATAAAATCGTATTTGGCGGAAAGAATTTTAAAATTTGCCTCATTTAATATTTCTTCTCCATCAATTACATCATTTATAGATTTTTCACCATTATTATATTCGTTTTCTGTTAATTTGTATGCTTTTTTTGCAATTTCTGCATTAAATACAACATTATTAAAATTATCTTTTGTATTTTTTAACTCAAATATAATTTTTAACAAATCAGACTTAATTTTATGCTTATTTTTTTCAATTTCAATAAGATTTTGAGTTATTGCAGAGTTAGTATTTAATAACTCCATCTGTGTATTAGAAAAAGGAATTAGATTATCAAGCGAAAACGAAATTGACACCGAAAAATTTGAACTTAATGTGTCCCAATTATTGTTTGGATTTGAAGTTAGAGTATAACTATTACCTACTGAATATCCTAAAGATAGAGAAGGTGTTAAGTTTGCAATTTTAATATTTCTTTGATTTTTGCTTGATTCTAACTCAAAAGTTAATTTTTGATTATCAATATTTTTAGTTAAATCAACCTTTGAAAGCTCATCAAATTTAAAATCTTTAATCTCAGGAATTTGTCCTTTAATACTAATTTCTTTTTCTTCATCAATATTAAGAATTTGTTTTAAAAGTAAAAGACTAATTTTATGATTTTTTAATTCATTTTCGTATTCCACAGCAAGATTTTGATACTGGTATTGACTTTTAAGTAAGTCAATTTCTGAGATTTCACCATTATTATACCTTTTTTTAGCAAGTTCATACCAATTTTTTGAGTTTTTTAAAGAATAGTTTTTAATTTTAATATATTCTTCACTTAATAGAATATTATAAAAACTTTTGGTTAATTCTATTTCTACTTTTTTAACAGCATAATTATATGTAATTTTACTAGATTTATAATCTAATATAGTTTGATTTACATTCAAAAAGTTAGAAACATTTAAACTTAGCGACATATTTAAGTTTAGTTTTAAACTAGTAGTAAGTTTATCTGGTTTAATAGAGTTATCAATCCCTGTACTTCCATTAATTTTTGGTAAAAAATCATTCCAACTTGTGTATAGGCTTGTTTTTTTGTTATTTAATTTAATATCTTCTATTTTTAAGTCTAAATTATTCTTTTTAGTTAAACTAAGGCATTTTTGCAAATCAATTACTAAAGTATCATCTGTTTGATCAATATTATTTCCAAAAACACTTAAAGTTACGAATAAAGTAAAAATTAATAAGAAAATTTTTCGTTGTATCACCAAAAATCCTTTTCTTTATAGATAAAAATATTGTTGCTATTTTAGTATCATTATATTTAAAAAAGTTCCATTTTTTTCTATTTTTTTTAAAAAATTTTATATAAAAAAAACATATTTAGCTTGATTATATATTAATTTGGTATTATATTATACATACAAGCCTTTGAGTATTAGAATGTGATTTGTATTATTTCCAGAGGTATTTCCTTGGTGGCTTATGTAAGAATACTCAAAGGCTTTTTTTATTAATTTTACCTTCTATATTTAAAAACAACTTTAAACATAAAAAGTGCGTTTATGGTGTTTTGCAATTCAATTCTACTCTGTATGTAATTTTTTGTAAGCTTTAATTTTTTTTCTTTACTTTTTGAACCAAAAGCATTATTATATATTAATGTTTGTTATATTAAACATTAATTGATTTTTTATAGGAGTTTCAATGAAAAAAATTCTTGTTATAGATGATGAGATTAATATTCAGACTCTTTTAGAAGATATTTTATCAACTGAAGGTTATAAAGTTATTTTATCTGATGGCGGAGAAGATGCTCTCAATATCATAAAAAGAGATAAAATAGATTTGATAATTCTTGATATGATGATGCCAAAAGCAACAGGTCAGGAATTATATACAGCAATGAAAGTTAAGCTCAAAAGAGAAGGTTTAGAGGATAAAGTACCACCTGCAATAATATTAACAGCTCATCCAGGTGCAGAAAATACACAATTTCTACTTATGATGGAAAGTGGAATAAAAAAATTAATTCCAAAGCCATTCCAAATTTCTGAATTACTAGAAGGTGTTGAAGAAGTGCTTGGGAAAAAATAGTCTTTTTTTTGTTTCTCTTTTCTTTAATCTTTTTGAAAAAAGGGAAAGAAAAGAGAACAGAGATAAATATTTACAAAAAGATAGCGACTTAGAAAAACGCTTTTAGTTTTCTACCATTAAAGTCCGAATATTACATGTCACCTAATTTTTTTTTAATTCTTCTATTAATTTTCTATTTTCTTCTAATTCTTTTTTATTTTTCTCTAATACTTTATCTTTTTCTTCGATAATTTTATCTCTATTTGCTATATCTCTTTCCAAATTTTCGAGTTCTTCGATGATTTCGTCTTCTATATCCATATTTTTCCTAAGTTCTGGTTCTAAAGCTGCTTTTTGTAGTCTTCTTAATAAAAATCTAAATTTTTCTGGATAGTCTTCTTCTTTAATATTTAATAAATGTACATCATTTGTTTTTGTAGTTTGGTCAAATATTGATAATAATTGTTCAATTTCTGTTTTATGCTCTTTTTTTAGATATTTTATCTGTATTACAAAACTATCAAAAGTTAAACTTTCTATAAAATCTTCTCGCTCTTCTATTTTGTCACCAGTTGTAA
>Ga0209518_1000096_pt1 | contig 120404 bp, 121 predicted proteins | sample RifGroB1_FD_183993 | JGI IMG/M metagenome (GOLD analysis project Ga0209518, IMG submission 183993) | Groundwater microbial communities from Rifle, Colorado, USA - Groundwater B1 (SPAdes) (version 2) | ecosystem: Environmental > Aquatic > Deep subsurface > Groundwater | place: Rifle, Colorado... | reverse complement strand
CGTCCCAACAAATCTCAATTTCTATATATTCCCGCAGGTCACCTCCATCACTCAGCCGGGAGGTTTCCCTGCAGACTCTGCGCGCGAGTATGACGCAGGCGACACGGACGGCGTGATTACTTTGAATGGTACTCGGTTTGGCTCGTCTATTGGTTCTGGATCTGTAACCGTTCTTGGTTCATCAGCAACGACGAACTCATGGAGCAATACCGCCATTGAAACGCGTGTCCCTACCGCCATTGCCGACAACTCCTACACAGGCTCTGTGGCGATGACACAAGGAACAGGAGGTAACAGCAAGACTCACAGTTACAGTACTTTGAGAATCCTTCCGCGTATTACGAGTTTGGATCCGACATCAGCAAGTGTTAGTGACCCGATAACTGTAAACGGAAACCACTTGTGTCAGGCTGGAGCTGGGAGCTGTCCTGTGGCGTTTGGTGGGTCGGACAAAGTAACCTTTACTTCTGCCGTAGATGCGACAGTCTTTACGAGTTGGTCAAATACGGCAATAGTGACCGCGGTGCCTGCTAGCGCTGTGACAGGTAATGTGGTCGTGACTTCAAACGCGTACACTTCAAACGCAAATACGTTTACGCTTGTTTCTACAATGCCAAGCGATCCTACAAATCTGAAACAATATAAAGCAAACGGCACAACTGAGATTTTGGCATCGGGGACAGCAAGCACGACGAGTGTTGTGCTCAAGGCCGACATGGCTTCGAGTATTGCTATCAATATGATCATTCAGGCTGAAGTTGAAAATGTACCAACAAGCTTTGACGGCATAGGTATTGTTGATGGGGCTGTGGGAAGTGGCGGAGGATGTAACAGCTGTACCTCACTCGCAAATGCGCAAGTGACGGTAAGCGGTCTTACCGATAATATTAAGCATTGGCGCGTGCGTTCAAAAAATACAACCACGAGCGAGGTTTCAGCATGGACATATTATGGTACTTCAAGCCCGAACGAGACCGACTTCAAGATAGATACCACAGCACCGGTGATATCAGGCACTTCTTCGGGAACTCCTGGGACAAACAGCGCTTCAATCACATGGAATACATCCGATGAAATATCAACAACACGCATAGAGTATGATACAGCGGGCACCTTTACTGGTGGATACGATTGCGCAGGCACCAGCGAATGTACGGCTCTCACGGATACTTCTCCGATGGTGACTAACCATACCCCTCCTGCCCTTACAAATCTAAATTCTGGTACAACCTACCACTACCGCGTGCGTTCAAAAGACGCGGCGGGAAACGAAAGTATTGACCCATCAACAGGTGATTATACATTCCCGACGGCGACGGAAAATCATCCTGCAAAAACAACGATGGCTGTCATTTTTAATGACCCGCTTCAGGTAACTACTGCAACGACAACCTATTTCACTGTACATGTACCGGAACTGTCGCCTACAGTGCAGAGCGCGTACATTGAAGTGTTTGGTCTTGTGTCTGGCGGATTCTCGGGCACTATCACCATACAGGCAAACAGCGCCACATCGCGCGCGTACGCGGTAAGCACAGCGGCTTCTACGCCGACACTTTACAGGTTTGTTTACCCTATCTCATCACCGGGGACTGAAACAAATTTGAATTTAAACGATGTTGCGCCGTGCTCAAACAGCGTTGTCCCTGGCACTCCGCCGGACTGTAACAAGGTGGTGCTGACGCCTTCAACAGGGAGCATCAATGTTCTTTCAGCAAAAATTATTACCACTTATTCATACACACCATAATGACTCAAAAAAATAAAATCATTGTTATCGTTCTTCTCATAGCTGGCTCTGCGCTTGGCGTTTACCTTTGGCGCACATCGCCAACATTTAAAAAGGCAGTGACTTTTTTTGAGAAGCCAAAGGTTGTTGAGGAGACATTGGTGATACCGGATACTAAACTCGTGAGTGGGGCTGTAGGACGCACCCCATCTACCGAGAATTATGCTGTACCTCTTGTGCCTGTGACCGAGGGGGACAAGGTGGTTGTTCCAGGCGCAGTGCTGACTTTGAAAGAAAGTTTTGATGTTGCAAAGGCAAATGCTGAAGCATGGTCAAGCGACGCCAAGCTTGTGTTTTTGACATCGCAGGGCGCCGTCACACTAGAAGGCAAGTCCAGTATGTGGCAGGTCGTGTTCGGTTCTACTTCAAAAAAGAAAGGGTACGAGGTGATTATCCAAGGAGACAAGGTTGTATCTGAAAAGGAACTTCCTACAGAGGAGTATGGCTACGATTTACCGACTAATTGGTACGACGCTGGGGAGGCTATTAGCTCTATCCAGTCATTGCCACAGTTTGCAGATGCGACTGTTTCATCTATTAATTTCTTCTACAATCGCGACGGCAAGAGGTGGGGGTACGCGCTCGGCACTTCGCGTGGCACCACATCAATGCCTGTGCGATAATTTCATATGAAGCATTTTGCGCGCATATTGTTTGTGATGATTGGCGTCGGTGTTGCGGTTTTTTCTGCATACGCTACTGACCAAATGCGTACGACAGAAATTCAAGTCGCCGACTCCGCTTCTTCCGTCTCCACAGCGCAAAATTACCCATTCACGCTTTTTATTGGCGATGACCTCACAGATGTTACTGCTCCTGCAATGAAGTCTATGTCGTTTGTCACTTCAGGAGTTTACACTGGAAGCGGAACTGTCACATTCACCATAGACTCCGACGGCGCAACGAGCAAAGCGTACACGCTTCCAAACGTTGGGTCTACTCCGACCCCGTTTGAAATTGAATACAAGGATCCGTCCAGCAAGATTAGCCCAACATCAGGTGGCTCATATGGCTACACACTCAACTTCACCCCCTCTGGAGTGACCATATACGGGCTAGGTATAAAGATGAGCGAGACGCATAGGTACAAACCGCCGACGTGCGCGGATGGCGCGCCAGCAAATCAGAAAGTGAAGAGTACAGAGAGCGCTATCGCCGACTCCGCTTCTTCCGTCTCCACAGCGCAAAATTACCCATTCACGCTTTTCATTGGCGATGACCTTACCGATGTTACCGCTCCGGCAATGAAGTCTATGTCGTTTACCACTTCTGGAGTCTATACTGGAAGCGGTACGGTCACATTTACAATAGACTCCGACGGCGCAACGAGCAAAGCGTACACGCTTCCAAACGTTGGATCTACTCCGACCCCGTTTGAAATTGAATACAAAGATCCGTCCAGCAAGATTAGCCCAACATCAGGAGGTTCATACGGCTACACTTTAAATTTCACCCCATCTGGGGTGACCATCTACGGGCTAGGTATAAAGATGAGCGAGACGCATAGGTACAAACCGCCGACGTGCGGAGGTATGCCCGTATTGGGAGACCTTACCTCTGCTGTGTTTGATTCAACTGAAAGCGCGGGCCACGGGGCAGGGTACAACTCTGTGATGTGGAAGGGAACTCTTGGCGGGCCTGGCTCAAATGAGGGCAAGGTTAGGTTTCAGTTTTCCGCGTCTGATGCGTCTACTGGCCCGTGGACATATATCGGAGGCGATACATGCGCGTCAGGGGATTGGTTTGACGCTCCAACTCCGGGCACTCCTGTTGAGCTAAAAGGGGAGGCGTGCCAAACAGCGTGGAACAATAAAAGATATTTCCGCTATAAGATTCGTATCTGCTCAAATAACTGCACGGATGCTGGCACATACACCCCAACAGTGAACGACGTGGTAGTCAGCTGGGCACCGTAAAGGGCAGAATGTAGAATATGGAATATAGAATATGGAAAACAAAAGACAGAATATAGAATATAGAATATTGAATATTGAATCTAAAATGAAAGATTCAGTTTTTTTGGAATTCAATCCAATTCCCCATTCCCCATTCAACATTCAACATTCAACATTCCACCTTCCCCATTCTCCGCGTACTCGCGGAATATCCTTGCTGGAACTTTTGATTTATATTGCTCTGCTGTCCGGACTTATGGTGATAGTTTCAGACGCGTTTATTATGCTCTCAAAAGGTCGCGGTCAGGCGGAGGCGCGAAGCGAGATCAACTCCGCGATTCGCTTTGCAGGCGAGATTATAAAACAGGATGTCAAAAACGCTACCGCCGTCTCTGCTCCTCTGCTCGGTGTTCCTGGAAGTACGCTCACGCTCACTGTGTCTGGCGATACAATTTTATATGATATGTCTGGCGGGACTCTGCGTCGCAAGGTGAATGCCGGCACGCCAGAAGCTGTAACAGGCAGTTATGTTACCGTGGATGTGCCCACATTTACACGTATTGAAAACCACAACTCAATACTTAATGCCACCACAACAGCAATACAGGTCGCAATGACAATGCGGTACAATGCGGAGAGCGGGGACTGGACGTACGAGGACTCCCTTCGCACGACGGTTACTTTTAGGTAATAAGAAAGAACAATTGACATGAAACAATTAACAATTGACAGAATGCATGGAAAACAACTAGTAAATAAGGAGCAGATTTTTGCTATGCAAAAATCTGCTGTCAGTTGTCAAATGTCAGTTGTCAAATGTCCATCCCGAGGTGTCGCAACTCTTCCCACAGTGATGCTCCTTGGCGTGATGGCACTTGTGGTGGCAGTAAGCATTACAACACTTTCTTTTACCGAGCTTTTTATTTCACAGGGTAGCGCGCAATCCTCGCGCGCGCATTTTTATGCAGAAGCAGGCGCTCGCGACGCCCTTATTAAAATCGCTCGTAATAAAACATATTTGTGCGCCACCACCGATTGCTACTCAGTAAATTTCAGTTCAAATGGATGCACCCTATCAAAAGATTGCGCAAAGGTGCAGGTGACAGGCAACGACACCTCAAAAACAATCACATCAAAAGGCATAATGAACGCAAACACGCGAACACTCCAGGTCGCCCTTACTTTAGACACAGACGGCCTGATCACCAGCGCCACCTGGAACGAAGTCACCAACTAGTTACTCGTAGCGGAGGGCGTCTATAGGGCTCTTGTGGGCCGCTGTGCGTGCTGGGTAAAGGCCAAAAATGAGCCCAATGGCACCAGAGACACCAAGTCCGAGAATTGCTGCAGAAACAGGGAAACTAAACGTCCAGGCGATACTGGTGAACTGTGTAATACCTGTTGCTATCGCCCATGAAAAAAATGCGCCAAGGAGAATTCCTATAATTCCACCGAGCCCAGTAAGCATTACCGCTTCAAGGAGAAACTGTGTAAGAATGTTTTTGTATGTGGCTCCAAGCGCCTTTCTAAGCCCAATTTCTTTTGTGCGTTCGGTTACAGAAACGAGCATTATGTTCATAATGCCTATACCGCCCACGATGAGTGAAATTGCTGCCACTGCAGCGAGGAATATTGTAAGCACTGAGGTAATAGAAGAGAGGCTATTTGCGAGACTAACCTGCGTGATTACAAAAAAATCATCTTTGGTTGGGTCGGTAATATTGTGTGACTCTCGCAGGGTAAGCGAAACTTCTTCTGAGGCGCTTGGAACAAGCTCATCGCTCACAGCTTCTATGACAAATCGGTTAAAATATTTAATGCCGAGGACATAGTCTTGGGCGGTAGTGTAGGGGATGATTGCTGCTTCATCAAAATTGAATGCGCTTTGGCCTTGCTCGGTGAGAACTCCAATAACACGAAAATTATAACCTTTCATTTTGATCACCTGGCCGATTGCATCGTCAGCGCCGAAAAGTTGAGTTTTTACTTTGTTCCCGATTATTACATATTTAGCTCGCGCGCGGATATCTTCGTCCGTAAACATCCCACCAGACCTGAATGGCATGTCAAAGATTTTCTCCATAAGTGGGGAAGCGCCAAAAATAGTTAGGTTATATGTGTCGCTTTGATATGATGCGCCTGCTGCTCCAAAAATAAGAGGCATAACATATTTTACACTTGGAGTGTTTTCTCTTCGTTCTAGAAGTTCCAAATCACGCTTTTTGAGTGAATCATTAAAAATCTGCCCTGCATCCGATGGACCCTTTGGTTCACGTCCACCACCAACAATAATAGTACGCGTGCCCATTCCTTTTACTTGGTCAAGGATAAGCGCTTGTGCGCCTTGGCCAAGGGACATCACGAGGATGATAGCTGTAACGCCAATGACGATACCCAAGATGGTGAGAAATGACCGCGCGCGGTTTTGTTCAAGTCCTCGGTATGCAGTTTTTAGACTGTGTTTAAATTTCATGATTTTATTTTATGAGTATCCCACCATTTGTGTGACGTCTTTCGGAGACCTCTGTATCACTTTCAACTAGGCCGTCTTTTATGCGGATTATACGACGAGCGTGTTCGGCTGTGTATGTTTCGTGTGTGATGAGGATGATAGTGTGACCGTGTTTTTCATTCAAGTCTTGGAGTGTCTGCATTACTCCACCTCCGGACTTTGAGTCAAGGTTGCCAGTTGGCTCGTCTGCAAAAATTACTTCAGGGCTGCAAACTAGCGCTCTGGCAATTGCTACACGTTGTTTTTCACCACCAGAAAGACGAGTGACATCAAAATCTGTGCGGTGAGTGAGTCCAACAGCCTCTATGGCGTCGGTTACAAGTTTAGACCATTCTGACTCTGGAATATCTGAGTAGAAAAGTGGGAGTTTAACGTTTTCAAAAACGCTTGCATGAGCGAGGAGGTTGAATGATTGAAATATGAAACCAAGTTTCTTATTACGTATATGAGCCATTGCATCCCCTTCATAAGTACTCGCTTCCTTGTCTTCAAAGAGATACGAGCCATCTGTGTAGCCGTCTAGGAAACCGAGCACATGAAGCAGAGTGGATTTACCAGAGCCTGATGGACCCATAATAGCCACAAACTCCCCACGGTTAATAGAAAAAGAAACACCGTGAAGAACCGGAGTTTCAACCTCATCGTTTACGTACACCTTGGTGAGATTTTTGATTTCTATTAGTGGCATAAAATAAGTCTTAAAGTCAAAAGTTAGAAAGTCTATTCTAGGACATAAAAACTTTTGACTAGTCTTTAGTCTTTTGGCGCCATAATAATCGTGGTGTTTTCTGTCGCTCCAGAGAGGATTTCAATGGACCCATCAGAGCCTTTGAGCCCCACTGTAACAGGTGTGTCTGTGGCGGTGCCATCGCCTTGAATTATACGAATGTACTTTCCGTCTTCCCTCGTAATAATAGAGCGCTCAGGAGAAAATAAAACATCCGCTCGAGAAGCCGTCGCTATGTCAATGTTTGCCGTCATTCCAGATTTTATGCGAGGGTCGCTTTCAGTAAAATGAAGAGTTGTTTTGTATGTTGGCACATTGTCTATGATAGTTTCTGCTGGGTCTATTGCTGAGACGGTAGCAGGGAATTGAATATCTGACCCATATGCATCTAGTGTGACGCGAGCAGGGTCTCCTTTCTTTATTTTTGCAATATCTGCTTCTGGAATGTACGCCTCAATCTCAAATGATGCATCTGAGATGACAGAAAACACTGTTTTGCCCATAGTTGAACCCTCGCCTTCTTTTATATCTGCTTTTGTAACAACTCCGGCGATAGGGGAGGTGATGCGGTATTTTGCGAGTTCCCCTCGCGCAGATAGCACTCGCGCTTCTTGCGCCGTGATCACCTCGTTCGCGGTTCCAGCTAGAAGTAAGGCGAGTTCGTCTTTAACTTTTGCTACAGTGAGGAGAAGCGTGGCGATTGTTTGCTTTTTTGTATTTACGGTTGAAAGGGCTGTTGTCACATTCACCCGCGCGGTGTTGATGTTTGCTCGGTATGTATCAAGCGAGGTGTTTGTAACAGTGCAATCAAGGGAGAGCGCGCGACTTATGGACTCAAGTAAGGAGAATGTTAAAACGATATGCTCGCTTCCTCTGTTTAGCGCGTCAGTGAAATCACTTTTTGATGGAGAAAGAGGGAAGCCCGCAATCTCTCCACGCCACGAGTCAAAATCAATCTCTGTTGTTTGGCGAAGAGACTCGCTATCTCCTGCAAGCTGGCTATCACACACAGAAAACGTGTATTTGTAGGAAGTATTTTTATAGCCGGAAAAAATTCCAGTTGTTTTTGTGTGAAGAGCATCATCCGCTTTTGTGAATGCGTCGTTGAGAATATCGGTAACACCGCTGTATGCGTTGTCTAAATCCTGAGTATATTTCGCAAGCTCAGCCCTTTTGACCGTAATCTCTTCTGGTCTCGCTCCGCGATTTAGCTCTGCAAGACGCGCCTCGGCCTCCATGAGGCTCCCGCGCGCGCTGGAGGACTCAACCTCGGCAAGAAGTTTACCCACTTCTACTCGTTCGCCAACCAGCGCATACACGCTTGAAACGCGGCCGCTTTTTTCAAATGCAAGTTCAACTGCGGATGATGATTTCACTCGACCTGTCACGCTCACTTCCTGGATCACATCTCCGCGCTTAATTGTGGTCGTGTTTGGAAGCACGGCATCCTTTTTGTTTGTCGTAACAAAAAATATTATTATGCCGACTGCGATAATAATACTGCCCCATATAATTTGTTTTTTAGATACTTGCATGTGTATATTGTATCAAACTTTTTGCTGGGTTGTAAGGCGATAATACGATATCTTTGCAAATTCGGTCGTTACGAAATACAGAGCGACAATTCCTAGCACAAAGCCAAGGGATGATGCGGTAGGGGCTATAAAATGGAATAATGATTGCCCGATACTGGTGAACGGAATGAGCAATGTAGCCGACGCCGCGAGAACTGTAAGAACAACAAGCACAAATGAAGGAGCCTTTGTTTGGAAGAAGAACCCTCGTGAACGAATGGAGAAAAGGAATAGGAGCTCTGTTAAAATACTTTCAATAAACCAATGCGTCTGAAGTACCTCGGGCCCGAGTTTGTAAAAGGACGCAAAGATGATGAAGTCAAAGACTGTTGAAACAATGCCGAGAACGGTTCCCATCGCGACCAGCTTGCGAACGTCGTATTGTTTTGGTTCCCGTAGCTCGTCATCATCCACAGTGTCCGTTGCTATCGCGATAGCGGGGAAGTCTGAAAGAAGATTAACAAGGAGGATTTGTGTTGCGAGCATTGGAAGAAATGGAATAAAAAGGGAAGAGATTGCCACGGCATAAAAATTGCCAAAGTTTGACGAAAGTGAGCTTCTAATATATTTGACAGTGTTTGCAAAAATAGCGCGACCTTCGCGAATACCACCCACAACGACAGAGAGACTGTTGTCCAGAAGGATTATGTCAGACACTTCGCGCGCAATGTCGGACGCGCTCGCGACAACGATAGCAACATTTGCGATTTTTAGAGCAGGAGCGTCGTTGATACCCTCGCCAAGGAAACCAACTTGATAGTTTTTTTGAAGGAGTTCAATCAGGCGATATTTTTCTTCAGGTGACACACGCGCAAACACATTTGTTTGTTCCAAAGCGCCCTCGCGCACGCCCTCTGGAAGCGCAAAAAACTCTCGCGCTGTGAGTACGTCCTCTGGAGATTTGGCAAGTCCAACTTTGTGAGCAACCTGGCCAGCAACTTCTTTGCTGTCGCCAGTAAGAATTTTTATTTTTAGCCCGAGCTTTTGCGCATCTATTATCGCCTGCACAGCTGTCCCTTTTATAGGATCTATAAACGAAATACAGCCAACAAATGTAAAACCAGTTTCCTCGTTGCTGTGCGCAGTCCATTTTTTTGAAGCGATTGCAAGTGTGCGACGCCCAGCGCGACCTTCCTCTGCCATCCATGCGAATGTTTTTTCTTGTTCGTCCTTGGACAGCTTTGAACTTGCGATTATTGATTCTGGAGCTCCACGAATTATCATTACTGTGTCAGTGCCTTTCTTTAGTGTTACGCTGTTTCTTTTGTGCACCGGATCAAATGGCGTATCGCGGAGGCGTGAGTAGGACGCTACATCTGTTTGCTCCTTTAGTGAAAGCGATTCCCATAGCGCAGTGTCAAAAGGGTCAGGCGCGCCTCCGCGAGCTCTTGCTCCAAGGTAGTTTCCACCAAGAGCCCCAGCAAAGAGCGTCGCGCGCGCGTCTTCTCCGCACATCTCGTGGACTGTCAGTTTGTTTTCTGTGAGCGTGCCTGTCTTGTCCGTGCAAAGCATTTGTATTCCGCCAAGGTCCTCAATTGCGGAAAGACGCTTCACAACCACGCGTTCCTTTGCAAGATGTCGCGCTCCTCGCGAAAGCGAAAATGTCATAACAAGAGGAAGCGCCTCTGGTACAACAGAGACCGCAAGCGCAATGGAGAAAATGGCAAGCTCAACAATATTCGCAGAGTACCCCTTTAGGACTATATTCATTGCAAAAATGAACAACAGCGTGCCTATAACGAGATACAAAATGAAACGGCTAAATTTACCAAGCTCTTTTTCAAAACTGCTCACGTGGCTTGTCCCACCGACAAGCTCTGCTATTCCACCAATTTGTGTCCTGTTTCCAATTGCAAAAACTATTCCAGTCGCGCTTCCGGAGACTACGGTTGTGCCAGAAAAACAAATATTTTTTGCTTCGTAAAGCTCGGTTGTGTCTCCTGTAAGAGGCGCGCTTTCTTTTTCCACTGAAACCGATTCCCCAGTGAGAGGCTCCTCGTTTACCACAAGTCCTTTTTCTTCAATAATGCGAATATCTGCTGGGACGCCATCGCCAGCTTCAAGAATAATGACATCTCCCAAAACAATCTCGCTGGCATTGATGGTGGACACCTTTCCTCCACGCCTAACCTTTACTCGTGTCGCAACATAGCGTTTTAGAAGCTCAACTGTTTGCTCCGATCTATACTCCTGATAAAATCCAAGCGCTGCATTTATAAGAAGGAATATCAGTATCATTATTCCCTCGGTAAATTGTCCAAGAATAAATGAAAGAACAGTTGCAAATAACAGCAGATAAATAAATGACGACTTGAACTGACGAAGAAAAATTTTAAGAGGACTAACTTTGCTGTTCGCAAGCAGGTTCAAACCAGTCGCCTTGCGACGAGTTTCTATTTCAGACAGCGGAAGCCCATTAGAAGGGTCAACGGAAAAAAGTTTTGTAACCTCACTAATATTAGTGTTCGCGTATTTAGAGAAATCCATCCCGTTAGAGGTAGGAAACGCTGTGCGTTTCCGTAGTTATTTAATAAATAGTAATACTTACCACCTTCGTCATTATAATCCCATCAGTACCAAAAACATAACTGCATGACCTCTAACGGGATCCATTGAGGTATTTAATACAGTATAACTTTTTTACTTATATCGGAAAAGACGAAGGGAGTTTGCTATTGGAATAAAGTCAGTTAGAAAGTTGTATGCCGCGGCTCCCGATGGCCCGATAGTATGGGTGAAAACTAGGTAAAGACCTATTGTGTTTACAACTCCCCAAATCACAAAATTCCCCTGCACAATTGAAGATACCTTTTTGGAGATCCCGCGAAGGTCAAGTATTTTCTCAAAATTGTCTTGCATAAGGACTATGTCGGCTGACTCTATCGCCGCATCCGACCCAATACCACCCATCGCTATACCCACATCCGCTCGCGCAAGCACTGCGGAATCATTTACACCGTCTCCGACCATAGCCACAACTCGCTCGTGCTTTCCGAGGTAATCTCTTAAAACATACACCTTATGCTCTGGCAGAAGCTTTGAATAGTACTTGTCTATGCCAAGGTAATCCGCGATTTTCTTTGCGACACCGTCGTTGTCGCCTGTGAGCATCACCACTTCTTTAACACCTGTTTGTTTGAGTGTTTGGATCGCGCTCGCGACACCCTCGCGCATTTCGTCGGCGAGAGCGAACATTCCGATTACTTTGCCACCAAGAGAAATGAGAGTTACGTTGTTTCCTTTTGACACCCATTCTGCGACAACGCTCTCCACTTCATCAGAAAATTTAATTCCTTCCTCGTTCAAAAATTCCGCTCGTCCTATAATTATTTTTCCATCATTATCGCTTGCTCCGATTATGCCTCGCCCCTCCACTTCTTTGAAACTCTCAGGTGGCGCGCAGGAACAGCCAGCATTTTTTGCGTACTCCATAATTGCTTTTGAGACTGGATGGTTTGAACGCGCGCATATAGTTCCGGACAGCTCTAGAACATGCTCCATGGTCGCTCCTTCAAACGCGCGCGCGTTTTCAACGGCAAGTTTTCCGAGTGTCAGCGTGCCTGTTTTATCCACAACGAGCGTGTTAATTTTCCCGGCAAGTTCCAAGAAATCCGCGCTTTTTATAATAATCCCTCGACGAGCGGCAGTGCCTATCGCGACAATGTACGCAAGGGGGACTGCAATCGCAATGTCATCCGCGCACACAACAAGCACAACAGCGAGCACAAGTCGTGTGTCCATTGTAAGTATGTAAAGAACAATAGCGACCAAAAGCATAATGCCAATGTACCAACTTGAAAAACGCTCGGCTGACGTGCGCATTCTTGTTTTCGCGTCGTGCGATGCCTCAATGAGGTTTATCATTCGCTCAAAAGTGGTTTCTGCGCCAATTCTTTCTGCTTTCACGACAATATTTCCAGACACAACTACAGTCGCGGAAAGAACAGTAGAGCCAACTTCACGAAGCACAGGAACTGATTCGCCTGTCAGTGATGCTTGGTTCACAGAGGCTCCACCTTCGCTCACTATTCCGTCCACAGGAATTTGTTCACCTAGATTTACAACCACGAGGTCGCCTTTGCGAACATGATTAAGCGCGATTTCTGTGGTTTCTCCATCGCGGATCACACGAGCCTTTGACGGTTTCAGCTTAATGAGACTCTCAAGCGATTTCCTGACGCGTCTTTTTGTGTATAGATCAAGCACACGCGCTCCCGCAAGCATTATGTTTATAAAAAGCATTGAGCTCCACTCCGCGCTTATGAACGAGAAAAAAAGCGCGATAGTTGCGAGGAGGTCAACGTTTATTTTCTTTTCTTTAAGCGAACGATACGCGCTTCTGGCTACCGGTACTATTCCGACAAATCCAACAATACCGAGAATCTGACCTTCAAACCTTGCTGGCAACACATCTCCAACATAAAGCGCGAATGTCGCAAGGAAAAGAACTACAAGAGATATTTCAAAACGAAGCGCCCTTTTAAAATTGAAGTGCTCGTTATTGTTCATAGTATTGTTCTAGAAAAACAGGCGATACACAAATGAAACAAATGGGTCCACATCGGGTCCGTGCACCATTGCTCCGCCGAGCGCTCCGGTAATTGTAATCCCAACGATACCGATAAGAGCCAGCACGAGGGACGCGGGAGTATCAATAATCCATTTTGCGATTTTGACTAAACGCCTCCATGGGTTTGCGAGACTTGGGTATTTTGAAAGGAATTTTTTGGAAGAATCATATTCAATCCACAAAACAAGATACGAGATAGCAAGTATCAAAAATATTCCAATAGTCCCCTCGGCAGAAGCCGCGTGCACATGAACAATCGCGTCTTTGACAGGATTCTCCTCCTTGAACATTTTTTCAATCGCCTCACCGCTTCCGAGCGCAAGCTCCGCCGTTACAAGACCAGCAATAATGAGAATTGCTTTTACATGGAACCAGTAATGTTGTGCAGTAACCTTCTTAAACCTAATAAGTTCGCAGATGGCGTAAAGAGTGAGGAAAGCAATAGGGAAGTGCACAAGTATAGGATGTATGTTCATGGATTTTAGTTAATATATAATTATGCGTTTGGATTCATTCCTGAGCTCTCTAGTTTAACGCGCATTTTTTCTATTTCTTGTTTTAACTCTGTCATGCGAATTTCGCGGTCAACAGTGAGTCGCTGGAATCTTTCAAGCTCGTTAAGTTTGTCCTGAAGCGTTTTTGTGCGTTCGTTAACATTAGACTCAAGGTCCTCGGTGTGTTCCGTGACTTTTCTTTCTAGCTCCTTTCTTCCTGTAATGTCTTCTACCATTACAAGGAGGTGGTCAACCTCGCCAGCAGGGTTTCTCAAAGGGACGCCGTAATAATGTCGGTATGTTTTTTTGTGTTCTCCAAGTGAGGATTCCACCTCAACCTCTGTTTCAAACGGCACTCCGCCCAAACCGCTCATCAGAAGTTTGTCCAGTCCATTTTTCTGATATGCGACGGCATCAAACACATTTTTGCCTATTGTTTCGTTTGCGTCTGTGATGCCAGAAATTCGCATCATTGACGGGTTGTAGCTTTCAATGAACCCGTTTGTGTTTATTGTGTAGATGCCGATAGGAGACTGCTCAATGATGCCATTTATGTATTCCGATTGCTCTATAATTCTTACGTCTTGTTCTCTAAATGCTAGGTTTATAAGTACTAGTACAATACCAAGCATTATAATAATCACGATCCAAATTGAGTATTTTATCTCATCTACAAACGTCTGAATATCACTTGTGTCAAAATAGATTTCAAAATACCCCATCGTGTTTCCGAGATTGTCTTCCATTGTTGACCAGACCTCAAGCAAGCTCGTTTTTCCAAGTTCATTTTTTGTGGCTTCGCCGGCAGGCATAATTATGCTTTTGTTAGCTCTGACTTGCGCGAGTTGTCCATCGCTTTCTGACTTTTGGTATCCTGGCTGTACGCGCTTCAGATCTGTCCACGCGAGAATTCCGTCAGTTGAATAGATTTTCATCGCCACTGTGCTTGGAATGAACTCCTTTGCTTCCTTAGCAAATTCCGCCAAGTGAGCATTTGACTCAGCGTTATGCCAGTTCTCCACGTCGCCTTTTTTTAGATAATGAATCACAAGCTCATGAGTTACTTCTGCAACTGAGCTTGTGCGAGCTTCCCAAAAGAACTTCTCAATTCTATTCGTGAAATAGAAAGTGACGCCAATTCCAAGTATCACAATAATAGATGTTATTGCAAGAATTGTTTTTTTAGCAACAGGTTTTTTCTGCTGTATTTTTTGCAGATGAGGCACTGCCTCATGCGATTTCGCTGTATTTTCCATAGTTTGACCTTAAGTGTGTTACCTAACATTATACACCCCAGCGCTTCTGCCCGCAACGAATCCTGTTGTCCAGCAAATCTGTAAACTGAATCCTCCTGATGGTCTGTCAAAGTCTAAAATATCCCCAGCTAGATACAGATTTTCTATTTTTTGGGAACGCATTGTTTTGAAGTCCACTTCTTCTAGCGCCACACCTCCGGATGAGACTATTGCTTTTTCCACACCGAGTAGACCTGTTGGTGTAATAGTCAGTGCTTTTAGTTTTTTAACAAATGCAATACGGGCTACGCGCGGAATTATGTTGACTGGCATAGTGGGGTTGATGCCAGAGAGCTCCACGAGAACTGGCGCAAGAAGCGGAGACACAAAACCCGCGAGCGCGTTTGCCCATTTTTTATTTTGCACCTTCGCGAGGTGCGCGCGAAGTTTCTCGTCTAACATCACTTGGTCAAGGGCGGGGAATAAATCAAGCTCAAGCGCAGGGGTACCCTCTCTCATCGCTTCACCTATTGCTTGGCTCATACCGAGAACAAGTGGCCCAGAAAGTCCAAAGTGAGTAAATAGAATTTTCCCTATGCGCGCCTCTCCGCGCGCCTTTGCGTCAATGAGAGTGATCTTCACATTTGGAAGCGAGAGACCTTGGAGTCTGTGCACCCACGCTTCTTTAGTTTTAACAGGAACAAGAGCTACGCTTGGCGCGCTGATAGTGTGCCCAAGTTTTTTTAGCCATTTGAATCCGTCGCCAGACGAGCCTGTCTCGGGACGCGCTGTCCCTCCTGTGGTGATAATGAACGCATTTGCATTGATGACTGCATCCGCTGTTTCAATACTAACTATTTTATTATTTACTGCTTTGATTTTGATAACAGGGGAGTCGGTGATAATTTTCACATTAGCGTTTTCAAGTTCATCAATCAAAACATCAAGCACGCTTTGCGCGAGGTTGCTTTGAGGGAAGACTCTACCCAAAGCTTCTTCCTTTGTCGGCATTCCACAAGATTCAAAAAAATCAATTGTATCCTGCGCGCTCCATTTTGAAAAAGGAGAGAGAAGGAACTTTCCTTTTTTGCCGTACTTCTGCGCAAGCGTGCGGTTGTCAAAAATGGCATTTGTAACGTTGCATCTGCCACCTCCCGTGATGAGGAGTTTTTTGCCGAGCGTTTTGTTTTTCTCAATTAGCACGACAGAAGCGCCCTCTTTTCCTGCCTGAATTGCAGATATCATTCCCGCTGGCCCTCCGCCTATTACTGCGACATCACAGGCAAGTTTTTGTTTTGCACCGCTGTTTTCCTTTTCCATTGTTGCATTTTACTTTAATTCTCGTATAATGGCGAGGTCGTATCATTCACCCAGTTAAATCCTGCTTCGCAGGGATTTTTTAGAAAAAATCATTTAACCGGGTGGTGATTTTCTAAAACTCGTTTCACTCGTTAAGAAAATCAACCATGCCAATCCCAAAAATCGGAAATGTTAAATACAAAGTAAAGAAGTCAAACGCTGGTCTGGGCATTTTCGCCGAGGAACCTATTAAAAGAGGCACGTGGATTATTGAGTATGTTGGCAAAGTAATAAATGGCAGAAAAGAAGTTGAGGCATACCCAGACAACAAGTATTTGTTTGAAACGAGCGCAGTGAGAATGATAGACGGAAGCGCGCGCTCAAACACCGCGCGATATATAAACCATTCCTGCAAGCCAAATTGCGAGGTGGATATCATAGGTGGACGAGTGTTTGTGAAAGCCATAAAACGCATTGAGGCGGGGGAGGAGCTTAACTATGATTACGGCAAGGAGTATTTTGATGAATATATTAAAGACATGCCCTGCAGATGCGCGTATTGCAAAAGCAAAAACAATTGACAATTAACCATTGACAACTGACAGGAACGCCGATTGCCTTAGGCAATCGGCGTTCCTGTGTATTTAGTCAATTGTTAATTGTCCGCGTAGGCGGTGTCAGTTGTGCGACTTTGTCGCCTCTACTCTTTCGCTCTCCCGATCTCATTCTTCACATATGAACCCATTTTTTCAACATTCTTTTTAAGCTTGTCGGCAATAAACTCATCATCAGCAGGGGTAGGTGTCTTCTGAGCGTCCTCTAGCTTTTGGATGTCGGTTTTGATCATATTAAACACGTTTGCAGTATCTCTTTCAGCAACCTGAATGCGAAGCGATGTTCTCTCGCGTCGTGTCTTGTAGAAAAAGTATCCGCCAACAAGCGCGCTAATCAATACAACTAGCGTTATGATAATCGCATTTGTGTATTTCCCAGTCACTCGTATCTCTGGCGCCGTTACTACAAGAGAGAGCGCTCCGCGAGAGTCCTTGCTCTGGATTGTCGCAGTGTAGCGACCATTGCGAAGAGTATCGCTATATGCAAACACCCAATTTCCGCTTATGTCCACAGGTATGGTTTTCTCTGTCACAATCGCATTTCCTTTTTTAAGAGTGAAAAGTATTTCAGTGGATGGCAACGCTGTTCCGCTGAAGGACAATCCGGCAGACGTGTTTGAGTAAATCTTTTCTGTAGCAAATGTGAAGGTTGGCGACTCAAGCGGAATTGTTTCGTAGTCAAATGTGTCTTCTATACTGTTTCCCGCATTGTCCACAGCCTGAATTGTAAGATGGTGCTTTCCATGAATCTGTTGAGCTAGTTTGTATGATCCTTTGAAATCTTTTGTAGGAATTGCAACCCAATTTCCATTGTCTACCCTTGCGCGGTATTCACGCAAACCAGAAAGCGCGTCGCTCGCCTTGAATGAAAATGTGGGCGTAGGGTTGTCTGTTGCTTCGCTTTCGTTTGTAGTGACCTCAAAAGGTAGCGGAGTTTTTGTATCCACTGCTATGCGATAATGTGCCACTGGCCCCCACCCAATATCATTTTTGAAACGCACGTGGAGATACCATACTCCGTCTGAAAGAGCAGAAAACATTTTGCTGTCAAAAAGTCCTTCACTTTCACTTGGAGAATATGCTGGTTGTTTATTAATAGTCGTTGCAACGAGAGAGATGTCCAAAGGGAGAGTCCATGACGCAGTGAATGTATTTGAGTGGTTGTACCATAGAGCTGGGTCTGAGTATAGAGGAACAGCCAGAGACGGTTTTACTGGCAAACCGCTCGGCGCCACAGGCTCCCTTTTTATTTGAGTGGGAGGTGTGATCACAGGAGGAACAGTTTCTCCAGTTATTGTAAATGCGGCTTCGGCTGATTTTGACAGCACATTTGTCCCGCTTCCGTCTGAAGCCGTAACGGCGCTGTCGGCGAATGAAAGTTTTGCAGTGCCACTGCTCTTTGCTAAAAATGTAATATGAAGAACATTGATAGACGCGCCGGAGATGCCGTACGGAGTACCGCCCACAAATGTTATCACGCCGTCAGCATTGGAAAACGAGGGCTCCTCAAGCCAGAAATTAAATGCCGAATCTGTTTTGTCCACAGACTTCACTTCAAGCATATCCTTTGGAAAGCGAATAGTTGCTTGACCGGCGTTCACACCCACACCATCGCTGTCTATTTTTAAATCAGCAACTATTTCTTTGTTCAAGCCAAATTCACCTGTGCCAGGTGTGAAGAATAGCGTAGCGGCCTGTGCTCCGTTTGCAAAAAAGATCGCTGTTCCCAATATAATGGTAAATGATGTAGTGCGTAACATTTTATTTTTTTCTTATTGTTTTAATGAATATGCTAAAGTCTGTTATATCAATTTTCCCGTCGCTGTTTAGGTCAATCCCTGCTCTCCCTAAAGAACTTTTTGACCCCCAGCGAGCGAGAAAGATGCTCCAATCTGTGATATCAACTTTCCCGTCGCCAGAGAAGTCTGCCTTTACAACAGTAAGTTTGGATACTACGAATGTTCTTTCTGTTGAATAATCGCTCTCCCTCCCGCCGTCAAGGTTTATCTGCTTTGCTCTCACTTTGTGTTGCCCAAAATCAAGCGCTCCTGTAGGCACATCAAACGAGTACACACCTCCACGCCCAGCAAGCGCCTCTTTGACTAGTATATCATCAAAATAGACGCGAATGGTATGGCCGGGGGACGCGTACCCAAAAACTTTTAGGTTTCCACCGCGCGAGACTTGCCCGTTTAAAATATCAACAGTCGGCGGAGCGATTATATCTTTAAATATTTCGTCGCCTCTGCTTACGTCCACAACAAAAAATTTAGTTTGCGAAGTCCTGCCATCAGGGTCTTTTATTAGAAGACCAAAACTGTGCGCTCCAGTTTGAAGGTCAGTGAATCGTATATTAAAAAAACCGTTTGCGTCTGCTCCGCCCCGCTCCTTCGTTACGATTTCATTGCCGAGCTCCTTTCTAACAATTGAGATTTTTCCGTCAGGAAAAGCCCTGCCCTGAAAAGTCACGCTTGCTAGTCTTCGCACTGTGGCTACTGGCGCGGGCTCTGTCCCAGGGAGCGCTATGAAAGTGGCTTCAATAGTGTGGTCGGCTGTAACATTTGTAAAAGTGTATGAGGTAGAAGTGGATGAAAGCGGGGAACTATCAATAATCAATGAGCCAACATCATAGCCAGAGTCTGGTGTAATCGTGTATATTTGTGAATCACCCTCTGTCACAATAGTAGAACCGCTTGGCGACACCGAGCCGTTTGGATTTTGATTTGCGATGATGGTGAACGAGCCAGGGGGTGGAGGAATGAGAGCGAATGTCGCTACTATAGTGTGGTCGGCTGTAACATTTGTAAAAGTGTATGGGCTTGATGTTGAGACTGTGCCACCGTCAACAAGAAGTGTTGCAGTATAAAATCCAGACTCAGGGATAATACTGAATGCCTGCGAAGCGCCGTCCGCAACTACAATCGCGCCGAGAGGTGTGATGGAACCGTTTGAACCCGCGCTTGAGGTGATGGTGTGTGTGACAGGTAATAAGCTGAAGGTTGCGCTGATGGTGTGGTTTGCTGTGACGTTTGAAAAAGTGTAGGTTGTCGTCGCGGTAATCGCGCCACCATCAATGAGCAATGTCGCAACTTCATATCCAGAAATAGGTGCAATAGAATACGCTTGTGAGCCTCCTTGAGCTACTGTCGTTGTGCCAGTTGGGGTAACGGAACCATTTGCTCCAGAGGACGCGACGATGTCGTAGTATGTCACAACTACCGCGCAACTGCTCCCATTCCATGATGTTCCGTCAGTACAGCTTCCCGTCGCTGTTGTTGAGTTCAGCACCGCAGTGCTATCTCTTACTTGCACTGTATTTGAGCCGTTTGTGATTGCAAACGAAACCCCGCTCCCCGATGCTGATGTTGAATATTCGATAAACCTCGTCGCATTGTAAAGCTTTGGCGATGTAGCATTTGAAATACTCCAAGTGAATGGCACGGTACATGTGCTTGCTCCTGACAAAATGGTGCAGGTGTCAGGCGATGCAGAAACTGTGCCGGAGGCTGGTGGCGCGTTGATGGTTATTGTTCCAGAAGAGTAAGCGCTCACTTCAGGAGCAATCCCGTCAGTGACGTCTCGCCCGTAGACATAATAACTCCCCGGTGTTACGCCGGTGGTATTCCATGAGCAGGTCGCTCCAACTCCTTCTGTTTGATTTTGGCATCCGGTAATTAGAGTGCCATCAAGGCCGGAATTATTTGTATCGTAATAAAAATCAGCAGTGACTGTTTGTTCAGCGTCAGACAGTGAGTATGTAATATTATATGAATCACCCACAGTTACCGTATCGCCTGATCCATTTGGTTCGGAGATGGAAAGTGTGGGCGCTGTGTTTGACAGAGTGTAGTCTATTTCAAGAGTGACATAGTCAACATGAACATCGGTATTATTTGATGTAGCAAGAATGCCAATTGCGATGCCGAAATCAGAATCTTTTACCCAGGCGGAGGTGAGAGCATTTCCCCATGTATCCGAAGCGCTTCCTTTAGTGATTATAGTTGCGGTGTTTGTTGTCAGAGGGACTACGGTAGAACATTGGTTCGTTCCAACTTTTGCACGGGATACATTAAAGAGCTGACATAGGTCTATAGAACCAGAACCTGCTGAATAGTAAGAATTGATACGAGCGGTAATACCGTTGATAGTTGAGCCGTCGGGTATTGTACTAAAATCAAAACCTGTCGCTTTTAAAACAAAGGTCTGGTCTCCGTTGTCATAGCTTGGTGCGGTTACTTCTGCGTTTGTTCCATCGTCGGTGTAAATGTTGGCAGGCGTGTCCCACGTATTGTCGCTCCATGGTGGTTCAGAAACGGTTGTTCCGAGTGATGGATATACTTGTCCAGTGGTTAAAGCAAACGCGATATTTTGAAATGATAAAAAAACCGCAAGTACAGTAAAAACAGCAAGAAGTTTTGAGAGTGATAGACGATTGATTAATAGCATTTCTTTCTCTCATTATACCCTAGAGAAATAGAATATGGAATATTAGGAAGAAAGGGTGGGTTGCCTTCGGCAACCCACCCTTTCTTCCAGTTTCAAATTCAATATTCTACATTCTAACACTACACTCCCACCTTTGTGGAGCCTTTTCCCTCAAGGTATTCACGCACCTTTTCAATGACTTCTTGAATAGGGTGCTGTGACTTTACAAAATAGTCGTTTGCGCCGAGTTCTAGAGCGCGCTTTATTTCAGAGTCCTCACCAAGGTTGGAGAGAATGACTACTGGAATGTGTTGCCACTCTGGGCTCTGGCGGATTTCTTTCAATACATCAAACCCGTTTTTCTTTGGGAGCAATAGGTCAAGCAGAATAAGACTTGGCGTTTTCTTTTTTAACTCCTCAAAAACCTGTTCACCGTCGGTGGCAACAGATACACTGTGTCCTTCTGAGATTAGGTTATCCTTTAGCGCTCTGACCAAGAAATCCTCATCTTCAACAACTAATACGTGGTTCATACAATATTTATTAAGGTTATGTTCCTACATTATACACTAGGGGTATTCCACTTACAATACCCCCGTCTGTGGATATGGCAGGTGCACATAAAAGGTGGACCCTTTGCCCTCTTCGGATTCAAATGAAAGGTGAGCGCCGATTTTTTTCGCGAGCATAGAAGCGATATAGAGCCCGAGCCCGCTTCCTCGCGTATCAAAAGTTTTTGCATTTGACGCGCGATAAAATCGCTCAAAAATTTGCTGTTGTTCGCCTTTTGGAATCCCGATACCTGAGTCTTTTACAGAAAATATGAGCCACAATGGCTTTTGTTCAACATGGAGAGTCACCTCGCGCCCAGACTCTGAATAGTTTATCGCATTCCCAACTAGGCTCTCAAGAATATTTTGTAGAAGGAGTGGGTCTGTGTTTATCGTATAGTCCGTATCCTCGCGCGCTCGGATAGCTACCTGTTTGCTCTCTGCTACACCACGCATAGTTTCAAAAACAGTCTCAATAAGATTTTTTGTTGAAGTATCTTCTTTTTTTGTTTTTGCTTCACCGCCTTCCAAACGAAGCACACCGAGCATGTCATGCACGAGTCCAGTCATTCGCTCATTAATTTTGTACAGCTCGTCTATGTATTCTGTTTGACCGGGAGTAAGAGGACCATGAATACCTTTCTTCAATGTTTCAATAAGCCACTTTGTACCAGAGAGTGGAGTTCGAAGCTGGTGTGACGCGAGAGAAAGCAAATCTCCGCGCGCTTTTTCAAGTTCCTTTTCTTTTGTGATGTCGCGAAAGATGCCAACAGCGCCGGCAACAACGCCTCCAAGCATGACAGGCGTCCATGTAACCGCAACAGGAAAGTACCCATCGTCTTTTTTCTTGTAACGCATTGTGTTCAACGTAGCAGGCTCCCCCTTTAGAGCAATATTAAGAATGCGATCTTCGTTTGGTATGTCTATATTATTTTCATCTATGGCTTCTATTACATCAACAGCAAGTTTTCCAATAACCGCTTCAGATTTCAGATCAAGCATTTTTTCTGCCACGGGATTGAGCGCGATAAGTTTCCCATCCTTGTCTGTCGCTATCATTCCTTCACCGAGGCTCGCAAGCAGAGCCTCGGCCTTCGCTTTTGCTTCCTCTATGTCTTTTGTGCGTTCGCCAACTTTTTCTTCAAGCCCCTTTGTGTACTCGCGAACCTGACTCTCAAGCTCCTTGCGTTCGGTAATATCCTCGGACATCAAGAGCAGAGAATCAATTTCACCGTCAGCATCCTTAAGAGGCACGCCATAATAGAAGTGATATGTTTTTTTGGCATTATCAGATGGAGTTGGAATTTCAACCTCCCGTCTAAAGGCATTCCCTAGAAGCCCTTCGCGTATTAAAATATCAAGCCCTGAGTTACGGAAGTATTCCAATGCAAAAATATTTTTACCTATTATTTCACTCGCGCTGTAAATGCAGGATTCGCGAGCCATCGCTGGGTTGAATGTTTCAACAGTTCCATCCATCGCCACAGTGTAGATGCCGATGGGGGATTCTTCTATTACACCCGACAGCTCCTCTGAATGAGCGACAATTTTCGCATCTTGTTTGCGAAATACATAGCGTAACAAGAGGAAAATAAGAACAAGGGACGTAAATGATCCTATCCAAAGGACAGTTTGAATTGCTCGCGTAAATCCGGCGACATCAGCAACGTTGACATATGCTTCCGCTACGCCAATTATGTCGTTTTTATCCCCGCGTATTGGCACATACATTCCAACCAGTGTTGAAACACCAAGTTCTGATACAGTTCTTTCGCTGGCGCTTGACTTGACGATCTTGCCAGTGGCAAGCGTCTCGGCAACCTCATCCGCCTCTGGGCTTGTGCCAAGAGCCTCGCTTTGAAGCGTTGACCAAACAAGCATACCGTCAGGCGTATGGAGCTGAATCGCAACCACTGAGTTGAACGAGCGCAGAATTTCATCAGTGAAATCCTGGAATTTTTTCTTTGTTTCCTGAGTATCCCACGTGGTAAAAGCAGGCACAGGCGAGCGGTTGATATGGCGATTTGCCTGTTGAGCAACAAGGCTTGAAATTACATCGGTCTTTTGGTCAATAATAAATTGCTCCACATTTTTCGCAAAAACGTATGAAATGCCAACAGTTGCGACGATTATGATGCCTACAACAATACCCAAGGTTACTCCGCTTGAAATTGTGCTTGGGAAAATGTGGCGCGCCCCTCGCACAATATCTGCCCCTGAAAGATACGCGTATGCTATAAGCAGAATTAGGACGAGTGCCAGTATGGCGCTCGCGGTATTGCGAAGCCTGTCTATTTCCGCGAACACTTCGCTCTTGTCTGTTTTTACAATATGTGTGCCAAAGTATTTTGCGTCACATATAGAGGCGCTAAAAACTTCTATCCCGCGGTAGTCTGTGTATGTTCCACTATACGGCATTCCATGTTGCAGACACTCATTTACTGGTGGTGTGTTTATCTCTTGTTTCAAAACGGCGTCAGGAATAAATCTGGACGGTGTAACCAGAATCTTGTCCTTGTTTACAATAAAACTTTCTGTTGACAGACCAGTGTCTTCAGCAACAACAAAATTCAATTCCTTATTTTCTGTGTGAGCAAGAAGCACCCCGACTAGACGAGTGTTGTCCGTAGAGGCGACGGGCGCCGTGAGATGGATCATTATTCCTCCATCAAATTCGTCTGCTTCGGAAACGAGCTCGGGGAAAAATGTTGCCTGCCCAAACGGAAGAAGCTTTGCTTCCTTGAACGCGACTTTTTCTTCGCTCTCGTCGCTTCCAATACGCGATGTGTCGCTTGACGCGACTATCACTCCGTCAACATTTAAAATATCAATGATGCCAACCGCGCCCAGGAGAGGGAGTTTATATTTTGTGAGGTAGTTGGAGAGCTCAAGCGATATTGGGCACATTGAGCCTTCTTTTAATTTTTCGCACGCGCCATCATTTATTTTTTGCGCGAGCTCGCGAATTTTTCCGTCGGTGCTCCATGCCGCTGTGCTGGCTTGGATTTTTTCCACAAACAGTTGTAGCTCGCTGTGGTTTTTCTCCACAAGCGCCACGTGTTTTTCAATAGCTTGTTTATGCAGAAGGTTTGCTGTGGTGTAGTACCCAGCAATGAAGAGTAGAACGAGTGGCACAAGCGATGTCCACAAGAAAAAAATAAAAAATCTTTTTTCTGTTACGGGTGGTTTAAGGACAAAGTTTTTTTCCATCTGCTCCATTGCTTTAATTATACACCTATTATTTATAAATACCCTCTGTGGACAACTTGCTCTATATATAGTGTGTAAAAGGAGTACAATATAAATGTATGAATAACAAAATAGAATTCACGCCACTCGGGGGGGGCGATAAAGGGAAAATGAGAAACAATGAGATGAAACGACTGCCTTTGCCCGTGATTTTGTTTTTGATAATTTTACCGCTCGTTCTTTCCGGTGTGTATTTGTCTATTAGAGAGTTTGATCATCAAACAAAAGTCGAGCTTGAGCGTCGTGGCGCGCTCGCCGACTTGGGCGCGCTCCTCATTCATGAAAAGTTTGACGGCATCATAGATGTTGGCAATTCGCTCGCTTCGCGCGCGAGGGTTTATCAAAATATACAAAAGGGCGATTGGGATGCTTCAATTGAAAGTCTCGAAGGGTTGTCGCAGACGTTTCCGTATATTGATTCGGTAGGGATTTTCGATAAAGAAGGAGTTCTCAAGGCGGTTACTCCACCGATGCCCGAGGTGATAGGAAAAAGTTTTGCTTATCGCGATTACTATAAAGGGGTAAGTAAAGAATGGGAGCCGTATGTGTCGGAGGCATTCAAGCGAGCTGTTGAGCCGAAATACAATGTAGCCTCTGTGGCGGTTCCAATATTGTCACCAGACCAAAATGTTCTTGGGATTCTTCTGCTCACTATAAAACTTGATGCGATTGTCGGATGGATTAAGGAGATTGATGCGGGCTCTGGAGGGCTGATGTTTGTTGTAGATAAAAAGGGGCAATTAGTTGCGCACCCACAATTGCGTGCCGAGGACAACTTGGTTGACTACTCCTCTCTCTCTTCCGTTCAGCGACTACTTAATAATGATCATGGCATCGAAGTTCATGATAAAGATTTTGCTATTGGTGAAGAGCATGTCGCCTCTTATGCTCAAGTGAAGGACTATGGGTTTGGAGTTGAAATCGCACAGCCGACCCGAATTGCATTCGCAGAGCGGGGTGCGCAAGTCATTGAACTCGCGCTCATTTGGGCATTCATTATACTCACTGTCAGTGTTTCTTCGTATCGGGTATTAAAAGACAGGGAGAGAATCAGGGCTCAGCGCGACAGAGAGCGGATATTGCTTGGGAGCATCGGAGACGGCGTCATTGCGATTGATCGCGATTGGCATATTACAATGTGGAACAAAGCGGCAAGCACAATCACTGGTTTTAGCGAGAGTGAAGCGCTCGGTAAGCCGTTTCGTTCGGTCGTAAAGTTCATCCGCGCTCGCGACCGTAAAGAGGATATCGCGTTTATAGAGGACGCAATCGTCATGAAAAGAGTTTCTTCTATGGAGGACGGCGTTCTTTTGGTAAAGAAAGACGGGAGTGAAATTTCGGTTGGCGACAGCGCGGCGCCAATAATTGGAGCGAATGGAGAATCAGAAGGAGCGATCATTGTATTCCGTGATGCATCTAAAGAGATTGAGTCAACGCATCTGCGTTCGGATTTCGTATACGCTTCGCATCAGATGCGCACACCTGTCACGGAGGCGTTGTGGAACATTGAGACTGCGATGAGCGAGGAGAATCCCGAAAAGAAAAAAGAAGACCTGCGAATTGCTCACCAGTCTGTCTTGAGCATCAAGAAACTTTCAGAGGATATCGTCGTCGCTTCCGAGATTGATCAAAATAATATTATGGTACACCGCGTGCCGATCAAACTCATTGATGTGTTGACCGAGATACAAAGCAAGATTGAGACAGTGGCACAAGAGCGAAATGTCACAATCTCTGTCGCCCCTGTCTCGCCCCTGATGGCAGTCAGTACGGACCAAAAATTATTGACTCGCGCGCTTCTTGAGATTATTGAAAATGCGGTAACCTACAGCCCTCATGGCGCTACTGCGGAGGTCGCGGTTATGCTTGAGGAGAAAGGAATCTGTATTGAGGTAGCTGACCATGGATTTGGCATACCCGAGGAGGAGCAAGTGACAGTCTTTACAAAGTTCTTCCGCGGGAGTAATCGTGGAAAAGAAAATGTTGGAGATGGACTTGGTCTTTACATTGCAAAAGCGTACATAACTTTGCTTGGTGGTAAAATCTGGTTTAAATCGGAGGAGGGGAAAGGAACTACTTTCTATATAACGCTTCCGATTGAATAGCCTGCGTATCTTTTATTTTATCCATGCTATACACGTATAATATACTATAGTATATTATACGTGTATAGCATGGATTCTTCACTTGGAGGCGCAACCTCCAAGTGAAGTGTAAAAGCAAAATCCCCGCCACTTTAAAGTGGCGGGGATTTTGTGAGAGGTGTATATTATACGCGCTCTACGTTTACTGCTGACATTCCCTTTGGAGAGTCCTCAGTTTCAAAAGTTACTTCATCACCCTCGCGGATATCATCAAATGTTGCGCCTACGAGTGAGTTAGCGTGGAAAAAGAGATCCTTCTCCATTCCTTCTGCTGTAATAAAACCAAAACCTTTGTCAGTAACCTTCTTAATTGTTCCCTTCATATTATTCTATATATTTATTTAACCCTATTAATACAAAAATATATCCAGACTAGTTTGAGAAATCTCTTCCTTTCGACAATCCTTCCTACTACTTTTGTAAACCCAGTGTAGCATATCTGTATAAAAAAGTCAAGCGTGCAGGTGAGTGCGAAAGAAAACCGCCTTTTTGAGGCGGTTTAGCGAAGATTTTTTTGTAATTCTTTCTCCAGTTTAGTTCGTGTTTCAGCTGGGTTGTTTGTGTAAACGTGCAACTCCTGTACTGCATGCGATCCGTATATTTTTATTGTCCAGCCTCCATTGATTTCAGTAAATTTCATACTAAATCGCGAGCTCCCTTTTCCATTCAGGAAACCATTTGAAACTTTTTTAACTTCTGGAAATTTGTTAACCATTTCCGCAACCTCGCGCGCTGATTCGGTCACCTTGCCGTGTTTACAAAATTTTGATCCGTTGATATGGCCCTTCCTCTTTCCATTTGCCATGATGCGCCCCTTTGTAATTGTCTGGCGTAGAGTATTACAAAAAAATCGCGATTCGTCAAAGGCTGTAGTATCTGAATAAAGCGTTGATACCCGCCAGGTTACGCTCCCACTCCACTGTCTCGTGAGTTTGGAGTTCTACTGTTATAGCGGGGATGTTTATAGAGGCGAGCCAGCCCTCAACGTCCCCAGCAACTTCGTACGAATCAAATTTTTTGATAGCTGTGTATCCAGACGCTCGGGAGTAAGCGTTCATAATATCAAGAGTCTTTGGGAGTATGCCGTTCTCACATTCTGAAGCGTATACCGCATTTGCTTGGCTATGCCAAAAGATTGCCGAGGCAGGGGAGTACGTTTGCACAAAATCGCGAATAGCCCGAGCCTCTGGTTCGGAGAAGGCGCTCGTGCCCGCGCTCACAATTTTATTTTTCCAAGTGCCTTTTGGTTTCCACTTGCAATCAAAGTTTCTGTTGAGATCTACATTGTGCGCATTGAAACGGCCTGTGCCATTTACTTGCTCTGTAGTTGGAACATCAGACAGAGCAAAGCGACCTTCTTTGCCTATTACATCATACACACCGTCGGGGTTTGCGGAAGGTATTATGGCTACAGAAATATTTGAAGGAATGAAGTTTGGGTTTGCATTCAAGTAGTCCATAAACTTGTACGCCAAAAGAACGCTGTTCCATTCGTAACCGCCGTGGATGCCTCCTACAAACATTAAATGAGTCGGTCCGCTCCCATACACATAGGCGTCAATATTCCGCCCCTCTACAGATGTGCCAATGACTCTGTGAACGACGGTGGAGACAGTCGGCGCGGTCGGCTCTTTTTTTGTTGCAGGCGTAACGTTGGTAAAAGAAAAAGACACAAAAAATACAACTCCAATAACAACAAGGAGACCAACAATTATGAGTGCTTGTTTAGAAACAAGGAACTTCATTACTTAGCGTAGTAGTTTAGAACCGCTTTCACTCCTGCGAGATTTTTTGTCCACTCTGTGTCTTGGTGTGTGGTGAGAAGGACGCTGATAGCGGGGATGTTTTTCTTTGCGAGCCAGTTTGGCATATCGCCGGTTAGCTTGTAGAAATCGTAACTCTCGTATGCTGGATATTTGGATGCGGTTGCGAACGCGCTCGTGAGAGATTTTGTTTCTGGAAGCACGCCGTTGTGACAGCTTGAGGAAAATACTCCACCCGCGGAACTGTACCAAGTAATAACGGCTGAAGGGTTTTTGGTTTCAATATAGTTTTTGAATGCTACACTTTCTGGTTCTGAAAATGCTTTGCTTCCACCGCTCACTGTTTCGGTCATCCACACGCCTTTTGTTTGCCAGTCGCAGTCAAAGTTTCTGTTGAGGTCTACATTGTTTGCGTTGAAGCGTCCAGAAATCACAACATTATCTGATGTTGAAACATCCGCTTTTGTAAAACGACCATCCTTGCCTGTAACTTTTTTCAAGCCGTCTGGGTTGAGCACGGGGATAACAGTCACCCTCACATTTGCGGGAATTGTTTTTGGATTTGCAGTGAGGTAGTCCATTAGCTCGTACGCAACAAGCGCCGTGTTCCATTCGTATCCGCCGTGAATACCGCCCACGAACAAAACTTCCTTGGCGCCTGTGCCAAAGTGGTACGCTGTGATGTCGCGCTTTTGAACAGATGTCCCTAGAACTGTTTTGGTTGTATCAACTGGTTTCTGAACAACCTTCTCTGTGGTCGTAGCTGTAATAGGAGCTTCTGTTACCGGAGCAGTTACTGCTGGAGCATTGAAATAATAGTACACACCCACACCAATAATAAGCGCACCGATTACCAAAAATATTGTTTTTTTCATGATTTATATTTTACCATAAATATATTAATGCAACCATATAAAGAAAACCGCCGAGCACCAAAATGATGCTCGGCGGTTTTGCCTTAGCTCCTATATTTAGAGCGATACTGTGACTTCATTTGAGGATACTCCGCATTCTCCGCCGAGGTATTCACAAACTTTTACATAGTACGTTCCTGCGCCGTTGAATGCGTCAAGGGTTGTGCTGGAAGTGCTTGTGTCTGCTGTGTAGAAAAATTTATCGCCGTCTCGTGTTGGGTATGTTGGATTTGGGTTCTTTGACCAAACGAGTTTGTAGCCGTTTTTTGATGAACCAACTGCCGACCATTTTGCCACATTTCCAGTTACTTCAAGAGCGATAGAAGTAACCGCGCTAACGTTGCTTACTTGATCTTTCACTTGAGTTTTTACCTCAAGTTTTTTAATCTGAAAATCCTTTCGGCATTTTAGGTTTTTAATTGAGTTTCTAACCGAAGCGTTCAATTCTCCAGTTTGCTCAATATTATTGTCTCTCTGGAAGTTTGTGAGTGCTGTTCGCGTGAGCTTTCCAAAGTACCCTGTTGCATTGGCTTTCAAATAGCCCTTTTCTCTCAAAAAGTTCTGAAGGCCCTGTACATACTCCTTGAGATTATCTCCCTCGCCGTCGCCAATAGATAGGTCAACTTCAGCAAGTAGACACTGAACTTTATTTTTTCGTAGTTCCTCAAGTTGCTTTTGGAGCTTTGCTATGAGCGCAACAAGCTCCTCTTCTGATGAATTGCTTGAGATGTTTGAAATAGCATTTGTTGTTCCTGTTGCATCGTTCATTGCAAGAGCAAATCCGGGGAATACAAATAGTGGCAATGCCACAAGATACACTAAAGATTTTTTCGTCATTTATTTTATTATTTAATTTATTAATGTCTACAATACTGAAGACGGCTTTTAGACACCGTTCTTACATGAGTATTATAGTACCATAAATTAAAGTTTCGGCTCCGCGGGTAGGGACGCCTCTCCCTGCGGTCGAGACCATCCATTTTAATAGTCGTTGCACTCCTTTAAAATGGTGGGCCTACGGTTCGATCCCTACACACGCGGAAGCAAGATAAAAGTAAAAATCGCCCACGAGGGGCGACCTTACTTTTATTGCTCCATATGGTACACAAGTTCAGTACTTTGGATTGGAGAAGGATTGAGAGTGAGCTAACCCAACTGGAGCAAATTAGAACTTGGTTGGTAGGGAATTGGGGACCATAATGATGGAGACAGAATGGCTCATGGCTATAGTTTCATAATAGTCTCGTCAGTATTATGAAATAGTAGGTTACACCAGATGGATGAATAGAGCTACTTAGAAAGTATATCCTTAAGACTCGCCATAGCTTTTCCGATAGTCTTTATTCGCCAAATTTGAAACTTTGGAATCAAGCTCATATTGATGTTACTACCCTCAGAAAATATTTCTGCCCAACTTTTTCTCATCCCCTGTTCTTGCAGGAACCCGCTGTATTCTTCCGAAATATCTTTGTTATCAGTAAATTTTAACCCTACTTTCTTAGTAACCTCGTCTTTAGTAGTTAAAGAATAAAGAAATATTACTGAAGGCAAAACGAATAGAAAAGCAAAGAAGTCATAGTCATAAACAAAAAAAACATAGACGCCGATTAAGACAATGATAATATTCAGCGATACTTTTATTTTTCTAGCTTTCATTATTAAATTATATCATATGTTCGAGCGCCATCTCAAGTACTAAAAGAACCTTATTTTGTGAGGCTCAAAAATTGGCTCCGCGGGGAGGTACGCCTCTCCCTGCGGTCGAGACCATCCATTTTAATAGTCGTTGCACTCCTTTAAAATGGTGGGCCTACGGTTCGATCCCTACACACGCGGAAGAAAGATAAAAGTAAAAATCGCCCACGAGGGGCGACCTTACTTTTATTGCTCCGCGGGTAGGGATCGAACCTACGACCAAGCGATTAACAGTCGCTTGCTCTACCACTGAGCTACCGCGGAATATATAATTATTATTTCGCCAGTAGTCTAATTGGATTTGCCACGATTTTGGCCAAGCCACGAATCAGCTGATTCGGCTACGCGGAATACAAAATGCATAGTAGCAAAATTCGCGGAAAAAGCAAAATTTTGTATTCTCTGAAACTTGATTCCATATTCTACATTCTATATTCTATCCAATATGTATATTCGAGTCCGCGTATCGGCAGGAGCTAAAAAGGAATCGCTTGAGCAGATCGCAGACGATTCTTTTTTGGTGGCGGTAAAAGAGCCGGCGGAGCAAAACCTTGCAAACAAACGCATGCTTGAAATTATAGCCACACATTTCGGTGTTTCGCCCAAGCAAATTCGCATTATTTCTGGCCACCACAGCCCAGGGAAAATCCTATCAATCCCAGACAAAACCTAAAACGTAACAATAGAACGCTATCGCGTTCTATTGTTACGTTTTAGGTTACGAATATTTGTCATACTTATATCATGTGATACAATGTCTATATGAAGATCAAAATTACAACAACGAATATTGAACTTACGAGCGCAATTGAAAATTATGTGGAGGAGAAAATAAGAAGCGTGGAAAAGTTTGCAATTCCGCACGAAAATGAAGACCCTGTTGTTAGTGTTGAAATCGGAAAGACTACAAATCATCATCAGTCTGGAGATGTGTTTAAAGCAGAGGTAAATATGAGTGTCCGTGGAAAACATTTCCGTGCGACATCCGAAAAGAACGACCTTTACGCAGCTATAGATGATATGCGAAACGAATTAGTACGTGAGCTTTCCTCACACAAAGACAGAACGCGTACACTCGTTCGCAAGGGGGCGGGAATGATTAAAAATATGCTTCGTTTTGGCAAAGGGGAATAATTAATTTTAGTTTAAAGGAACATGAAAAAAATATTCTTGTCACAATTGGCTCTCTTTACATTGTTGTTTATCTTTGTGCTATATATTTTTTTTGTGCAAGACAAAGAAAGGCCATTCGGAAGATATATTGGGCAATACCAGTCCTTTCAGGGGGTAACAGCAAGCTATGATGCTATGACGGGGTATATAATTGTTCATGATACTAACATTAATAGGTTAGTATCATTTCAAGGTACATATCCGTCGCGGGTAGGGAAACACCCAGAAGAGGTAAGGTTTGTGAATGAAGACGCGTTCAAAAAGTCAATCTACGGAGAGGCTAAAATATCGATAACTAACACAATAAAGAAAATGACAACAGTAACAATGACAACCAATCAAGGAGAGATTACACTTGAACTTTTTGGAGACCTAAAGCCAAAGACAGTAGAGAATTTTACAAAACTCGCGAAGGACGGATTTTACAATGGCACGCGTTTTCACCGCGTCATTAAAGGCTTCATGGTTCAAGGAGGAGACCCAAATACGCAGGACCGCGCGGAAAACTATTATATGCCAGGAACCGATAAGTATGTAGCTAGGGATCATATGGATATCTGGGGGACAGGTGGCCCTGGATACAGCTTTGCGGATGAGCTTAGTAATGAAAACAATAATGTTATCGGCACAATCTCAATGGCAAACTCTGGTCCCAACACAAACGGAAGTCAGTTTTTCATTAACACCGCGAACAATAATTTCCTAGATACAAAACACACCGTGTTTGGAAAAGTCGTCGCAGGAATGGATGTTGTATCAAAAATTGAAAATAATAAGACAGGACAAAATGATCGCCCGATAGAGGATATGATAATTGAGAAGATGGAGGTGAAGTAGGGAGAACATTGTTTATGTCCAAGAGTCTGTGGCCAAGCCGTGAATTTACTAATTCAGAATCAGCTGATTCGCAATTGACATTTGACCACCAACTAAAAATCCCCCTTAAAGACAAGGGGGATTTTGATGTTGACTTTTTACTAAAAAAGTGTATAATGGTTAAGGTAAGTCAATGGTGGCTTACTTTCACAAAGGAGAGCAAAATGGCATTAAGAGTAGCGTTGAATGAAACAGAAATGGGTGAAATTGCTTTGGCGTATGTAAAAAGAAAGATACGTCAAGATTCGATTCCATTGAATGCGGAAAAACTTCGCAGAGAAACCTGTAACGTTGCGAAGGAAATCGGTATCTCTCAGGAAAAGGCAATGCAGTTTGTCAGCCAGATTCTTGATAGCGCATTCAAGGAGGTTCTGGTAGGTCTCAGCAAATAATAACGTAATAAAAACGGCAAGGTGAAGTCTCAGACTTCCTAAAAGGGTAATTCTGGCTCCTGTGTGAAAGCACAGCAAGCGGAGAACAAGAACCTCTCCTCCCGCATTAAACGGCATGATAACCTCATGCCGTTTTTCTATTCTCTACAAACTAAAACCTACCAACTACTAACTACCCCTCTGTCCTCTCATAAAATCCTCGTAGGACATTTCTTTTTTTCCTTCAGGAATCACGCGGTCAAGGACTAGCTTTCCGTCCTCTAAATGCGCTTCGGTCACTACAACTCTTATTTCCAGGTTGTTTCTTGTGGTTATGAAATACGCGCGAGGCCATGAGTCAAATGCGCGGATTTTTCTAAACATACGCGCGGAATCGTCATCCAAATAAATTTGTCCGCTCCCGCTAGTCATTTTTTTTGTAAATGTCGCGCGGTCGTGTTCTTGCTCCTCAGGAGTTATTTTTCCAGACACCCAAGGCGGAATAGTTTCAACCAAAAGTTTGCCTCCGAGCATTCCAAGCATCTCCTCAAGGTCTGTTCCTTTTGGCGGCCAGTTTGGCACTGTAATTTTTTGTTGCGCGACTATTGACCCATGGTCCACCTCTTCGTCAATAAGCATTATTGTCACACCAGCGTCGTGCGGTTCACCGACAGGAACTTCTTCCAGTATTGCCGATTGGATGGGGGATGCTCCGCGAAGTTTTGGCAACAAAGATGGATGCACGTTTAGCGTCCCGTGTTTTGGCAAATCAAGTATTTCGCGCGGAACAATTTTTCCATAAGATGCAATAACAAACAATTGGCAATTTGTGTCTGATAATTTGTTTACAAATTCAGAATCCAACTTCTCAGGCTCAAGGGTTGGAACATTGTGAGCGTCTGCCCAAACCTTTACTTCGCTCGGAGACATTTCAAGTCCGCGACCTTTTTGTCGCGGTGGAGCTGTCACAACGAGAGAGGGGAGCATCCCATCGCGCGCCATCTCTTCTAGAACAATCACAGAAATGCGAGATGTTCCCCAAAATGCAATTTTAATTTCAGATTTTGTTTCTTGCATTATTTTGTTTGCGATTGTTCCCTGCGTCGTATCTCCTGTTCTTCGGCGGTAATCTTTTCTACGTTACGCGCAGTGTCTATAAAAAGCGCGCCGTTTAGGTGGTCGGTCTCGTGTTGAAAAATCTGAGCAAGTAAACCGCTTCCGCCCCATGTAAATGCTTTGCCATTTTGATCATACGCGCGCACGGTTGCTTTATCCGCGCGGGAAACTTCGCCGTAGAGCCATCGCACCGAGAGACACCCTTCCGGAACCCATTTTTTCTTGCGTGAAAGTTTTGTAATTACAGGGTTAATGAAAACCATATCAGAGCGCATAGGTTTTTTATGTAGTGGCGGTTTTGCGAGACTCACATAGTCCGAATGAATACTGTCTAGCTCGTCTTCGTGTTCATCTTCTACATCCTCGTATTCAAAAGCGCGGTGCGACACGACAAATATGCGAAGCGGTATGCCGATTTGCGGAGCCGCTATTGCAACACCATCCTCCTCCTTTTCTAGAGCAGTCACCATGTCCTCTAAAATTTTTTTAAGACGAGGTGAGCCAAAATCTTTTGGATTTACCGACTCGGCAACCTCACGGAGTACTGGGTCTTCTTTTTGGACAATCTTGACCATATCATTGGCATTGTAGCGTATTTCGTCCTTTTATTAAAGCAGGTGGTCTGGGTTTACTTCTATAGTGAACTGCATTGGAAGCGCGCGAAGTTTGCCAAGCAGTTCATTGTTTGGCCAGTTACCCTCAGCAAGTTTCAAAATCATATGCATGCGGAAAATATTTTTTGGCTCCTTTGCTATGCTCCCTGGCACTATCGGCGAGTATGTTTCTAAAAAAGTCTTCAAGCGTTCCATTTCGGAAGCGACCTCCGCTCGTTTGCCACGCAGAGTGATTTTTATAATGGTGCCGTACGGCGGGTAGGAAAATGCTTTTCTAATCGCTAGTTCGTTTTCTGTAAATTTCAAAAGGTCGCCCGCTAGAGCCTGCTCAAATATGGTCGTGTCATCCGCGCGTGTTTGTATAAGCAGTGTGCCAGTTGTTTTTTCGCGAAGCGCAAGCACTAGCGCAAATATGCGCTCCGACATTCGTATATCGGGAATGGCGAAAAGTGAATCAATTGAAATAATGGCAGTGTTGTCTACTGAACCTAAAAGCGGAAGCGCCATCGGAGTCGCGATGAGCACACCAGAATCCGACTTCTCAAATTTTTCAATAATTTTTTTTCCTTGCGCGCGAGTTTTCGCGCGTTCGCTGTCTAAAATAAATCTTTCTGTTTTCGGAAAAAGTTTCGCAATTTCATCATCAATGCGATCAATGCCAATGCCAACTCCCTGCAGTTTCCATCCTTTGCAATTTGGGCAGGTTTCGTTCACATTGTTTTCTGGCACTCTCATAAATCCGCATCCGTGGCATACAAATATTTGCGCGCTTCCTATTGCTGATTCTTTCCGATGCACTACAAGCGGGGTTTCGCATTGTGGACATCTTACCAGCGCTCCACAGTCACTACATGTTGTTACCGGAGCGAGCCCTTTTCTGGCAGACAAAAGAAGAACGCGCTCGCTTCGCTCGCGCGCATCCTGCATAAGCTCCAAGAGCTCTTTAGAAACGAGCACCATCTCTCGCCGTCCTGTTTTTTCACGAATATATTTTTCCTCCTTGCGCGGATCCACCAAAATAATTTCTGTTTGCTCGCGCGCGTGCTGTGATATTCGCCCAAACTCGCCAATAGAGCCGTTTGCTATTCGTTCGTGTGTTTCCGCTCGAAGTATTGGCGCGCCGATTATCAGCCTGCCTCCGCACGCGCGAGCGTATTCCTCCACAAATACGCGCAGGTCAATCTGCGGTCGTGAAATGGTTTTCCACGCATGCGAGTGCTCCTCGTCCAGGACAATTGTTTTGAAACGGCGAGGAAGCGCTAGGTACTGCGCAGTGCCGACCACAAGAACCGCATGCTCCTCCTTTAAAATATTTTTCCATATTTCAATAATTTTCTTTTTTGAAATACTGCTGTGAAGAGAGAATGTGTAGTCTAAAATGCCGTGTCCTAGCTCGGCAGACCTTCGCAATACATCTTCTTCTGTCGGCACGCATACAAAAACAGATTCATGTCGCGCAAAGGATTCGCGAACTAGTCTTTGATACTCCTCGTAGCGTGTTTTTGTATTGCCCTGAGTCGCGAGAATTTCAAATTTTCCATTAGTTTCCTTTGAAGCAGATTCCTTGAGTACGCCCTCTAGGTGCGCGTCCAGTATTGCCTTTGGTGTGAGCGCGAGCAGTACCTCTCCAAGTTTTTGCGCAGATAAATCCGAAGTTTCCTCTACAGCTTTTAGAAAAGCAGGCAACCAAATCCTCCGAGGTTTCGCGCGCGTGATTTTTCGTATCGCGTAATCCGACGACCTGATAGACGACCTCTCCTCGGAAACCTCGCGACATAGAAGCACAATAGCTGGCACCTCGCGAGTGCGTATCGGCGCCACCACAACCATCCCCACCTCAATCGGTTCTTTAGAAAAATATGTGAGAGCGCTTTGAAGCGCTCCACGCGCGATAGGGGCGACGGTGATAATCTGCATACACTCATTTTATCGCATAATCGTTACAAAAGAAAAAATCCGCCTTGTGCAAGGCGGATTTGGCGAGGGTTTTGCTTATTGACATCCTGAATGTAGCGAATACAGATGTATTCTTTTTCAAAAATTTCTATAGCGAGTATCTCTATGGTGAATTCTTTGTACAAATTTTCGGTCATCTCTGCGAAAAATGTTTCTCGTAGGGTTGTATTTATTTTCAATTTATCAACAAATTCGCTTCCAAAGTTCGCGCATATTTCTTCTTCTGAATCATATGTGTCTACTATGCGAAGCAATTTTTGATTGGTAAAAGAAAATTCATACTGCTTATTTGTGTTTACAATGAGCTTTCCTCCTGCGCATGTCTCTGCAAACAGAAGTAAGATTACGAATCCTGCTACGGCAATAGCTTTGAGGCGGTCAAGCGTTTTCATGGCACCCTCCCTTTGTTATTGTCTTTTAATATTGTCCCACAACGCGTCAATTTGGTCAAAACACAATTTACATAGTAAGATAGACTCCTACAACAATCTATATGAGCAACACATTTGTTATCAAGGGACTCGGAGGCGAGCGAAAGCTTCACGGCATTGTGCGTGTCACAGGCGCAAAAAATGCCGCTCTAAAAGCCATCGCTTCCACAGTGCTTTTTCGCGACACTGTCACATTGACCAACATCCCCGAAATCAGCGACACTTTGCGAATGTTTGATTTGCTCAAAGATATGGGCGCGGAAGTTATCAAAACAAGAAAAGGCGCTTACACAGTTTCAATTGAAAAAGGTTTCGCTCCGGAGCTGACACCTGGCATTGCAAAAAGAATGCGCGCGTCCGTGGTGGTCACGGGCCCCGTGCTCGCGCGTTATGGAAAAGTTTCGTTTCCGCATCCAGGCGGGTGTGTTATCGGCGCGCGACCACTTGATCTATTTGTGAGCGGGTTTGAAAAAATGGGCGCAAAGGTTTCCATAAAAGATGACTCGTATGTGGTGACTGCAAAGGGCGGACTTAAAGGCGCAGAAATTTTTCTCAAAAATCAGAGCGTTACTGTAACGGAAACTTTTATGATGGCTGGCGTGCTCGCAAAAGGCACTACAGTTATTAAAAACTCCGCAATGGAGCCCGAGATTGCCGACCTCGCGGAATTTTTAAATAAATGCGGAGCAAAAATTTCTGGAGCAGGCACGCCAACCATCACTATCAAAGGCGGAAAATTTTTGTCTGGCAAAGGTCATCCGTACAAGACAATGCCTGACCGCATTGAGGCGGGAAGTTTCCTCGTGTTGGGAGCGCTCTCCGCGCGCGAGCTTCATATTACAAACTGCAACCCCGAGCATCTGGAATCGCCGATTGATATATTGAGGAGCGCTGGCGTGGGTATTGAAATAAAGAAAAATGAAATCATTGTTCGCGCGCCGTCTGTATTGCGACCAGTTGATATTAAAACTCACGAGTACCCTGGTTTTCCGACAGACCTCCAAGCGCCGATGACAGTGCTCCTCACGCAAGCAGATGGCGAGAGCACGGTCTTTGAAACTATTTTTGAAGGACGATTAAACTACACAGAGTCTCTTTCCGCGATGGGCGCGAATATCACTATGATGGATCCGCACCGCGCTCTAGTGCGTGGAAAGACGGAGCTAAAAGGTCGTAAACTTACAAGCCCCGACCTTCGCGCTGGGCTCGCTTTCGTCATTTCCGCGATAGTTGCAAAAGGGGAGTCAGTCATACATAATGTGGACACTACGATAGACCGTGGGTACGAGGATGTAGAAACACGTTTGCGAGCGATAGGTGTTGATATAGAAAGAGCAAAAATGGTCCCAGAGGAAACTCCGGAATCAGCAGTTTAATTTATGGGACTATTTGTAACAAAAATCGGTATTGACCTTGGCACAGCGAACACGTTGGTTTTTATTCCTGGCAAAGGTGTGGTTCTAAATGAGCCGTCGGTTGTGGCTGTGAACCAGCAGGACAATCGCATTATGGCAGTGGGGCTAGAGGCAAAACAAATGATCGGTCGCACCCCGGACAATATTGTTGCGTACCGCCCGATGAAAGACGGCGTCATTGCCGACTACCGCGTGACAGAGGCGATGATTCGCTACTATATGAGTAAGGCATTGGGCAAGTGGAATATTTTGAAACCCGACGTGATGGTGTCCGTGCCGGCAGAAGTGTCGTCAACCGAACGTCGCGCTGTGATAGAAGCGACTATAAAAGCAGGAGCTAAAAATGTGTATGTGGTGAAAGAGCCGATTCTTGCCGCAATAGGAGCAGGAATCCCAATTTACGAAGCTCGCGGACATATGGTGGTGGACATTGGTGGAGGAACGACGGACGTCGCGGTGATTTCACTCGGCGGTATTGTGGCGTCTACTTCTGTAAAATGCGCGGGCAACAAAATAGATCACGCTATTGCCGACCATATTAAAAAAACATTCAATCTTGCCATCGGCGATCGCACAGCAGAGGAGATAAAAGTTCGCATTGGTTCAGCAGTGCCTATGGAGGACGAACTTTTGCTTACAATAAAAGGTCGCGACTATATTACAGGTCTCCCACGCACAGCGCAGGTAACGACCAACGAAATAGTGAAGGCGATTGATAAAGAGCTTCGCGAAATCATCCGCGCGATTAAAGATGTCTTGCAGGAAACTCCCCCAGAACTTTCCGCGGACATTATTGATCATGGAATTATTATGACCGGCGGTTCATCACAGCTTCGCAATTTTCCTGAGCTTGTGGAGCGTCGCACTGGAGTAAAAGCTGTTCTCGCGGAGGATGCGCTTTTCTGTGTTGTAAAAGGCACAGGTGTCGCGCTTGAGCATTTGGATACGTACAAGAAAAGCATCTTAGCGAAAAAATAGGCAAGCAACGCGTGCCTATTTTTTCGCTAAGATGCTTTTCTACATGTCACTGGCGAATCAGCTGATTCGTGTCTTGGACATAGAAATGTTAATTGTTAAAAATCATGTTTGATTTTTTTGAACACTATAAAAAAACTGGCTACCTTCATCACGCGCATGTTATTGTGGGCGCGTATGATACGGTTTCTCCCGCGCTTGTTTCCGCGCTTGCAAGGCATTTGAATATTGAAACAAAAGGCAATCCCGATTTGATGGAGAGGTTTTATGAAACGCTCGGTATAGACGAAGCGCGCGAACTAAAAGACGCGCAGACGCGCGCGGGTTTTGATGGAGCTAGAAAAATATTTGTCATTGGCGCGGAATCATTCACTCACCAAGCACAAAACGCGCTCCTAAAAACCTTTGAAGAGCCAACAGCGGGAACACATTTTTTTATTATCCTTCCTCGCGCTGAAATGCTCTTGCCTACGCTCCGCTCGCGAGTGCTAGTTGTATCAGGAAATATCGCGAACACGGACGACAGCAAAGAATTGGCGGAAAAGTTTTTAGACGCCACACTTGAAGGTCGTTTTGTCATAGCAAAAAAGATGGCAGAGAAAAAGGCTGGAGAGACTGTTGACCGCGAGCAATTTAGAGGGATGCTAGACCATATAGAGCGTATTCTTTATACACGTACTGCCGGCAAGCGAGACGACGCCACTGCCAATATTTTTCGTGAAATTTTTCAAGCGAAAACATACCTCTCAAACCCAGGTTCATCTCCCAAAATGCTTTTGGAACATATTGCTTTAGTTTTGCCCAATTGAATTTAGAGCGTAATTCTGATAGCATACAGCATACATATGACATACAATTTTTCAGAATTTAAAAAGAAAGCAGGAGACCTTGCGGAGCATTTGGCAAAGGAGCTTTCCGCTATTCACACAGGTCGCGCATCCAGCGCGATTCTTGACGGTATTTTTATAGAGTCATACGGCGCGCAATTAGCAGTACAACACGTGGCAACTATTTCAAACGAAGATGCTCGCACACTCCGTATCGTGCCATGGGAAAAAGGTAATGGAAAGGAGATAGAAAAAGCGATAAACGACGCGAACCTTGGCATATCGGTTTCCACCGATGAATCCGGTCTCCGTATCTTTTTTCCACCGCTTACCACTGAGCGTCGCGTTTCGTTTACAAAGCTCGTGCGTGACAAGGTGGAGTCCGCGCGCGTGACGCTAAAGGGCGTACGCGAGCAAGCAAAAAACGAAATCATCTCCGCAGAAAAGGATGGCGATATGAGCGAGGACGAAAAAACTCGCTCTCTTGATGACCTTCAGAAATTTGTGGACGAATCAAACAACAATCTAGAATCAGTCGGTGAGAAAAAGGAGCGAGAAATCATGGGAGAGTAATTAGAACAATTGACATTTAACCATTGACAATTGACTTGAAGATTTTCGCAAGCGAAAATCTTCAAACAAAATGTCATCGTGGTAGCGTCAAATGTCAATTGTCACAAGTCACATGTCAATTTTACTATTCATCATCATCCTCGCAGCGCTCATACTCGTTCACGAGCTTGGGCATTTTACCGCCGCAAAACGCGCTGGCGTTCGCGTGGATGAGTTTGGTATCGGTTTCCCCCCACGCCTCTGGAGGAAAAAAATTGGAGAGACTGTCTACTCTATAAACGCTTTTCCAATAGGCGGATTTGTAAAAATCTTTGGAGAGGATCCAGACAATGAATCGCTTCTGGGGAAAGATTCTTCTCGCAGTCTCACGCGCAAACCTCGCATAGTTCAGGCATGGATAATTTCTGCAGGTGTTGTTTTCAATTTGCTTTTTGCGTGGATACTAATCAGCGCTGGATTTATGGTCGGACTTCCATACTCTATGGACGACAGCGCGTACGGAGAACGCGTGGAAAATCCGAGTCTTACAATCACGCAGGTGATGCCTTTGTCACCTGCTGAGGAAGCGGGTCTCAAGGGGGGCGACATTATTGTAAAACTTGTTTCAGGAGAGGATGTCCTCACAAACCCTAGAGTATCCGCCACTCAAAATTTTATTTCCTCTCACGAAGAAATGGAGCTCACATACTTGCGAGGAGGAGAGGAGGGGACGGTTACCGTTTTAGGAGCAGAGGGTTTTGTAGATGGTCGCCGAGCAATAGGCATCTCTATGGATAATGTTGGAATATTAAAATTGCCAATTCATGAAGCGTTTTTTGTAGGCCTCACCACGACAGCCTCCATTACAATAACAATGGCGATAGGCATTCTGGAATTTTTCAAAAATATATTTATCGGGCAGGCAAATTTTCAAGATATCGCAGGGCCTGTTGGAATAGTTGGTATCGTGAGCGACGCGGGAGCGCTAGGCTTCATACATTTGGTTTCTCTAACAGCGATTATTTCCATCAACCTCGCAATCATAAACCTCTTGCCGTTCCCAGCGCTTGACGGAGGGCGATTGTTGTTCATTCTCATAGAAACTATAAAACGCTCGCCTATAAAACCCGAGGTCACAAACATCGCAAATGGAATTGGCTTCCTAATCTTAATCGCGTTTATGGTGTTCATCACTTTTCATGATGTTGTGAAGTTGATTCAAGGTTAAATAACACTCGTTAAACTTTTTTTTAGGGTACGACTTTTTTGAAGCTTAAAAAAGTCTGAAGTTCTCGCGTCGTCACGCTCGAAACCCCCTAAAAAGCAATTTAACTCGCTCTGAGGTAAATGCGCGTAATTTTTATATAAAATAAATCCAGCAAATTCTCGCTATCGTGAGAATTTGCTGGATTTGATAAACAAAAAAACAGCGGACAATGCTTGCGCATGTCCGCTGTGTGTGCTGGCTTGGAACCGAGATGCTAGCGTTAGAAATTGACGCCGAGGCCGAATGTCCACTGTTCGCGTTGCTGGTCATCGTCCTTGAAGTACCGTGTACCCTTGACCACCAGAAAGAGCTTTTCCGCCATCGTGTATTTCAGGCCGAGAGCGACCGGAAACACATTGGCATCTGCCTTGTGAACAGAGCCATATCCGGCTTCCGCGAGAGCGCTCAAGTTTCCTGCAATAGGCGCGCTAACACCGACACGGGCATCAAAAATTTTCTTCCCGCCGTGTCTGGCATTGGTATCAAGGTAGTTCAACGAGACGTCCACATTTTTCGTAACGTCCAATCCCACCGAAGCGCCGGCGCCGTTTGCGTACTTGGCATCATTATGCGGATTCGCATACACAGATACCGAGCCTGCCATGGCCGACGTTGCCGAGAACATGAAAGCAAATACAATTCCTATCAAAGTGCCAATGAGCTTTTTCATTTTTGCTTCTCCTTCCCTAATGGGGCGAGCCATCCCGCCATCCAGAAAGTAATCTACCAGTTGTAATGAAAACAGTCAAGTGGCTGGTTTTCCACACGTATTAAATAAAAAAAGGGGGAAGCGTGAGCTTCCCCCTTTTGTAATGTGTCAGCCAACCTTAAGCTCCGTGATCTTCACACAAAGGCGTTGCAACACCGCTTCCTTACTTTGCTTTGGTAGCGAAATATAATCCACCATCGCATTGTTGAAATCAGCAAGGTCACGTATCGACATGCGCGCCAGTGTGTTTATGACTACTTGCGCGGTGTCAGCCTTCCTTCGAGACGACACGTCAGGAAGAGCAGGGAAGAGCTCTTCGTAGAGCTTTTCCGCGACAACAGTTTCAAGCAAAAAATTTGATTTCATTTTTTCCTCCTTTGTTAATGAATTGAAACTGACACAAGTATAGCATATATAGTATAAAAAGTCAAATAGTTTTGCACTGTATAGTTTTTAATGTAATATACTAGGACAACAACAAACATATGCGACAGTCCCAACTCTTTACCAAAACCCGAAAGGAAGCTCCTGCTGACGAAGTGGCAAAAAATGCCAAGCTTCTCATTCGCGCGGGCTTCGTAGACAAGCTTCAAGCCGGTGTTTACACGTATCTTCCGCTCGGTCTTCGCGTTCTGAAAAAAATAGAAAACATTATTCGTGAAGAGATGGACAATGCTGGCGGACAAGAAATTTTTATGCCGTCTCTTCAGCCAAAAGAAAACTGGCTTGCAACCGGTCGCTGGGACACGATGGACGACTTGTACAAAGTAAGTGACACTTCTGGTCGCGAAAATGCGCTCGGCCCTACCCACGAGGAAGTCGTTGTTCCGCTTGTGAAGCAATTTGTTTCTTCGTATCGCGACCTTCCTTTTTCCGCGTACCAATTTCAAAACAAATTTCGAATGGAGCTCCGCGCAAAGTCGGGCATTCTTCGCGGGCGCGAATTTATGATGAAGGATATGTATTCTTTTCATCGAGATGAAGCGGATATGACGGCGTACTATGAAAAGATGAAGGGAGTGTACGCGCGTGTTTTTGAAAGAGTTGGTATTGGCGCGACAACGTTTCTCACATTTGCGTCTGGTGGAAGCTTTTCAAAATATTCTCACGAGTTTCAGACCATCACTCCCGCGGGAGAGGACACTATTTATATTTGCGACAAATGCCGTCTAGCGATAAACAAGGAAATTATTGAAGAACAAAATAGCGCTTGCCCACAGTGTGGTGGAAAGAATCTGCGCGAAGAAACGTCTGTAGAAGTAGGCAACATTTTTGAGCTTAAAACAAAGTACTCCGCTCCATTCAACCTTTCATACAAAGACGAGGCGGGGAAGGACCAAACTGTTATAATGGGTTGCTACGGCATTGGCCTTGGGCGCGTGCTCGGCACGGTGGTGGAGGTTCTTGGCGACGACAAGGGGCTCGTGTGGCCGGAGTCGGTGGCTCCGTTTGGTGTGCACCTTGTGGATTTGTCGGGAGGGAACAAGGAGGTTTCCGAATATGCAAAGGCTCTTTATACGGAGCTTAAAGCGTGCAGTGTGGAAGTTCTTTGGGATGACCGCGATCTGCGCGCTGGAGAAAAGTTTGCCGAGGCGGATCTCATAGGTATTCCGCTCCGTGTCGTGGTGTCAAAGAAAACTCTTGAGGAAAACAAACTTGAGGTCGTGACACGGAGGACGGGCGAAACGCGAATGATAGAGCGCGCGGAAATTTTCAAAATCGCGAATGGATGTTTTGTAGTGGGGCTGGCGGGATAATATAATTTTATGTTTGATAAATTTTACCAACTTTTTTCCAATGACATCGGTATTGACCTCGGTACCGCCAACACGCTTGTTTACTTGCGCGACCACGGCATCGTTATCAACGAGCCGTCTGTAGTCGCGGTGAATCAAAAAACAGGGCAGGTGGTGGCGCTAGGTCAGCAAGCAAAGCAAATGCTCGGTCGCACTCCGGGACACGTGGTTGCAATTCGTCCGCTTGTGGATGGTGTTATTTCAAACTTTGAAGTTACCGAAGAAATGCTTTCGTATCTCATTAGCAAAGCAAACAAAGTTAGCAAAAAAACTGTGCGTCCGCGCGTGGTTATTGGTGTGCCTTCTGGCATTACCACGGTGGAGGTGCGCGCCGTGTACGACGCTGCAAAAAACGCCGGCGCTCGCGAGGTGCATATAGTAGAGGAGCCTATGGCAGCGGCTATCGGTATCAAACTCCCTGTAAAGGAACCGATTGGAAATATGATTATAGACATTGGCGGAGGCACTACAGATATAGCCGTCATTTCTCTCGGCGGTATCGTGCGTTCAAAAAATCTGCACATCGCTGGGGACCGTTTGAACAACGACATCATTGCTTATGTGCGTGACGAGTTCCGTGTCCTCATTGGCGAGCGCACCGCAGAGAGTGTAAAGATTGCGATTGGAGCCGTGAAGAAAGGTAAGGAACCAATGGAGGCAGTTATTCGCGGTCGCGATTTGGTGACGGGGCTTCCTCGCGAAGTTGTGGTTACAGACAGCGATATCCGCGAGGCGATGAGCGGGTCCATTGCGGGGCTCGTGGATGCTGTAAAGGAAGTTATTGAAACTACTCCGCCAGAGGTTCTCTCGGATGTGATGAGCCGAGGAATTATTTTGGTAGGAGGCGGAGCTCTTATTCGCGGTTTGGATGAGCTTCTTTCTCAAACTCTTCACGTGCCTGTGTACATTGCAAACGACCCGCTAACGGCAGTTGCTCGTGGAGCAGGAATGATTCTTGAAGATATGGAGGGATTCAAGGAAGTCTTAATTGAACACGAAAATGACGCTCCGCCAAAATAAACAATTTGTATCTCGTAAAAATATTGCGCTTATTGCCTTAGTCGCCATAAGCGCTTTTGCTCTTTTATACACACCTCTTCGAGCTACCCTCACGCAGGCTGTGTATAAAGTCGCGCCTTCCATTTTTGGAGTAGGCGGAAATGCCGAAAGCGCGTGGGGAGAGTTTTTGACAAACTTCAGAGAGAAGGACGCGCTTGTGAAGGAGAATGAAATATTGAATGAAGCTATTTCTATAATGGAAACAAAAGTTCTGGATAGAAACTTGCTCGCGGAAAAAGTTACAAGACTTGAAGAAGCCCTAGGACGAGTGCGCAGTGACGACAGAGTTGTCGCAAATGTTTTAGTTGGAGCCGGACAGTCGCCTTATGATACTCTCGTAATAGATGTTGGAGAGGAAGAGGGTGTTAACACAGGCAATATGGTCGTGTATTCTGGGTCGGGGGCTATTGGTGAGGTGGTGGAGACGAGCTCCTACTCGGCAAAAATAAAATTGTATTCATCTCCGGGAGAGGAGCACAGGGTTACAGTAGGTTCGCATTATATTCCAGTGCTCGCGGTTGGTCGCGGAATGGGCAATTTTGAAGCAAAAGTTCCGCAGGACAGCGCCGTGTCTGTTGGCGACTACGTTGTAACTGTAAAAGGCAATCTTGTTTTAGGAACTGTTTCTTCAATAGAAGCAAAACCCGCGGAGCCAATCAAAAGAATTTTCTTTCGCGTTCCGTTCAACATTACCGAAATTCGTTCTGTAGAAGTTATAGTCGATAAACAACAATGAAAATATTTTATGGCCAAGCCACGAACCAGCTGGTTCGAAAGCGCATCATTTTTGACATCATTCTGTTAGGAGCTGTTTTTTATACGCCGTGGTGGATTGTTGCTATTATCTCATTTGCTGGCGCATTTTTTTGGCGTCCATATTTTGAAATATTTATTTTCGGAATTCTCTTGGACCTTTTGTACGGAGCTAGCGCGTTTCCACTTGGAGGGGTGTATGGTATTCTTGGCGCACTAGCTATTTTTATTACTGCATCGTACGCAAAAAAAGCTGTTCGTTAAAATCGCCATGTCAAAAAGAACACCGTCAAAATTTCTAAAACAACAAACACGCGCCTTTGATCCCGACGAGATTTTTCTTGATTCCAAAAATCTGCCCGGTTTTGACAAGGACCAGTTTGAAGGACGCATAGAGAAGCCCATTAGCCACACCGCAATCTGGGGCGTGTTTTTCTCCTTCATTCTTATTACGTTTATTTTTTTAATCAAAGTGACAAGCCTGCAGGTTGTGCACGGAGAAGAGTTTTTGAGAAAAAGCGAGAACAATCGCCTAGATCACGTGCCTCTGTTTGCGATGCGAGGCATTATCTCCGACCGGAACAATGTTCCTCTCGCGTGGAATTCTTTTGACGATGAGGCGGCTCGCATCGCGCTTATTATGACAGAGACAAGCACAACAACAGAGGAAATGCCTTTTCCTCACAGGTCGTATATTCTCTCACCAGGTTTTGGTCACACGCTCGGGTACGTGAGCTATCCAAAGCGCGACAAGCGCGGATATTATTATCAAGAAGCATTTATCGGCAAGGACGGCTTGGAGGAATATTACAACGAGATCCTCTCTGGGGAAAATGGTCTTCAAATAGTAGAGACAGACGCGCTGGGCAAAACAAAGGAAGGAAGCATTGTTGAAAATCCAACAAATGGCGTAGCGCTCACTCTCGGCATAGACGCGCGCGTGCAGGAGAAACTTCACACAACAATTCGCGATACAGCAAACGACTTTGGCTACATGGCTGGCGCCGGAGCTATTATGGATGTGGAAACAGGCGAGCTTCTCGCTATGACGAGCTACCCCGAGTACGAAAGCTCGGTGCTTTCCGAGGGTAAAAATAAAAAGCTCATTCAAAGTTACAACCTTGATAAGCGGTCTGTGTTTCTAGATCGCGCTGTTACGGGCGTGTATACTCCAGGTTCTATTATAAAACCTTTTATGGCTGTGGCAGCTCTAGCAGAGGGTGTCATTACTCCTGAAAAACAAATATTAAGCACTGGTTCCATTTCAATTCAAAATCCATATTATCCTGACATATGGTCTGTTTTTAACGACTGGAAGGCTCACGGTTGGGTGGATATGAGACGAGCTATTGCGGTTTCTTCCGACGTGTATTTTTATGAAATAGGTGGTGGATTTGAAAGTCAAAAAGGTATTGGCATTGCGAACATAGAAAAATACGCGCGACTGTTTGGTTTCGGCGCTCTTACTGGTATAGACATTACTGACGAAAAGATAGGAACAATTCCAAGTCCAGCATGGAAAGAAAAAATGTTTGCCGGCGAGGCATGGCGTTTGGGCGACACGTACCACACTGTCATCGGGCAGTATGGTTTTCAAACGACAATACTCCAGGCGCTTCGCGGTACTGCAAGTATCGCAAACGGAGGCACGCTCGTCACTCCGCATCTTTTGAAGGACCCTGTTCAAGAATTTTCATCATCAAAAATTCCCTTTTCTTCACGACATCTAGAGATTGCTCGCGAGGGGATGCGTCTAGCTGTGACAGAGGGCACAGTCTCCGGTCTCGTTGTGTGGTACGTGGATGTTGCGGGAAAGACCGGTACTGCGGAAATAGATGCAGGCAAAAAGTACATCAACTCTTGGGTCGTAGGTTTTTTCCCGTATGACAAACCAAAATACGCGTTTACTGTGGTGATGGAGCGCGGACCTCACGACAATACTATCGGAGGCGTTTATGTAATGAGACAAATGTTTGACTGGATGAACGAAAACACGCCGGAGTATCTGAAATAGGTTGAATTGACTTTGCGGTCAAAATACATTACAATACAGCATATGTCAGATGAAAAAGAATATTTAAGCCAGGAGAAATTTGAAGAATTAACCAAGGAGTTGGATTATTTAAAAAGCGTTCGCCGTAAAGAGATTGCGGAGCAGCTTGAGTTTGCAAAGGGTCTTGGAGACCTTTCTGAAAACGCCGAGTATCACGAAGCGCGCCAAAATCAGGCAGAAGCAGAGGAGCGTGTCGCAAAGCTTGAACAGATGATAAAGAACGCGGTGATTACCGGAAAGCACAAGGGTGGCGCTGTAGGCATTGGTTCAACAGCAACAATCCTTCGCGGAGGAGAAAAGTCGGAGCGTCGCTATCAGATTGTCGGTTCAGAAGAAGCAAATACAAAAGAGAACAAAATTTCAAACAAGTCTCCTTTGGGCGAGGCGCTCATGGGCAAGAGCAAGGGAGAAAGTTGTTCTTACGAAACACCAATGGGCGTAGTATCGTGCAAGATTGTTAATGTTGAATAATTTTGAATTTGTATTTGCATCTGGGTTTCTAATTACTATTGGCTAATAACTATCCCTATGGCCTCACTGGAAGAGATTCGCGCAGAAAGGTTAAAGAAGCTAGAACTCCTCAAAGAAAAGGGGATGCTTCCTTATCCTATCGCCACAAAGCGCTCGCATTCTATCGCGGACGCTCTTTCTTCGTTTGCAAAATTTTCTCGTGACAACAAAAGAATGACTCTCGCAGGCAGAGTAATGGCTATTCGTGGCCAAGGGGCGCTCGTATTCTTTAACATTCAGGATGGCGAGGCAACAATTCAAGGTTTTTTGAAACGCGACGAGATGGACGAAACATTGTTCGCGCTCTTTCAGGACGCAATTGATATTGGCGACTTTGTAGAATGCACAGGCACTCTCTTTATGACAAAACGCAAGGAGCGCACAATGCAAGTGAAAGAATGGAAGATTCTTTCAAAAAGTTTGCGACCGCTTCCAGACAAGTGGCACGGACTTCAGGATGTGGAGGAGCGTTTCCGAAAGCGTTATTTGGACTTGCTTATGTCCGAGGAAGTGCGAGCGCGTTTCAAGCTTCGCTCAAAAATCATCACCTCTCTCCGCACAATTCTAAACGACGCGGATTATATGGAAGTTGAAACTCCTCTTCTCCAATCGCTCGCTGGTGGCGCCCTCGCGGAGCCTTTTAAAACACATCACAATGCGCTAGATATAGATTTGAATCTTCGCATAGCCCCAGAGCTTTATTTGAAGAAACTTTTGGTTGGAGGTTTTCCGCGCGTGTACGAGATCGGACGCAATTTTAGAAACGAGGGTATAGACATGACGCACAATCCCGAGTTCACGATGCTTGAATTTTACGCATCATACGAAACATGCGCTTCACAAATGGAATTTGTAGAGAAGCTCGTGAAGACACTTGTAAAAAATGTCCTCAAAGTTTCAAAGATAAAGTCCGGCGAAGACACAATAGATGTCTCAAAGAAATTTGCAGTTGCATCATTTTTGGATTTGTTCAAACGATACGCATCCATCGAAAGCCCAGAGGCTATGTCTCGCGAGGATTGGCGTTTGGCGTCTGAGCGTTTTGGCGTAAAAGTGGAAGCTCATGATTCCATTGAAAAGATAATGGATAACATTTACAAAAAGGCATGCCGTCCAAAGATGATTCAGCCAACATTCATCATCAACTATCCGGCAGGATTTTCACCATTCGCAAAAAAGCAGGAAAAAGATCCTTCGCTCATTGACCGTTTTCAGCTCGTCATCGCAGGTATTGAAGTGGTAAACGCATTTTCAGAATTAAACGACCCGCTTGAGCAAAAAGCGCGCTACGAGGAGCAGGATATAAAGAAAAAAGGCGGAGAAGGGGATGTATCGCCTTCAGACGAGGACTATTTAGAGGCTATAGAGTACGGACTTCCACCTGCTGGTGGCGTGGGCATAGGTATTGACCGCGTGGCGATGATTCTTTCCGACACGCGCAATATTCGTGAAGTGGTGCTTTTCCCAACAATGCGTCCAGAACAGGGATAATTTTTTGCCCTTGCAAAAAGTCAGGTTTTGTGATATACTTGTTTTAGATAACTTTGAGAGAGAGGTGTACCATGAAGTATTCAGATTTGGCGAACGCAATGCCAGAGCATGTGCTTGCGCTGATTAGGCGAGATGAAAAGCTCGCGCAGTTGCACAATGAATTAGTCACAGAAGTTTGCATTGAAAAAGGAAAGTTTGAGTATGAGAACATGGACAATCCCGCGCAGGTTGGCAATTTCCATCGGGAAATTTTGTCTGACAAAGCCAAAACAGCATATCGTGCTCTCGGCACTGAGCTAAAGGCTCGTTATGCTATCTCGCTCCCCGATCCGGGCGAGTGAACAAGTTCAAAACCCCTTTGGAGGGTCTCCTCAAACCTCCTTGCCCTCCGTTTCACTGGGGTTTTACTCCAGGCAGTGTCTCCTCTTTCACAGGCCTGGAGGTTTTATACAGAACGCCGTTTGCTATACGCAAACGGCGTTTTTTCATATTTGTACAGCTCAATTTACGTGAAAAAGTTATCCACAGTTATTGTGTAGCAAAGTGTTGTACGGTGGTACAAAGTGTAATATAATGTATCCAAGTGGGGAATTGTGGGAAATCAGAAAAACCATCAAAATCCTGCTGAAAACATTATGTTAATCGGCGAACACATTCACACCTTGGACCCAAAGAAGCGACTTGCGCTTCCGGCAAAGTTTCGAAAGGAACTTGGGAAAAAAGTGGTCATCACGCACGGCTTGGACAACTGTCTTTTCGTGTACCCGATGAAGGAATGGGGAAAGGTTGCCGAGAAACTCGCGGGGCTTCCAATGGGTCAGGCGGACACTCGCGGATTTGGACGCTTTATGCTCGCGGGCGCCGTTGAAACAGACGTGGACAGTATCGGTCGCATCCTTGTTCCAGATTTTTTAAAAGAGTTTGCAGATTTAAAAACTCAAGTTGCCGTCGTCGGTGTTTCCACCCGCGTCGAGCTCTGGGACGAAAAGGTATGGCAGGGATACAAGACACGCATTCAAAAAGGCGCGGACGCTCTTGCAGAAAAGCTTGGAGAGATTGGCGTGATTTAAAACCATGCATATCTCAGTTCTTTTAAAAGAATCAACAGAAGGTCTCGCTCTCGCGGAGGGCAAGACAGTGTTTGAAGGGACAGTTGGTCTCGGCGGACACAGTCGCGCGCTTTGCGAAATGATAGGGAAGTCAGGGTTCTTTATCGGTACAGACGCCGACCAAGAGTCGCTCGCAATAGCCGAAGAAAGATTGAAAGATCTTCCTTGCAAAAAACTCTTCGCGTGCGACAACTTCCGAAATATTGATGCGGTACTCGCAAAAGCAGGTGTGGAAAAAGTAGACGCGATTCTCTTGGACATAGGACTCTCAAATCGCCAGCTGGATGTCGTACCGCGAGGATTCTCGTTTATGCGTGACGAACCTCTCCTTATGACATTTCGCTCAGAGGGCGACGGTCTCACCGCTAGGGAAATAGTAAACGAATGGGCCGAGGAAAGCATAGCGGACATCATCTACGGCTACGGCGAGGAAAGGTTCGCAAGACGCATCGCAAAAGGAATTGTTGAGGCGAGAAAAGATAAGCCCATCGAAACATCAGGACAACTCGCGGAAATAGTAAAGAAGTGCGTGCCAAAGTTTGGTTTCAGTAAAATCAATCCTGCCACAAAAACATTTCAGGCTCTACGTATTGCGGTAAACGACGAGCTAGGCGCATTGAGAGAGGGCATCGCAAAAGGGTTTGAACATCTGGCTCCGGAGGGAAGAATGGCGATCATCTCATTCCACTCGCTGGAGGACCGCATAGTAAAAGAATTTTTTAGACAAAAGGCAAACGAGGGAGTTGCCACCCTCGTTACCAAAAAACCAATCGTGCCAAGTGATAGCGAAGTAAAAGAAAATCCAAAATCACGCAGTTCAAAGTTAAGAATTCTAATAAAAAAATAAATTAATAATAAATATCATGACGACAAAAACACTAGCGTTGAATAACATTGAAAGAAAGATTTTTTGGGTACTGTCCACAGCGCTCACGATTGTGTTGTCGTTTTATTTGTACTCAGCGCTCGTCATCACCATCGCGGGCGTGGACCGCAACAATATAAACCGCGCGGCGCACGAGCTTGCTGTAACATCTGGTTCGCTCGAGGCGGAGTATCTAGCCGAGATGAACAGAGTTACTCTAGCGTATGCGCAAAATCTTGGCTTTCATGAGGTGAATGCAAAGTTCACGGGAGACACAGGTTCAAAGGTTGCTATTGCACGCTAATGAAGGACAGCCGGTTAAAAAACATTTGGTTTATAAACACAGGAGTGCTTTTGATAGCGCTCCTTTTGATTACGAAGCTTGGATATATACAAATAGCAAAGGGCGAGTATTATCAGGATTTAGCAGAGTCAAAATATTTAGTTTCTTCACTCGGCACGTTTGATAGAGGCACAATATTTTTTTCAGAAAAAAGCGGGAGAAAGATTTCTGCGGCGACAGTTGTTCCCGACTACACGCTCGCCATAGACCCTACAAAGGTCACCAATAAGGGAGCTCTTGCGGACAAGCTTCTTCAGTTTGTAAAATTTGACCGCGCGGACTTTATCGCTCGCGCTGGTCGCGAGGGAGATCAGTACGAAGAAATTGCAAGACATTTGTCAGAAAAAGAAGTAGCGGGAATTCGCGCGCTAGGCGATACCAGTGTGATTCTTGAAAAAAACAAAAAACGCTTTTATCCGGGCGGAAGAGCTGCCGCGCAGGTGCTTGGATTTGTGGGTTCCGATGGAAGCGCGAGCGCCTCGCAAACAGGTCGCTACGGCTTGGAGCGTTACTACGAAGAGACGCTTGCGCGCTCTGGAAAAGACGACTCCTCAAGTTTCTTTGCTGATATTTTTTTGAAATCGGGCGCGTCAATACTTTTTGACCGCGGTCGCGAAGGGGATTTGGTGACCACCATAGAGCCCACTGTGCAGGGATTTTTAGAACGCGTGCTTGAAGACGATGTTCTCAAAAAGTACAATGCGACCTCTGCTGGAGGAATCATAATGAACCCTATGAATGGGGAAATATACGCAATGGCTACAATGCCGTCTTTTGACCCAAACAACTTTTCAAAGGAGAAAAATCTGAGTGTTTTTTCAAACCCGCTTGTGGACGGCGTGTATGAGATGGGGTCAATTATTAAGCCATTGACCATCGCAGCGGGTCTGGACGCAGGAGTGGTGGCTGCAAATACCACATACGATGATAAAGGATATAAAATCGTAAACACAAAGCGCATCGCAAACTTTGATAATAAATCGCGAGGTGTTGTGTCAGTGCAGGAGATATTAAATCAGTCTCTCAACACAGGTACGATGTTTGTGCAGGAACGCCTCGGAAAAGAAAAGTTTAGAGAATATTTTAAAGCATTTGGTTTAGGCGAGGAGACGGGGATTGATTTGCCAAACGAAAGTGTTGGCGATTTGCGTAACCTGAGTAGTCCACGCGACATTGAATACGCGACTGCGTCATTCGGGCAGGGAATATCAATGACACCAATAGCCACCATTCGCGCGCTTGCGTCTCTAGCAAACGGCGGTGTGCTCGTGACTCCGCATGTCGTAAAAAGCACAGAGTACAATCTTGGGCGTCCACGTGAGTTTGTGCCATCAAACGAGAAGCGTGTTTTGAAAAAAGAAACATCAGAAGAAATTTCACGAATGCTCACAGTGGTCGTGGACAAAGCGCTTCTCGGAGGCACTCTCAAAATGGAGCACTACAGCATCGCCGCAAAGACCGGCACCGCGCAACTCGTGGAGGACGGCGCGTATTCTGAAAAAGATTATCTGCACACTTTCTTTGGGTACTTCCCTTCCTACGATCCAAAATTTATTGTGTTCCTCGCGATAAAAAATCCGCGAGGGGAAGCATACGCTTCGCACACGCTTTCTAAACCGTTTATGCAAATCACGAAATTTTTGCTAAACTATTATGAAATCCCGCCAGATAGATGATGGGGCTGAATATTGAATATAGAATACGGAATATAGAATTGGGGAATGATTCAAAATTCGATATTCTACATTCATCTCTAAATAATCTACTCCATATAAAAAACACCATGCTCAAGCAAATTTTCAAAAGTATTGTAACAGTTATCCTTGAAGCCGAGGCGAAGCTCGTGCTCAAAAAGTACAAGCCAAAAATTATCGCAGTCACGGGGAGCGTGGGCAAGACCTCTACAAAGGACGCTATTTTTGCGGTTGTGGGCGAGACGCTCATTGCGAGAAAAAGCGAAAAAAGTTTCAATAGTGAAATAGGTCTTCCGCTTACAATTTTAGATTGTGAAAATGCTTGGTCAAATCCCCTACTCTGGTCTAAAAATATTATTAAAGGACTCGCTCTCATCATAACCAGCGTTCACTATCCAAAGTGGCTTGTGCTGGAGCTCGGAGCGGGGAAGCCGGGAGACATTGAGAGGGCGACAAGGATTGTCACTCCAGATGTCGCTGTAGTTACTCGTTTTGGCGACGTGCCGGTTCATGTGGAGTTTTTCAAAAACCCTGACGAACTTTTTGAGGAGAAGGCGGAGCTCGTGAAGGCGCTTCGCCCAACAGGCGTAATAATAGTAAACGCGGACGACGAGCGCGTGCTTGCCCTTCGCGAAAAAACAAAAGCAATGTCGCTGACATTTGGTTTGAACGAAGGCGCTATGTTTCGCGCTACAAATATTCATACAGCGTATGAGGATGGCGCGCCTGTTGGAACCACATTCAAGCTAGAGCACGATGGCAGTGTCTTCCCTGTGGAGATGCGAGGCGTCCTTGGCGTTCAGCCGGTGTATAGCGCGCTCGCTGGTATTTCAGTTGGAGCGTATTTAAAGTTAAACATCGTGGATATTATCGGGCGACTTTCTTCCCACATTAGCCCAGCAGGGCGTATGCGCATTATTCCAGGGCTAAAGGGTTCTACTATTATTGATGACACATACAATTCGTCCCCAGTGGCAGCAGTGGCCGCTGTGGAGGCCCTCAAAAGCATAAAGACAAAAGGCAAACGCATTGCGGTTTTGGGTGATATGTTGGAGCTTGGAAAATTTACAATAGATGAACATAAAAAGATTGGGAAACTCGCTGGAAAATTTTGTGACATTATTGTTGCCGTTGGACCGCGCGCGCAATACATAGCAGAGGGCGCGCTAGATGCCGATATGAGCGAAAAAAATATTATTGATTTTGACGATTCTCGTCTAGCGGGCAAATACGTAGAGAGCATAATAGGTGAGGGAGATGTAGTTCTTGTAAAAGGTTCACAGGGCATTCGTATGGAGCGAGCGGTGGAGGAGGTGATGGCAGAGCCGTGGAGGGCGGGGGAGTTGCTTGTGCGACAGGAGGAGGAATGGAAAGCAAAGGTGTAACCAATTATATGCAGGACAAGAGAAGAATAGAAACTATTGTTGGACTCTCCATCATTGCTTTCCTTTTTATAGGTATGTCGTTTCTTTCTCAGCTCTATGGAGATGAAATATTGAAATTTGCAATAGCCGAATATAATTTCAGCAAGGCGCTCTATGTGTTAATCATAATTTTTGGGATTGTTGTCGCCCCGCTTTCTACGGTGCCGTTAATTCCGCTTGCCTCCCATTTGTGGGGCTGGACAATGGCTGGCATGCTTTCTATTGTGGGTTGGGTAATCGGCGCGCAAATCGCGTTCCTCTTGGCGCGACAGTTCGGGAAGCCTCTTGTAGAGAGAATTTTTTCATTAAAAAAGTTGCATACATTTGAAAACAATTTCAGTGACAAGAATTTGTTTTGGACCGTAGTCCTTCTGCGAATAATTGTTCCTGTTGATATTTTGTCATACGCCCTCGGTTTGTTTTCAGAAATGAAGAGTGCTCCATTCTTTTTTGCAACGCTTATTGGTGTCACTCCTTTTGCATTTATTTTCGCGTATGCGGGAAATTTGCCTGTTCGACTACAGTTGTTAGTCCTTATCGGAGTTATTGCTTTTTTGGGAATTGTGTTTATTGTGAGGAAGGTGGTGCAGGGGAGGAAAGTGCGATGAGATGTGTGAGATGTTACAGTAGAGATTCTCTTGACTTCTATCTATCGCTCCTGTACTATTAAACGTACAAGTAACTGTACAACATTATGGCAACAAAAATTGAAAAACAAATACCAATTTCAGAAGTGCGAGCCAACATGGCAAAGTATTTCAAGAATGCTGAAAAGAATCCAATTATAGTCTCTTTGGATCGTGGCAAGAGTTCTCGAGTCATTTTGAGTAGCAAATTTTACAATGAGCTTATGGAGGCATACGAGGACAAACAGGATGCGGAAGAAATGACCATACTCAAAAAGACCCATCGTGGCGCGTTCATTCCATGGAACAAGATTAAGAAAGAGATGAAACTCTAGTATGTTCGAAATCAGCTTCGACTCGCGCGCACTCAAAGATCTCCAGACTATACCGAGGCAATCCGCGCTCTTGCTTTCCAAAGTACTGGCGATAATGGAGGGCAATCCTTTTGCTCCAGAGCTTCGCGTCAAAAAGCTTGAAGACCCTCTTGTCGGCTACCGCGTACGCAAAGGGGATTATCGTATTTTGTTTGAGGTTGTTGGGAAAAAAGTCTTTGTGTATGCGATCCGCCACCGCAAGGATGCCTACAGGTGATTTTTTTGAGGATTTTAATACGCCATTGATAACCTCCACAATTTAGTACATACTATTTCGAGGCAGTGTCATTTTGGTTAATTTCATTAATTGCACACAAAAGGAGGAGCATAAAATGAAACTGTTACTGTTGGGCATCGCATTGTCATTTTGTTTTTTGACTAGCACGTACGCAGAGTCTGCTGTCGCTGTTACAGACGAGGTAGTTCCGGTAAAATGGGCCGTTCTGGCGCATCCCAGTGGAAACTTTTCCTATACCTACGTATGGGACGGGTGCGCAATCCACATGCGAAGCGCGAAGGCAGGGATGGTTGTAGAGGCAGTTGATCCAAATTGGCGCGGGATGCATATCACACAAACCATCGTTATCGAAGAACATCCGGGTGGTGCGTCATACAAGCTGGCGTTCACAAAAGAAACAGGAGTAAGAAACGGTGGCGTCGTTCTCTCATTAGATACCGAGGGTTACGATGTCTTTGAATCAAGATGCGCAGAAGCCGTCAAAAGCCTCCCCAAAGGAATCCAAAAGGCATTTTATGGGTTCTATGGAATCGGCGGCAAGTAGTTGACCATAATTAAATAAGAGACCCAGCCAAGCTAGATTGGCTGGGTCTTTCTTTTTTTTAATTTTGCAAAAACTGCAAAAACGTGCTATGGTATCAAACAAGCGCCACAGGGCGCTTTGAAGTTAAACGGCCTTATCGTCTATCGGCTAGGACATATCCTTCTCAAGGATAGAAGCGGGGTTCGACTCCCCGTAAGGTCATGAATTTGTGCTAATATTAAAAGCACAGAAGGAAATCCTTTATCTTTATCTATGAATAATAGGGAATATTTAATTGAATGGTCTAAATTAGAGGATAAACAGTTAATATCAAATCTAGAAAAATTTGAAGATGAGGTTTTCTGGGTTACAGAAATATTCTTATTAATTCAAAAATTTGAGAAATCATTAAAAACCCCGAAACTTAATTTCCAGATAAGTGTTGGATTAATGCATATGGTTGTTAAAGATGCACACCTCGCATTTCTTTCAATTTTTAGAGGACATTTTTCTCTTTCATATAAAAATATTAGATCAGCTATTGAAGCCGCGACTTTTATTAATGCTATTAAAGGAGATGAAAATAAAGCTAATGTTTGGATGAAAAAGAAATTTAAAGATCAAAATGATGAAGAGTATAAAAAACTATTAAGCGAAGGACGTCAAGGTGATTTTGGGGAAAAACTTAAGAATAAATTTAAATTTGCTTCTGAACAATCCCATGCCAACATCTTTAAATTTCTAAATGGCAGAAAATCTGAACTTTTAGTGGAACGAAAAATTATTAAAGATACGTATAGCTATTTTGACGAAGATGACGATTGGTTTATAGCACACACTCATCAGTTTATTGACACTATGTTTTTAATCTTAAGTGTATTAGAAGAGGTATTTAGAGACCAGATTGAGGATAAAGAATATAAGCAAAAGCTTCAAAAAAAGTTTTCTGAATATTTACAATACACATCTAAAAATCTTGATAGAATTCTGATTAGTCCTAAATTAAAGAAAATTAAATAGCCATTTTTTATATATTTTATAGTCGCTTGAGAATGGCTGGTTTCATTATTGAATGACCATTAAAACGACCATATAGGAAATGGAATTGGTTGGCTCTACCTGCTGAGGCTTACATAGAGAAACTTCTGAGTCTAAAACCAGAGAATATAGCACAATGACAGTGAGGTGTGGTCGAGAATACTTTTAAGTGCAAGGCCGTATATTTGTAATAGCACACCTAGTAACTCGGGACCGCCGAGCCGAAGTATACCACTTTGCACTCTGTAAAATCTCTAAACATGCTGCTATACTACCACATAGTTATATGTACAAAAAATCAACCAAAGAGATAAAAGCGACCAAAAAAGAATCTGGAAACGTAGGAGAACAAGAAATTGTTAACATAATCCCGTGCCCAAACTGTGGGAAAAAATTGATGATGCTTCCACCAAACTATCCTCTTTATGATGTGCAGTGCACAGGATGTTCCTTTCGCGCGCAAGTAAAAACAAATCAAAGTAAACCTAAATCAACGGTATTTGGTGCAGGCTGGCAGATCATGAGTAAAGTTCTGAAATCTGGCTATATGACACCACCATTATTTTTAAATTTCAAATGGTTTGAAAAAGAAACAGGGAAACAGGAAATACGATTTTACCCTTTTGTACCAAAGAAAAATCTGTCTAATTATAAACTTTCAGAAACAGCGCGTCGCGCTAATTATGAGATGTTTACATATATAGGCATGGATAAATTGCCGTATTTCCTCCTATATCAAAAATAAGCAAATTTAATGCAAAAGATTCAAGACGATATATTAAGTTATAGAGAAATGTGTGATGCTGAAAATGTTCAGGTTCTTCAGCGTGGTATGAATTTTAGAATGAATCTCGCATATTCTGTAATTTTAATGTCGCAAAGATCAAACGCTCCGTATCAAGATAAAATACATGATGATGGAACAACGATTGAATACGAAGGGCATGATGTTTCAAAAAGAAGCTACGATAATAGTTATGATCCAAAAACTAAAGATCAACCTGAAAAGCTTCCTAGCGGTCGACTAACGCAAAATGGATATTTTATAAAAGCGGCAAAGGATTATATAGACGATAAAACTACTCCAGAGTTAGTTAAAGTTTACGAGAAAGTATTTCCTGGTGTATGGTCTCTGAAGGGGTATTTTGATCTAATTGATTACAAAACTATTCACGATGGAAAACGTAACATATTTAGATATATTCTAAAATTATCAGAACGTCAAGAAACTTCTGGTGTAGAGACTATTACAAGAGAACACACAAGATTGATACCATCGGAAGTAAAAAGAGAGGTTTGGAAACGTGATGAAGGAAAGTGTGTAATTTGTGGAGATACAAAAAATCTTCACTTCGACCACGATCTTCCTTTTGCAAAGGGTGGAACTAGTTTGTCTGCTAAAAATGTGAGATTGCTATGCATGACGCATAATCTTCAGAAATCAGATAAGATTCAATAAGAGTTTTCAGTTCGTTCTATTCGCGCTATAATATACCCCTATGAACAAACCGATTGGGATTATTGCTGGGATATTCGTTGTCTTTGTTGCGGTATTTGGGCTGGGGGTATGGGCATAACCGTGAAAAACCTAGTTTTTTCACTCTTTTTCACGGTTATGTTGACAAAAACGTGAAAATGGCTATAATATAAACATATGGCAAAGACACAGACCGTATTTAGTAAAATACAGCCCCTGCGCGAAAGATACTACAAAGCATCTATAGGCAAAGACGCGCTCATTAAACTTATTTCTGAAGCTGAGGTAGCTGAGCAGGTGTATAATTCAAACGCTATTGAAAATAGCACACTCTCTCTTGAGGAGACTGAAAAAATACTTTTGCAGATTGACCTCGATCGATTTATTACTGAACGCGAGATTTTTGAAGCAAAAAATCTAGCGCGAGTTGTTTCCTATATAGATAAAAGAGCAAAGGAGCAAGAGCTAACTCTCGAAGTGATTTTATCGCTTCATAAAATGCTCATTTCAAACATTCGTGACGATATTGCTGGGAGATTTCGAAAGGATGATGAGTATGTTCGAGTTGCGAGCCACATTGCGCCTGCTCCAAAAGAGATTACTGAGAGACTTGAAAAAATGCTTGCAGAATATAATGCTGCAAGCCACGAAAGTATCATCAAGCGAATTGCGAGACTACACCTTTCTTTTGAATACACGCATCCATTTATTGATGGGAATGGTCGTATTGGACGGGCAATAAATAACTATTTGTTGATAAGAGAGGGTTTTGTTCCTGTAAATATAAAATTTATTGACAGGAGTAAATACTACGAGGCGTTTAAAGAATTTGACGAGAGAGGCGTGACCACCATTATGGAAGAAATAGTTGGGAAGGCCCTTACTAATAGTTACCATAAGCGTTTGGCCTACCTGGAAGGGAAAAAGATTATAACACTCCTTGAGTATGCAAAAAATAATAAACTTTCCCATTCAAACCTTATCAATAAGGCTACCAGACAAACGATTGAGGCGTTTTTAGAAAAAGGTATTTGGAAGATTGCGGAGTCAGATAAATAGCGCCTAAAAAGCAATATACTAAGAATTAGACTTTCAAATTAGGAGACTTACGCTGATATTTTCTGCTATAATATACCCTATGAACAAACCGATTGGGATTATTGCTGGGATATTCGTTGTCTTTGTTGCGGTATTTGGGCTGGGGGTGTACAAGTTTAAATTTGCTATCAATGACACAAATCTTGTGAACATTGGCGCGACAAGCGCGAAGGATGCGACATACAAAATCAATGGCGAATTTGTAACACTCAACAATGGCGTCTCTGATGGAAGCCTGCTAATTCCTGGTACAGCTTCAAAAATTATCACAAAGTATTTTGGCAGTGATGTGAAGCACGATTTTGATGGCGATGGCAGGGAAGACCTTGCGTTTATTTTGACACAGGAAACTGGCGGAAGCGGAACATTTTACTATGTGGTGATGGCGCTCAACACTTCAAATGGATGGGTTGGCTCGGACTCGGTGCTTCTAGGCGACCGTATTGCCCCACAGACAACACATATGGGTAACGGAAATGTTGTTGTGGTGAACTATGTTGTGCGAAATCCAGGTGAACCATTTACCACACGGCCATCTCTCGGCAAAAGCATTTGGCTACTCCTAGACACAAAGACAATGCAAATTGGTGAAGTGGCTCAGGACTTCGAAAAATCGTTAATATAACCTATTTTCATACAATATTTACGTTTTTCTTGACAATTATCTGTGAGTCATAGGCGAGGCCTATGTGTGCTATCGTATATTATCCCCATAGGTTTAATCTATGTAAAACCTGAAAAGCTCTGACCTTTTTCGGCACTCAACTGTTTCCAATATGGAAACAGTTGAGTGCAAGTCATCAGTTGTAGGCCTCCCCATAGGCCTCGCCTATGGGGACGTTGCTTTTGTGGGTTTTTGTGGTATCGTTTGGGCTGGACAGATATTTCAAATAATTTGTGAAAGGAGTAGGGAAATGAGTAAAAATAGGACTACAAGGTGGGTATGTGGAGCCACGTGATGCAGACACCAACGAAAGCGCAATGGCGGACCTTATGCGGTCGTCTGGAGCGACGGAGGACAAGCTTCACTACGGCAAAAAGGACAACCAAGGGAAACCGCACGATGTGGTAGAAGTTGGTCACCCCTTTGTCGCAAAAATGGAGCGTAACGCAGTGAAGTTCAATCAGCTCTATCGTGTGTTCAAACAAACCGAAGGCGAGAGCGCGATGAACCTCTGGCGCTTTGGCGGTCAGAGCAATCTAAGCCGTACAAAGGAAGTGAGGCGAGTGAAGCGAGAAATCGCGAAGCTCTCAAAACCAAACTTGAAAGGAGACTAAGATGGGAGATATTGATGATGTGATGTGGTCAAAGGTGGCACATGCAGTACTGTATTTCTTTACTACCGTACTCGGTGCATTGCTTTTTTTGAATTTGGCAGTATTTTTCAAATTTGAATTTGTATCCGCTTGGACATATTTCGCAATGTTTTTCGGCGCCTTACTTTGGTTCATTGTAGTCGCGACTCTTTTGTGGGAATGGAAAACAAATGGTCGTAAACATAGGCAACCATATCAGTTCTTGGCAGTGGAAGCCGTTTGTACAGCTGCGCTTCTCGTGTCTGCGAGCGGGTTACTGTTTGAGGCAATGAAAAGTTATGCAATCGTTGTTGACACGTTAATCACACTTGCCTTCTTCGCGATTTTTGCACGTTTTTCTTTGGAAAAACGCAGTGTACGTTAGTCTACATAACAATCATGCCCCGCCTGGTACCAGGCGGGGCATTTTTTTGCGCATCGTTCACAAAGACGATACAATTCCCCATAGGTTGAACCTATGTAAAATTTTACTTTACTAAACTCTATTCTTATGGTATTTTACCGACAGGCGTTTGGAGGACCATCCCTTCAAACTTTTATCTGTGGTCTTTTGAGGAGTGTGAAATGGAAAATCAAATATTTAATTCCTGGGGTGTTGTTCTCCTAATCATTGTTGTTGTTTTCATCGCAATTTTGTCACTTGTTAGCTTAGTGAAGTGTATGAGAAGTCCACCTAGCTTCAGCAAGAAAATGAGCATAATAGCCGATAAACTCTCATGGCTAGGACTGTACGGTAAAATATCCACTCGTGTCAGGATAGAAGACGGGTGGGTGGAATTCCAGAGACAAAGCGGGTTTTCGGTGGCGCGGGTTACTGTTCACGATGTAGACAACAAAAAATTGATTCTTGTTTCGTGCAATATGTCCGACGAAGTAGTATCGATTTTTCGCGAGGTACTTTCTACAGATGGCTCGGGACTGAATTTCCGGCATATCTAAAACCTATGACAAGCTTGAAAGGGCTCGCTATAAACAGCGAGCCCTTTAATTTTCTCAATTTTTCTTTTCTGGCTAAACCCGCAATAGCGGGATGTCCGAACATTTTGGACACAAAATGTTTTAGGGTACAATATGGGTATGAATGAGTCATCAAAAAAACTTCGCAAAGTCGCCATTTTTGACATTGATGGCACTATTTTTCGCTCGTCCTTGCTCATAGAGCTCGTGGAGGTTTTTATAGAGCTTGGGCTTTTCCCCGTTCACGTGCGGGCGGATTACGAAAAGGAGAAGGTGAAGTGGCTGGACAGAAAAGGCGACTACGAGTCGTACATAATGGCGGTCGTTGGCGTTTTTATGAAAAACATAAAGGGGATGCCGTACAGCGAATTTATGCGCGCCTCAAAGATTGTTGTTGACCGTTATCGCAACCGCACATACGTGTTTAGCGAGGATTTGATAAAAGATTTAAAAAAGAAAGGATATTTTCTGCTGGCTGTTTCAAAGTCGCCAAAGGGCACCCTTGATCTATTTTGCAAAGACGTTGGCTTTGACAAAACATACGGAATGCTCTACGAGACTGGCCCGACGGAATGTTTTACTGGAAATGTTATTGATGAGCATTTGATTGCAAACAAAGCAAACATAGTGCGTCGCGCGTGCGAGAAGGAGGGGCTCACTTTGGAAGGCTCTGTTGGTGTGGGGGACACAGAGGGAGACATTTCATTTTTGGAAATGGTTGAGAGACCTATTTGTTTCAATCCAAATCAAAAACTTTCTCGCCATGCAAAAAGAATGGGCTGGGAGATTGTGGTTGAACGCAAGGATGTTATTTATAAACTTTAGAAAATTAAAACCGCGAAGAATAGCTCGCAATAATAAGAGTGCGGCCGCACTCTTATTATTGCGAGCTATTCTTTGATGAGCGACTGAATCGGAACTTCCAATTTTGCGAACTGCGAATTTTTGTGTACGTTTCCTTCTTCGTCTATTAGGAAGTAGGGAAGTCCGCTTCGTTCAAGTCGCGCAGTTGCTTGTATAGGCCCGAGAAGTATTGCGAGCGACGCCTCTGTATCTGCTTTCTCGCAAGTCTCTGCAACAATGGTTGCGCTCACGACTCCGTTCGTCGGTCGCTTGTTTTTCATATTCACGAGGTGGTGCCACTTTTTGCCATTCTGCTCGCCTTTTGTTTGGTACACTCCAGAGGTTGCCATACCGGCGTTTTTTAGCCCCACAGCAGACACAATGGCGTCTGGATTGCTCGGAGCCTGCACTGCGATGTTCCATACCGAATCCCCTTCGTAATTCCCTTTTGTTAAAATATCTCCGCCGACATTTATCATAAATCCAGGCGCTTTTTCTAACGCCTTTCCCGCAGAGTCTATCGCCATTCCTTTTACAATGCATGCAGGCTCCAAAATTTGCCCAGGCGCGAGACGAATTAGAAGCTCGCGGTCATTGAAAGCGAGGTCGCGATATGTGGGAGGGTTTGATTGTAAAATAAAGTTTTCTGGAAGACCATAACCGTATGAAGCAAGCACTCCTCCAACAGAGGGGTCAAACGCGCCATCTGTTTCCGCAGAGAGAGCAACGCATTTTTTTATAACCTGAAAAAGTTCCACCCCGACTTTATGCCACGAGCCATTGCTCATATTTAGCGCCATAAGCTCGCTCTCTGGTTTGAAACGGCTAAAACGAAAATCGTATTCATTGAATACGATTTCAGCTTTTTTAACTGCTTCGTCCGCTTCTTTTTTTGGTAATCCCACAATCGTGATATGAATTGGGATGCCCATTGAGTGAAAAACGTAGTGTTCGGTCATATGGTAATTTTAGTCATCGTCATCATCGTCATGGTCTTTTGAGCGACGAGTAGTCGTAGTTTGTGTTTGTGTTTGTGTCGTGCTGACTGTTGTAGGAGCCGATGCGTTTATTGTACCTTGCGCGCTCGCTTTTGCAATAGCGCTTTCTAGAGAAAGTTTGAATGCGTTGCTTACCACCGTCGCTCCAGAAACTCCCTGAATGTTTGCGCTTCCAGCCGCAAGAGCTTGCTGTATCAAATATGGTTCCGCCTGAATAGATGGCGGAGAGTTTGGAACTTGTGGCATTGCAACACCTGTGATGACTCCGTTTGTGAATGTTACAGAAGCGACAGTATTGCCCCATTTTGTTGAGTACGCATTTCCTGTGAATGTGCCAGAAACAGAAGATGGCGCAACTGCTTGAGCAGGTGTCGTTGGCTGTATGACAATAGCTGGAGGAACAATGACAGGTGTTGGAACAGGCGCAGGTGGTGGCGGAGTTTGCAAAACTGGGTTAACAACAGGAGCCACAATTCCTTGCGCGTTTGCTTTTGCGATGGCGCTCTCTAAAGAAAGTTTGAAAGCATTGCTTACAACTGTCGCTCCAGAGACACCTTGAATATTTGCAGAGCCTGCCGAGAGAGCTTGCTGTACTAGATATGGTTCCGCATACACTGATGGAGGTGAGTTGGGGATTGTCGGCATCGCAACATTTGTAATCCTGCCATTTGTTAGAGTGATAGATGCCACTGTGTTTCCCCATGGCGTAGAGTACGCATTGCCAGTGAATGTTCCAGACACGCCAGAAGATGCAACAACTGTAGTTGGTTGCGTAACGATCGGAGTCTCGGTAATAACAATTTGCGATGTCGTCGGCTCGCTCGTATTTGTTTCTGCTGTAAATGCCTGCGATTTTGTAGTTGCAATAGCAACCTTTCCTTTGCTATTCAAAACAGCGCGAGGATTTTTTGCTCTTGCGCGAGCGATAGCGCTTTCAAGAGACGACCTAAAAGCGTTGCTTGTGATTGTAGCGCCAGAAACTGCTTGCACGTTTGCAGAGCCAACTTTTAGTGTCTCGTTAATTAAAATTGGTTTTGCGTAGATTGACTGTGGCGAGTTTGGAAGTGTTGGGATATCAACAGAAATAATTTTTCCATCCTTTATCTCCATCTTTGTCGCAAGCTCTCCCCATGGAGTAGGGAAGCTATCTCCAACAGCGGATGCAGACTCCGATGCTCCAAGAACTTTTGCTTTTAAGTCAGAAGCTGCAAAGACGTTTGCTTGTTGGCTGTCGGAGTCATTACCCGAGTTGTTTTCGGGAGATGACGTGTTGGCAAACGCCTCATTTCCCTTTGCTCGGCTAACACCAAAAACAACAATGAGGATTGATACGCCTGTAAAAAAATAGACAAAAAATGTCTCCAGCCTCTTTTTAAATGTCGTCATTAAATACAAAGACGACAGTATCTTGAAAATCTTACAGAAAATTAATCATCCCATTCACCCTCATCATCCTCCTCGTCTCGTTCTCGGCCCCTTTCGCGATATTTTCGAGGAACAGATGGCTTGGCGGTGGTTACGCTTCCAGCCGTTGGAATATTCGCAACAATAGTTTGTCCCTGCGTTCCAACTTTTGAAATTGCGCTTTCAAGAGATGTTTTGAAAGCGATGCTTGTGTATGTTGCGCCAGAAACTCCCTGAATATTTGCAGAGCTTGCTTTGACTGCTTGGTCAATCAAAATAGGAACCGCATATACCGATGGCGGTGAGTCGGGGATAGAAGGCATTGTTGCGGCAATTATTTTTCCATCTTTGACGGTGATGGATGCAACAGCATCTCCCCATGGTGTTTGAACAGCGTTACCATTAACAGTTACTGAACCGAGAGTGTTCAAAGCGAGTGGAGATCCAGATGCTGGAGTGTATGCCTCCAAAAGTGTCTCAGATTTTTTAATGCGTGATACACCCATCACGACCAAAACAACAGATGTCGCCGTAAAAAAGAAAACAAAAAACTTCTGTAGATTTTTAGCAAATGATGGCATATTTATACTGCTTCAAATATCTCGCGAACTTTTGTTCTGATAAAAAACCACCAACCTAAAAGAATTACTAGCTCTCCGAGATAAAGCGCAATGAGGGCGAGAGCAAAGCTTTTAGTTTCGCCCTGAATATCCTCCATTGATTTCATAAGAAGAGAATGTTTTTCCTGATCCGCGTACGCCAAGTATTTTTCATTACCTATTGATGTCTCATAAAATCCTACGCGAGCATTAGACTCTGGGCGGAAAAGCAAAATATCCTCTGGGAGATTTACCGTTTGGTCTGCTTTTACAGCGTCAGGGGCTGGAAGGGACTCGCTGTACTTGAGAAGCTCACTGTGAAGGTCATTAACTTCAATCCAATTTAGCGACCAAAGAGTAACACCATTTAGAATAAACAACGCAATTAGAACAGCAACGCCATAATTTCGCACCTCTCCAAGTCCTCTATAAACTGCAATTTCGTTTGATTCCATAATATTTATTTATTAAAGTAATTATACTTCCTCAGCCAAACTTTTGCACGAATATTTGTTTTTCTGGTACCTCAATCGCTTCAAGAGCGGAAAGCACACCGAATGTCATTGGCGGAATACCGCAAATATAAATATCGCTCTCTTTTATTGATTTTGCGTTTTTTGGAATATAGTCGGTCAGGTATCCGCGCGCTCCAGCCCACGATGGATCTCCGTTTGAAAGAACAGGGTTAAATGCAACCAGTGAAGGATGATTTTTTTGCAACTCTTCAAATTCACTTCTTAGCGCAATATCCGGTTCTTTTGGAGAGCCAAGATAGATAGTTGAATGCGCGCCTTCTTTGATTGCCTCATCTAGCATCATTCTAAAAGGAGCAATGCCAGTGGATGTGGCAAAAAATACTTTTGGTCTGCCAGTGCCAGAGCGGTACGGAAAATCATCAAAAGGTCCGTAGAAAAGTACCTTTGTTCCAACGGGAGAATCGCGGAAAAATCGCGCCCCGCATCCCCCGCCAGAAAAACTCACTAATAGTGTGAATGAATGCTCGTCGCTTTTTGCGGTGGAGTAGCATCGTGGTACACAGTCCCACGTGAGAGCAGTAACATACGACCCGAGAGGGAATGGCGTCATTACGGACTCTGGGAGGCCGATTCGCACTCTTTGAATACGTGAACCAACGCGTTCGCTTTCAATAATGGTGCCAGTAAAATGAGGCGCTTCTGTGAACCATTTGCGAACAACTTTTGAAATAATTGCCATATTTAGAAAAATACAAAGAAGACCGAACTAAAGAGCGCGAGAAGGAAGTGCACTAGGAGAATTCCAAAGCAGAGCCAGCCAAACCAGTGATGAAACGGTGTGAGCGGTATTTGAAACTTTGTAAAAATATTGTAGTTGTACTGTTTCGTAAGGGCGGTAATGAGGAGCAGTAAAAAAAAGAACCCGCCAACCATGCCAGTCCACCACACGAGTCCGTGCCCCATAAATATTGTCATTGGTGTCATTGTCGTAGTTACAGACGGCGATAATTAGCCATTCTTACCGATATTTTATCACTTATATTGCTATATTGTAAACGGTGGTTGTCATTTGCGAGTGGTTGTGATACGTTAAAAATAGAAGCACCGACAAACTACAGAAGGAGAACATTCAAATGCTGAAAAAGATATTTTGCGCAATTTTGGAAGCAATCAAATGTTTGGACCCCTCAAGATTCAAGGAGTTCAAGAACGAGATGGATCGCGACCAAAAACCGACGCAGTAAAAAGAAAACGCCCACATCTTCACAGATGTGGGCGTTCATCATACAGCGCTAATCCTGTTGACGAGGGTTATGAAATGCTTCATTTTTTTCAGCGTCAGCAATTTGTTGTTTGGTGAATTCAAATTTAACTGGCTCGTTGTTCCTCTTTGCTCTTATTTCTGCCATACGAGCGAGCGATGCCTGCATGTTAGCCGGCAAATTAGAAAAATCCTTCTCAGCAATTTTTCCTTCGTCAGGAAGCCCTTTTACAGTAAGTGGTATATTTTCTTGTCCCATGATTGTTCCTTTGTGCTAATTAACTAGCTTATACTGTACCACCTTTAATATTGTTACGTCAAACTTTTTTGCATGCTGACTTTCTTGTGTTAAGATGAGTGCACACAAATTAATTTTTTACTCTTATGCCCATCGGAATGCCCAATCAAATGTATCAAAACTCAATTTTCTGGATTGAGATTGAAAAAATAAAACCAAACCCTTTTCAACCGCGAAAAGAATTTGATGAGTTCAAACTTCGCGACCTTGCGGACTCTATTAAGCAGTACGGCATCTTGCAACCGCTGGTTGTTACTCGTCGCGAGATTGAAAAACCCGAGGGTGGGCTTGCGGTGGAGTACGAACTCATCGCTGGAGAGCGACGCTTGCGCGCTTCAAAAATAGCAGGGCTTTTGCAAGTGCCGGTTCTCATTCGCATCGGTGAAGAGGGGAAGGAAGAGGAAGATAGAGTAAAGCTGGAGCTCGCCATCATAGAGAACCTTCAGCGTGAAGACCTAAACCCAGTAGACCGCGCAAAAGCATTTCAGCGTCTTGCGGATGATTTTGGTTTTAAGCATGTGCAGATTGCGATGAAGGTGGGCAAGAGTCGCGAGTATGTTTCAAACACTCTTCGCCTGCTTGCTCTTCCAGAGGAGATGCTTACCGCGCTCGCAGAAAGAAAAATTACCGAGGGGCATACACGCCCACTACTTATGCTTTGCGACCGCAAAGAGGAGCAACTTACTCTTTACAAAGAAATTATTTTCAAAAAACTTAATGTTCGCGAGTCGGAAAGAATCGCGCGTCGCATTGCAGTGGAAAAAGTTCGGAAAATTAGTCTCATAGATCCAGAGGTTGCGGAATTTGAAGCAGAGCTTACGGAAGTGCTTGGTACTCGTGTTCAGATTGAAAAGAAGGATGTGGGTGGAAAGATAGTCATTGATTTTTTCTCAAACGACGATGTGCGAGCCTTTATGAAGCGTTTGCACAATGAAATGAAAGGCGTGTCTGTAGCGGAAGCCCCATTGGGTGAAACTAAAGCAGAAGCGGAACAACCTGCGGTGGCTGGTGACCTTGCTGAAGGCGGGGAAGACGTGATGGAAAAGGATCCAGACGAAGATTTGTATAACGTAAAAAATTTCTCACTTTAGGCAAAATTAAGAGAAAAACAAAATTAAGAATAAGGTAGCGACCGCTACCTTATTCTTAATTTTGTTTTTCTATTTTATTACTCTTTTTTTGTGTGTAAAAACTACCTGCATAATAAGAATGCGACCGCATTCTTATTATGCAGGTAGTTTTGCTGTTCATTATTTCTTTCCAAAAAGTTTTTGCGCTATTGCTCCTATCGCGCTAGTTTTGTCCAAGTAGTTGCGAATATGGCGTTTTGCCATTGTGGTCTTTGTGTAATCCAACCATTTTCTTTTTGGGCTCGCGCTTTCTTTTGTTTCTATCTCAACAATGTCGCCGTTTTTAAGTTTTGTATCTATAGAAACAAGTTTGCCGTTTATTTTCGCGCTGGAAACATGGTCGCCTATGTTTGAGTGAATTGCGTACGCAAAATCAATCGGGCAGGACTCTTCCGGAAGGTCAATAACGTCGCCCTTTGGTGTGTATACGAAAACTCGATTCTTGAAGAAATCCATATTAAGGTGCTCCAAAAATTCATCTGATGTGGCAACTGTCTTTTGCCATTTTGCGAGCTCCTTTACCCACGCCATATTTTTGTCTAGGTCTCCGTTTGAACCGTTTTTTTCTTTGTACGACAGATGCGAGGCGATACCATACTGCGCTTCCTCGTGCATTTCCTCTGTGCGAATTTGTATTTCAATAATACCTCCGTCACCGCGAAAAATAGTGGTGTGAAGCGAGCGATACCCGTTTGCTTTTTCACTAGCAATGTAATCCTTGATTCGCCCCGGAACAGGTATCCAGTGCTTGTGAATAATACCAAGCGCGCGATAACAGTCCTCCACAGTTTTTACAATAACGCGCACAGCGAGGATGTCGTACACCTTGTCTGGGTCCATATCTTTTCTCTTGAGCTTTTTCCAAAGACTGAAAAGATTTTTTACGCGGTAGTCCACACGCGCGTTCTTGATGCCGTTTGCAACAAGTTCTTTCTGAATAGAGTGATGCATCTTTTCCGCATATTTTTCATCAGCAATTCTTTTTGTCTTTATGATGGCGACTACTTTTTCATATTCTTCAGGAAAGGCGTATGGAAAAGCCGAATCTTCAAAAATTGCTTTCCATTTTCCCATACCAAATCTATCAGCAAGACGAGCGTGTATTTCCAGAGTTTCTAGAGCAATTCGTTTTCTTTTTTCCGCTGGCACGTGTTCCAGTGTTTGAATATTGTGCAGGCGATCAGCGAGCTTGATTAGAAGCACGCGAATATCATGCGACATCGCAATGAAAAATTTGCGAAGACTTTCAACGTGGCGTTCCACACCATGGTATTTCAATTTACCAAGTTTTGTCGTTCCTTCCACAAGGGTTAGGATTTCCTTACCAAATTCCTCCTCAATAATTTTTGGTGAAGTACCAACGTCTTCTACCGTGTCATGAAGAAGTCCCGCGGCGACAGTAGCCGCGTCCACATTTATAGCTGCGAGATAGCTTCCCACATTCGCTAGGTGGCAAAAATACGGTTCGCCGGAATAGCGTTTTTGACCCTCGTGCGCCTTCTTGGAAAAATCGTATGCTTTTTCTATGAGTAGCGCATCCTCTTTTGTATGCTTTTTTAGTAGAGCGATTATCTCTGTGGCGGTCGGACAGTTCTTGTAGCTTTTAGGAGTAAACATCTATCCATATTATGGGAAGAAGTCAGGAAAAGCAAACACCGCATGCAAACTAGGTTTGCATGCGGTGAAATTAGGGATCAATAATGACCCCATATTTGGTAAAATAAATACATAGGAACTGAGTAAGTCGACTCTACGTTCACACCATCCTCACAAAGGCGCATACCCTTGTTTATTAGAGGATTATGCTCACACTGCAGGCGTGCACCTTTGTGTCCGCTATTTGCAAGATCACAAAGTTCTCTCATTTTTCGGTATTCTTTGAGGAGCTCAGGGTTCGCGGTCCAGATTTTGTAAAGAAGGTAAAAAGCAAAAACAATACAAACTATTGCTAGGAAAATCAGTACTGAGCCAAGCCATGCAAAGCTCAAACTTGTTGTACCCAGTTTTTCAAACATAACAACCTCCGTAAGTAATATCTACCGAAAGACTATACTTATTTCTCCTTGGCGTCAATCTTCGCTTTTTCCAACTTGTGTGGGTTGTGATTCGGGCAGGTTTTGTCGGAACAACGTTCTGGAATTGTCTTCGTGCCATCCATCATAAGCGAGCCACAAGGGGTGCCGTCTACTTTTGGATACTGACAAATTTTTCCAGTTGGCTTTGCCTTTATAGCGTACTTGCAGTCTGGGTAGCCGGTGCAACTATAAAAAATTCCAAAACGCCCTTTGCGCTCAGTCATAAAACCTTTTTTGCAAACAGGACATCCAACACCTGTGTGGTTTAGGAGCGCGGCAGTCTCGTCTTTTTTAATAAACTTACATTTAGGGTAGCTTCCGCAGGCGATGAATCTTCCAAAACGTCCGTCACGCTCAACAAGGTTTGCTTTTTCGCACTTTGGACAAAGCTCGCCCGTGTCACGCGGTCCCTCTAGCTCCTCGCCGTCTATTGTGCGCGCGCCTTCACAGTCTGGATATTTTTTACATGAAAGAAATTTTCCATTGCGAGCGAGTTTGATAATCATCGGGCCATTGCACTTTGGACATTTGTGCTTTGGGTCAGCGTCTCCCATGTTGGTCTGCTTCTCAATTTTGTCCTTTGCCTTTAGGTCCTTCGTAAAGGGTCCATAAAATTCTTTGAGAACTTTTACATACTCGCGTTCGCCGTTTGCGATATCGTCAAGCTTGTTTTCCATCTCCGCGGTAAATGTATCAGAAATATAATTTGCGAAATGTTCCTCAAGAAATGAGCTCACCACGTCACCAGTGTCTGTGGGCTTTAAAGTTTTTCCGTCTTTGATCACGTACCCACGGTCGCAAATAGTTTTTATAATAGACGCGTACGTAGAAGGGCGACCAATGTCGCGTTTTTCAAGTTCCTTCACGAGACCTGCTTCGGAGTAGCGTGAAGGCGGTTCTGTAAACTTTGCTTCATCATCCAATGAAAGTAAAATCAGCGATTCGCCTTCGGCGACTTTTGGAAGTTCCACATCCTCGCCACGCGAGTCTGGGTCTGAGGAAAGCCAACCGGGGAAAATAACGCGCGAGCCAGTTACAGAGAAATTCGGTATAGAAAAGTCACGCACGTTCGCGAGGATAGTTGTCCTTGCGAGCTTCGCGTCCACCATTTGCGACGCCATTGTGCGCGCCCAGATGAGCTTGTAAAGTTTTTTCTCCTCGGGGTTGATGCCGAGGGTGTCCTTGCTCATATCGGTAGGGCGAATAGCTTCGTGCGCTTCCTGCGCGTTCTTTGATTTTGTTTTGTATACACGCGCTTCTGCGGACTCTGCGCCGTAGCGTTTCGTTGCCTCTGCTATAACTGCTTTTTGAGCGTCAGCAGAAAGTGTCGTGCTGTCGGTACGCATATATGTAATGAAACCTTTTTCGTAGAGCTTTTGCGCGATGCCCATAGTACGCGAAGGCGCAAAGCCGAAACGAGACGAGCCTGCCTGCTGGAGAGTGGATGTGATAAACGGCGCTTTTGGCGCGCGACCCACTTCGCTTTCTTTTACTTCACGCACAATCCACTGATTTGAGCGACCAATTTTTAAAATATCTTTTACGATTTTTTCATCGCGAGGCTCCTCTGTACATGAAAGTTCAAGTTCAAAACCTTTCTCAGTTTTTACTTTTGCGGTGAGCGACCAATATGCTTCGGGAATGAACGCGCGGATTTCACGCTCACGCTCCATTATTATACGTAGAGCGGGGGACTGCACACGCCCAGCTGAAAGGCCGTATCGTACCTTTTTCCAAATGAGACCCGAGAGGTCGTATCCCACGAGTCTGTCCAAAACACGTCGCGCCTCTTGCGCTTTGCGAAGGTTCTGATCAATCTTACGTGGGTGCGCGATAGCTTCCTCAATTGCAGTCTTTGTAATCTCGTGGTACGTAACACGCTTTGGGTTTTTTAGTTTGCACGCCTCTGCAATGTGCCATGCGATAGCTTCACCTTCACGGTCGGGGTCTGTTGCGAGCAACACCTCGCTTGCTTTTTTTGCGAGAGAATCAATCTCAGAGAGCACCTCCGCTTTTCCTTTTGAAATTTCGTAATGCGGAATAAAGCCACCGGGAATATCAATAGCTTGTTTGTTTGATTTTGGAAGGTCGCGTACGTGTCCCACGCTTGCCTTTACAATGTAATCATCACCGAGATATTTTCCAATCGTCTTCGCCTTTGATGGTGATTCAACGATGAGAAGTTTGTATGATTTAGTGGTCATTAACCTCTATTAGTACTACGAACCATTTTATTTTGCAAATTGTCCAGTGGCTCAATATTGACGGTAATTAAATAAGATGATATAAAAAGGGCTGGTAAATTACCTATAAACAGGAGGATTAGACATGAGTAACATTTCTTTAGTTGTGGCTGTTCTGATACTTGCCTCACTGGTTTCCTATGATGTGTTCTTTAAAGCACAATACAGAGTTGGGATGCTGGTAGACGCAAATATTTCGTTTGGAATTCCTGGGCAACCAGGACGACACAATATTCAAATGCTTGTCTCGAGCAGTCGTCTGGCCTGGGCTTCATTATGGAAGTTTAGAATCCAACGATATTACAATGGAACAGTATTGAAGCCTCATGATGGGAAAATTGTTGTCTCCACGTATATTTATAACGTAGAGGAAAATTGTCTCAGTACAATTAAGGGGCTTGAGTAACCATTCTTAACTGACAGCACGGCTAGACCGTGCTGTTTTTTAATATTCGCTCAATTTTGCCCATTCGCTCCTGAATCACTCCTTTTATTTCAAGCACGGTTAGAATTGAAAGCGTTTGTGATGGCAGTGTATCAAGCGATGCGATTATTTCTTCGCGTTCGCGTGGTTCATCTAATAGTATGAGCACTGCTTGTTCTTCGGGTGTAAAAAGTGTGAGATCAAGGGTTCCAAAGGTCTGCTCAACGAAACCAATCTCTTCAAGTAAATCTTTTGCAGAGGTGATGGGTGTTGCACCTTGTCTCAAAAGATTGTTTGTGCCTTTTGAGGTCGCGGAGAAAATTGGGCCAGGGACTACGAATACATTTCTGTTGTAGTCGAGCGCCATGCGTGCGGTGATTAAGGTGCCAGACTTTTCTTCGGCTTCTATAATTAGCACGCCTTGGCAGAGCCCCGCCATTATCCTGTTGCGCTGAGGGAAGCTCCACGGAGTCGCGCGAAAGTTTGGTTCATATTCAGAAAGAAGCGCGCCGTCATTTTCTACAATCTCTTTTGCGAGGCCGAGGTGTGTGCGTGGATAGATGACTGCTTGGTCAAGACCAGAGCCCGGTACCGCAACAGTGCGAAGCCCAGCATCAAGCGCAGCTCTGTGAGCAATGCCGTCAATCCCCATCGCAAGACCAGAAACAATGCAAATGGGATACCCAGCGAGTCCTTTTATTATTCGCTCGCATGCTTCTTTACCGTAGCTTGTGTACTTGCGTGAGCCAACGACAGACAAATAGTAGTAGTCCTTTGGGTCGGGTAGCTCGCCTACAACGAAAAGCTTTTCTGGAACCTGAGGAATTTCTAAAAGCACTTTTGGAAATTCCTCAGGTGAAAGTGTACTAATAGTATACGAATGTGCTGAGCTCATAATTTTACTCATTCTATCACGTCTGCTATACTTGCCCATATATGTTAGATATTAAATTCATTCGCGAGAATGCGGAACTTGTAAAGGAAGCGGCGCAGAAAAAGAACATTGCTTTTGACGTGCAGGAGCTTTTGAGCGCCGATGACAACCGCAAGGCAATTTTAGCCGAGGTGGAAGCAATGCGTGGCAAGCAAAACGAGATTGCAGACAGCGTGCCACGCGCGGAAAATGTAGAGGCGCGCGAAAAGCTTATAGCTGAGTCCAAGTCACTGAAGGACATCCTTCAGGCGAAAGAACTTGAACTCACCGCAGCAATGCACGTGTGGCAGGCGCTCATGGTTCAGGTGCCAAATCTTCCTGATGTCTCTGTTCCAGAGGGGAAGGAAGACTCTGACAATGTGGAGGTTCGCACATGGGGCACGATTCCTAAATTCTCGTTTACTCCAAAAGACCATATTGAGCTTTTTGAAAAACACGATATGGCTGACTTTGAACGCGGAACAAAAGTTGCTGGCTTTCGTGGATATGTTTTGAAGGGCGACGGAGCGCGTCTTGTTTTTGCGCTTTCGCAATTCGTATTGAACGAACTTTCAAAAGAGAACTTTATTCCAATGATGGTGCCATCTCTTGTGCGTCGCGCGCCACTTGTGGGCACAGGATTTTTACCACAAGGAGAGGAGGACCTCTACAAAACTCAGGACGGGGATTTCCTTGCAGGAACCGCAGAGGTCGGAACGATGGGTTACCATATGGACGAGGTATTGTCACTTTCAGACCTTCCTAAAAAATATTTATCATTCTCAACAAGTTTCAGACGAGAGGCTGGAAGTCACAGCAAGGACACAAAGGGCCTCATTCGTGTGCACGAATTTTTCAAATGGGAGCAGGTGATTTTGTGCGAGGCGAGCCACGAGGAGAGCGTAAAGTTCCACGAGTACCTCACTGAGAATAGCGAGAAGCTTATGCAGAAGCTCGGTATTCCATATCACGTTGTTTTGAACTGCGGTGGTGACCTCGGACTCGGACAAGTAAAAAAGTACGACATAGAAGCATGGGTGCCTTCTCAAAATACATACAGAGAGACTCACTCAGCTTCGTACTTCCACGATTTCCAAACACGACGTTTGAATATTCGCTACAAAGACAACGAAGGCAAGCTTCGCTTTGCGCACTCTCTCAACAATACTGCTATTGCGATGCCACGCATTTTGGTGCCACTTGTGGAAAATTACCAAAATGCTGACGGTTCTATAACAATCCCTGAAGTCCTTCGTCCATATATGGGAGGTAAGGAAAAGATTGGATAAATAATTTATATGACACGTTTGACGAATATTTTTCTCCGTCTCCGTGAACAATCTCAAATCTGGTTTAGCAGGTTTATTATTCTTGTTCTTCTTGGACTTATATTTTTTGTCGCAGGTGGGGGAGTATCGCATAATAAAAAATGGCAGATTATTCAGATAAATGTGGAAGGCGCGAACGCGGTTTCTACGGACGAGGTTCGCGCGATTGCGCTTGATAAAATAATTGGAAATTATTTCCTTGTGTATGCAAGAAACAATAGCCATTTGTTTCCAGTAGGTGAAATAAATCAAACGCTTCTACACACTTTTCCTCGTATTGCGAGTGTTTCAGCAGTTCGAGATGATGAGCACACAATCACTATAAATATTTCTGAGCGTAAACCATACGCGCTATGGTGCGTGGAGGAACCAAGCTCAAAAGATTGCTGGTTTATAGATGAGGGCGGATTTGTGTTTGACAAAGCGCCGGAGTTTTCAAAAGGCGTGTATATAGAAGTATACGGAAAGCTTGTAGAAAAAAAAGCTGGTGAGCCACTTCGCGCGTCGCTTCCGTACGACAGATTTGCCATAGCAAACGGTTTTACGAAGCTTCTTCGCGAGAACATCGGCAAGCCATTTCGCATCTATATAAAATCAGAAGATGAAATTGAGGTCACTATACACACGAGCGCCAAACATCCTTTTCTCGCAGATGTTGTAATGCGTTTTAAAGATACCTCAGATCCTGCAAATTTAGTAAATAATTTGGAGAAGGCGATTTTAACTCAGTTTCCAAATAACATTGCTCCAAAAAAGAAGCTTCAATATATAGATATGCGTTTCGGCAATAAAGTCATTTTTGGGTTTGAACAGTAGAAATGAACGCACAAATTGTGATAGAGTGCGTGTAATGAAGAAAGACGAATCACAAAAACCAATAATGGGATTTTGGGCAGACTTGCCAAAGCCTTTTTTTGTGTCGGCGCCAATGGCGGATGTTACGGACCAGGCATTTAGGCAGATGATTGCAAAGTACAGCAGACACGGTGAGAAAGGCGGTGGTCCGGATGTTTTTTGGACGGAGTTTGTTTCCGCGGACGGACTTTGTAGCGCGGGACGTGAGGTTTTAAAACGTGATCTTGCGTTTGGTAAAAATGAGCATCCAATCGTCGCGCAAATCTTTGGTTCAAACCCAGAGCATATGAAAAAAACAGCGGAGCTAATTAAAGAGCTTGGTTTTGACGGCATTGATATCAATATGGGTTGCCCAGATAGAAGTATAGAGAAACAGGGAGCAGGCGCCGCGCATATGAAAGATATAAAACACGCTCAGGAGATAATTCGCGCGGTAATGGATGGTGCAGGTGGACTTCCAGTTTCTGTAAAAACTCGCATTGGTTACAACAAGGAAAATCTGGAGGAATGGCTTGGGGCGATTTTGGAAACAAAGCCTGCGGTGATTACTGTGCACGCGCGTACACGAAAAGAGCTCTCGCTCGTTCCTGCGCGCTGGGAGGAAGTCGCGCGCGCTGTGAAGCTCGCCGAAGGCACAGGCACACTTATCATCGGCAATGGAGATGTGAGAGACCTAGTAGATGCGAGTGAAAAAGCGCGCGCAACCGGTGCGGATGGTGTGATGCTAGGACGCGCAATGTTTGGCACGCCGTGGCTCTTTGACCGCGAGCGTGGAGCGCCACCGACTCTCGCGGAGAAATTTGAAATACTTATAGAGCACACGCATCTATTTGAAAAACTTCTCGGTGATGTTAAAAACTTTGCCATTATGAAAAAGCATTACAAAGCGTACGTGCACGGCTTTGATGGAGCGAAAGAACTTCGTGTGCATCTGATGGATGCAAAAAATGCAGATGAGGTGGAGAAAATTGCGCGCGATTTTTTGAAGACGATTTAGTCTGGTATACTGTCCTTACTATGTCCTCCAACCTCGCACTTTATACAAAATATCGCCCAAAATCCTTTGAGGAGGTAATAGGGCAGGAGCAGGTCATTAAAACGCTTCTTGGGGCTATCAAAGCTGGTAATATTGGGCACGCATACCTTTTTTCAGGCTCTCGCGGTACTGGCAAAACTTCTATCGCGCGTATTTTCGCGCGAGCTATAGGCGCGCATGATGACGACATTTATGAAATAGATGCGGCTTCCAATCGCGGTATTGATGACATTCGCGCGCTTCGTGATGCGGTGCACACAGTACCGATGCGCTCTAAATATAAGGTGTACATAATAGACGAAGCGCATATGCTGTCGCGTGAGGCGTTTCCCGCGCTCTTGAAAACGCTTGAGGAGCCTCCAAAACATGTGGTATTTATTCTCGCCACTACAGATGAAGAAAAGATTCCTGAAACTATTGTTTCTCGTTGTCAGAGTTTCCGTTTTGACAAACCTTCACAACCGACATTAAAAACTCTTGTTGAAACTGTTTCAAAAAAAGAAGGTTACTCGTTAGAGCCCGCATCCGCCGACCTCATTGCGCTTCTTGGCGACGGATCATTTCGGGATACGCTTGGGATTTTACAAAAAGTGATTGCATCGTCTTCTGATAAAAAGATTTCAGCGCAAGAAGTGGAAGCGGTTACTGGCGCGCCGGACAGCCGTTTGGTGAACTCATTTCTAAAGGCGATTGTTGCGCGTGATGTGGAAGCGGGATTAACCGCTTTACAAAGTGCAGTAGAGAGAGGAGTGGAAGAGAAGGTTTTTCTAGACTTGCTACTTCGCAAAATGCGCGCAGTGATGATGTTTCGTTTTGTTGCGAATTCGCGAAAAGAAATGTCGGAAAATTTTCCTGTGGAAGACGTAGCGCTCATAGAAGACCTCGCAAAAAACGCAATTCAAACTCTTACGTCAAAAGAACTCGCAGAAGTTTTGAAAGCGTACGAAAGCGTACGAGTAGCAGTCGTGCCAGGGCTCGCGCTTGAGCTAACCCTATTAAAAATTTCTGGAAAGTAATATTGCCGAATCACACTTTTTGGTGTATTGTGCGTCAGTGAATGTGCAGAAAATTGAATAGAATATTGGGAGATCGTCTAATGGTAGGACAGCGGCCTTTGAAGCCGTCAATCTTGGTTCGATTCCAAGCCTCCCAGTTTTACAACTAAAAAAACACTCTTCTCATAAGAGTGTTTTTTTAGTTGTAACTTTCGTGGCTTGGAATCGAACGGGAAGGGGGTCGGGGAAGATTTAGTCTACGTCCAAGACGCGAATCAGCTGATTCGCCGTGGAGGAAGGATTGGGAAAACCGTGGGTTTCCCAGGAGTGAGACAGCGAAGCGTCCAAGCCTCCCAGCAATGAGCGTGAACCGCTGTACACATTTGGTATACTTGAGTATATGAATAAGCGTCTCATCATTTTCCTTTGTGTTGCAATAATAATTGCATTTCTATTTTGGTATTCAAGCGTTCTTCAGAGCGCTTTTTATACCATCGCGGGATACCTAAATACGCTCGCCGTAGAAAATGAGATCCTCGCGATTTTTGTCTTTGTTATAACATCAGCTCTTGCCGCGCTTGTCAGCCCGCTAACAAACATCCCACTTGTACCAATCGCGACATTAATTTGGGGGCCTATACCTACTATAATTTTTTTGCTCGTTGGATGGCTCATTGGCGACATCGTTGCGTATCTCATCGGACGCTACTTTGGCTACAAGGCAGTCTCATATTTTGTGTCTAAAGAAAAACTTGATGATTGGAGCAGTATGGTTAAAAAACACACGACTTTTTCTACCGCTCTGCTTTTGCGTGTTGCTTTGCCTGCCGAGCTGGGATACGCATTTGGCATCATTCGCTACCCATTGAATCTATACATATTTATTACATTTCTAGCAGAGTTGCCGTTTGCTATTATTTCCACATATGCGAGCGAGGCTGTGTTGCTTGGCGACACTATGAAATTCTTTGGGCTCATAGGAATATTGTTTGTGGTCATCATTGTTGCGTTCCGCACGACACATTCGGATTTGGTATAATTGGCGAATGAGCGCCGTAGCCACAAAAAATAAAGTAATTTTGCACATAGACGGCGATGCGTTTTTTGTGGGTGTTGAATGCGCAAAAAATCCTAAGCTAAAGGGTTTGCCAGTAGTGACAGGAGAGGAGAGAGGAATTGTTTCAGCTCTTTCATATGAAGCAAAGGCGCTTGGCGTTGTGCGTGGGATGCCGATATTTAAAATTAAAAAAGAATTCCCAAACGTCGTCGTCCTTCCGGGCGACTACAAATCGTACGTAGAGTATTCCAGCAAGATGTTTGAAATCGTAAACAGATACGCGTATGGCGTGGAGGAGTACAGCATTGACGAATGTTTTGCCGATGTTACTGGTTTGGATAGAACTCTAAAAAAAACTTATAGAGAAATTGCTGAAAAAATTAAAAAGGAAATCGCGGACGAGCTGGGACTTTCGGTGTCCATTGGTCTCGCGCCAACAAAAGTTCTCGCGAAAGTTGCATCCAACTGGGTGAAGCCAAATGGTCTGACAATAATTGACACAAGCACTGCGGGAGATTTTCTTGCCAAAGTGCCTATCGGAAAAGTGTGGGGAATAGGACCGAGAACTGCAGATGTCCTAATACGCCGAGGCGCAAAAACTGCGCTTGATTTTCGCGAGAAGGATCTCTTATGGGTAAAAAAGTGCCTATCAAAACCTTATGAAGCAATTTGGCTGGAGCTAAACAGCGTTTTGGTTATGGGTGTGAACACAGAAGTAAAGAACGCGTATTCTTCCATTCAAAAAACGCGAACATTTCATCCTGCTACAAATGACAAAGCGTTTCTGTGGTCGCAGATTTCAAAACACATAGAGGATGCGTGCAGAAAGGCGCGACATTACGAATTGACTCCAAAAAAGATTTCTATTTTTCTAAAGACAAATGATTTCAAAATAGCATCGGCTTCAACCACTCTTCCATCGCCATCAAACTCGCCAGAAATATCTCTTTCAGTCGCGCGCGAGTTGTTTAAAAAAATTCATACAAAAGGCATTTTGTACAGAACTGCAGGCGTAACATTGGACGCCCTCACTGCCGATTTTGCGCCTCAAGCAGATTTGTTTGGAGACACAGCAAAGGGCGACAAATTTGACCTTATACACAAGCAGATTGATTTTTTGGAGAACAAACTTGGCAAACGCGTGGTTTACCTTGGTTCAACCAAGCAGGCACTTGACCACAAAGAGCTCGGCACTGATGCCGACGAGCTTGACCGCGATTTGCTGTTTTTGTAGCTCCCTTTTTCCCAAAATTTGACATAAAAACCATAGTAGTGTAGTATATGCAAATCGACCCATCCGGGCCGATTTCGTTTTTTACCGAGAGGGCAAAAGCGAATGTTCTTTCAACCATAACTACGAGGGATTTAAAAAATGAAAAGCCAAAAAAAGGGTAGCCACCAAACCAACAAGATCGTCCCAATCGTGCTGGACACTGGCATTACTGCCACGATGAAACCGCAGGATATCCCGGAAGACAAGTGGAACCACCATCACGGAAAAACGGCGACAGGCCAGAAAGTCGACAGCTTGCAGTCAGCCACAATCGCTAAATCCCTGATCCTCCGCAAAAACACCGGCGGTCCAGTGCTCTCCGTCTCGCTAGCCGAGTTCGAAGTCGCAGCGGTGCAGATCCTGACCGGCATGGGCTACAAGATGCAGGCTCCCGCAAACCTCACCTAACCTGAGCGAGGTCGTAGTAAAACCAAAGACGGTCCCCAAAAAGGACCGTCTTTTTTCATGCAAATTTATATGTGATATAATTTCCTTATGAAAGGATACATTTCAAATATTGAGAAAGCGACTTTGGAGAACACAGACTATCGTCGCGTACTTTATACTGCAAAAAACAGCCAGCTTGTTTTGATGAGCATCGCTCTGGGAGATGAAATTGGCGAGGAGACGCACCACCTTGATCAATTTCTTCGTTTTGAAGAAGGAGAAGGGAAAGTAATTCTAGATGGAGTGGAACACAATGTCTCTGACGGATTTGCGGTAGTCATCCCACAAGGCACAAAACACAATGTCATCAACACTGGCAGCACACACTTAAAGCTTTATAGTATTTACTCGCCGGCTGAGCACAAGGACGGCACTGTGCATAAAACCAAAGCTGACGAACGGGAGGAACACTTTGACGGAGTTACGACAGAATAATGCTTGTTGATGGGAACAAAATCGCAAAGACTCTTGAAGAAAAGCTTGCAACAGAGCTCCTTTTTTCTACGCCGAAAAAAGTTTGCTTTGTGGTATTTGGCGGGAACACAGCCACAGAACAATTTGTAAAAATGAAATCGCGTGTGGCGGAGCGAGTTGGAATTTCTGTGGAAGTAAAAAAATATTCAAACATAAAAACCACAGCCGAAGCAGTAAAAGAAGTCCGCGCGCTTGGTGAGAAAGATTATGACGGCATTGTGGTACAGCTCCCCCTCACGCAAGGGATAGACACACAACAGGTGCTAGACGCAATTCCACCGCTCAAAGACATTGACGTGCTAGGCACGGTCGCAAAAGAAAGTTATGAAAACGGAAAAATAAACAAAACTCCGCCAGTAGCGCAGGCTGTGCATGAAATACTTGAGACGCACAACAGCTCACTCAAAGGAAAAAAGATTGTTGTGGCAGGTCATGGCAGACTCGTGGGGGAGCCGGTACATTTAATGTTCAAGCGGATGAAAGTTACGCATGATGTAGTTGATATTAAAACAAGTGATGAAGAAAAACTTTCTTTATTTAAAAATGCCGACATTATTATTTCCGGGATGGGCGTACCGCACGGCATTAAACTAAATATGATTAAAAAAGGAGTTGTACTTATAGACGCGGGCACGAGTGAACAGGCTGGCAAACTCGTGGGCGACATAGACCCCGAGTGCGAAAAAGTAGCTTCCTTTATGACGCCAGTCCCCGGTGGAGTCGGTCCAATCACTATTGTTAGCCTATTACGAAATCTCTTGTAATCCTTCATTTTTTGTGTTATTATTATTAGAACATGATTGGAAACAAGAAAAATATGAAGGAGGCGCCTGTGTTGATTCCAGTTTCAGAATTCTTGGAATCCTACAACAAAAATATGCCTGCTGGGTGGCCTCGAGTCACTGGAGCGCTCCTACAAAAGTTTAGAGACGCTCACGCGTCGCTCTTTACTCATGGCGACCTTTGGTCACTAGATCAGCACAGAAAAAAACTAATGGATTGGCTTCCACGCAATTCAGACTAAAACACCTAACCTGGTGTTTTTTTGTTATAATAAGACCTACAAAATGATAATCTCAAAAACCATATTTCTTGATTATGTTTTCTGTCCCAAAAACACGTGGCTCAAGCTTTACAAGAAGGAACTCCTAGAAAAGTTTGAACTTTCCGCGTTTGAGCAAAATCTTATGGAACAGGGGAACGAGGTGGAGGCAGAAGCTCATAAACTTTCAATTTTTTCTGGCGGTGTAGAGGTTCTGGAAAGAGGCGAAGAGGCAGTAGAGAAAACCCGCGAGCTAATGGAAGAGCGAACGCCATGTATTTTTCAGGCAACATTTATTGAGGATGGCTTCATTGCGCGAAACGACGCACTCGTGTGGAATGAAAAAGAAAGTTGTTGGGATTTGTACGAGATAAAAGGAACCAACTCACTCAAGGAGGGCGGTACCGACCACAATCATATTGACGACCTCACGTTTCAGGCGTCGGTTCTTTCTCGCGCAGACGTGCCAATGGGAAAATATTTTCTTGTGCATTTAAACAAAGATTATGTTCGTTTCGGAGCGCTTAACACAGAAGAGTTATTTTTAATTGAGGACCAAACTGAGGCTGTCACCGCGGGACTTTCATTGGTTGAAGAACAAATGAAAACAGCCAAGGAGTATTTAAATAATAAAAAGGAGCCTTCTGGCGGATGCGAATGTATCTACAACGGAAGGAGTCGCCACTGCACAACTTTTAAATATTCAAATCCTGAAGTGCCTGATTATTCTATACATGATATCTCACGCATTGGCACAAGCAAGAAGAAACTTGCAACGCTTGTTGACGGAAAAATATTCAACATGTTGGATATTCCAGAGGATATGGAGCTTTCTGATGTTCAAGTAAACCAAATTACCGTGCACCGCAGACAGAAACCAATGATTGATATGGAGGGAATTAGTGAAGAAATAAAAGACCTAGTTTTTCCGCTTTATTTTTTTGATTACGAAACTTACGCTCCAGCTATCCCTGCGTTTGATGGTTTCCGCCCTTACCAAAGAATTCCATTCCAGTTTTCACTTCACATACTAGAGAAACCGGGAGAAAAAATGTCCCATATTGAATACCTTCACGAAATGAGGAGCGACCCGTCGGATGCTGTGGCAAAACTTCTAGAAAAACATATTGGACTGAAGGGGACAGTGATTGCGTGGAATAAATCATTCGAAGCTGGTGTAAATCGCGAGCTCGGTGAACGTATGTCAGAACACAAGGCGACAATGGAGCGTATCAATAATATGCTCTACGACCTTATGGATGTCTTCAAGAAACAGCACTATGTGCACCCAGAATTTAAGGGAAGTACCTCAATTAAAAAAGTTCTCCCAGCGCTTGTTGACTTGTCGTATGATAGCCTTGTCATTAAAGAGGGTGGGCAGGCATCCAACTCATGGTGGGAGATGACAGACAAAAAAACTCCACCCGAAACAAGTGAACACATTTCAAAACACCTAAAAATTTATTGCGGACAAGATACTTACGCGATGTATGCGATTTGGGAGAAGCTTTATCAGATGCTCGATTAAAAAAACCGGCCACAAAAGGGCCGGTCATATAAGGGAAACAGGGATGTCTTACTGCTTTGCAGACAGTCTCAGGTCGTAGGTGACTCGTGTACTGAAAACTGGATTGTCGGTCATTGGGTCAGGAAACATAAGGTGCCAGATGTTATTCCAATGCATGAACTCTTTCTTTTCGTGGATTCCTACTATGGGTGTAACGAGTAGCTTACCTTTTGTAATGTCAAAGCTCAAAATTTCAACAACGTCGATAGGTGTGTCGATTCCATTTTCGTGGACAGTAAGTTTTGCCCCTCGAAAATTTCTACCTAGGTGATTTGGTACGATACTATTGTGGCGTAAAGAACTCATAAAATTCCCCTCATGGTTGTAGAACTCCTTAAAGAATACTTGAAAAATTGCTATTGTCAACGTGCATTAGATTTCCGTGGTAAAATCAAATATGCTTTATTTTGTTTATATCCTTGAATGTGCGGACAAAACGCTCTATGTAGGCTCGACAAATGACCTTGAGAAGCGCCTCCACAAGCACAACAATCTAAAAAGTGGGGCTCATTATACAAAAATCCGCCGTCCTGTGACGCTAAAATACTCCGAAGAAGTGCCCGATTTTGCAACAGCTCGTGCTCGCGAAGCGGAATTCAAAAGATGGAGTCGAACAGAAAAATTGGATTTCATAGATTCACATATTACATGACTATGTATGCATAGTTCTCCGCAGACAACTTTAATTCACCTATACACGTATAATATACTATAGTATATTATACGTGTATAGGGGGATTGCTTTTCTTTTTGGAGTGGTATAATTAATACATGATAAAAACAGGAGAAAAAGCGCCACTTGATATTAAGGTTTTGGACAGCAATGGTTCGCAGGTCTCTTTGCGTGACCTGCTTGGTTCATATGTTGTTTTGTATGCATACCCGATGGACGAAACACCAGGGTGTGTGAAAGAGGCATGCAGTATTCGCGATGTGTACAATGAGTTTAAGGAACTCGGGGTAGCTGTTGTGGGCATCAGCCCTGACAATGAAAAATCTCACAAGAAATTTGCAGAGCACCACGAGCTTCAGTTCCCGCTTTGGGCAGACACAAAGCACGAGCTTTTGAACGCGCTTGGTGTTTGGTCATTCACAGGTGTCGCTCGCACCACATTTTTAATAGATAAAGAGGGGACAGTAGCGCACGTTTGGGAAAAAGTTAAACCAGAAGGTCACGGTGAAGAAGTTTTAGATTTTGTTACCAAATTTATAGAAACTTCTCGAGTATAATTTGTTACAATAGAAGTGATGAGCGAAAATAATACACGACCTGTGTGGCACACTCAGTCTGTTGAAGAAGTGTTTTCCATGCTCGGAACAGACGGGGGTGGTTTGAGCGCGAATGAGGCGGAGATTCGTCTAAAAAAATACGGAGAAAATAAACTTCCAGAAACGAAGCCTGATAGTCTCGCGCTCGTTTTTTTACGTCAATTTGAAAGTCCTTTAATATATGTGTTGATTGCCGCTGGCGGTATCGTGCTTATGCTCGGAGAGGCTATAGATGCCGGAGTTATTTTTGCGGTGCTTTTTATAAACGCGATAATTGGCTCTGTTCAGGAGGGGCGCGCGCAGAATACACTCGCAAGTTTGAAAAAATTTGTTGAAACTCGCGCTACAGTTTTGCGGGACGGCAGGGAGGTGATTATCCCAGACACTGGCCTCGTTCCTGGAGATATTATTGTAGTGCAAGAAGGCGAGAGGGTGCCGGCTGACGCGCGGCTTATTTCAATACGAAACCTACGCATTAGCGAAGCCGCTCTTACTGGAGAATCAACGCCTGTGCGCAAAACTACCGACACTCCCACATGGGAGGAGCTCGCTGTCTCCGAGCGTCGCAATATGATTTTTCGTGGAACACACATCACCACAGGCACTGGGCGCGCGATTGTCGTTGGCACAGGGCTCAACACCGAAATCGGTGTCATCGCAAAAGAAATTGTTTCCATTAGCAGTGATGTGCCATTAAAAATTGAGATAGGTCGCCTCGCGCGTTTGATAATTTTTATAACTATGTTTATTGCGAGCGCGCTGTTCACAGTCGGGATTATGGCGGGAAAGGGAGTCACAGAGATGTTTCTGACGGTGGTAACGCTTTCCGTGTCTGTTATCCCCGAGGGTTTGCCTATTGTGCTTACTATCGTGCTTGCAACTGGTGTGTGGCGAATGGGCAAGCGAAACGCTTTAGTGAAAAAAATGCATGCTGTAGAGGCGCTAGGACAGGTGGACATTCTTGCTGTGGACAAGACGGGAACACTTACCAGAAACGAGATGGTGGTTCAAAAAATCTACACGAACGGCAAATTTTTTAAAGTCGGCGGTGTTGGGTACGAACCGCATGGAGAAATCATTTTAAGTGGAGCGGAGGTAGAGGTGGCAAACCATACGGAGCTTTTGCTTCTTGGGAAAATTTCATCATTGTGCGCCAATGCACGAGTGTTGTGGAGCGAAGAAACAAACCAATGGAACGTTTCTGGCGATCCCACAGAGGCGGCAATGCTTGTTTTGTCGCAGAAGCTAGGCTTTCACAAGGATGTGCTTGAAAATGAGTCTCCTATTATTTCTGAGATGCCGTTTGATTACAATCTAAAATATCATGCGGTGCTAAACAGAGAAGGCGATACAAATGTTTTGTCGCTTGCCGGAGCGCCTGAAATTATATTGGATTTCTGCAACACTATTTATATAGGAGGTGAGGCAGTAAATCTAAGTGAGAAAATGCGGTCTGAAATTGAATCCGTGCTTTTAGAAATGTCCAAGGAGGGACTTCGAGTGATTGCTTTGGCAACCTTTAGAGGCGCGAGTGATTTACCGAACACAACTACCCCTCCGCACGCAACATTTGTCGGCTTCTTAGGTATGCACGACGCGCTTCGCGTAGAGGTAGCATCTACTGTTATGCGGGCTCGTGAGGCAGGAGTAAGGACAGTAATGATTACTGGCGACCATAGAGCCACAGCAGAGTCCATAGCGACTGAAGCTGGGATTTTTAAAGAAGGCGATAAGATATTAACAGGCAGAGAGCTAGATATTATGTCTCCAGAGGAACTCGCGTCAGCTATCAAAAATGTTTCAGTGTTTGCTCGTGTCACTCCTGAACATAAGATAAAAATTATACGCGCTTACAAAAGCGCTGGTAACATTGTCGCTATGACAGGTGACGGCGTGAACGACGCGCCTTCATTGTCTGCGGCAGATCTGGGAGTTTCTATGGGTGTGATAGGTACCGAAGTCGCAAAATCCGCCTCGGATATTGTGCTTCTAGATGACAATTTGAACAGTATTATTTCCGCAATTGAAGAGGGCAGAAGCATTTATAAAACTATTAAGAAGGTCATCCTATATTTATTCTCCACATCAGCTGGGGAAGTTTTGACTATTACAGGCGCGATATTGCTCGGATATATGGTGCCAATTTTGCCAGCGCAGATTATTTGGCTCAACTTTGTTACAGACGGTTTCCTAGACGTGTCACTTGCTATGGAGCCAAAAGAGAAAGATATTTTGCTTGAAAAACGCTCAAAGGAATCTCGTCGTCTTGTGGATCGCCTGATGTACACGCGCATCATAATAATGGCAAGTGTGATGGCTGTTGGAACCCTGTATCTTTTTGGCGACTATGCGTACGGCGAACCGGCAAAGGCGTGGACAATATCTCTTACGCTTCTAGCGGTGTTCCAATGGTTCAACGCAGTAAATTGCCGTTCTCACAAATTGTCAATTTTCCAAATGAACCCATTTTCAAATCTGTACCTTCTCGGCGCGTTGGTAATAGTTGTCCTGCTCCAAATGTTTGCTCTGTACACGAGTTTGGGACAGAAACTATTACATACAGTTCCTCTTTCGCCATCGGAGTGGGGTACAATATTCGCAATCGCTTCGTCTATTATTGTGGTTGAAGAAATACGAAAATTCATACACCGCATTCATAGTGCAAAAACCCTTCGTCCCGTGATATAATCTGACTAATGAATAAATTGATTAAAAGTTTTGGGTGGGCGATAAATGGCTTGAGGACTGTCTGGCACGAGGAGGTGAACTTTCGCATAGAAGTTGCAATAGCTCTAGCAGTTGTCGGCGGAGGTACATATCTCCAATTTACGAAACTAGAATGGGCATTTATTATTGTTTCTATTTGCGCGGTACTCTCCGCAGAAATAGTGAACACAGCAGTTGAAGACCTTTGCAACAAAATTGAGCCGAACACTGATCCAATAATCGGTAAAATAAAAGACATGATGGGCGGAGTGGTGCTTCTTGTGTGCGCCACATCCGTAATTATTGGAGTGATGGTTTTTACTAATCACCTATAATTTTTATGGCTGTTATTGAATGTATTGCGCGGGGAGTTATAGAAGAGGAAGGCAAGATTTTACTTTGTAGAGGAAAAGGGAACAGAAACTTCTTTTTTCCCGGTGGACATATTGAAGAGGGTGAAAGCGCGCGCGTGGCACTTGAGCGAGAAATTAAGGAGGAACTTGGTGAAGATAGCGAGGTGAAGCGTTTCATTGGCGCGTCTGAAAACAAATTTCAGACAAAGAATGGGGAGGTGCATGAAATAAATCTTGTATTTGAAGTTGCGCTATTAAGTAACGGCGGGCGCGTAAGCCAAGAGGATCATTTGGAATTCGCATGGCTCACACGTGAGGAGCTTCGTGATGTAATAGTTTTCCCAAAGTCCCTCAAAGACGCCGTCCTCACCCTCCACGCAAAAGAAAAACCCTTCTGGATCACCGAAGGATTCAGTTAAAAAACCAAACGTAGCATTAGTACGCTATAGCGTACTAATGCTACGTTTGGTTTTCGCTAGTGTTTGTCGGGGGGGGTGATATACTTAACTCATTAATAATTTAGAAAATATTTTTATGAATCAACCAGCATTATGGTCTTTTGAAGGGCGCGCTTCGCGTAGTAAGTTTTGGCTCGTGTTTTTGTTGAGTATCTTTGTTTCTATTGTCGTTCTTTTGTTCACCCTTCTTGCAACGCCAGCCCTGATTCTAATGGGAGCATTTTCCCCCGTAGTTGCTTCTGTAGTAAGTATTCTCCTTAATGTTTTACTGATTCCAATATGGATTATTTCCATCGCAACAACAGTGAGGCGTTTTCACGACAGAAATAAAAGTGGTTGGTGGTATCTTATCGCACTCGTCCCCATCATAGGATTCTTCTGGATATTTATAGAATGTGGATTTTTAAAAGGAACAATCGGGGCTAACAACTTTGGAGAGGAAGAGGGGGGGAGCGCTGGTGGGACTGGCACAATGGGAACAGTAAGCACTCTATCCACAGGCGGAACTTCTCCAACCAAATTGATTATCTCAATTCTTCTTGTGATTATTCTTGTCGCGCTTGTCGGCAGGGCAATTTGGGCGTATCAAGCGGTGAGAAACGATGCATTGATTGCGAACATCAGCCTTGATATTGGTGGTGGCACCGAAAATCCTGCTAAATTTTCCGTCAACGGGGTAGAGACAGCAACCATTACAGGAACATCTTTTTCTGTTCCAAACATAGAATCTACTACTGTAAAACCAACCACAAATCAAGTTAAATCAGAAATAGACAAATATGACGTTGAGCTGTATACGCTCAGGCAAGGTGTTACTTCGGTTTCAAAAATTATTGATGGAATAAACAGAACAATTACATATACAAGAAGTATGAATAGCATAGAAAGAAAGGTGAATTTCTCTCGTCCTGATGGATCCAGCAATACATTAACCGCCACTATAGACTTGGACGCGAAAGATAAACTGCCGGCGGCAATAAATGAGATGGAAGACGAATTCGCAAGAGACTGTAAAAATGCTTCCACAAAAGAATGTTCAGCATCTAAAATGACGCTAGATTATATAAAGGCAAACTGTGTAGCTATCCAAACAAATGAAGAAGTAAGCGCCTGCATGATTGCTGGCGTAATGAGCGCATGGGCAAATCAAAATCAATAACGAATTTAAACTATACCTCCCATGGCTTATAAAATTCTAAAACCAGAGGTTATGAGCGTGTCGAGTACTGCTTGGAAGCAAGCCAAAACAAGTTGGTGGTTTTGGGGATTTGTAGTTGCTTCTTTTTCCGAAGCCTACTTTTTGGGCAACTACTGGCTGTTCCTGCTGATTATGTTCTATATAATGTCGGCGACCAATAAGGCAAGAGATGCTTTTTGGAATCAAGTTGCAAAAAATAATGGATGGCAATATAAGGGTGTGGTGGACGACGTAGGTGAGCCTGGAATAATGTTCAAGCAAGGTAAAGGTCAAGACATTACTCATCTCATTGAAGGGAGGGTAGAAGGGAGACCTTTTAGAATGTTTAATTATTCGTTTAAAATCGGTGAGGATAAGAACGAAACATCATACTGGTATACTGTTTTTGCATTTAAGTTTGATGGAACATTTCCTCATATCTATTTGAACAATAAGCACAATTCTTATAGTATAAGCGCAGGAGAAAAGCTCCCCATCCCCAGAGAATTTGAAAAGCAGTTTACTTTGTCCGCTCCTCGGAAATATGAAACAGAAGCATTGGAGATTTTTACCCCAGACATATTTACGAAGTTATTGGATGGCGGGTTTACTCATGATGTTGAGCTGGTAGATCACGAACTTTTGATGTTTGTTGACGGAAGCACGGATAATTTTAAAAAATTGGAAAAAGAATTCAATAGAGCAGTGGAACTTGAAGAGTTGTTTGACGAAAAACTGGATAGATTTAAGTTTGAGAGGGTTGGCAATTTATCAACTGGCTTAAAAGAACACTAAAGCCCGATACTCTTCTTTAGTTCTGCGAGTTCTTCTCCGATAATTTCGCGATACGCACCTTCTTTAAGGTCGCCCAATTTAATATTCATAATACGAACACGCTTGAGCTCAAGTACTTGATAGCCTTCGGCGGCGCACATACGGCGAATCTGGTGCTTTTTTCCTTCGGTAAGCACAATACGGAAAAGAGTTTCTCCGGCGCGACGCGCTTTTGCGGGCTTGGTTTTGTATGTTTCTATTAAAATTCCGCGCTCAAGATGTCGCACAAAAGTGTCTGTAATTTTTTTATCTACTTTCACCAAGTATTCTTTTTCGTGCACACGGTCTGGCGAAAGCACGCTGTCAGTTAAACGTCCGTCGTTTGTGAGAATTACAAGCCCCTCCGAGTCTTTGTCTAAACGACCAAGAGGGAATAGCCCGCGGAGAGCGGGAAGTGAAGACTTGATACTCTCACCTTCTGTCTGAGCGTCTGTGGAAATGCCTCTCGGCTTGTAGTATGCGAGATAGCGATGCGAACCCTCCATCTTTGCAATGACTTTTTCTGAAACTTCTACTTTGTCGTCTGGGTTTGAGACTTTGTCGCCAAGCACGGCAACATTACCATTTATTTTCACAAGCCCTTTGGTAATGAGCTCGTCGGCGCCTCGACGCGTGGAAAAACCCTTGTGAGCGAGGTAACGGTTGAGACGAACAGGGAATTCTAGAGGTTCCATTGGACACAAACCATACCATTTTATCACTAAAAATCAAAATCCGTATAATCTCCAACCCCAGAGCGAGGCAATTCGTTAACAAACGAATATGCGTGCAACAGAAAAGGATCTTGCCGAGCGACCGTTATCCCCAATTTTTTTGCACACTTTTATATTCCACATGTTACAATGGTGAAGATACCTTTACATTAAATTATGCGAGTACTTATGTTCGGATGGGAGTTTCCTCCTCATAACAGTGGTGGGCTAGGCACTGCGTGTTTTGGTCTTACTCGCGCGCTCGCCGGAAGGAAAATTGATGTACTTTTTGTACTTCCAAAAAAAGTTGGTGTATCTGCGGACTTTATGAACATTCTTTTTGCGGATACGCGCAAGGTAAAATTTTTGGAAATTGAAACACCGCTTAAACCATACGTAACATCAGAGGGATACATCCACGAACGCGACAAAATTCTCTCGGATATTTACGGAAACACTCTTATGCAGGAGGTTCGTCGCTATGCTCTCCGCGCTCGCGATATCGCAAAGAAAGAAAAGTTTGATGTCATTCATGCGCACGATTGGCTGTCTTTTCTTGCTGGAGTAGAGGCGAAAAAAGTATCTGGTAAACCGCTAATACTTCATATGCACGCAACCGAGTTTGACCGCACTGGCGGACAAGGCGTGAATCAGGATGTGTACAATATAGAACGCGAAAGTATGAACTACGCCGACGGCATTATCGCTGTTTCAAATTTCACTAAAGAAAAGATTGTTCAGCACTATGGTATTCCTAGAGAAAAAATTGAAGTGGTGCACAACGGCATTGATGAATGTGACTACGCGAATATTCCTGATAGACTTACAGAGCTCAAAAAGTCAGGGCAAAAAATTGTTCTCTTTGCAGGGCGCATTACAATTCAAAAAGGACCTGAGTATTTTATTCGCGCCGCGAAACGAGTGCTTGAAGTAAATCCGAATGTGCTTTTCCTTGTCGCGGGCTCGGGCGATATGGAAAGGCAGATGATGCTTGAAGCAGCGTACCTCGGTATTTCTGACCGAGTGCTCTTTGTAGGGTTTCTTCGCGGAAATGATTTGAACGCGGTGTATAAAATCGCAGACTTGTTTGTAATGCCTTCTGTGTCGGAACCGTTTGGCATCACTCCTCTTGAATCAATCATCTCTGGAGCTCCTGTGCTCATTTCAAAACAATCTGGTGTTGCAGAGGTGCTTACTCACGCTCTGAAAACAGACTTCTGGGATACAGAAGATATGGCAAACAAAATACTAGGTGTCATATCGCATCGCTCACTTAAGGACACTCTCTGGGGCAACAGCCGTGAAGAAGTAAAGAAAATTAGCTGGGATACTGCAAGCAAAAAATGTATTGATTACTATGAAAAAATTATTTGCGCATGCGGAGTTACGCCAGAAACAAGATACATCTAGTATAGTTATTTTAGTATATCTGCTACAATGAGTCTGTATAAATTTTGCATTCACTTTTGACTTTACACTTTTAACTTTCGACTAGTCTTATGGCATCAATATGTTTTTATTTTCAAGTGCATCAACCGTTCCGCGTAAAGGATTATCGCGTTTTTGATATTGGGCGAGACAGCGAGTACTTCAATGATAGTTCAGAGCGTTCCATAAACAATAAAAAAATTTTAAATAAAGTAGCGGGGAAGTGCTACCTGCCTGCAAACGCGGTGATGCTTGAGCTTTTGAACAAGCATCCAGAATTCAAAATAAGCTTCTCTTTCTCGGGAGTATTTTTGGACCAACTTCAGGAGTTCAGCCCAGAAACATTGGAGTCGTTTCAAAAACTTGTTGCGACAGGTCGTGTGGAAGTCCTAGAGGAAACCTATTATCACTCACTTTCTTTTCTTTACTCGCCAGAAGAATTTCGCCGTCAAGTAAAGATGCATCGCGAAAAAATACAAGAGCTTTTTGGTGTCACTCCAACAGTATTTCGCAACACTGAGCTCATTTACAACAACGCGCTTGCTATGGAGGTTGAAAAAATGGGGTACAAAGGAATCATTGCCGAGGGAGCAGACCACGTGCTTGGATGGAGAAGCCCAAATTTTTTGTATCGTCCTCAAGGCACAGAGAATCTGAAACTCATGCTAAAAAACTACCGTCTCTCCGACGACATTGCTTTTCGCTTTTCATCAAAGGACTGGGCGGACTTTCCTCTCACTGCGCCTAAGTTTGCAAACTGGGCATCGCAAGTAAACGGCAACGGGCACGTCATCAACCTATTTATGGATTATGAGACATTTGGCGAGCACCAATGGGAAGACACAGGCATTTTTAATTTCCTTCGTCATTTACCAGAAGAAATTTATAAGCATCCGGACAATGATTTCATCACACCTTCTGAAGCTATTGAAAGGTACGAGCCCGTGTCTGAGCTAGATGTGCACAACTATATGTCATGGGCAGACGTGGAGCGTGACCTTTCCGCATGGCTCTCAAACCCAATGCAACATGACGCTATAAAGAGCGTGTATGATTTAGAGGAAGAAGTACTGGCAACAAATGACGAGAAACTCATTAGCGACTGGCGCAAACTTCAGACATCTGATCACTTCTACTATATGTGCACAAAATGGTTCAACGACGGAGATGTGCACAAATATTTTAATCCATACAATACTCCATACGAAGCGTTTATCGCATATATGAATGCGCTTCAAGATTTGCGTCTTCGCGTTGTCGGGCACCCAGCGTATGCAAAAAAGATTAAGGTAAAGGAGTTGTCGTAAGTTGTAAAGTGTATACCCCCACAACTACTTTTACGTTTTTCGTAATATTGATTTTAAAAAATTTGTTTAAGTGTGCAAAACTGCGACTAAATTCACTATGCAAAAAGTAGGTGTGGGGGTATACTTTATCATATGCCTAAGTCCCTTTCTCTTGGTAATGGAAATATTCTTGTCTGCACTGACAAGCGCGCGCAAGTGCGTGACTTTTATTTTCCGTACGTTGGACTTGAGAACCATGTCGGCGGTCATTACACGCATCGCATCGGAGTGTGGGTGGACTATCAGCTCAACTGGTTTGATAACCCAAACTGGGATATACAAATTCGCTCCGCGGACCAGTCGTTAGCTGGAGAAACTATAGCTACAAACAGAACACTTGGTGTAACTCTCAACCTTACCGACACCGTATACAACGAAAAAAATATTTTTCTCCGTGAAGTAAAAGTAACAAACGATTCCGACCGCAAACGCTCAATCAAACTTTTCTTTGGACACGAATTTGAAATATACGAATCCCACCGCGGAGACACGGCATATTTTGACCCTATCAACCATGTTGTCATTCACTACAACGGCAAACGCGTTTTTCTCATAAATGGATTATCGGAAAAAGGAAGTTTTGATGACTACACCGCAGGGATATTTAAAATAGAAGGGAAAGAGGGAAGTTTCAAGGACGCAGAGGATGGCCAGCTCGCAAAAAATTTGATAGAACACGGCCCGGCCGATTCCGTTATGGGGTTCTATCTTGATATTCCCGCGCACGAATCAAAAACTATTCATTATTGGGTTGCTGTTGGAAAATCCATGAAGGAGGCGCAGGAGCTGAACAAATACATTTTGGAAAAAAATCCAGGGCATTTGCTCCGCACCACTCGCGATTTTTGGCACGCGTGGGTGAATAAATACAATTTTACTTTTTACGGACTCACGCAAGATGAAATCTCTTTGTTCAAAAGGTCTCTCCTGACCATTCGCACACACGCGGACAATCACGGAGCTATCATTGCGTCTGCTGATTCAGATATGATGCAAAACGGACGCGACACATACAGCTATATGTGGCCCAGAGACGGAGCATTCTCGGCGATAGCGTTTGATATGGCTGGGGACTTTAATGTTGCTGAACGATTTTTTGATTTCTGCGACCACGTGCTCACAGACGATGGATATTTTATGCACAAATATCGTCCAGACGAATCGTTGGGCTCCTCGTGGCACCCATGGATGAGGGACGGCAAAATAGAGCTACCGATACAGGAAGACGAAACAGCGTTGGTGCTTATAGCTCTATGGCACCATTACGCGCAAACAAAAGATTTGGAATTCATTGAAAAAATTTATAATTCTCTAATAAAACGTTCCGCTGATTTTATGGTTGGATATCGCGACCCTAAAACACAGCTTCCGAAAGCGTCCTACGATTTGTGGGAAGAAAAATTCGGCATTCATACCTTTACCTCAGCGTCTGTGTACGGGGCGCTTATGGTCGCGGCAAAATTCGCGAAGCTTTTAGGTAAGGAAAAGAGCGAACACATTTACACAACAGCCGCTTTTGAAATCCGCCAATCCATCCTCAATTATTTGTATGACGAAGAGCAGGGAATTTTTGTAAAAATGATTAACGTCGCCGAGGATGGGAAAATTACTTACGACCGCACTCTTGATATGTCCAGCATTTACGGAATTTTTGCCTTTGGAGTTCTTGATGTGGAGGACCCTCGTCTTGCGCGAGCTGTTAAACAAGTTGAAGACCGACTTTTGGTAAAAACTGCAGTAAGCGGTATTGCTCGTTACGAAGGGGACATTTATTTCCGCGACACAACTGGTGTACCTGGGAACCCGTGGATTATCACCACTCTGTGGCTCGCTCAATACTATATTGCGAAAGCAAAAAAGGAAGCGGATTTTACTCCAGTGCATCAGTGGCTAGCGTGGGCCGTAAAGCACGCAGGCCCTTCAGGAGTATTCTCCGAGCAACTTCACCCGTACAGCGGAGAGCTTCTTTCAGCCACTCCTCTTACGTGGAGCCATTCGGAATATATTATGACCATTGTAAAATACCTGGACAAACTGGAGGAGTTGGGAATTTGTCTCAAGTGTAACCCGATGTATACGGAAAGCTAGTGGTGTAGTGTGAAATTGCGGTAAGATTTTCTGCAAAAAAGCGTCTCAAAATAGTGGCGAAAAAGAACGAGTAAAAAAAATCGTAGATTTTGGTTTTTCGATTTTGCTTGCTACAATAGTCACTATGTATATCCTGTTTGATATTGGGGGCACAAAAATGAGGGTTGTGGCGGCTGACCGAGATAAATTTCTCGGCGAGCCTGTTGTCGTTTCTACGCCAAAGGATTTTGGCGAGGGTATTGATACACTGAAGCGCATCATTGATAATCTCGCGCAAGGTCTCGCATCTGAAAATCGCGCTGTAACAGCAATCGTGGGTGGTATTGCAGGTCCTTTGAACGACCTTCAAACATTGCTCGTAAAAAGCCCGAATCTTCCTGGCTGGGTTGGGCACGATATTAAGGAAACTCTCCACGCGACCTACAAGGTGCCTGTGGAACTTGAAAATGACGCCGCACTCGTTGGTCTAGGTGAAGCGCACTTTGGAGCGGGACGAGGCAAATCAATAATCGCGTATCTAACTGTGAGCACAGGTGTTGGTGGCGCGCGTATCATCAATGGAAAGATTGATCGCTCTTCGCTCGGCTTTGAACCAGGACATCAAATCATTGACCCAGACAACACTCTTTGCCCAAAGTGTGAAGGCAACGACCTAGAGGCATACGTGTCAGGTACTGCAGTTGAAAAACGTTTTGGAATGAAGCCGTACGAGATACACGACGACGCGGTATGGGACGAACTCGCAAAGTTTCTTGCGTATGGACTCAACAACACTATTGTTCACTGGTCGCCAGACATTGTTATTGTTGGCGGTTCAATGATGAAGGAGGTCGGCATTCCTATCCCGGCTGTTCGCAAACATCTCGCAGAAGTTTTAAAAATATTCCCGCAAATTCCAGATGTTGAAAAAGCAGAGCTCGGTGATTTTGGCGGTCTTTACGGCGCGCTCGCTCACGCTCGCGCGCATTACTAATAAATATGGACGACGTATACAAACGATCCCTTAGTCTTCACAAGAAGCACAAGGGTAAAATTGAAGTAATAAGCAAAGTTCCTCTCACAAATCGCGAGGAACTTTCTCTTGCATACACACCAGGAGTGGCAGAGGCCTCGCGCGAGATTGGGCGAGATGAATCGCTTGTTTACGATTACACGATAAAAGGCAACACGGTTGCCATTGTTTCCGACGGCTCGGCAATCCTTGGTCTTGGTAACCTCGGAGCGCATGCAGCTATCCCTGTGATGGAAGGCAAGGCTGCAATCTTTAAAGAATTTGCTGGGATAGACGCATTCCCAATTTGTGTGAACACGCAGGATGTGGAAGAAATTATTGCGCTCGTGAAAAATATTTCGCCTGTTTTTGGCGGAATTAATCTTGAAGACATTTCTGCTCCACGTTGTTTTGAAATTGAGGAACGACTGCGCGCGGAACTTCCAATACCAGTGATGCACGACGACCAGCACGGCACTGCGACGGTGGTGCTCGCAGGACTTATCAACTCTTTAAAACTTCGTGGGAGTAAAAAGGAGGATGTGCGTGTAGTAATGAGTGGCGCTGGCGCCGCTGGCACTGCTATCACAAAACTTCTACTTGAGTATGGATTCAAACATTTCATCATCTGCGACACTAAAGGCGCGATATTTGAGGGACGTGGCGATTTGAATTCTGAAAAAGAAACGCTTGCGCGCATAACGAATAGTGAAAAGAAAGCTGGAACGCTTGCAGAGGTTCTAAAAGACGCAGACATTTTTATCGGCGTTTCAAAGGGCGGGCTGTTAACAGCAGATATGGTGAAAACAATGGCGGATAAACCAATCATTTTCGCTCTTGCAAATCCAATACCAGAAATTATGCCTGATGCCGCCAAGGAAGCAGGCGCATTTGTAGTTGCAACAGGACGCTCTGATTTTCCAAATCAAATAAATAATTCATTAGCTTTCCCAGGAATCTTCCGCGGAGCTCTAGACAACCGCATCAAACAATTCAACGAACAAATGTTCATTCGCTCGGCAGAAGTATTAGCAGGATATGTAAAGGACCCAAAACAAGACCAAGTGCTTCCTTCAATGTTTGATAAGGGAATTGTTGATGTTGTTAAAGAGGTGATTCGCGATTAAAAAGAAAACCCAGCCATTCTAGAATGGCTGGGTTTTTACAAACAAAGAAACTCAGGCTCGCATCAATGTTACAAACTGCATCGCGTGCTTGTTTTTTTCGTCAGAAGGATGAAACTCCTCTTTTTTTGAACGCCACTCATTCAGTGGCAACAGTGGAAAAAAAGTGTCCCCGTGATAATTCGCTATAATGCGTGTCATATGAACAACTCGCGTTTGAGGAAGCGAAATAAACTGATGATAAATAGACTCGCCACCTGCAACAAATATGCGACTTCTGGTTCCAAGCCTCACAATGGAGTCTATGTTTGAGACCCCGATGCAATCAGGAAACCGCTCCATTTTTTGCAAATCATGTGTTAACACGTAAATCTTGCGACCAGGAAGAAGGTTTGTCCTGCGACGAAACATTCTGCAGAGAGAATTAAGCGTGTTGTAACCTATGATTATGGAACTATTGCTGTGTCCCGTGGTAATATCCCTGAAGTGCTTCAAGTCTCTTGGCAGATGCCCCCATGGCAACTGTCCTTTGTACCCAATCACATTGTCTTTTGCTACTGCAACAATAATTTCAAATGCTGGCATGATGCCCCCCTTTTGTTTGGTTAATGATATAGAACTTCCGATTGTTATCCTACAAATATTTACGCATTGTGTCAATGTATGCTAGACTACCTTCCAATGACGGCTATCTCGTTTAAAATAGAGAAAAAGATGCCAGGGCAAAAAGCTCTCGGTAGGGCTGGCACAATAACCACCCCTCACGGAGATGTCAAAACTCCTGCGTTTGTTACGGTTGGTACGAAAGCGACCGTAAAAGCGCTTACACCTGAAATGGTTGCCGACCTTGGCGCGCAGGTGGTTCTTGCGAACACTTATCACCTCTATCTAGAGCCAGGAGACGAGCTCGTACGCGATGCGGGAGGCTTTGGAAAATTTATGAATTGGAAGGGGCCGACAATGACAGACTCGGGAGGCTTTCAGGTATTTTCATTAGGCGCTGCGTTTGGTTCAAAAGTCGGCAAACTTTCAAAGGTTCTTCAGGGAGAAGTCATCACTGGAGATGAGGTTGAGAGAGAGGACGAAGCTGGCAAGCTCGCAAAAATTGATGAGGACGGTGTAACGTTTAAATCCTACAAGGACGGAAGCATCCATCGCTTCACACCAGAGCGTTCAATGGAAATTCAACACAATCTCGGCGCTGATATGTTTTTTGCCTTTGATGAATGCACATCGCCAATGGCCCCATATGAATATCAAAAAGAGGCAATGGAGCGAACCCACCGCTGGGCAAAGAGAAGCCTTGACGCGCACCTCAACTTGAGAACGAAACACCCAAGTAAAAGCCCGCAGGCGTTGCTTGGCGTTGTGCAGGGTGGGCGACACAAGGACCTTCGCGAAGAAAGCGCGCGCGTACTAGGCGCGATGGATTTTGATGGCTACGGCATTGGCGGGTCTTTTGATAAAGACGATATGACGACAGCAGTAGGGTGGGTGAATGCAATCCTTCCAGAAGACAAACCACGCCACCTGCTCGGCATCGGCGAGCCAGAAGATTTGTTTGGCGGGGTTGAAAACGGCTGTGACCTCTTTGATTGCGTTGCTCCTACGCGAATGGGCAGAAACGGCACACTCCACACTCGTGATGGGAAAATAAATCTCCGTAATGCGAAATTTACAAGAGACTTCACCCCAGTAGACAGTGAATGCGATTGCTATACTTGTAAAAATTACACCCGCGCATACCTTGCGCATCTTTTCCGTTCAAACGAAATGCTTGCAGGAACCTTGGGCTCAATCCACAACCTCCGCTTTCTCATAAGTCTCGTCGACCAAATGCGCGAAGCTATTTTGGACGAAACTTTTGATACGCTTAAGACAAATTTCCTTGCGAGGTACTATAAAAAATAAACGGTCGCATATTAGTGCGACCGTTCAGCATATTTTCAGATTATAAAACTTTGTCAGTGACGTTGACGTATTGCCCAGTAGCAACCAACTCGTTTATTTTGTTCAGCTCAGCAAACAAAGCTTCTCTTTCCTCTCCAACAACAGGTGGAGGCGGGACAGCGGGAGTTCCTTCTGCCCGTTCTGCCATTTTGTCAAAAAAATACTGCGTCGTACTCTTTAGTGAGACATGAAAATATTTCAGTCCTTGTTCAATCTCCTGTTTGAGCCAAGCAACAAATTTCTGCTCTTCCGGCCCAGGATTTTCAACTACACCGGCAATACGACGATGTAGTTCTTCAAATGTCCATACCTTGTCATGGCAGGCCATAACTCTGATGTTCTTCTTTGTCATAACGAACTACTCCTTTCATAAAAGATTATGATATGCCCTTCCTTAAACTACCATTTTATGGTATATTGTCAACCTTACCGTTATGTCTACATTTAGCATAAAATCAGATTGGCCTCCAGCAGGCGACCAACCCAAAGCAATCAAGGAGCTTTTGGTTGGACTTAAAAAAGGGATGTGCGCGCAGACTTTGCTTGGTGTTACCGGCTCAGGTAAAACATTCACGATGGCGAATGTCATTGCGTCTGTCGGCAAACCGACGCTCGTCATCGCTCATAACAAAACCCTCGCCGCACAGCTCGCGCAGGAATACAAAGAATTTTTCCCAGACAATGCGGTGCACTATTTCGTATCGTACTACGACTACTATCAACCAGAGGCGTACATGCCGACGACGGACACATATATAGAAAAGGACGCGCAAATTAACGAAGAAATTGACCGTCTCCGCCACGCATCCACGCAGGCGCTTCTTACACGCAAAGATGTGATTATTGTTGCGTCTGTTTCGTGTATTTACGGTTTGGGTTCACCCGCTGAATATGAAAAAGAAAATATGAAATTGAGTTCAGGGCAAAAAATTGACCGCAAGACGCTTATGCAGAAACTCATCAACATTCACTTCACACGCACCAATGCCGACCTTACTCCCGGAACATTCCGCTCTATCGGCGCTCTCATAGAAATAATGCCTGTATCAGAAAAGATAGTGTGGAGTATCACAATGGACACAAAAGGCATTGAGTCAATCAACAAAGTTGACCCAGTATCACAAAAAATCGTAGACACTCCTGAATCAATTTTTATTTTTCCCGCAAAACACTTCATAACCAATGAAGCTGAAAAATCGCGCGCAATAAAAGTCATTAAAAAAGAGCTTGATTCTCAACTAAAGAAATTTGAGAAAGAAGGGAAGCTACTTGAGGCTGAAAGATTAAAGCGTCGCACCACATACGACCTCGCTATGATTCGCGAAGTTGGCTACTGTAGTGGCATTGAAAACTATTCACGTCATATGTCTGGGCGTAGCGCTGGTTCTGCCCCTGACACACTTCTTTCGTACTTCCCTAGGACAAAAGATGGAAAGCCTGACTTTCTCACTATCATAGACGAATCGCATGTGACCATTCCACAAATAGGCGGAATGTACGCAGGCGACCAATCGCGTAAAAAAACTCTTGTGGAGTTCGGCTTTCGCTTGCCGTCTGCAATGGACAACCGCCCGCTTCGTTCAGAAGAATTTCACGAGCGCGTAGGACAAATGGTTTTTACTTCTGCCACACCATCTGTATATGAAAAAGAAAACAGCGCGCAGGTTGTGGAGCAAGTAATTCGCCCAACAGGACTCATTGACCCAGAGATTTCTATTCGCCCCATTCTTGCGCGTCCAAATTTCCCCACAGGCCCAAGTTTTAAGAAAAGCAAAGACACGAGAGGGGAACTTGAGGACCGTTCAAAGGGCGCATACCCAGGTCAGATTCAAGACCTCATCGCTGAAACAAAAATTGCGGTTGCAAAAGGTGGACGCGTGATTGCAACAACCCTTACTAAAAAAATGGCTGAGGACCTTTCAGAATATTTAAAAGGGGAGGGAATCAAGGCTGAGTATGTGCATAGCGACATCAAAACACTAGAACGTATCCAAATCCTAACGGCCTTTCGCAAGGGAACGTTTGACTGCCTCGTGGGTGTGAACCTCCTCCGTGAAGGCCTGGACCTGCCAGAAGTAACGCTCATTGGCATCCTTGATGCTGACAAAGAGGGTTTTCTTCGTTCAGAAACATCGCTCATTCAGATTATTGGTCGCGCTGCGCGCAACGTGGAGGGGCGTGTGATTCTTTATGCAGAAAAAATTACTGGTTCTATTGAACGCGCGGTTTCCGAAACAAGTCGCCGTCGCGCTATTCAGGTTGCTTACAACAAAGAGCACGGCATAACCCCAAAAACTATCATCAAACAAATCAAGGACATCACCGAGCATCTTGAAACAGACCATATGAAAGCAGTGCGAATTAACCTAGACATAGATGCGCAGATATTTATAAAAGACCCGCAAAAACTATTGAAATTAAAAGAAAAAGAAATGTCCAAAGCGGTGAAGGAGCTAGATTTCGAAACCGCGGCGATTTTGCGAGATGAAATCGTGATGCTTAAAGAGCAACTACTAAAATAAAAACATCCTCAAGCCTAAGCCTGAGGATGCACCGCATAGCGGTTTGGTTAAAGTTGAAAAAGGAGAACTGCCGATGAAACACCGGTTTGCATCGCGCTGGACTTTTTCCATTCCACGCGAATGTCCGTGTTGTTTGCGACCTTTGCAGTGAAGCCGAGACCGTAGAGCAACGTTTCTTTGTTTGATGAACGTGTCCAGATTTGTGAAGATCCGTCGCCGTTCCAACTTGCCGGCCATGTGTACGTCTGGCGCTGTTCCCATTCAGTATGCGCCCTCATCATTCCGAGGCGCGCCATTACTGACACATAGTCATTCAACGGCTTTTGGCCTACGAACGACAGTTGCCACGCAGAAAGAGTTTCTTTTTGCGCGATTGTGATGGGGACAGAAATTGGCAAGCCAGTATTCCAGTCAAACGTTGGCATAGTTGCCGTGGTTGTCGCCTTGGCACCGCTGTCGCCACGGATATATCCGAGCTCAACCGCAAAGGTGCCATTCATCTGATAACCCACCGTGACCTCATTAGCAAGTCGCCTGTTTTCCACAGTTCTACTGCTATTCCAGTAGGTCTGGTTAACCAGAAATCCCATCTCCTGCGGTGACATAGGGATACCGCCAGGGGACACCAGTTCGGCAACCCCAGCTCCCACATACCAGCGACTTGCTTCGTCGTCTGCCTGCGCTACTTGCGAAAATAGGCCACAAAAAAACATCAGTGCAACGAGATACTTTTTCATCTACTCCTCCTTTTTTTGACAACGATAAACCCCTATTACCTACATAATAGGGGACTTTGTTACTTTTAAAATAATAGCATATTGGGGCTAAAAAGTCAAGCATTCTCAAAATAGGCAAGAAAATAGCGGTAACGATTGCAAAAATCGTTACCGCTATTGTTTTGTAGAGCCTACTTGATCTTGTAGACAAACAAAACTGAAAAGATGCTTACCACTCCGGTTTTTTGTCCTTCTACACGGATGGTCAGCTTTTTCAAAAAGTTCGCATCAAAGCCAATGCTTGCCATTGGCACAGTTCCTCTGTCCTCGCTTTCCTCTGCGAGGAAGATTGATGTACCTGGAAGCAATATTTTGGCAGTTGTTTTCACATTGTAGTCATAGAGACCTACTCTGCCAAAAACATCAACATAATCGCTCACAGGAACTTTCCAGAGAGCCGACAGCTGTGCCGCAGAAACATCGGCCTCGCGTCGCATAGTTAGATTTGCAGGCAGAGTACCAAAATCAATTTGGGAACCGCCTACATTGACCACGCCTACACCGACATTGTTTATCGCGAGATTTGTGCCAAAGTGAGCGCCCCATAAGTACGCTCCCTCTACGCAAAAATTTTCATTCCAGCAACGTCCGAGTGAAAACGACTTGTAGGTCGTTTTGTCCTCTATGCTTTCGGAGCTCATCACTCCTGGAATGCTTGCGATCTGTTTTTCAGTGCTTGATTGTTTTATTCCGTCCAAAACAATCATCTGGCCGGCGCCAACTCCTCCAGTCCATGTTACTTCCGCGCTGGCAAGCAAAGGCATCAAAAGAACAATTACAAAAACAAGAATGTGTTTCATTTTTACCCCCTTTTTTTGTATTTCAAGAAAAAACTCTTGTACTGATTAAAATGCTAGCACATAGGAAGAGCGCTAGCAACAGGAATTGCCATTATTCAAAAAATCTGGTATACTGGGCACCTTAATTACCATGGCTGAAAACAAAAAATCGAAAGCACTAGACAAAATCGTTGTACGTGGCGCGCGCACGCACAATCTCAAAAATATCAGCGTAGAGATGCCTCGTGAAAAGATGATTGTCTTTACGGGGCTTTCCGGGTCTGGAAAATCCTCGCTTGCGTTTGATACCATCTTCGCAGAAGGTCAGCGTCGCTATGTGGAGTCTTTGTCCGCGTACGCAAGGCAGTTCCTAAACCAAATGCAGAAGCCGGATGTGGATGAGATCACTGGACTTTCTCCGTCCATATCCATTGACCAGAAATCCCACTCATCAAACCCGCGTTCCACCGTGGCAACCATTACCGAAGTATACGATTACCTTCGCGTGCTTTACGCGCGCATTGGCAAACCGCATTGTCTAATCTGCGGACAAGAAATCAAGCGTCTCGGCACCGAAGAAATCATAAATTTCATCATGGACGACGTGAAAGGTGCGGTAGGAAAGAAGTCAGCATCAATTCGAATCTTTGCTCCTCTAGTACGCGGACGCAAAGGAGAGTACTACCAGCTTCTTTACGACCTTCTTAGCAAAGGATTTTTGATGGTGCGCATTGATGGAGTGATGCACAATCTCCGTGAGAAAATTGAACTCTCAAAAACAAAGAAACACGAGATTGATGTTCTTGTGGACGAAATTTTGCTTGCTGACTTCAAGGGTAAAGAAAAAGGCAGGGAGCGTTTAGGAGAGGCCGTAGAAAAGGCGATAGATGAATCGCAAAGTTTGGTACGAATTGTATTTACAGACAAGAAAGCAGATATTAAGGACTTCATTATGTCCAATCGTTTTGCGTGTCCGAATGACGGCTTTTCATATCCTGAAATTGAACCAAGACTTTTTTCATTCAACTCTCCATACGGCGCATGTCCTCTTTGTAATGGGCTCGGCACAAAACATTTTTTTGGAAAAGAAAATTGTCCAGACTGTGATGGCGCGCGTCTACGCAAAGAGGCCCTCAATGTTTTTGTAAGCGGAAAAAATATTGTTGAGCTCGTGAATATGTCCATTCAAGACGCATCAGATTTTTTCGCAACTTTAAAAATCTCTGCGCGAGACAAAGACATTTCAGTACCCGTAGTAAAGGAAATTCAAAACCGTCTTTCATTTATGTTGGAGGTCGGTTTGAACTATCTAACCCTCAGCCGTCGCGCTGGCACGCTCTCGGGTGGAGAGGGTCAGCGTATTCGCCTCGCGTCACAGCTTGGTTCACGCCTCGTAGGCGCGCTGTACGTGCTAGACGAGCCTACCATCGGCCTCCACCAGCGCGACAACGACCGCCTCATCAAAACTCTCAAGGAGCTCCGCGACATTGGCAATACCATCATCGTAGTTGAGCACGACGAAGATACTATTTTCGCCGCGGACTATATGGTGGACATTGGCCCAGGTGCGGGTGTGCACGGAGGAGAAATAGTAGTTTCAGGTGACTTGGACGAACTCATCACTAACACTAAAAAATATAAATCACTCACGCTAGACTATTTGCGTGGTGATGTTTCCGTGCCTATTCCAAAAAGACGCGATACTGACAAAGGGCACCTACGTATTCGCGAGGGCACAATTTTTAATATCAAAAGAATGAATGCGGATATTCCGCTCGGAAAACTTGTCGCCATCACTGGTGTGTCCGGCTCTGGCAAATCTACTTTTATGTACGAGCTAATTCACAAAAATCTGCAGGCGCGTCTTGAGCGCAAGTACCGCACTGCTGATATTTTTAACTGCGAAAGTTTTACCGGCACGGAATATCTTTCACGCACTGTGCTCATAGATCAATCCGCTATCGGTCGCACACCACGCTCAAACCCGGCAACATACACAGGCTCATTCACTTTTATGCGCGACCTCTTTGCGGAGACGGCAGAGGCTCGTCTTCGTGGGTGGGGACCGGGGAGGTTTTCATTCAACGTAAAAGGGGGCCGATGCGAGACATGCGAGGGCAACGGCACGATTGCTGTTGAAATGCATTTTTTGCCGACAGTATATGTCACTTGTGATGTATGTCGCGGAAAGCGTTTTGAAAAGGACACCCTTGAAATAAAGTATAAAAAGAAAAATATTTATGAGGTTCTTGAAATGACAGTAGAGGAGGCTATCAAATTTTTTGAGGACATTCCTGCAATATATGACCGCCTAAAGACTCTCAACGATGTAGGTCTCGGATACTTGAAGCTTGGACAATCCGCAACTACACTTTCTGGCGGTGAGGCTCAACGCGTGAAAATTTCCTCCGAGCTCTATCGCCCTCATGTGGAGAAAACAATATACCTTTTGGACGAGCCTACTGTCGGACTCCACTACGAGGATGTACGCAAGCTTATTGAAATCCTGCAAAAGCTAGTGGACAAAGGCAATAGCGTCATCCTTATTGAACACAATATGGATGTCATCAAAAGCGCAGACTACGTGATAGATATCGGTCCCGAGGGCGGTGAAGGCGGTGGGCAAATAGTCGCGCGCGGAACTCCAGAGCAAATCGCCGCTAGCCCTCTTTCGCACACAGGAAAGTATTTAAAGAAAGTTCTACGAGCTCAAAAGAAATAGTCACACGAGGTGGCTATAAAAATGGTAACTACGCTTTCTTTGATAGTCGGAGTGTTTGTCTACCTATGAGAAATATCGTGATGTATCTTACGACAACTCTGTCGACAAATTCATGTCCAACGTCTTTCGCAACAAGGATTTGCAATGACTCCAAATCACATAACCCGTTATATTGATCCACGTGGTATGTTATATAGTCTTTTATAACCAAATGGGTAACTTTCTGCGAATTCCCAACAAGGTTCCTTAACAAGTAGGAATAATGAAAAAGTGGCAATCGTTTTAACAATGACATCATTGCGTGACTATACACACGTGGAAATACTTTAGCCTCGTCAGCATAGGTATGGTTTTTCATAGAACTACTCTCCCTTTTATTTATCTCTTTTAATGCTACGCCTAAACTTATAAAATGTAAATATATGCAAAAACTAGCCACAAATCTCCCTGACAAACCAGGTGTATACATCTTCCGCGGTAGCGGACGAGCGGTATTGTACATTGGAAAGGCGACATCGCTCCGTTCTCGCGTAGCGAGCTATTTCCGTGGCGACCTTATCGCGACTCGCGGACCGATACTTGTCGGAATGGTAGAATCTGCAAAATCTGTGGACTTCATAGAAACCGACTCAGTGCTTGAGGCTCTCATCCTAGAAGCGCACCTCATCAAAAAACATCAACCTGTTTACAACACAAAAGAAAAAGACAACAAAAGTTTTAATTATGTGGTCATTACAAAAGAGGATTTTCCGCGCGTGCTTGTCGTCCGTGGTCGCGAACTCGAAACTTTACTATCAACTACAAACTATCAAATACAAACTACTTTTGGTCCCTTTCCACAAGGAAGTGTTTTGCGTGAAGCGCTCGCTATCGTTCGTAAAATTTTTCCTTTTAGAGACAAATGCAAACCAAACTCTGGCAAGCCCTGCTTCAATGCGCAGATTGGACTTTGCCCTGGAGTATGCGCTGGCACTGTATCAAAAACTGAATATGCAAAAACAATTCGTCGCATAAAAATGTTTTTTGAAGGCAAGAAAAAAACTCTGGTAAGCGGACTTACTCGTGAGATGAAAACCTATGCGAAAAACTTAAAATTTGAGGAAGCTGGGCGCATCAAAAGAATGATTTTTGCGCTTAATCACATCCAAGATGTTGCACTAATCAAAGCTTCCCATAGGCCTCGCCTCGGCGAAGGGGGTTTTCGTATTGAGGCTTACGACGTTGCGCATATTTCTGGAACAAATGTTGTCGGCGTAATGGTTGTCCTGGAAGACAACGAGCCAAAAAAGAGCGACTATAGAAAATTCAAAATTAAAACAAGCACGAATGATGACAATGCGTCTCTTCGCGAGATTCTTGAGCGTCGGTTTAACCACACCGAGTGGCCAATGCCAAAATTAATTGTGGTGGATGGTGGGAAGGCCCAGGTAAACACCGCGGAAAAAGCGCTAAAAGAATGGGGGATTCAAATCCCCGTCGTAGGTGTAGTGAAGGATGAGCACCATAAACCAAAAGGCTTCATTGGCGGCAGATTAATTCCCGCCCAAGACGCGAATTTGCTAATTCGGAACCGCGACCGACAAATCCTTCTCGCAAACAGCGAAGCCCACCGTTTCGCGATAGGCTTCCATAGGCAACTTAGAGGAAAGATTAAATAATGCTAAAACAACTCGTCAACAACAGCTTTCACATCACCGCCGTCTGCTTTACCATCAAGCTCTTTCATAATTGCGCCCGTAAGCTGACCTGCTTTTGATTTGTCTGTAACACCGAGAGCTTCTTTTTTCGCGAGCGCGATTTTTTTAATTTCCTCGCGGGACATCAGGGTAGGGAGGTACTTTTCAAGAATTGCGAGTTCTGCTTTTTCACTGTCCGCAAGCTCTGGGCGTCCGCCGTTGATAAACTGTTCAATAGAATCTTTACGCTGGTTTGCGAGACGTTTGATAACCTTTAGCGCGCCAGCGTCATCTATCGTATCCTGCGGAGTTTTGCCTGTTGCAACAAGCTCATTCGTAAACGCTGAAATCATATTGCGCACAACAGAAAGGCGCACAGCGTCCTTTGCCATCATTGCAGGTTTTACCTCAGCTTTTATTTGTTCGTGTAGAGACATAGTGAAAAAATTACTGTTTAATCCTTACAGTATACGGCTTTTTTGCCACACTTCCACTATTGACTTTTGATACTAAATATGCTATACTTGTTTTAGTAACAAATTTGTTTTTTTACATATAGGAGGGCAAAATGAACAAACTTCAGCAGGACCCATGTATTCATTGCCGTGTGAAAATCAAAGCTCTTGAACACAGCATTCAGGAGTTAGAAAATCAACTACGTGAAGCTTTGGGGACAGATCCTCTCACAGGGCTCGCAAGTAAAAAGAAAGTGTATGAGGACCTTGAACATAGCTTCGCAGTACTTCATCGTGATGAGAAAAATCGTGGCCATCGCGCCGCAAATAATTTCTCTATCATTTTCATAGATCTTGATGGATTTAAGGCAATAAACGACGGAAATCACTTGCGGGGGGATCGTATACTTATTGAGTTCGCCGATTATCTACGGGAGGTAACACGTAAAGTTGATACGGTGGCGCGGTTTGGTGGAGATGAATTTTTTATCCTCGCGCGGAATACAACGAAGGAGGAAGCTCAATTTCTCTGCGATAAAATCCAATCAGGGCTGAAATCATACAGTTTTGATTCGGAAAATGAGGAGTTGAAATTAATGGCCTCAGTTGCAACCGCTAGTACTTCTGAAGGATTTACAAAGTACATGCCTATGATTGCTGAGGCTGACGCGCGTATGCAAGTTCAAAAGAGCCTGCGCAAACGTAAGTAAAACCTGCTTAACACGGACTACCAGAAATTGGTGGTCCGTTTTTCTTTTGTGATATAATAGCCGTATGGAACAAGAAATTTTAAACCGCCTTCAGGCGCAGGAGGATCTTTTGCAAAAAGTGTACATTTCAACAGAAAAAACTCGCAAATATTTTTTGTGGACTTTCTATGCGACACTCGCTCTTTTTGTGCTTCCGCTCGTGGGACTTATGTTTGCAATACCGGCGCTTTTGTCTACGCTAGGTAGCGCGTATGGATTTTAATTATGGACTCAATTCTACTAATTTTTGTTGGACTCGTAATAGGGGCAATAGTCGCGTTCATTTTTGTGACTTTTTTTCGAAAGCAAAGTGGCGCGAAGACAGAACCGCAGGGCGACGCTTTGATGCTTATTCAGAATCAACTTGGCAATTTTCAGGCGCAACTCGGCGACTTTATGAAAACAGTGGATGCAAAAGTGGGCTCTTCAAACAAGGAGATGCAACAGGCGGTGCATATGCAGTTTAGCGAATCGCAAAAACTCATTCGCGAAATCAACGAGCAAGTGGAACGCAATCTTTCAAACGTGGCAAAAGAAATGACCACAGCAAATGAAACAAGCAAACAAGTTTTGGGTATCACAGACCAACTTCAAAATCTGGAAAAAGTTCTCACTCACCAGAAGCAAAGGGGAAACCTAGGGGAAGCGGCTCTTGAGCTCATTCTCTCAAATATTTTACCGCCGACCGCGTACAAGCTTCAGCACCAGTTTAAGGGCGGGGAGACTGTGGATGCGGTTATTATTACAAAAGACGGGATGATCCCAGTGGACGCAAAGTTTTCTCTAGACAACTACAATCGCGTTGTAAACGAAACTGACCCCACACGCAAAGAAGAATTGGAAAAGGATTTTAGAAATGACCTCAAAAAACGTATTGATGAAACCGCAAAATACGTGCGTCCAAACGAAGGAACACTTCCGTTTGCGTTTATGTTCATCCCTGCAGAGGGCATTTACTATGACCTACTTGTAAATGAAGTTGGCGCTGTGAAGGTAAATACTAGGAGCCTAATAGACTACGCGACAAATGAAAAGAAAGTAATAATTGTTTCGCCAACGACTTTTTCCGCATATTTGCAGTCAGTGCTTTATGGTTTTCGCGCATTCAAAATTGAGGAGTCTGCACAGCTCATTATTGGCCGAGTGGAGGAGCTTCGCAAGCACCTTGTGGCCTACGAGGATTATATGAAAAAATTGGGAAGCACTCTTGGAACAACAGTAAATCATTACAATACAGCTTACAAGGAACTCAAAAAAGTAGACAAAGATATGGTAAAGATTACCGGCGAGACGGCAAGCATTGATCCGCTACTTATAGAAAAACCGCTGACTGAAGACTAATTTTTGTAAAAAAAATCCCGGAAGCCTAAAGGGGGAGGCTTCCGGGTGGTCATGACTTTTGAGTGGTAAAAGTGGGACCGAAGTGACAACATCTCATAGCGTCTGTCTACAATGCGAGGGGAGCAAGCTCAAACCCATACAACACTGTTTTCAATGGCTACAAGACAGGCCTTCTGCGAATGCTGACTCTCAGGGGAGGGAATCAGACTGCAGGTACAGGCCCACCCCAAACGTAACAAGAAAGCCTGCTTTTGTCAAGGGAATCCAGTGCCCCCATAGGCGAGGCCTATGGGGATGACTCTTGCCCCACTGTGGGGTTGCATTTCCTTTTGTTTAGTGTAGAATACAGGAACTATGAATTTTGCAGTAATACAGACAGGTGGCAAGCAATACAAGGTCGCTCCGGGCGAAACTCTCCTTATTGAGAAGCTTCCTGGTGAGCCAAAGGTTGGGGACAAAATCGTCTTTGATCAGGTTCTCCTTGTAAACGACGGCTCAAAGACTCTCGTTGGCGCGCCGGTAGTTACAGGTGCCTCAGTACACGCCACACTCACCGAGGAAGGACGTGGCAAGAAGGTGATTGTTATACGCTACCGCAACAAGTCCCGCTACTTCAAGAAAAACGGACATCGCCAGCCTTTTATGAAAGTAAAGATTGACGCGATTAAGTAAGCAAAAGAAAAACCCGCATCACTGCGGGTTTTTATATTGCGCTTCTATTTAGTAGCGGAACGAGTTTCGGAATTATTGGAAAGCGTGTTGGTCTTGCAAAAATCACTGACAAATTTACTTAAAATGCATGTTTTGTGAGCGAGTCCTTCATGATGCTTCTCCGTCTTCTCGGCGTTAATCTCCTGCCACGAAATTGAACTTTTACAGATGTAACAAATAGCATTGTTCATAGAACACACCCTTTCTATTTGGTTAGGTAGCATACAAAACTTCCTAGGAAGTACCATATCAATATATTGCCTGTAAATCAAGCGCGGTTTTTGAGCGCGTGGCGGAGGGTGTCGCCGTCGGAATATTCTAGCTCAGTGCCAGTGGAGAGCCCTCGCCCTAGAGTGGTGATGGTGATGCCAAGCTGTCCTGCAAGAGGCGTGAGAGCCTTCAAAACATAATCGCGAGTGAAATCACCTTCGGGGTTTACAGACATAGCAAGAATTATTTCTGTGAGTCCGTCGGCTGCCGAACCCTCAATCCGTTCCAAAAGCTCGCGGATACGAATCTTTGAAGCAGGATCTTTTTCAAGAACAGGTATAGTTCCTCCGAGAATAAAGTATCTCCCCGCGTAGCTTCCACTGCGACGCACGCTGTCAAAGTCGGTGTCCTTTTCCACAACCATTAACGTGCTGGAATCCGCATCGTCCACACATACATTACAAAGGGTACCCGCGCCTTTACGTGGATAAAATCGAAAACATCCGGTGCACTGCGCGATATTTTTTTTAAGCACTGAAATCTCGCTTGCGAGAGCATCCACATAATGCGGATCCTGCGAAAGCAAAAAATACACGAAACGCTTCGCCTGGCGTGTCCCTATGCCGGGAAATTTCATAAAAAGTTGGGATAGGTTTTCTATTGAGCTCATGTTTTTAGAAACAGATTAAAAGTCTTCAAAATTTCCGCCTGCGTTGCGAGGCATACCTTCGTAATCGTGATGTTTATCAATTGACATAAATGTTGATTTTTCCTCGTCAAAGTAAAGTTTGATAGCTCCAACCGGACCATTTCTGTGCTTTTCAACAATAATTTCCGCAATGTTTGTTTTCTCGGCATTCTTGTCCATTTTGTCCTCGCGGTGAATAAACATCACCACGTCCGCGTCCTGCTCAATAGATCCTGAATCGCGAAGGTCAGAAAGTTTTGGCTTTCCTCCACGAGCTTCAAGCGCTCGCGAAAGCTGAGAGAGGGCGATCACCGGCACATCCAAATCTTTTGCGAGACCTTTGAGCGAATGCGAAATCTCGGTAACTTGGTTCACCATGGAATCATAGTGCCTTGATGTGTTCATCAGCTGGAGGTAGTCCACGATGATAAGCCCGAGCCCGTGCTCGCTTTTTAATTTGCGCGCTGCGGAACGCATTTTCATAATAGTATTGCCCGATTGGTCGTCTATAAAAACAGGCGCTTTAGAAAGTCTGTCCAAAGAGTTGCGAAGCTTGTCAAAGTCTTCGTCAAGAGAAAGTTTTCCCGTGCGAAGTTTCCATGCGTTCACGCGCGCCTCTGCGGAGAGCATTCTGTCTACAAGTTGCTGTGTGTTCATCTCTAAAGAAAAAATACCAACGGGAATATTGTGATGAATCGCGGCCTGTCGCGCGATATCCAAAGCGAGCGTCGTTTTACCCATAGATGGACGCGCTGCTAGAATAATTAGGTCGGACTTTTGGAAACCGGACAGCAACTCGTCCAAAGCAGGAAAGCCAGACGGAACTCCGCGAAGCTCGCTTCCAGACTTGTGCATTTTGTCCAAACGCTCCCACGCCTCCTCCAGAGTGTCCTTAAGTCCAACAAACTTTTTGCTCACGCTTGAGTTTGTCACCGAATATATTTTCTTTTCCGCTTCGTCTAGCACGCTCTCTATAGCTTCTGCCTCGTTGTAGCCAAGCTCCGAAATATGCGCGGCGGCATCTATGAGCGCGCGCAAAATATATTTGCGTTGAATTATTTCCGCATAATGTTTCGCGTTTGTAGAAGAAGGCACCGCGTCCACAAGTTCCGCAAGATAGCTTCCACCGCCTATTGCGTCAAATTTTCCGCGTTCCTTTAGGCGCGTAGAAACAGAAAGAAGGTCAATGGGCTCGTGCCTTGTGTGGAGCTCAAGCATCGCGTCAAAAAGCATACGATGCTTGTCCACATAAAAGGTCTCGCGTGTGACCATGTCTGCCACGTCGTACATTCCGTCTGGGCGGAGCATGAGCGACCCGAGAAGAGCCTTCTCAGTTTCTATATTTTGAGGCGGGATACGAAGCTCGTGAGTCTTGAATTGTCGGGTTGTAATAGTGGTTTTGCTTGTCATTGAGCCATTGTATCACAGGAGAAAAATCCTCAAAATGGAAGTCGTGGAAAAGGCGGGGGATAAGAGGTGGATACAAAATTAGACCACAAAACTAATGTTTAGCTGTTTAATTTTGAGATTTTGGGGCCCTTATCGGTGTCTTCAATGTTCCAACCAAGAGAATTAATTTCGTCCCTGATTTTGTCAGATTTTGCCCAATCTTTGTTTTCGCGCGCTTCTTCGCGTGATTTAGCAAGCGCTTTGATGTGGGTTGGTATAGTTTCCTTTTTGCGCGTCGCAAGCCCAAACCCAAACACACGGTCAAAGTCCAAGAGCGTCGCGGTTTTGTCTGTAGGCGAGATAGATGCGTCTTTTGCAACCTCCCACGCAAGAGCGAGAGCGCGTGGCGTATCCAAATCCTGTGTTACAAAATCTCGGAAACGCTCTTGATAATCCTTGTTTACAGAACCAACTTCCTCACCAATATGCTCTGAAAGTTTTCTTAGAGCATTTTGCGCGCCTTCCAGCGCTTCAAATGTAAAATTAAGTTTTGAACGATAGTGAGCCCCGATCACAAAGTATCTAAAAGCAAGAGGCGAAAAACCGCTTTCTGTTATTGTCTTTAGCGTCGTGTGGTTACCTAGAGACTTGGACATTTTTTGACCGTCAACCATCACAAACTCATTATGAAGCCAAATTTTCACAAATGGTTTTCCATTGAATGCTTCTGACTGCGCTATTTCATTTGTGTGATGAGGAAAAATAAGATCTACTCCACCGGTGTGAATGTCTATAGTTTCGCCTAAGGTATCGCGCGCCATTTCGGAGCACTCTATATGCCAACCGGGGCGACCACGGCCAAACGAGGCGTCGTAGGCGTTGCCATAGTCATCGGAAGTTTCAAATTTCCAGAGCGCAAAATCTCGCGGGGATTTTTTGTCCAGCGCGCCCTCTACGCGCGATTCTGTCTCGGCGTCCATGTCCAGATGCGCGAGAGCGCCGTAATTTTTTGCCTTTGCGACTTCAAAATAAATACCATCGGACGCTTTGTACGCAAACCTTTCACGCAAAAGTTTTTCTATCATCACGACCATCCCGCCAATGTGATCTGTGGCACGAGGCATTTTATGTGGAGTGAGAACATTCAATGATTTAAGGTCGGCAAAAAGAAAATTTTCATACTCAAGTCCTAGCGCGTGGATAGAGACACCTTGTTCATTTGCGCGCGCAATCATCTTGTCATCAATGTCGGTGATGTTCATCGTCTGGATAACACTATGTCCAGTATATTCAAGAGTACGACGAAGCGTATCGTTTACAATAAATGAACGCAGATTACCAATGTGCGCGAAACCATACACAGTAGGTCCGCAGTTATACATCCGCACCTCTCGGTCGTTAATAGGCTCCAATTTTTCAATAGAGCGCGTGAGAGTGTTAAATAATTTAAGGTCGTGGTTCATGTTTAATGTCTGATTAAAATGCCAAAATTTCTTGCGAAAATTATGAAGTGAGAGGAGGCATATCGAGGTACGTCGACGAACACTGAATAATTTGCAGCAGAAATTTTGGCATTTTGGCAGACAAGCAGTTCTCTTTTCATACTATTGCGGTTAAACATGGATCACGACCTCAGAACCATTTGCGAATCTTAAAGAAAATGATAAGGGTAACACCTGCTATGATCATAGTGCCCACTAAATACGCAAAATCATGAGCATATCCTACAAAGGGCGTGTCTGTCGTATTCATCGCAAAAATACCCGCAACAAACGAAAGTGGGAGAAAGATAAATGACATTACGGTCAACATTTTCATAATGTCGTTAGTCTTTGTGGTCAAAAGCGAATCATTCGTATCGCGGAGCTCAAGCACGGTCTCGCGATGTCCGTCTAGAATAGAAGAGATTTTATAAAACTCGCCGACGATGGTTCTCAAATAATAAGCGAAATCCGCACCGAAGAATTTTGTTCCAGCGAGTTCAAACGACTCGAGAACTTCCTTGTGTGGACGGATTATTTGCTTAAAATTCAAAAGGTCGCGGTTGAGGTGCGAGATAGAGCCCACCATCTCGCGCTCATTGCCACTAAAAATCTTTGATTGTATTTCACCGAAATCCTGATTTATGTGATCAAGCTCAGTGTCCATCAATTTGTAGAGGTCTTTCAAAATATAGAAAAGAATAAATCCAGCGTGGTCGCCGATATTTGATTTGTCCAAAATTGAATTTACCTCAAACACTTTTGAGAATTCATGAAGTTGGTCTACGAGGTCGTAGTGCGCGGTAATAATAAACTTTTTACCGATAATAAAATCAATTTCTTGGTCCTCTCCTCCATCGTGTTTGTGAGAGATGGTAGGGAAGTGCAATATGAGGTAAATAAAGTTGTGATATAGGTCTACTTTTGGACGAAGCGTCGGCCCCAAAAGCTCATCAGCAACAAGAGGGTGAATATCAAACTCCTCCATCAGCGTGCGAACTTCTTCTTGCGTTGGTGACTGCACATCAACCCAAACGAGGTCCTTGTAAGTGTATCTAGAAATCATTCTGGATATTATACCATTTCAACATTTACGAATCAACAGGTTCGCATCCTGGATGCTATTCAATATTAAATAGCGACACGACCTCCCTATATTCGTATATTATCCCTATGCACGTATAATATACTATAGTGGGACAAACAAATTAATTCTGTTGGTATTTCCCTCTGCATTTGATAGTTTTTCGGTCTTTGCAAAGTGCAATAATCCA
>Ga0209518_1000095_pt1 | contig 120774 bp, 105 predicted proteins | sample RifGroB1_FD_183993 | JGI IMG/M metagenome (GOLD analysis project Ga0209518, IMG submission 183993) | Groundwater microbial communities from Rifle, Colorado, USA - Groundwater B1 (SPAdes) (version 2) | ecosystem: Environmental > Aquatic > Deep subsurface > Groundwater | place: Rifle, Colorado... | reverse complement strand
ATATGATTTTCAATTATACAAAAGTTAGTTAATTCAAAATTATACTTTAACTTAGCCTCATTTGTTACTTTTAAGAATAAATCCTTAATATTATCTTTATTAAAGATTTTTTCCTCTTTGTTGATTGTTGCTGTAATATGATAGGTTGCATCTGGTTTTAGTTTTCTTGGTTTTCGCATAAAAATTTCCTTTCTTAATATACTCTCTATAATAATTAAAGGAGTTTTTTTGTGAATTTATTACAAATTTTGGGAAAAATGTTGATGTTTTTTGTAAAATTTGGAGTAAAAGTTGGTGAGTGAAAAAAATGCTCTGTCCCTTGTTCCGTCCCTTTGGGACAGACCAAAAATCAGTTTTTTTTAATCAACATCAAATTAGAACAAAGTATAATCTAAATTTGTTTAATTATTTAAAAATTATTTATACTGATAATTATCCAAATCACCTCTATACCTAAAAGCTTATTTCTATGAATCCAGTCAAATTAAAAATAATGTCAATTTTATTATTTATTGATCTCTTATACCAATTATCAATCATTTTTAACAATACATATTAATTTTTTTTAACGCAAATTTTACTAAGAATTAGAAAAAATTTAGATAAAAAAGATGATTTTATTAAATTTATTTAAGTTTTTAAGTAAGAATTCTTTTTCTTATTGTATTTTCTTCGTGGTTTTAACTAATCTTAATTATAGCTAAAACCAGTTAATAGTTGATATAAAATCAGTTAAGTATATAATAAAAAAAAATAATAACTCATGGATACATCCCCATAAATCTCTTCACAACAAAATATACTATTATTGAGAATGGTATTGCACTAACTAAGATAAAAAGAGCCATAAATATATTTAAAATTACAAAAACGACAGTTTTAACATGTTTTACAATGCTATCGATTTTATTTTTTAATTCTTCAATTTTTTTGTTAGTTTTTGCTATGTTTTCAATTTTATCTTGAGTAATCGTTTCGTTTAAGCCTGATTTTTTAAGCATTTCTTTTGTGATTTTTGTTAGAATGAATTCCATTATGTTGTAGATTATCTTTTGTATTAGACCATCTTTATCTTTTACTATTTTTTCAACAGATGGAATAATCACTTGATAAGATACAAGTTGTATCGTATCCCCAAGAATAATAGTTTTATTTATGATAATTTGGGTATTAACAGTCTGAATTAACTCAAAAAGGTATAAATTGATTTGTTTTGCATCTTTTATAAAAGAATTTACAAACATTTTTAAACCGAGTATTACTCCAATTGTTATTACAATAAAAATCGAAATAATACTAAAAAAAACTGTTATATAAGTAGATTTTAGTAAAAATGCTAATATAATATTAGTTATTATAAATAAAACTATCAAAAAAATAATTGGAAATAAAAACAATCTAATTGCTTGTGAAATAGATAACATTCTCTTTAAATGAGATTGAATTTCAGAAATATTTAGTTTTTCGCTAAGATATATTCCTGTTCTTTCCCCAACTTGCTTAGCTAAAGATTCTAATTTTTTGTTCATATATTTTCCATGTAAATAAAATAGATTCTAAAACAAAAAACCTTTCTACTATTAAGCAGAAAGGTTTTTTTTATAATTAAGGCTCTAATCTATTAATATCTCTTGGAAATAAACTTGCTTCTTTTACATTACTCAATTTACAAATTTGAGCAGTTAATCTTTCTAAACCAAGCCCAAGTCCACCATGTGGAGGCATACCAAATTTAAATGCTTGTAAGTATGAATTAAAAGAATCAACATTCATTCCAAGTTTTGTCATTTTTGCAATATAGTCTTCGTATTTATTGAGTCTTTGTCCACCAGTTGTAATTTCGATTCCTCTAAAGAGTAGGTCGAATGATAAGGTTTCTGCTGGGTTTGCAGAATCAGACATTGCGTAGAATGGTCTTTTTTCTGTTGGGTAATGTGTTATAAAAACAAATTCTGTTCCCCATTCTTTTTTTGCATATTCACAAATCAATCTTTCTTCTTCTGGTGCTAAATCTTTTTCGCTTCTAAAATCTTTTTTGAAGTTATTAAAAACTATTTCATGAACTTCGCTAAATTTTAAACAAACTATTTTTTCAAGTGATGGTAGTTCTATTTCGAGTAATTCGATTTCGTTTTGACATTGTTTTTTTAATTCGTCAAATATATGCCTTAAAACATTTGTTTCCATAACAATTAAGTCTTCAAAACCATTTTGTAACATCATTTCAAAGTCTAAAGAAATATATTCGTTTAAGTGTCTTGATGTGTCGTGTTCTTCTGCTCTAAAAACAGGTGCTTCTTCAAAAACTCTACCAAAAACACCAACCATCATCTGTTTATAAAACTGTGGCGATTGTGCTAAATAAGCATTTCTTTTAAAATAATCTATTTTAAAAATATTTGCACCTCCCTCAGCACCAGAAAACACTATTTTAGGTGAACATATTCGAGTAAAGCCTACTTTTGTTAAATAATTGCCAAATTCATTATAAATTACAGAAGATATTTTAAAAATCGCTCTTTGTTTTGCATGTCTTAAAGTTAATGGTCTTAAATCCAATTTTGTATCAAGACCAGCATTTAATTCTTTTTTAGTTGTATCAACAGGTAAAGGATTTACTGAAGGTGAAGAAATAATTTCAATTTCTCTAACTTGTACCTCATAATCCCTTGGGTAAATTGATTTATCTTTAATCGTTGCTTTTTGTAATAAACCTTTAATTTTTACTGTTTGTTCTACTGTTAGAGTTTCAAGTGGAAAAGAGACATTATTTTTATCGCAAACTGTTTGAATGATATAATTTGCAGTTCTTAAAATTAGAAATCCACCCCATGCTAAAATTCGTAAATTTTGAATCATACCAGTTAATTCTATTTCTTTTCCTTCATAAGAACTAAAATCTATATATGAAGAAATTTCTGGATTTATCTTTAATTCTTTCATCTATTCTCTCCTAATATTATTATAACATAGATTATGATTGATTAACATTGATTTTAATAGTTTTTAACCAATTAACGATTTTTTATATCTTTTTGCTGATTTATTATAAATTTATAAAATCCATGTATTTTGTGTTTTTAATCTGTGCTAATTTGTGTCATACTAACAAAAACTTTTAATTTTGTCAAAGGAAGTATTTAAAGTTTTATTATAGTAGTAGAATATTAAGAAATTTTTAATGTTTGAACTATTTGAGTTGTTAATTCTTCGTTATTAAAAGGTTTTCGTAAAAATGCGTTATATTTAACAGATTGTGCTCTCTCATAAGTTTCTTTATCACTAGATGCTGTGATAAATATTATTGGTATAAATTTTTGTTTGTGAATATACTCTGATGCTTGAATACCATCGATATTATCACTTAAAAAAATATCCATTAAAATTAAATCTGGATTTAGTTCTAATGCTTTTTTTATAGCATCATCGCCTCTTGTTACAATGCCGCAGCATTTATAGCCAGATAGTTGTATTAAATGTTTTAAAAATAGAGCATTTATCATTTCATCTTCAACAATTAATATAGTTTTGCACATTTTTTATTCCTTCTCGATTACATCAAAATCTATAACATATTGTGTCCCTTGGATTCTGTCAACTATATACTTTCCTTTTAATTGGTAAATTAGAGCATCAATTAGTTTTAATCCAAGTGTATCACAATTTTCTATATTTTTATTTTCTGGTAATCCAACGCCGTTATCACCAATAATCAATTTAAAATGAGTCTCCTCATTATATAATTTAATACAAATTTTTCCAAAATCAATATATTTAAAAGCATATTTCATAGAATTTGTTAATATTTCATTTATTAATAATCCCAGAGGAATAATAGTATCTATATTAAAGTATATTTGTTGAACATCTAAGTCAAAATTAATATTTTTAGTTACTATTGATGATTTTAATTCTTCAATAAGAGTATTTATATAATCTTTTATATCTAATTTTGCAAAATCATTACTCTGATACAATTTTTCGTGTATTATTCCCATTGATTTTACCCGTGTATTTAAGTCTCTTAATGAGTCTTTTATATATTCATCCTGTATTGAAAACATTTTTAAATTTATGAGACTTGATATTAATTGTAAATTATTTTTAACTCTATGGTGAATTTCTGATAATAATATATTTTTTTCTGATAAAGATTCTTTCAATTGGTCACTTATTTTTTCTCTTAATGTAATGTTTTTTATATTTATAATAAACCCTTTTCTTTTTTTGTTTATTTCTAATTTACTAACAGAAATTAGACAATCATATTGATTGTTATTTTTACTAACAATTTTAACTTCGAAGTCATGGGTTTTATCTTCTTCTTTATAATTAAATATAAAACAATTTTTGCATGGGTTATCTATATTATAAATTATTTTATAACATTTTTTTCCTATTACTTCAGTATTATCTAATTCTATTAGAGATAAAATCGAATTATTTGCTTTTATTATATTAAAATCATTGTCTATTATTAACATACCATCTGGATTCGCCTGAAAAATGGCTTCCAACTCTGTTAAAGTGTTAGTTAATTGAGTATAATTAAATAATTCATTATTTAGTATAATTGAAGTATAGCTTAAAAAAATTTTCAATTCTGCTATCAATTCTTCATTATGAACAAGTATTCTATCTATTTTTACAACAGCTATTACTTTATTATTCACAGATAAAGGGAAAGCATAGTTTCTTTCTTTTATATTCGTAGTATTATTATCAAAAATAAAAGAATTAAGAGTTTCTGTTACATCTTCTGAAATACACTCATTAGTTTCTATAACTTTGATTATCATAGGGTCATCTATTTTATTAATTTTTACATAATTATTGTTTATATCAAAATAATGCCACTCATTATTTAAAGAATAATATATTTTTGTATCTAAACCACCATAAAAATCCATTATTAGTTCAAATAGAGTTTTAATAACATTATTATACCCAACTATATCTGTCATTTTTTTATACATAAGATTAATTGTAGTTAGATGTGCCTTTTCTTTAGCAAGAGAATTGAATCGTTTTTTTAAGTCTTCGTAAGATTTTTTGTAATCAGTTTCCATAAAAAGTCTGCTTTAAAATATTATTAAGGTTATCCAAATTTACATTAAGCCATTTTATTGGAATATCGTATTTTCGGCTAATAACATCAGATTCATTATAAAAATCATTAGAACAAGGGGTTTTTATACAACAAAAATATTTATGCTCAGATTTTAGTACCATTTTTACCATTTCTTCTTTCCAACAAAGAAATTCTTTAAAAATAAAATCAAATCTTAAACACCAGTCTTCTAATAAAAAAAATGCACCATTTGTTAATTCTTCTGTAAAGAGTTCATTTCCAAGTAAAATTTCGATACAATTTTGACCAATTGTTCTTTTACAATTATATTCCTTTAATAGATCATCTATTTGTGGATGACAACACCCATAAAAAACATATTTTTCTCTATCTTTAAATTTTTCCAAAAAAAATTTTAACCCATTGTACAATTTGTCAAAATTTATGTGTAAAGAAGAATCTAAATAAAAAACTTCTATCTCCCAATTATTTTTTTCTATCAAATAGTTAATTTCTTTTTTTAAAATACCACAACCTATTAAAATTTTTTTCATTTTAATACCTTCCGTATTTATAGGCTGCCTCAAGCATTATTTTTATTTTTTCTTCTGGGATTAAATAAGGCATAACCAGAGTACCAAAAATAAAACCTCCGCCTAAAGAGCCCTCCTCCATAATTCGTTTAACTTCACTTTCAATTTCTTCTTTTGACCAGCTTAGTAATCCAATGTCATTTATTGTTCCAATCAATAAAGCTCGTCCATCTATAATTTGTTTGGCTTCTTTTACACTATCCTTAGGATTTATGTAGTAAACCATAAGACCTGTTTCTTTTATAAGAGTATCAATCGTAGGATTTATCCTTCCACCACCATTAAAAAAAACAACATCAGCGGTTCCTATCCTTTGTATGTCTTTTTTTATCCATGGCAAGGCTAATTCCTTAAATTGTTTTAGGGTAATAATATCAACGGTTGATAATGATGAGATATATGCTATAAAGTCTACACCAGATTTTCGTAGAATATGAGTTAATTTTTCACAATAAAGGCTTGATTTTTCTAATAATAAATTTAATAAATCCTTTGGACCTGTATATATTAAGTTAAAATAATTTTCCATACCCATTAATATAGAAGGAAGCGAGAATGATGATAATACAGCAGACAAAATATGGCGTTTTCCTTCAAATTCAGTCTTTAATATCTTGATACATTTGACTAACTCAATAATATTTTGATTTTCTTCCAAATTATCAGGTATTATTAGTTTTTCTATATCTTTGTAATCTTTAATTATCAAATTACCTACATTTGGTGGTCCAGTTTCTGAAAAAATCATTTTTTTTGAACCAAGTATTTTTGCTAAATATCCTATATAAAAAGTTCCCCACGCTATGTCGTATCCAAATTTATTTATTAATTTTATCTGTCCCTCTGCGACGTTTTCTCCTTTTGAATAATATTCTTCAATAGACATATTTAGCTCTTTAGCACCTTGATCCAATAAATTACATATTACAGGAACTCTATCTGGTAATTTACCTTGCATTAAAGAAACAAATCTTTCCATGCTGTTCATTTTAATTCCTCTATTATTTCTCCGACAAGTTTAATACTTTGTATTGCATTTTCTGCCCATCCGTCAGCATCTACTTTTTTATACAACTCTTTATCAAATCTATAAGGTGCACCACCGACAATTACTTTTATTTTATCAGTTAATTTTTTTTCTTTTAATAATTCTTTAACTTTTAAACATCCATTTTCGCCAACTGCACTATGTACCATCATACTTGAAATACCAATAATTTGAGCATCATTATTTATAGCCTCTTCAATAAATTTTTGTGGGTTAACATTTAAACCAAGATCAATAACATTATATAAATTTGCTCTGAGACATCCTGATACTATTTTTCTACCCAATCCGTGAAAATCGCCAAAAGATGTACCTAATACAATATTGCCATTTTTTTCAGTTTTTTGTTGGAATAGTGGTAACATCTCATCAACGATTTGTTCTGATATTTTTGATGCCAAAAAATGCTGGGATATTGATGCTTCTTGATTTAACAAAAAAGATTGTAACATTCTATCGATAGAAGGAATTACAATTTCAAATACAATTTCTTCTGGAGTTACACCTTCTTTTTTGGCATTATGAATTACTGCTAAAGCACCAACATAGTCTGTATCAAACAAAGAGCTATAGTATTCTTCAATAATTTCATTAAGCATAAAATATCCTTTTAGTATAAAAAATATTTTTATTTTCTTATATTATTAATTGTAATCCAAAGACTAAATTTTTGCAAATAATTAATTTTTATACCAGAAGTCTACAATCAGGCTGTATAAATAGTCAAAACTTTGCAAAACATTTTTGCCTCTAACCCCAAAAATGTCTATTTTTTGCTTAAAAATTGATCTTTTTTACAAAAAAATTTTCGAGTCTTTGTAAAAAAATCAACTATTTACACAGTATAGAATAAATTTGTAACGAAACGAAGTAGAACTTTATTGCAGATTTCGGATTATATATATTTGTAACAGGAAATTTAAAAAAATAAAAAACTATATAATTTTAAAGTACTTAACAATAAATCTAAATTTGGTTTATAGCAACGATTAACCATTTTTGCAATACATATTAATTTTTTTAACACGAACTTTATGAAGAATTGGAAAAATTTCAATAAAATAGATAGTTTTTTTTAAATTTATTGGAATTTTTAATCAAAATTCTCTATTTTTTTGTATTTCCTTCAATATATTAGCATCATTGACGGTTTTAACTAATCTTACTTATCGCTAAAAACAGTTAATAGTTGGTTTATATTGTTTTTTAGAATGGTTATCTTATTTATAGATAAGCACATAAAAGATTAATTAAAAAATAATTCTCAAAATATAAAATTAAAATTTGAACAATTTTGGTAAAAAAAATATATTTTCTTAACTTTTTTAAACATTTCTATTTACTTTTTTATTATTATTACTATAATATATAAAAAGTTTTTAATTAATAAATGTTTTATGCTGGTAGAATTTATAACTTATTTTTTAAATTATGATTTAAAATTAGAGACTTTTTACTATATACTGATAGGATGTTTTTATGCAGTATAATAAAACTAATTTTTGGAGACTGAATCAAAATGAAACCCTCATTTACTGTTTCAATTATAGACAAATCGTCTCAGGACGAGGACCCTCTGCAACTGCCCCAAAGTGATTTAATTTCCACTTCGACTAAATCACATTCTTTTTTAACAAATTATTTTGACAATGCAACCAAAGAAGATTGGGAAGATTGGCGATGGCAAATAGCAAATAGTGCTACAACGCTTGATAGACTTTCTGATTTTTTGGACTTATCAGAGGATGAAATTAAATCTTTTGATTCTCTAAAAGATTTTTTTCCATTACGAGTTACTCCTTATTATTTAAGTCTTATCCAAAAAGACAATCCAAACGATCCTTTAAGAAAAACCGTAGTTCCAATCATAAATGAACACATCCATAGCTCAGTAGAAAAAGAAGACCCTTTAAATGAAGATGAACATACACCTGTTGAGGGAATTATCCATCGTTATCCAGACAGAGTATTATTTTTAGTTACTGGCTTTTGTTCTACTTATTGTAGATATTGTACTCGTTCGAGATTAGTTGGACATAAGAATATTTGTAATATAGATTGTATAGAAAATGCTATTTCTTATATAGAAAAAAACACTCAAATTAGAGATGTTATAATTTCTGGTGGAGATCCTCTTACTCTACAAGATTTTGAGATAGAATACATTCTTTCAAAATTAAGGCGTATTCCACACATAGAAATAATAAGAATTGGTACTAAAGTCCCAGTTGTATTACCACAACGAATTACTACAAACCTTGTAAATATATTAAAAAAATACCATCCATTGTTTATGAGCATTCATTTTACACATTTTAACGAACTCACGGAAGAAACAAAACAAGCCTGCGAAAGACTTGCAGATGCTGGTATCCCTTTAGGAAGTCAGACAGTTTTACTAAAAGATATAAACGATAACGTAGAAACCATGACAAAATTGATGCAAGGACTTTTAAAAATTAGGGTAAAACCTTACTATCTTTATCAATGCGATCCTATTCTTGGTTCTTCACATTTTAGAACTAAAGTAGAAAAAGGTCTTGAGATCATCAAAGGGTTACGAGGTTTTACTTCTGGATATGCGATTCCAAATTTTGTAATTGATTCTCCCGGCGGTGGTGGTAAAATCCCTCTTTTACCAGAATATTTTATAGGTAAAGACGAAAACAACTTACTCCTAAAAAATTACGAAGATAAAATCTTTAAATACCCTGACTATTTATAAATCATAAAGGCTACATTTCTAAAAGCGACATTCGTGAATGTCGCTTAAAAAAACAATCAAAAACAAGAGGAATATTATGAATCTATGCGATAAATGTTCTAAAATAGATAAAACTTGTTGCCAACTCGGTAGTGGAGTAGTCTTACTAACTGATGGCGATATTAAAAGAATTATTAATTTTGTAGGTCAAAACGATTTTTGGCTTATGGAAGAACCAAAAGAATATCTAAAAAATAGGATTCTTTCAAGTTTTGACCCAAATATGAGGCTATATGCTTTGTCAAAGGATAATAAAGTCCAAACTTTAAAACACCAAGCAAACGGAGATTGTACTTTTCTAACAGAAAAAGGCTGCATTCTACCAATGGAAGATCGCCCTCTTTATTGTAGAATACATCCTTACGACTTTGTAGAAGAAGTTGTTACTGGCATTACATTTGTTGATTGCCCAGTTCAATACTTGGATAAAAAAGGCGACCTGCCAGATATTCTAAATGTAAAATATGACGATGCTGTAAGATGGGTTAAACAACTATATAATGAACTAAAAGAAGGAAAAATTTACAATGAAAATAGGAATAACTTATGATTTACGCGATGATTACATCAAAAGAGGCTTTTCTTTAGAACAAACAGCCGAATTTGACCCAATAGAGACAATTAATGGGATTGATAATGCAATAAAACTTTGTGGCTTTGAGACTGAACGTATTGGAAATGTTAGACATCTTGTAGAAAAATTAAACTTGGGTAAAAAATGGGATATTATTTTTAATATATGCGAAGGGCTTAATGGTACTTGTAGAGAATCTTTAGTTCCTTCTATACTTGATGAATACGGGATTCCATATACATTCTCTGACCCTTTTGTCCTTGCTTTGACACTTGATAAAGCATTAACAAAAATGGTTGTAAAAAATGCTGGGATAAAAACTGCTGACTTTTTTGTAGTAAACTCAATTTCTGATTTGGATGGGCTAAATTTAACCTACCCACTATTTGTAAAACCACTTAGAGAAGGCTCTGGCAAGGGAATTGATAGTAAATCAAAAGTTTATGATTTTGGTTCCTTAAAAGAAAAATGTATTTCTATATTAAAAAACTTCAATCAACCAGCATTAGTAGAAAAATTTTTGGTAGGCAAAGATTTTACAGTTAGCATTTTGGGGAATGGCTCTGATACCCGAGTAATCGATGTTACAAATCTTTTTATTACAAAAGATGGCAAAGAAGACTATTTTTCTTATGAAAACAAAGAAAATCTTTTTGTCGAATACAAAAGTGCAGAAAAAGAAGACTTTATAAAATGTAGTGAACTTGCCATAAAAGCATGGAAAGTCTTAGGATGCCGAGACGGTGGGCGAATTGATGTTCGATACGATGAAAACGAAATACCTCATTTTATCGAAGTAAACCCATTACCAGAAATAAACCCAGAGTATTCTGAACTGACAAACGCTTGTAAGAAAAAAGGTATTTCTTACAATGAAATGATAAAAATTATATTACATTCTGCGTTGAAGAGGGTAAATAATTAAAGATATAAATAGTGATTATATACTCAATCGTTTCTAAACTGTCAATTTAAATAAGACAACCTCAAGAATTAAGAAAATAGTAAAATCTACTTTACTATTTTTATCAATTTGTTATACTATAACACAGATTGACACAGACTAGAACACGAAGAACACAGATTTCGTTGGTTGGTATTCAATTAAGAAAAATAAATTGAATAAAAACAAGTCTAATCTGTGTTATATTTTTTTATGATTTTGTAACAAAAATCTCCAAAATTATACTTTAATATTAATAGAGAGTATAATTTAAATCAAATAAGGAGATTTTCATGTCAGATGTTTTAGTTATTGGAAAGGAATTTATGGAAAAAAACACAAAAGATATCAATGAAAAATTAAAGGCACTTGAAAGTTCAATTTTAAACATTGAAAAAGCTTTTGGAAAAGGTTCTATAATGAAACTTGGGTCTAAAAAAATCATTGCGATTGATGCAATACCAAGTGGATCTTTACTTCTTGATGCAGCAATGGGAATTGGTGGTTATCCAAGAGGAAGAGTTGTAGAAATTTATGGTCCAGAGTCTTCAGGTAAAACAACACTAACTTTACATGCAATCGCTGAGGCTCAAAAAACTGGCGGTATTGCGGCATTTATTGATGCAGAACACGCTTTAGACCCTATTTATGCAAAGGCATGTGGAGTTAATATTCAAGATTTATATATTTCTCAACCAGATACTGGCGAACAAGCCTTAGAAATAGTAGAAAATCTTGTTAGAAGTGGAGCTGTTGATATTATTGTAGTTGACTCTGTTGCTGCACTAACTCCAAAAGCAGAAATAGAAGGCGAAATGGGCGACAGTCACATGGGACTTCAGGCTCGTCTTATGAGTCAAGCTTTAAGAAAATTAACAGCTATTGTTTCAAAATCTAATAGTTGTGTTGTTTTTATCAATCAGTTAAGAATGAAAATTGGTGTTATGTTTGGAAGCCCAGAAACTACAACTGGTGGAAACGCCCTAAAATTTTACGCATCAATGAGACTTGATATTAGAAAAATAGAAACTATAACAACTGCTGCAGGTAATGAAGCTGTTGGTAATAAAGTTAGAGTAAAAGTTGTAAAAAATAAACTTGCTCCACCTTTTAGAGAAGTAGAACTTGAAATCACTTATGGGCAAGGAATTTCAAAAGAAGGGTCTATATTAGATGCTGCCCTAAAATATAATTTGATTCAAAAAGCAGGTTCTTGGTTTTCTTATGGTGAGAAAAAAATTGGGCAAGGTAGAGATAATGCAAAACAATTCTTAATTGAACATCAAGATATTGCTAAAACGATAGAAGAAAAAATTAGGTCTGTTTTACTGCCAAAAGATGAAGAAGAAGATAATAAAACTCCAAAAAAAGAGCCTAAACAAGAAAAAAAAGTAGTAGAAGATCAAAAGGATTTAGAGCTAGAATAATTAATGATTTATTTGAATTTTCTATGGAAACAAGGGGTAACAACTCTTAGTTATCCCCAGTTTTCATAAAAAAGATAAAGCTTTCACAAAGATTTTCCTAGTTAGATTGATTAAAAATAGGAATTTGTAACTAGAACTACTCCTTGTTTCCATAAAAGTATAATTTTGGCTTATAACTCTTAAAAATTTATCTATTATTTATAAAGGGCTAACTTGAAAATAAAATGTTTTTTTGTTTTATTTTTTATTTTTTTAACCTCATTTAGTATTTTTAGTCAAATAAAAGCCAAAAGTGGAATTATTGATTTGACAAATTTGGATTTTGAGAAAAATATTTCTGTAAATTTAAATGGCGACTGGGAATTTTACTGGCAACAATTATTAAACCCAGAAGACTTTAAAAAAGAATCTCAAAACATACCGCTTTATTTTAATGCTCCTAATATGTGGAATAATTATAAAATTAATAATAAAAATCTTGGTAGTTATGGCTTTGCAACTTTTAGACTAACCATTCTACTATCTCCACAACAAACTCAAACAATTTATGCTTTAAAAATAATGGAAATGGGAACTGCATATAAGCTCTGGATTAATGGAGAATTAATTTCATATAATGGAAAAGTTGGTAAAAATAAAAGTGAAATGATACCACAAACAATTCCTAAAACTCTAATATTTAATGTAAAAGAACAAAAAATAGAATTAGTATTACAAATTTCTAATTTTTATGACAGAAATGGTGGATTTTGGTATAATATAAACTTTGGTAATCCAAATTCTATCTTAAAACTTAAAGAACGAAAGATGTCTTTTGATTTAATTCTTTTTGGAAGCATATTTTTAATGGGACTGTATCATTTTGTGCTTTATATAAATAGAAAAAAAGACAAAACATCATTATATTTTTCTATGTTTTGCATTGGTATTGCAATAAGAACAATTTCTACAAACGAGAAATTGCTATTTACAAATTTTTCATTTATACCTTATTGGTTATCAATAAAGATTGAATATTTATCATTTTACCTATTTATTATTGCTTTTACACTATTTTTTAATAGTTTATTTCAAAAAATAATAAAGAAAACAATATTAAACTCTGTTTTAATAATTTCAGCAATTTGTAGTTTTATAGTTTTGGTTACACCTGTTAATATTTTTTCACAAACTCTTATGTTTTATCAAATTTTTTGTATATTTCTTGGATTTTACATATTATTTGTTGTAATTATTGGATTTATAAAAAAATATACAGGTTCTTTACTTTTTTTAGTAGGATTTTTGATATTTTTTAGTACTGCGATAAATGATATTCTTTATAGTAATCAAATTATTCAAACAACTTATCTTGTTTCGTTTGGTTTATTTATATTTATAGCTTTACAATCATTTGTTCTTTCTATCAATTATGCAAATGCTTTCAATAAGATAGAATCTCTTTCTAATGATTTAAAAAGACTAAATGAAGTTTATAGTAATTTTGTGCCGTCTAAGTTTTTGAATTATCTTGGACATAAAAGTCTTATTAATGTAGCACTTGGAGACCATAGTGAGAAAGAAATGAGTATTTTATTTTCTGATATTCGTTCTTTTACTGCATTATCAGAAACCATGACTATAACAGAAAATTTTAGATTTATAAATGCCTATATGGGGCGTGTTGGTCCTTTAGTAAGAAAAAATAACGGTTTTATAGATAAATATATAGGTGATGGAATAATGGCTTTATTCCCAGACAAAGCAGAAGATGCAATAAATGCAGCAATAGAAATGCAAAATAAAATAAGAGTTTATAATGTGCAAAGAGAAAAAAACGGCTATAAACCTATTACTGCTGGTACAGGAATTCACACAGGAAATCTTATGCTTGGAATCATTGGCGAGCAAGAAAGAATGGAAGGTACGGTAATTTCTGATGCAGTTAATCTTAGTTATAGACTCGAAGGCTTGACAAAGTTTTATGGTTGTTCTATTATTATAAGTGAAATAACTCTTTCAAAAATCGAAGATAAAACAAAATATCATTATAGGTTTTTGGGAAAAGTGAAAGTTAAGGGTAAAAAAGAAATTATACCAATTTATGAAATATTTGATTCTGATACCGAAGAAATTATTAAAATAAAAGAAAGATGTAAGTTTGATTTAGAAATGGGAATAAAATTATATTATGATAAAAATTTTACTGAAGCAAGTATTCTATTTAAAAATATTTACGATGAAAACCCTTATGATAAAACTGCAAATTTTTATTTCCAAAAAACTATTTATTTAATTGAGGTAGGAGCATCTTCAACATGGAATGGCGTTGAAAATATCGACTTTTAAGAGGGTTTTAATTAACATAAATATTTTAACAATATTATAAATTTTTAGTATATAAATAATGAGGCAATTATGAAAAAATTAATCGTATTTTTAATCATATCAATTACTTTATCAAGTTGTGATAATATTCCAAAAGAAAAAACAAATCTTTCTTTAAATGAATTTATTTATTTTACGATGAAGGATAATTATCTTTGGTATGATAAGATACCTTCTCTTAATTATAATAATTATTCTACTCCAGAGGCTTTAATTGATGCGTTAATGTATAAAAAAATAGATAAATGGAGTTATATAGTAAAAATTGATACAAAATCGACTAATTTATCCGAAAATCAATATTTTGGTTATGGTTATGGTTTTATTTGGAGTAATGAGAATAATAAAGATGTTTTAAGAGTTAATTTTGTTTTTGATAATTCTCCTGCGTATAATGGAGGCTTGCGAAGAGGACAAAAAATTATAAAAATAAACAATTATACTATCCCAGAAAATCCAACAGATGATGAAAAAAATCTTGTTTACGATGAGATGGATAAGGGTGACTCTATATCGTTTGTAATTTTAGATATTACTAACAATCAAAAAAATATCTCATTAAGTAAAGGGACTGTTACCCAAAATATAGTTTTATACAAAAATATATATTATAAAGGGGATAAAAGGATAGGTTACTTAGTTTACTATCAATTTACTGATTTTTCGGAAACAGAACTAATTGATACATTTGGTTATTTTAAAGATAACGGTGTAAATGAAATAATTATTGATTTAAGATATAACGGCGGTGGTTCTGTTGATGTTTGCAGTAAATTTGCAAATCTTTTGGCTGGATACAATTTTTATGGTAAAATATTTGAAAAAATGGTATCTAATGATAGAAGATTACAAAATACAATAAATATTTTCTTAAAAAAAGAAACAAATTCAATAAATTTAAAAAGAATATTCTTTATTACAACAAACCAATCTGCCTCTGCCTCAGAAGCGTTAATAAACGGATTAAAACCATTTATGAGTGTAAAATTAATTGGTGGCAAGACCCACGGTAAACCAGTTGGAATGGCAGGACAATTATACAAAGATTATTTGTTTTTTCCAATTACTTTTAGAGGATACAATGCAAATGATGAAGGCGATTTTTTTGATGGAATCCCAGTTGATAAAGAAGCAGCTGATGATGTTAAGATTAGTTTTGGTGATGAAAGCGATGATTGTCTAAAACAAGCATTATATTATATAGAAAATTCATCCTTTAGTCCAAATTTAATCCAAAGAGATATATATTCAAATAAAATAATACAAAATAAGCCTTTTGAGTATAAAAATTACAATAAATTCCTAAATAGTTTTTAGATTGGGAAAAAAAGGTAAAATATGAGATTTCGATTGGTGTTATTAGTTTTATCATTATTAGTAGTAATTTTTAGCTGTAATCAATCATTTATCACGAGTTCAAAAATTTATCTTAGAGCTGAGGATGACTCTTTTAAAAACACTTCTTACACATATAATTTAGGTAATGTTTATATAGGTGAAGAAGTAAAATTTGATATATACCTTTATAATGCTGGCGAAGGAAGTTTTGATATAAACGAAACTAATTTTAAATACACTGGCTCGGCTGATTTTACATTTATATTTCAAAGTAAAATAGTAAATCCAGACGAAAATTTTAGTTTTACAGTGGTTTTTAAACCAACGGGTGAAGGGGAGATTAAGGGGAATATTAATCTAAATAATGCTGGCACACCAACTACTAATATCTTCTCAACAGATGGGTTTATAAATTTGGTGGGTGTGGGAACGAAACCAAAATTTCCAACTTCGGCAAAATTATTAACAATAGATAAATGGCAAGACGAATCTATGGATGTGAATGAGACTGAAAAGTGGTATTATTTTATAGGAAGTAAAGATACAAATTATTATATATATTCTGACAGTAAAAACAATGGGTCAAATACAAAGAGTTTAGATGTAAAAGTTTCTGCTTATAAAAATGATACAACTAGTTATTTTGTGGATGAGTTACCATCATATTATGGTAAAAATATAGATGTTACATCAGATAAAAAACTAGTTTCCATAAGAGTTTGTAAAAATACTAACTTTTTAAATGGAACTTATTCGATAATGTGTTCAACTAATTCTAATAAATTTTATTCTCCTATAATTTCTGGAAGATATGACTTGACACTAATATCAAAAAATCAAATAATTACTCTTCGTGATTTTTATAATTATCAGCTACCACAAGAATTTACTTTTTATTTGAATAATACTGGCAATGGTTATCTTAACCTTATAGGAAGACCTTTGATTCAAATAAATAATGATATTAACAATGAATTTGAAATATTAGAAAATCCAGATAGAGTAATAAAGAATAACCAATCATCCGAATTTAAATTAAAATTGTCATATTTTAGCAAGGGAGAAAAGAATATAAATATAATTATACCTAATGATGATTTGAAAAATAAAGATTTTAATTTTAATGTAAAAGTAACCTTTAACTTTAGACTTGTTTTTAATGGAAATTCGAAAGGGTATCCTCAAGATGATGAAGCAAAAGCAATAGCAATAGATAATAATAATAATGTGTATATTGTTGGTTATGGTTCTAATCTTATTTATGATACAACAAAACATGATTGGTGGATTAAAAAATTTGATTCAAATGGCAAAGAAGATTTAAATTGGAACAAAAAGTTTGATGGAAATAATAATTATGATAATGATGAGGTAAATGCAATAGCAATAGATAGTAATAATAATGTATATGTTGGCGGTTATTGTTCAAATTATAAGTATTGGTGGATAAAGAAGTTTGATAGTAATGGGAATGAAATTTGGGATAAGGGTTTCGATGGTAATAATGGTTGGGATTCAATAGTAATAGACAGTAATAATAATATATATGTAGCGGGTTATGGTTCAACGCTTATTAGTAGTTCAAGTAGTTATGATTGGTGGATAAAGAAGTTTGATAGTAATGGGAATGAAATTTGGGATAGGAGATTCGATGGTAATAATGGTTGGGATAAAACGACTTCAATAGCAATAGATACTAATAATAATGTATATGTTACTGGTTATGGTTATAATCTTGTTAGTAGTTCAAGTAATAATGATTGGTGGATTAAAAAGTTTGATAGTAATGGGAATGAAATTTGGGATAAGAGATTCGATGGTAATAATGGTTGGGATGAAGCGACTTCAATAGCAATAGATACTAATAATAATGTATATGTTGTTGGTTTTGGCTATAATCTTGTTAGTAGTTCAAGTAGTTATGATTGGTGGATTAAAAAGTTTGATTCAAACGGCAAAGAAGATTTGAATTGGGATAAAAAAATTAATAATATATATGGTGATAGCCTGACTTCAATAACAGTAGATAATAGTAATAATATATGTACTAGGTTATAGAGATGTTACTAGCAATACTAATTCAATTTATAAAGATTGGTTAATAAAGAAATTTGATAGCAACGGTAAAGAAGATTTAAATTATAATAAAAGTAGTGGTATCACTTATAATTGGAATTCAATAAAAATCGACAAAGATGGCAACATTTGGATTGCTGGCTATGGGAGTAATTTAATAAGTATTAATAGTGGCTACGACTGGCTCATAAAAAAATATCTCCCAGACGGGACAGAGGAGTTTTAAAGCAATTGGAGAAATTAATAAATGAAGGAAAATAACAAACCAACTTTAATTGACCCTATGTTTGATGGTCATCTTGAAAAACCTATTGAAAAGATGTCTACCAAAGAAAAACTTGAATATTTATCATTATTGATTGAAATGAAGTATTATAGGGATAAATTTGTAAAAAGAGTTAAAAAATGATTATAAGGGATTAAAAATGCTAACAAAAAATAATATTATAGATTATATTTCTTCAAATAGAGAATATATTTTTAAAGAATTTGGCATAAAACAGATAGGGCTTTTTGGGTCATTTGCTTGTGATAAACAAAAAAATGATAGTGATATTGATATAATAGTAGAATTTCAAAATAATATTGAAGATATTTATGATAAAAAAATGCAATTATCTGAGATTTTAAAAAAACAATTTGATAGAGAAATTGATATAGCAAGACTTAAATATTTAAAAGAACGAGTAAAATCTGAAATATTAAAGGAGGTAATTTATATTGAATAAAAATAAAGAGAATTTATTAGATATGATTGAATCAATTGAAAAAATAGAAATATTTACAAAAAATTTTGTCAATCATGAAGATTTATATAATAATAAACTTCACTTTGATGCTGTTTTAATGAATATCGTTAATATTGGAGAATCTGTTGGAAGAATAGAGAAAGAATTTCTTGATAGTTATTCTGATATTGAATGGATTAAGATAAAGGGATTAAGAAATATTGTAGCTCATGATTATTTTGGAGTTGACCCAGAAGAAATTTGGCAGATAATAAAAAATAAATTACCAGACTTAAAAAATAAAGTAATAAATATTTTATCTTTAATTTCATAAGGAAACAAAAATGCTAACAAAAAATAAAATTAGATTTATAATAGAGATTATTGCAAAAAAATTAGTATTATTAATAATAATTGTTTCAACTACAACTTGTGTAGTAAATGGTACTACTGGTTTAATTGTAATCACCAATTTATCAGACAGAAAAATTGAGAACATAAAGATAGGTGATACAGTCCTAACTTATTCTTTAGATAGGGGTGCTAAATATGATTATTGGTATGGTGGGAGTTTGATAGGAAAAATTAAAGCAGATGGTGTTGATGTAATTAGGGCTAGTTATGGGTATGTTGATATAGAAAATAACAATTTTATATCATTTTATAAAGATAATGCAGAATGTCATTTTATAACAAACTATCAGTATAATTTGGACATACAAAAAATAAATGATAAATATACTTTTACTGCAAACGCTGGGTATAAACCAGATTCTGGCAATAGTGATATTACAGAAGTTGATTTTCCTGCAAAATGAATGGAGTTTTTATGAAAAAAATTATTGTTTTACTTTTGGTTTTATCTTTATTAAGTTGTGCTATTAATGAAAATACTGGTCTTATTAGTATAAGAAATTCCAGTAGTTCATCTATTAATATAAGTATTGGTAGTTATAAAGCTTATGTGTCTGCTGGTGGAACTTATGATTATTGGTTTTATAACCCATTTAGTTGTAGTGTTAGTGCTGATGGAAATAGTCATGTCTATATTGCATCTTATTATAACGATGTATTAGGAGATGTTTTTTATAATGAAACTATTAGTGCCTCATTTAAGACTAATTATAAATATGAAATAGATGTTATTGGACTAAATTTGACTGATTATTATAGTACTAACAAATTTTATCAACTTGTCTATATTAACCAAGGTGTAAAAAATGGTGGCAACGGATTGAGGGAGAAAGATAATATTCATTATCCTGGCGAATGATGTCTTTATTAATTTTTACTATATTATCATAAGATATAATAATAGTTAAAAAACAATTAATCTTTTTGGAAATTTTACCTTTTTTAGCAGTTTTATACTATTATTAATTTAGAAGAAATTTATAATGGAGGATAATATGAAAAAGATTAATTTAATTTTAGCCTTTATTGTTATCTCTTTTTTTGTTTTTTCACAAAATAAAATCGTGTATCTTGTAACATTGGATTGGCCCCCATATATTAGCTCTACTGCGAAAGATAGTAGTCCACAATTAGCAAACTATGGATATGTCGCAGAAATTGCTTACGAAGCATTCAAAAAAGCAGGTTATGAATTAAAAATTGACTTTAAACCATGGGAACGAGCAGTAAAAGAGGCGACAGATGGCGATTATGACGGATTATTCCCAGAATATTACGGAGAAGAAAGAAAAAAAGACTTTGTTTTTTCTGATCCTTTCCCTGGTGGTCCACTTGGTTTTTACAAAAGAAAAGATTTTAAAATTAAGTTTAGCTCCCTTAAAGACTTAAAAGACTATAAAATAGGCGTTGTTAGAGGTTATATAAATACAGTTGAGTTTGATAATGCAACTTACCTTCAAAAAGAAGATGTTGTAGATGACGAAACAAATATAAAAAAATTATATTTTGGTAGAATAAATTTAATAGTAATAGACAAATTTGTTGGAGAATATTTAATTAAAACAAAATTTCCAAATTATTATGATGAACTTGAGTTTCTCGAACCACCTTTAGAAGTTAAAGACCTATACATTGTTTTTTCAAAAAAATCTAAAGATTATCAACAAAAATTAAAAGATTTTAACAAAGGATTAGCAGAAATAAAAAAATCTGGTTTAATTGATAAGATTCTAAAAAAACAAGGTTTTAAATAGGGGTAAATTTTATAGTATCTTTTTTGTATTCATATTTTTTGACAAATTTTAAAATTTAAATTATTATTTATTCAAAATAAATAATTTATTATTTTAAATAGGTAGCAAAATGCAAAAAGAAATATGTTTGTTATTGTTTTTATTTGTTTCTTTAAAATTAGTTAGTTTTGATTTTTTTACTTATGTTCCATATCAAGGAAAGATGAAAGAGATTAAAACTGACAATTTTATAATTGTTTTTCCAGAAAAATACAGTGGGACTGCTCAAATCGTTGCAAGTTTCGCTGAGGATATACACACAAAACTAAGTCCTTTGTTAAATTGGAAACCAAAAGAAAAAACCTATATAATTTTAACAGATAACTCTGATTCTCCAAATGGGATGGGAATACCTTTTTTACGAAATACAATTCTTTTGTACCTTTCAAAAACAGAACTTGCTTATACTTTAAAAAATTTTACAAACCCTCTATATTCTTTAATCTTGCACGAATACGCTCATATTCTACACCTCGAACAGGTTAGGGGTGGTGCTTTGTTTTGGAGAATATTATACGGAAAACTATATATGCCAGTTGCTGTAAACTTTCCTTGGTACATTGAGGGTGTGGCTATGGTAGCAGAGTCAAAATATTCTCAAAATGGAAGATTAGTAACTAATTATAACAAGTCTTTACTTAGAAATGCTGCAAAAAACAAGAAAATACCCTCTTTTGATAAATTAATCTATCCTATTGTTGATTATCCTTATGGAAACGCCGCTTATTTTTATGGTGGAAACTTTTTAAATTACCTTTATAATACTTATGGAAAAGAAAAATTTGATTCTATCTATATTGGAATATCAAATGATATTTGGCCATTTGTTTTAATGTTTGTAATGAATTTTAAAAATATTTATGGTAAGTCACTTAATGATCTTTGGAATGAATGGATTTTGTATGAAGAAAAAGAGGCATTATCTTACCAAGAAGATAATTATGAATACCAAAAACTAACAAATTTACAAGGAAGAGTAAGTTCTTTTGATAAAATAGAAGATTTTTTTGTTTTAACAGCAGAAAGTTATAAAAAAGAAGTAGGTTTATTTAAATTAGATAAAAATAACAAAGTTAAACTATTAGAAATTGGTTATTTTGGAAATGTATCAAAAACTAACCAAAAAGATTATATTGTTTTCACAAAACTTACCAAATATCCAGATGATTTTACTTATTACGATTTGTATAGTTTCAATCTAAAAACATTCATAGAAACAAGGCTTACAAAAAAAGAAAGAATCCAATACGCTTGTTTTGCAAAAAATAAAAATGCAGGGATTTTAGTTTCCAATGATATAGTTAGACCAAAATTATTTAGAGCAAATTTTAATACTAATAAAATCACAAAAAAATTAATAAATATTCCACAAGAAATAACATTTATTCAAAAACCATCAATAAACAACGAAGGGACAAAGGTTTTATTTTCTGCAAAAACAAAAGATGGAGTTTTTAAAATTTATCAACTTGATCTTAATACTGAAAAAATAACTCAATTTGAAGACATTGAAGGTGAATTGCCACAGTTTATAGATGAGAATAAATTTTCATATATAGGAACAGATAATTCGACAGATTCTCTTTTTGAATACATCCAAGATACAAAGGAAAATTTTAGAATACTTTCTTCTTTTGGTAATATAAATAGTGCTATGGTAATCGATGAAAAAATTTATTATGTAAATCAGACGGTAGATGGCGAAGAACTTTTTGTTACAAATAATGACAAAAAAATAATTGGTTTACCTCAAGTATCACAAGTAAAATTAGAAAAACAAATTTTAATAGATAACTTTAAAATAAAAGATTTTAATATAGGTAGAGTTCTTTATCCTACTTGTTGGGGTATTATTCCTGCTTTACTTTCAAATTCTTCAATTTATATCCCAATTGGCAATTCTTATTTTCCTATACCATTTATCGCACCGCAATTTTTTATATATAATGAGATACCGACTTCACGATTTTCTTATACTGCAAGTATTACTCTTGATTATTTGCGGTGGTATCCAAATAATTCGCTTTCGCTAAATTTTAAATTACCAGCAGGTTTTTTAACTTATCAGTGGAATAATGGAATGGCAGGTTCAAAAAATATAGTTGGTTTACAATTTTATGAAAGCAGAAAGTATAAAAATAGGTTTCCTATTTATTTTTCAAATTTTATACAGTATTATTTTGATGTTCCTTTATTAAATTACGGTAATATTTATTTTAGCCTTGCCACTTCACATGTTTTTTACGAATATGATTTTAAACTCGATAGACCCAAAAACTTTATAAACTTTTCAGAAAATTTTGGATATTATTATAATATTTCTCGACCAAATGCGTCGAGATGGGACAGAGGATTTAGATTTGATATATCAGCTAGACAGTCAATAAAAGGAATTGCTGATAATGAAAATAGTTATGTATTAAGAGGCTCTCTTGAGGGTAGAATTCCTTTTAAAAATGTATTTTTATTTATGTATTTTGATGGTGGAATTGACTTTCTACAACAAAATACTTTTACTCTTAGTAGCACTGTATTTAGTTTACAAAATGGACTTATTGGTAGTGGTGGAAATGGTGCATCTATCGATATGAAAGCATTCCCAATACAGATAACACATTCGAGTACAAGTTTTACATTTTTTTATAATAAAGCGGGTTTTGATATTACTGTTTATAAAAGAAGTCACTACTGGCATTTTGCAACTCTGGGATTTAAAGAGTTTTTTATAAAAGCTTATACAGAGTTTGCTGCTGTGTTTAATAAAAAAAATGTCATATATTCAGATATATTTTTTGATGTGGCATTAGAGCTAACTGTTGATTTATTTTTAGCTTATGGTAATGGTGTAGTTGAATTTACTCTTGGTGGAGCTTTAGGACATAGCGGTGGACAATCTATTCCTCTGCAAGAATTTAGACCTGCATGGAGTGTTTTTGGTGCTATAAACTTTCGTTTGTTTAATTAGAAGAATGTAGATAGTTTAAAAATTAATAAAATTATTGGAGGAAATTTATGTCTTATATTTTAAAAATAAAATCAAGTGCATCAGAGGATAGGCTTGAAAAACTAATCGAAGAAAGATTAAAACCTGGTGTTGATAAAGCAAAAATTGATGCAAGAATCTGGGATTTGTTTGGTGAAGAATGGGCTATTATGTTTACAGATTTGTCTGGTTTTTCAAGAGGTGTTGCAGAATTTGGAATAATTCATTTTTTACAAGTAATTTATGAATCAGAAAGACTTCTAGTGCCTTGTATTGAAGAAAATGATGGAATTTTACTAAAAATGGAAGGCGATAGCATGATGGTAATTTTTAGAAATGTGAAAAAAGCAATAGAATGTTCTATATCTATGCAAAAAATACTAAAAAATTACAATATTGATAAATCTGCTACTGACAAAGTTTTACTTTGTGTTGGGCTTGGTTTTGGTAAAGTTTTAAGAATAGGCGATCACGATGTATTTGGCTCAGAAGTAAATGCCTCAAGTAAACTCGGTGAAGATATTGCTGATGCAAACGAAATACTTGTCACAGAGTCAGTAAAAGAAAAAGCAAGTGAATATACCGAACTTAAGTTTGAAAAAATAAAAGAAATTCCATCTGGTGCATCTGCTGCTTATAGATTGCTTTATGATAATTGATAACCCAAATTTCAATTTATACAAAACTAACTCTAAATGGTAAATGGATTTTTTAAAAATCAAGTAATAGATGAATGGGTCTATTACTTGTTTCATAGTTTTTGAACTGCCTTATTGGTTAGGTGTACCTTGTGTATTTTTACCAACTTGATCTTCAACTTGTTTTTCGGTTTTCATTAACAAATTAGGTATTAAGCTTTCAGAAAATCCTGCTAAGAAACACCAAATAATTAATAATGCTATTTGACTTATATCTATATTGGTAGATTTAATAACATCTACTGAAACATCAGATGTATTTATTAAAATATTAGTTTGAAAAGCTGGGAATAATGCACCTCTTAATAATCCTGAATAAAAAAAGAAAAACATTAATAATGCAGCACACGAACCAATTAATATTCTCGAAATAATATAAAAAGGATTTTCAAATAATAACAATTCGTTATATTTTAGATCAGTAGTCCTTGATTTGATTAGTAAACTAAATGACGCCCCTAAGATGCCTGACACAATTGCAATAACAACTTTATCAAAAAATACTATAGATTTTAAAAAATTACTATCTTTGGTAGAATTTATAAATAAAAAGTAAAAAATGAAGAATGTAAGGCTAAAACATATAAAAGATACAATATAAATAATGCTGTATTTTAGGCTTATATTACTATTTAACTCAATATTTGTATATTTTTTAGTGTCTCCCCATTGACAATCTTCAATCATTTTAGCAAGCAATTCTCTTTTGTAGTCTAAATTTATATCATTCGTCTGTATTTCTTGGCTATAAAATTGATAAATGTCATCACCTAAATCAACTTTTATATCAACTAAAAGCCTCTTAATTTCAATATCAACTTTATTATCATTATACAATAAAACAAATAGTCTTGCTATTTCATAAGCATTTTTCCAACTCATATCTTCGTTAAATAAACTATCAATTTTATCCTTTGCATCCTTGTATGTAGCCGCTCTATTTGAATCAATTTCAGAATAATCAGATTTTAAATTAACATAATACTGTTCCAAAAATTTATTTTTTGTCTGTTTCTGTTTCGCCATAAACAAACTCCTTAGATTAAATAGTTTTGTTTCTCAAATTATATTAAACATTCTCAAAAAAGTCAAATTATTAATATTTTTTTCTCTCTATTTAATTTGCTAACTTTTATTGCTTCTTATTTGATTTGAAAAAAAAAAGACCTACCAGTTTTAAAAACTGACAAGTCTTTTTTTCAACAATTTTTTTATTTAACCTCTATTCTAACACCTTCAGAATGCGAGCTAAACTCTGGAGCATACATACATTGTATTGTTGTAATGCCATTTGAAAAATTTCCTTTTTGCGAAACTCTCAATGGGTACTCAAAAATATATGTGCCTTTTGGTAAGTATGAGATAAAAAAGTTTGTTGAAGCATCTTTTGTTGACTCATAGTACCATAAACCATCTTGATATTTATGGGTAGAAAGTACATTTATTGGCTCAAGTGCAGAAGCACGAGCATCCTTTAAATGAATGTATTCCATATTTCTATCTGTGGTAATCTCTATTCTAACTATAATCATATCACCCAATTTTAACTCAGTTTTGTCAGTTATTGGCTCAATTACAAGTCCTTTAGCGGAATTTTTTTGTAAAAATAGTTTTCTTTGCAATTTTAATTGAGTTTCTGCACCAGTAATTTTGTCAAGATTCTCAAAATATTGCCAATAAACAGCACCAAAAGAAAGCCCATCTTCTTTTTTAGTAACAGAAATATTTCCCATTTCAGGTTTAATTTTGTCACTATCCCACTTTATTTTGAAATATCCAGTCCCTTCTTCCTGTTTTATGTTTTTTAAGTTTGTTGTATCGAAAATTTCGTTACCAATTTTAATTTCTACTTGATTTTGAGTATCAATTAAATTTGTCCCTCGTAAAAGTAGTGCGTAACAAGCATCAGTTGTTGCTTTAGTAGTCTTCCAGTTTTGTACTTGTTTTTGTTTTAAAAGCCATACTTTCATAGCATCAACGAGTTGTGTATCCTTTGCGATTTCTGTAAATACTTCTATTAAAAGTGATTGAGTCTCAACAGGTGCTTGATACCAGTAGTAACCAGCGATATTATTTTTCCAATAGATTCCCATTTCCTCGTTTTCGATAGAATTTTCTTTTAGAGAAGCAACGATTTCTTTTGCCCTATTTTCGTCATTCATTCTATATAAAGATAATGCGATGAGTCCTTGCATATAAATACTCTTATTAAGCCAGTATTTTTGTGCTTGAGTTCTCCAATAATCAAACGCTTTTTTGTTAAAAGCATTCACTGGTACATCCATAAAAAAACTTCGTGTGTAAAGGTAATGAATATCAAGAAAACCAATATTGTCTTTATTTAAATCAATTTTATTTTTAACTAACCATTCATAATCCTCTCTTGCCCTATCATCCAAATAATTTATAGCCCGTTGAGTCATCGATGTTATTTGTGGATTATTTTTTACAGAATCAATATCCAATTTTAAAAGCCTTCCAAGACCACACGCAATATGTTGGGTTATATACCTATCATCTGGAAGCCCACTAAACCATGGGAAACCTCCATTTATAACTTGTGCTTCAACGAGTTTTTTCAATGCTTTTTTTAGTTCTTTTTCAATTTTTTCTGTTTCAAATAATAAACCAATTCGTTTTTTGCTCGCACTCTCATCTTTTGCATCCAAAACCCATGGAGTTTCTTCAAGGAGTAGAGATTTTAACTCTTGGTTTTTTTCGAGGTTTGACATGAGACTTTCTGGATTGTTTTTCCACGCCTCATAGACTTTTTTTATCTTTGGATTTGAGTTTACAATTTGGAATGCTATACTATTAGCGTAAAATCTTGCAAAAGTTTGCTCATTACATTCATACGGATATTCCATTATATAAGGAAGAGATTGCAAAGCATACCAAACTGGATTTGGTGTAAACTCGAATGTAAATTTTTCGTGTCTAAGTGTATCACTCTTACCAGACTCCAAAAGTTTTGTGAATGTAAAATTTTTTGTACCCTTTTTTCGCACTGACAGAGGAATACTCTCTGTAACAAGCATTCTATTTGTTAATACAGGAACTATCGCTTCCTCACCGTCAGAAAAACTGCCAGATTTTGCAATTAATCTATAAGTAATTCCTTGCAAACCCAAAGGTATCGATAAGCCCCATTCTACCTGTGTACTTTGTCCTTTTTTTGAACTAAACTTTTTAGAGTTATTAGTATTGCCGAGTTTGTCATCAATTGGAGCACCTGTAAAACTATCAAATAATTGTAAACTTACATCACCTGCCAAATCTGAGTCTGCAAGGTTTGAAATTTTTGTTGAGAAGAATATTTTGTCACCTTCTCTAAAGAATCGTGGTACATTTGGTAATAACATTAATTCTTTTTGTGTAACAATTGATTCTCGGATAAGACCATATTCCAAATCTTTTGTATGTGCAAATCCCAAAAAGTCCCAACGGGTCAATGACTCCGGTATTGTAAAATTAATTAAAACTTCACCTTCAGCGTTTGTCTCAAGATGTGGGTAAAAGAATGCTGTTTCATTAAAATTTGTTCTAACTTGAACTGGATTTTCTTGTTCTTCAGTGTCTTTTTTGTTTTTTGGTTTATCATCTTTGCCACCAAGATTTTTATCTAGATCAGAAAACCCATCTTTTGCTGACTCTGTTTTTGGAGATATACTAGCATCTGATTTTTCTTCCATTACCATCTCATCCATTTCGCCTTCAGATGTTTCTTCTCTCATCTTCATACCTTTTTTGTATGACCTTGATTTTTCATAATCACGATACCTATAATAGCTAAATGAAAAACCAAACCAGTTGAGAGCATCATAGTAAAAATATGCCATTCCAGTGTACGAATTCCAATTATTTTCTAATAGTTGTGAATTGGCAGTAGCAAAAGAACGAGATGCATCCCAATTTATATAAGAGTAATAATATGGATAAATATTAAAATACCAATTGTTTTTAGCAAAAGCATTTAGCGAAGCATCATATAATGAAGCAACCATTTCTGAGGCAACTCTCTCACCTTTAGCACCAGAAATTTTAAGTTTCCACTGCTCTTTTTCACCAGGCTTTAATTTATTCCTAAATGTCTGAAACTCAATCTTTAAGTCCTTATTTGACCATGGTACAACAATTGTTTCTTTATTAGAATAAAATCTATTTTGATTTACAGTTACAAAATGGATACAAAAATTACCTCTGTGTTCTTCTTTTATTGGAAACTCTATCAATTTTTTTTCTTTACTTAGTGTTAATTTTTTAGTTTCAACTATTTTTTTATCGATTTCAACTTCATAAATTAGGTTTAGATTTTGGCTTGTTGTACCAACTTCTATTTTTGCGACTTCCCCTACTTGATAGTTAGATTTTTTTGCAGAAGACCAAAAAAGTGCTGGGATTGGTAATTTATTTTCTTTTTCAGAAAACAATGTAAAATATTTGATGACAGTTATTGGAGTGCCATATTTATCCTTTGTTTTTAATTCTAAAACATATTTTCCTTGTCCCCAATTAGAAAGATCGTCAATATTAAGTTCTTTGTTTTTTTCTGTATCAAAATTTGAGTTAAAAACTTTTGATTCTTTTTCCCAATTAAAATAATTTGCTTCGTCATTATAAACATCATAAGGAAAATCTTTATCAAAATCGTTTTTATTTATTATAAATTTGTCTGGTTTCTTCCATTTTCGCGATCTATAAGTCTTTTGAGGAGTTTTTAACCTATAAATCTCAATACTACCAATTGCTTTCTCAAATTGATAATTTAAATTCTGGCTTGTAATTTTGTAGTTAAATTTTTGCTCTTTTTGTATTACATCTGGAATATTAATATTAGCCTCTAAAGCAACATAGCCAACCCTAACAGTAATTTGACTACTATGAGTTTCTCCATTAATATCTGTAACATCAGTATAAACTGTATAATTAAAAACTGGCAAACTATTTTTGTTTATAGAAAGGTCTGGCACTGCATCAAAGTTTATTGTAAACTCTCCCTGCTCATTAGTTTTTACATCACCATTAATAATTTCAGTGTCATTTGAAGAAGGAGCATCATAAAGCCACCAATACCAATATGGGAAAAATGTATTTCTAACAACTCGATATTTTACACCTGCACCATCAATATTTGATCCAGCATATGCTTTTGCAAAACCTTTTACTGCAACTTTATCATTCACCTTAAAACTTTCTTTTGGCGGGTCAAATGTAACTTCAAATTTAGGGCGTTTGTATTCTTCAACATTAACAAAAATAGCACCAGAGCCATCAGTTATATAAATACGCATCGCTCCATTCAATCTACCAGTAGGAGCAACGAAAGTACCAGAAAAAGTACCCCATTGATTAGTTTTTAGCTCTAATTGCGAAATTCTTTGATAATTTGTGTCATCAAAGTATATAGATACATTTTTACCTGCTAAAACCTTATTTTGTTTCCCGTTATTAGAAGATTCTATTGCTATACCTTTAAAATAAATAGTTTGACCAGGTCTATAAATTGCCCTATCAGTAAAAAAGAATGTTTTTAATATTACACTATATCCTTGATCATATTCTCTATACTGATAAGTATTGCTTCTTAGAAACAATCTATCATTATCACCAATAAATTCAACAACATAGTATCTCGAATCTTTTTTAGAAGGAACAGTAAATTGCCCATCTTTATTTGTTGTATAACTTTCGAGCCTTTTGTACTCATAATATCTAAATGTATAATTATATTTTTCTTCGTACAAAACAGCTTTTACATTTTGGAGAATATTTCCATTTTCTCTATCGAAAACAGTATAATTTATTGCATCTTTTGTATCTTTTTTTTCTGTATAACTAATGTTAGAAATCCAAAACTGAGAATAAGCAATTGCATTCTCTTCATATCTAAAATCTTTATTTGGACTAGCAAGTATTAGATAATATCCATTTTCTAATGCAGGTATCTTAATTTCAGTCGAATGAGTTTGAAAGTCCCTATCTATCGGCAAATCAACTTCCCATTCAAGTACTGGTTTTATTTTTAGATAAAAATCCACTATTTTATTAGTAGAATAATTTTTATTCCTGTCATTATCTTCTTTTTCTTGAGATTGGTTAAATTTTAAGACTCTGAGGTAAAGTTTCTCTATATTTCTGTATTCTAACAATGCTAATGATGGTTTTTGTGGAATATTAACATTATCAGATGTAATATTAAACGTTTTTGTAAGTATTTGATTTTTTAAATATAAACAGTTTATACCTCCGACTGTAGAAGGAAATTTTTTTATCATTTCTTCGCAAACATCGTAAGCCTTTTTTTTATACCATTTAAAATCTTCTTTTTTTTCTGGAACATACTTATTGCCAAGTTCGGAATAATAAGTTGCAATTTGATATGCTACACTCGATATAAAAGGAATATTTTCATATTTTTTATATAATTTCTCCAAGAAATTTATATATAAACTATCTTTTTCTTGTAAAACCGATTTATATCTCAAAAAAATAACTCTTTCTAACTCAAGATCAATTAATGGAGATGGGTCTTTATCATCAAGGTGGAATGCCATTAATTCTTGAAAAAGTAAAATTGTTTTGTATTTTAAAGAATCTTCATCCTTTGTCTTAACTTTGAGCTTAACAAAATCAGCTGCATCTGCAAAAAAACTTGAGTCATTTATTTCAAACTTGTAAACAGGGTCTGGTAAATTAGCCTCTTCATTACTAAAAAAATTAATTGCTCTATGTACTAAAAAATCGTATAAAGTAGGTCTAATTTTCTTGGATTGATCATAATTTAGTAAAATTTCTTGATAATTGTTTATATCAATCTTTTTTAGTTCATCTTTGTTTATAATTGACTCAAGATACAAACTACTTATTCTTTTTACAAATTTTCGTAAGTCCCATTTAGTTATATCTTTTTCTTCAAAGTTTACAGTTTCTGTACGAGACGAAAATTTATATCTATTTTCACTATAATATTGCCAGTAAAGCTCTGCTAATAAAGAAGTTAAAATTGATTTTGTTGTGTTATCATAATTTTTAATATCAGATTCAATTTCATAAATAAAATTTTCGTGAGTATTTTCTTCTATCATTGTTCTATATTTCATCGTATAGATTAAGCTTTTGATTAATTGGTCTGATTTTTTTTGTTTCTTAGCAGTATTAAATATTTTTTGTGTAATTTCTAATGCTTGCTTCGTTAATCCTTTATTTTCTTTTTCTAAAACCTCTTGCCATTGTTTCTGATAATCCATAATTCCTCCAGTTTTAATTTCTCCAAAACTTACATAACTAATTATATTAAAAAATACCAAAAAAGTAGCAATTATAATCAATTTTTTTTTCATTTATTTCCTCCATAACATAACACAGACTCGGACAGATTATATTTTTAATAAAAAAGAATGTAATCCGTGTCCTATATATTTTAGTACAAAAATTAAATATATGCCAAAAAATTTTGATAAAATTATAATATTTATTGACAAATTTAAATTTAGATATATATTATAAACTGAAATGTTTCAGTTTTGTATTAAATTTAATGACAAACTTTTTCCTAATTCCTTTAAAAAAAACAAAAGAGGGATGGGGTTATATAATATACAAAATTTATGTTCGTGAAAGTATTGAACATGGTCTTGATGATTAAAAAAAACAGAGTTTTAACCGAAACGCAAGCCAAAATGAAATTGAGTAAATGGTTAAATTAATCTCTGGACGAAAAAACAATTAAATCAAAAGTTTTTTAGCCACAGAATTTCACAAAAAAACAATGAATTAGTGAAAAATCTAATCTCTGTATATCAGTGAGATTTCTTTTAAAATTTTTGTGATTTATTTTGTTAAATTGAAATTTAAGTTATAAAATAAGTGATATATTATGAATAAAGCAAACGAATTACATAAAGATTTGACATCTCCTCCCAAAGAAGATAAATCAATCTTACAAAATATAATGAATATCTCTTTTACTCTCAAAAAGGAACTTTTTAGAAAGACAATTCATATGATGTCTGCATTTGTTCCTTTTTTTTACTTTTTTTCGAGTTCTTTAGTGATGGTTGGGCTTCTTTTTGTAACTTTTTTCTATTTTATATCAGAAATCTTAAGATTTAAAAAAGTTAGAATTCCTGTACTTACAACAATTACAGAATTAGCTTCCCGTTCACGCGATGAAGGTAAAGTCGTTTTAGGACCAATCACTCTTTCACTTGGAATATTTTTAGCCTTAACTTTTTTTGATTACAGAACTGCTATTATTTCTATATTTGCATTGTCATTTGGCGATGGGGTAGCAAGTCTTTTTGGTAAAACTATTGGCGGTATAAAAATCCCTTTTACCTTTGGCAAGACATTTAGCGGAACTTTGGGCTGTTTTTTTACACTTTTACTCGTTTTTAGTTCTTGTGGTCTAAATTTTAACCAAGCCTTGTTTTTAGCCTCTTTTTCTTCAATTATCGAAGCTTTTCCAACTGGTGATTTTGATAATCTAATAATACCAGTAGCAACTGGTCTAATGGCACAAAATTTAATTATATAACATGGATTTTATATAAATTAAGACTGATTGACACAGATTATGATTTTTTGATTGTCTATAAAAAAACAATGTAATTTAACATTCGTGTTTTTAGTTATTTTTTGATGTATTATTTTCAGAATTAAATTTTACTAATTGTTCCCAATTAATTTTACCTTCATCACAGAAATTAGTACTAAATTCTAAGGTAAATTTATTTAAAATTTGGGCGTAAGATTCAAAAAATTCTTGATTTTTAATTTTTGCGTTATATCCAAGAGGTTCAATAATATCTGTATATAATTGACTTTTACCTGAAATGAATTCCCAAAATTTTTGTCCACAATATTTAAAATATACACCATTTTTATCTGGATTGTTATCTTTTCCATAGCAACAACCATTAATTGCAATAATATTTAAATTAGAATTGCTGGTTCTTAAAGTTTTTCTTGCCTGATTGAAATCACTTATCATTTTTTTTATTTGACTATTATTTCCCCAATTTGGCCCCGACTTAATTGTAATTATATATCGAATATTATCTTTATCAAATTCCAAGTCAATGCCAGTTATACCAGACTTCCAACCACAGTAAACTTTATTATTAATAAAAATAGATAATCCTTCAAGCCAATCTCCAAAAATTGTTTCTTCTTGAGATGATAAATGAGCATCTAATAACCCCTTAACCAAATCAAATGCTGTTAAAATATTTTTTGCTTTAAAAAGATAAGGATTTTTTCTTTTTAATATTTGAATTAATTTTAAGTTTTCTAAGTTTTTTAATCTTTTTTGGTGAAATATTCCTATGTTCTCTTCAACATATTTTATTACATCATTTATATTTAAGTTATCCATAGATATTAAGTCCCTTGTATATTTTTGATACTATCTATCTTATTTTTTACCATATCATAATATTCTGGTAGAATATCAATTCCTACTGAATTTCTATTCATTTTATTTGCAACTATTATTGTTGTGCCAGAACCCATAAAAGGGTCTAAAACCCAATCATTTTCTTTAGTAAATAATTTTATGAACCATTCTGGTAATTCCTCAGGAAATGCAGCACTATGATTTTTGTTATTACAAACAGTAGCCAAATTTAAAACATTAGTTGGATAAACTTTTTCTCTGTGTACCCAATTAGAAATATTTTTACCAAAACCACTACCATTTTTAGAATTGTCCCTAATTCTATCGGTTTCACTTAATTTTTTTAATCTATCTTTTGACCAATCACCAATTGGTAACATTACCTCTTCTTGATACATATTAAATTTTTTAGTTTTATTAAATTGTAATAATCTTTCCCAAGAATCCCTAAATCTATTTGGCCATTTACCAGGGTAAGAGTTTTTTTTGTGCCAAATAAATTCTTCTGTCCAAAGCCATCCTTGTTTTTTTAAGGCTAAAATTAATTCAAGTACATAGATATGTCTTTCTCCATTTTCAGCTTTTTCTTTAATATTCAAAATAAATGTTCCAGTTGGCTTTAAAACTCTCAATAATTGTTCTGAAATAGGTAAAAACCATTCAACATAATCTTCTGGTTTTATACCACCATAAGTATTTTTTCGTCTATCCGCATAAGGTGGAGATGTAAAAATTAAATCAATAGAATCATTTTTTACATCTTTTAAAATATCTCTAGAATTACCTAAAAATATTTCAGTTTTAAGGTTATTCATAAACTTCTTCTACTCCAAAAGTTTGATTTATAGTGCATTCGATATTTTCTATTTCAAAGTTTAAGTCTACTCTATCTTCATTAGATGATATGTCTTTAATATCGTTTGTGTACAGTTCACAAAATTCTTTTGCCAAGCCTTCATTTGGGGCTTTAACTCTTACAATATAGGATTTTGTTAAAACAACATCATAAGTTTTCATTTATCGATCCTTCCTTATTGTAAAATATTCTAAATTATCTAACTCGTTAAATAAAGCTAATTGTTGATTATTGTTTTTCATAAAAAGAATATACCAAAAAACTTAAAGAAAAGCAAATAAAAAAAAGCGACATTCGTTAATGTCGCTTTTATCATTGTGATGAAAGAATTTTAAAACTTTTCAACTATTTAACCGAGTTTTTGTAAGATTATAAATGTTTTCTTTCATTTTATTGAAATATAGAACTGATTCATCTAAAAATAGGTTTAATTCTTTTTTAAACTCTTCGTCTCTTAAAAATGGAAAATTTGTTAGAATATTAAAAATTCCACCATCAAAAGAAGCACTTGCAAGAGCTGCTGCGACACCTATATCGCTTATAAGCCATTTATTACAGTGTGGAATAAAATCTTGAATAATTTCAGCAAGTTTTAACGAATTTTTTGCAATTTCATAAGGTACTCTTGTACATTCTTTTGCGTAGAAATTTACTTTTTCGTCTCTAATTTGTTTTTCTTCAATTGTTGTTTTTGGTAATTTTCTTGCTTCTCCCCATTTTTTGAAGGCATCTTGATCTTCATCTGATAATCTAAATCCAGCATCTTTTATTTCTAAAAAAGAAGTAATAAATTCGCTTAAATAATCATTTAAAGAAAATCGTCCTGCTTTTTCTGCACAGGATGCAGCCATTGCCAAAGTTAAACCACAGGCTGACCCACCGCCTGGCGTTGGATTGGTTGAACCTAAAAAATTACAATATTCTTTAATATTTTGCATCGTTTTTTACACCCCTATTTTAAAAATTCTTCTGCTTTTTTTAATATTAATTCTACTTTTAATGGCTTTGAAACAAAACTTTTTATACCAAATTTTTGTGCTCGTATAATTGTATCTTTTTGAATTAGTGCTGTTACAACAACTACTGGTATATGCAAATTTTTATCTGCCATATATTTCATAACTTGAAAACCATTCATCTCAGGCATCATTAAATCAAGAAAAACTAAATCTGGTTGATGATTTTCTAAATCACTTACAAAATATTTTCCATTTTCATAAGTATAAATTTCGTAATTACTTTGCATCGAAAGAACTGTTGCCATAAACTCCAAAGTACTCAAATCATCATCCACAATCGAAATTTTATATTTTCTGTTAGCCTTTTCTTGAGCAGATTTCTCATCAACTTTTTCACTTTCAAATTTGAGTTGAAGAGGTTCTTCTGTTTTTTCCGTTTCTTTAATTGAAATGATTTCTTTTTTTATGTTTTCTATTTCTTCGCCATAGGCAAAAATGTCTATTTTACCAAAACTCTCAATTGCTTCAACAAAATCATTGGTAATATTTATATCTTTGTATTTTTCATTTATAGAAAGAAAATCTTTTATTGTAGACGAATTAGTCAAAACTTTTATATGTTCGATCGAACTTTTTGTAGAACTAATCACATTATCAAGCAATGTTGTTAGTAAAACTCCAAGATTTTCTGTAAAATTTATATCAGAAAAAATAATCAAAATTTTTGTAATTTCTTTTTTAGTAGCTTCTTTTATTTGTTGAATTTTATATTTTAATATACTCAATTTTTCTTTATTAAGACCTGTGGCTATTTCTACAAAAAGAATATCATCGTTTAAATGAACATCAATTATCGAAGGTGTTTTATCTATTACAAGCCTTGTATTAAAAAGTTCATTTAGGGATTGAATAAGTAAATCAAATTTAACTGGTTTTGTTAAAAATTTAAAAACTTTATATTTTGCAATTCTTGCTATTAAATCTTTATCAACTTTTGATGATAAAATCAATACTGGAATATCAGCAATACTTTTAAATTCAGCTTTTTCTTTTAAAAGTTCAATACCAGTCATTCTATTTAAAAAATAATCCATTATAACTAAATCAGGAAGAATATTTTTTAATTTTATTAATCCATCAAAGCCGTCTCTTGAAACGATAACTTCAAAACCAAATTCTTCAAGTCTCTCTTTTATGTATTGTCTCAACAAGTCCGATGAGTCTATTACTAAAATTTTTTTCATTATTCCTCTTCAACGTTAATTCTTTAAAAACCAAACCTTATCTACTTTTGGATTATAATTTAATTTGTAAATAGGAAAAAACTTTTGTAAATCATATATAAAACTAAACTTTTTATCTACTTGCTCTATTTCATTAACGGCTAAATTTATTAGAATCTCAATTTCTTCTTTATTCATAATTTGAAATAATAAATTAATAAAATTATTAAAAATCTCATTATCTATTTTTTTTACTTTTATTAAATATTTTACAAACACTTTGCTAAAAGATTGAATTTTTCGAGGGTATTCTTTAAAGAAATTTAAGAATATACTTAACGCTGTATCTGAGACAACAAATTGTTTTTTATTCTCTTTTGTAAAAGAACTTTCAATAACATCTACTCGCTCATCAAAAATATATTTAAAAATATTTTTTAATAAAGATACATTTGGATTTGAATTTTCTATCAGTTTTAAAATAATAATACTATCTTTTAGATTTGTATTTTTTAATAAATTAACGAGTTCTTCTATTTTATTATCTAATGATTTAATTTTAAAATCTATTTTTGATTTTAAGTTGTCATCTAAAGAAATTTCGTATAATTTAAACCAAAAATCTTTGTCATCTACTTTTCTTACCAATAAATTTTCTATCACAGATACTCTTATATCATCTTCTAATGTAATATCTTCAGTCATTTTTTTTAGAATATCGTCTATTTTCTTATCTTTAAGATGTAAAAGTGTTTTTAATGCAATTTCTTTCTGTTTTTTAGTTTTTTCTTTTGAATTTATTGTTCTTACAAGATTTGAGTTGAATTTATTTATATTTAACCTTGCTATAATTTCATAATCTGATGAAGAAAGTTTTGTTTTACTGTTTATTTCTTCCAATAATTTATAAGGAGAATAATAAACATCAAGCCACCATTTAAAACTTATTATTTTTTTATTTATAATTCTTTGCTCTAAAGGAATAATTTCTCTACTAAATACGCCAAAATTATTAAAAGCACTGTTTAAGTATTCTATTATCTCTGGAAGCATAATATATATTTTATTTGCAGCAAATTTCTGCGTCTCATTATTAATCCATGAGTAAAAAGGCGAATTTATTAGATACTGTAAAGTTAGGATGCTTTTATTTGAAAAAAAATCATTTAATCTATCATAATAATCTTTTAAGACCAAAAAACCATCATAATACAAGACTGCGTTTGGAAAAATTTCATTTAAGACCATTATCCAGTCGTTTGATATAGATTTAATATCATTTTTTTCAATTGCTTCAAAAAATAAGTTTATTCTCGATTTCATAACCATTCTCTATAAAATTAATATTATTTTTTCTGTAATACTTTTAAGTATAATACTTAAAATATGTCAAATGGTCAATCTTTTTGTATATATACTACAAAGTTTTTAGTATTCTACTTGATTGGTGTAGCTGATAATTTAATTATAAAAGTTGCATTTCAATATTGGTTAATAAATAGTATCAATAACTATCTTATCATTACTGAATTTTGGGACTTGAAAAATATTTACAGGTAATGTTGAGTATTCTTTTATTGCATCTTTTAAAGTCTTGGCTTTCTGAAGTTTTTTTATTCCCTGATGTTCTAACGCTTTTGTAAGATCAATTATATAAAAAACATCTTTTATCTTTACAAAAACGGCAGCATGACCAATTAAACTTCCTTTTAGATTAAGACCTACTATATAATTTTCTATTTTATGATAGTTCAAATAATCTGAACATATAACACTAAATTCTTCACAATCTCCATGTTTATAACTCCATGCTTCTTCTGGTGTCTTCCAGTATTCACCCATATCGTATCTATAAGAAATTCGAGTTGTAATAACCTCATAAAGTTGATAAATATTGTAGTTTTTATTAAGAAAATCTTTGTAATGAAATTCTACGGAAACAAAAGGATTTTTAAAATCGAGTCCATGAGGTATAATAAGAGATAGAATTGTAAGAAAAAGTATTATTTTGTAGATAAAATTCATCAAGTTTTTTCTAGGATTATAATGATCATTTAATTGATAAAGAACGGCTTCATTTTTTTTAATATCTAATTTTTTTTTATTGCGTTTTTTTAGAATAAAGAACTCACCATCAGGAAGAATCTTTAAGTAAATATTTTTTCTATGAAAAAAAGAATAGATTTTAATATAAGTCTTATCTTTTATATAAAATATTCTAATTATTTCACCTTTTGATTTAAAAAAAGAATTTTCTACATTAAAACTTATTATATCACCTATATTATATTGCACAAAATTTTACCTCTTAATATTTATAAACAATGATATTATAATGAAAAATTATTTTTGAATGTAATTTTAGAGGTATATCTAAATAAAATGATTAAGTCAATTGATAAAATATCTTCTTTAAATAAATTGCCAAAAATCATTGATAGTAAGATAGGTTATTCTTGATATTTATAAATACAGTAAAGAATAGGTTAACTCCTATTCTTTACTGTAAAAATTATTATATATTTTTATTATTCATCTCTACGATTTAATGTCCATTTTGCGTTTGTTTTAACATTAGTAATTATAATATAATCTTGGTTTCTATAATAGTCAACAGTAAATTTTTGTTTTTTACCATCTTGAACTGTATATAAAAATCCACCATCTTCTGTTGATTCTAAATCTTGAAAATCAATAATTTTAAAATCAACCCATTTTCCACCAAAAGAAAATTGAACTTTTGTAATTTCCACGTTGTCATCATCTGCTGTCAACATAACAGAAAAATCTTTTCCGTCATATACATAGTACTGTTGAGAAAACATATTAGCTGAAAAAATAGACATTGAGACTAACACTAAAAAAATCACTAAATTCCTTTTCATAAAACCTCCATATTGTTTTATATTTCTTTAAGAAATCAAACGATTTCTAATACAATCAAGGATAATAAACAAATTTTATTTTGTCAAATAAAAAACTAATATTTTATTAATTTTAAATTAATTTTAAATTAATAAAAGATTAATACAAGATTAATAAAACAAAAAAACACTTTATTGATAGAATAAATATTAATTGGTAAAAAAAAGAATTGAAAAAATATAATTTACTATTTCTGATAAATTTGATACATATAGATAAATATACAAAATCAAATTAGGTAAGTAATATGGATAATAACAATGAACTAACAATAAAAAAGATAATTATTTATCTTATTGTTTTATTTTGGATACAATTAGGAGTTGGAGTTTTAGTAGGGGTAGTCTCTTTTATAATTTATACTATATTAAACCCAAATACACCTGCTAATGAAATATCTAAGCTAATAGCATCCTCAAATTTATTAAATGTTTTATATATCTTCATAGGCGAATTTATATTCTTAATTGCAGCATTAATAATTAAAAATAAATATAAAAACACATTTAATAACGAACTTAGTCTAAAAAATTTAGATATATTAATGATTTTATATATTTTGATATTTTCTTTATCATTTGTTATCTTATCTTCCGAAATTGAAAATATAGTAGCGTCTTTTATTGGTAGAATGTCATCACTTAACCAATCAATAACTAATGTTTCGCAAATACCAAATACAAAAGGTTTAATACTTTCTATTATTACAATTGGAATACTTCCTGCATTTATTGAAGAATTTCTATTTAGAGGACTCATCCAAAAAAATCTATCAAAAAAATATGGTAATACAAAAGCAATTATAATAACTTCAATAATGTTTGCATTATTCCATCTAAATCCAACCGTTATTTTATCTATATTTCTACTTTCTTTAATGTTAGGATACGTATATAGTAAAACAAATAAAATTATCTATCCAATTATTCTACATTTTTTTAACAATATAATTGTTGTAATAATAATTAGATATAATACATTTGAAATAAAAGGAATAAACACATCTTTAGATAAAATAGAACATGTAAGCCCATACATATTATTGCCAGCTCTAATAATAATATTTCTTATTTCATATATCATTTATAAAACTAAATTTGTAACATCTAATGATGATTAAGGAATAAAAATGTTTCATATTAAAGAATGGGATTTAAAAGAAGAGGTGTTTTTTCATAAAAAAGATTATCCAAAGGTATCTTTAGAAATAGGATGCGGGAATGGGCTTTTTTTGTGTAAAATCGCAAAAAATAATCCAGATACTCATTTTTTTGGAATAGAAGTACTTTCTAAATGTATAACTAAATCTAAAAAAAAGATTGAAAGTTTAGCACTTCAAAATATAAGTTTAATACACGGGGATATTTTTACAAGCCTTTCAAAATTCTTTGAAAAAAACTTTTTTGAAACAATCTATATAAATTTCCCTGACCCATGGTTTAAAAGGTCTCATTTAAAAAAAAGAGTTGTAAAAGACTCAATGATTGGGCTTTATTACGAATATTTAACCACTAATGGAAAGATTTATTTCGTTACTGACAACACTGATTATAGGGATGCTGGAGTTGAAGATTTTATAAAAACTAACTTATTTAGCCCATTTTTTGAAAAACCTTATTACTCAAATGTTTTGGAAGACTACCCCCAATCTCTCTACGAACAAAAATGGCGATGCGAAGGCAAAGAAATTTTTTATTCTATATTTTACAAAAAATAATTTTTATTTTTCTTTTTTTATGATAAGATATACCTAATGGAAACAACAAACAACTATCCTAACAAATTAGTCGGTTTTAATTTTTATCAATATAACTTGGGAAATTTCGCACAGAGAAAAAGAGTTTTTTTGTTCTCCGTGCCGTCATATGCACTGGTTCACTGATGTGAGAAATTTATCTTTTTTATGAAAATCGAGTAATAACTGAGGATAACTATCACTTGTTTCCATAACAATTATGTAAAAATCCGTGTTATATGGAGATATTATGATTTTTTCAAAATGTAAAAAAGATGACTGCTCAAAAAAGGCAGTTTATTTAAGTAATTATTGTTTTGAACATTCTCAAGATAAGGATGATTTAATAAAAAAAATTTATACTTTTGTAGATAAAAACAAAACTCTAATTGGTTTCAATTTTTCTTACATTCCTTTTAATAATTTTAATTTTTCGACTAAAGACATTTCTTTTTCTTTTTTTTCATACTGCCAATTTGAAAATTCAAATTTTAGAGAAACAAGAATAGTTTCTTCATTTTTAGATTTTGCAAATTTAGATGATACTGATTTTACTTCTTCTAACATAAAATTTTCTGTATTTGGTGGAGCATCTATTCAAAATGGAATATTTAAAGATTCAAATGTAAATTTTTCAAATTTTTTGGGTGTAAATCTAAGAAATGCAAATTTTAACAATTCTGATCTAGGTTATTCTCGTTTTATCAATGCAATTACACAAAATACATCGTTTTTTAATTGTAATCTCAAAAAAACAGTGTTTGAAAATACAGTTTTCGACGAAAAAAGCCTAAAATCGTCTAATTCTCAGGATGCAATAATAATTAATTGTACTGCAATAGATTGTAACATAAAGGACTATATTCTATGAAAATATTTACTACGCTAAATCCAAAAAATATATCAAATATATATCTTATAACAGATGACGATCAAAAATACGGTGTAATTATAGACCCTGGCAGTCTTTCTATGAATGTTTACAAACTCATTAGATTTACTGGGGCAGAAATAAGAAAAATTATTATAACTCATAATGGTATAAATCAGACGGCAGGCATTCCTTTATTAAACAAAATATATAAACCAGAAATTTTTGCTTATAACGAAACAATTCTTGATTTGCCTGCAACAAAGGTAAAAAATGGTTTTGTTATAAAAGAAGGTGATATGGAATTTAAAATAATGGAAACGCCTGTTCATACTTATGATTCTATTTCTGTTTTTATAGAAAATTCTTTATTTGTTGGCGATGTGCTTCAAGCAGGGGCTTTGAGTTCTTTGGACAAAAAGAATGTTCCAACTAATTTTGAATTAAATGTAATAAAAAAATATTTTTTATCTTTACCAGAAAACACAATAATATATCCAGGTAAAGGACCTGCTACAACATTAGAAATAGAAAAAAAATTTAACCCATATTTTCAAAGGATAGTTAATGGATAATAATGATATTTTAATTACAACACTTTCTGAAAACAAAAAAATTTATGGATACTTAGCAATAACAAAAAATACGGCAGAGCAAGCACAAAAAAATCACAATATGAATATAATTTCTTCTGCGATATTTTGTCGTGCTTTGACAGCAACTGTTCTTCTTGGTGGAAACCTCAAAAACTCAAAAGACATTCTAACTTTAAGGTGGAACTGCACTGGTCCAGTAAAATCAATATTGATAGAAACAACAGGCGAAGGCAATGTTAAAGGTTACATTGGTAATAATAATCTACAATTAATAGAAGATAGTATTTTTGACAATACAATAAAAGCAGAGCCTTATATTGGTTTTGGAGAATTAAATGTAACAAGAAATTCAATCGATGGCAAACAACCTTATTCTTCTGTTACAGTGATAGAAACTGGCGAAATAGCAGAAGATATTTCTTTATATTTAGAACAATCTTTGCAAATTCAATCAGCGATTAAAATAGGTTTGTCGATAAATAAAGACAATCAAATTGAGGCAAGCGGAGGGCTTCTTTTGATCGCTATGCCAGATGCAACAGAAGAAGATGTTAAAAAAATTCACTCTTCTTTTGAGAATATACATTCTTTTACCGAAATATTAAACTCAAATATAGAAGAAACTGAAATAATAAAAAAATTTTTGTCAGATTTAAAACTTGAAATTATTTCAACAAAAAATATTCAATTTAAATGCACCTGCGACGAAAATAAAATTAAGGGATTTTTAAAAACTTTAAAAAAAGAAGAATTTACCGAGTATATAACAGAAGAAGGTAAAATAGACGCAGAATGTCAATATTGTGGTAGAAAATATAGTTTTTCACCGCAAGATTTGGAGAATTAAAATGGGTGTTCCGCTTTCAAGGGTAGAAAAAGAATTTATTTTAGGATTTTTAATTAAAAATAAAGTTAGAGTTGAAATAAAATGTAAAAATAGCTCCACTGAAGCTACTTTTTTAGAGCAGAGTTCAAAAGAAATAAAAGTTGAAGTTTCTTCTATGCTCGAAGAAATGCTTGAGTATAATGTAGAAATAAAACTGTTTTTCTATTTTCAAAATGCTTATCATACATTTAATTCTACCATATTAAAAAGACAGGGCAATATAATAATCATTAAAAACCCCGAATCTTTAGCAAAAAACCTCGAAAGAAAATACGAGAGAGTATTAATAAACGGTAAATATAAAATTGAATTTGAAACTCAAAGCGAATTAAAACCACTTGATTATCCAACATGTCCTCAATTTTATTATCCGGAGTTGCCCCCTGTAAATGCTGATTTTACTGATGTAAAAATAGAAAATATTTTAAAAAAGTTTAAAGAAAAAATGACAAGTATTGTTTCTGTGAATAAAATTATTATGCTTAGAAATTATGTTTCAAAGACATTTTTTGAAGATATTGTTTTAGAGACTGGTAAAATATTATTTGTTCCAAATTCTCATTCTGAGCTTCCAAATAGACAACCTTTTTCAAATTTTGAAATACTTCTGAGAGCTGATTGGTTTGAGTTTGAAGCCAAAAAAAATAAGACTGGGCTAAATTCATTAAATAAAACAGTTTCTGATTATTTAACTCTTCTAAAAAAGAATGATATTTTTTCTTATACAATAATACCTGTTTTGTATAGAGACTATATTGTTGCATTAATATTTTTGATGAATAGCAACAAATCATCACAAAAAATTGATGAAAAAATCCTAAACTACGCTCTTCAATTTTCAAAAATAATGTCTTTTACCCTCAAGCAAAATGGATACTTCAAGGCAGAAGATGGTCCAAAAAATAAACACATTATGCCAATTTTTGACTTAAGCCCCGGAGGTGCTGCTTTTTATATTGATAATGACTCTTTTGAAGAAAAATTACAATTAGGTCAAAATCTCCATTTCACCATCAATATACAAGGAAGAGAAATTAGAGTCCTTGCAAAACTTGCCCGCAAATTTCAAAACCTAACAAAAAATTTCTACGGCTTTGTATTCCTTGACATAAAAACTGATGATTTCGAGTTTTTGAATGAATTTCTTTACAAAAAATAGTATTAATAAGCCTCTCACAGAGAGCACAAAGATACAGAGTTAGAAAAAAATAAATTATATATCTTTTAATTTTGGTATAATATTCAAAATAGAAAAACTGAACCAAAAGAACGGAGTAAAAAAATGGATGTAATTAACGATCAAAATTGTTTTGTTTGTAGTAAGACAAACCCAATTGGTATAAGGGCAAATTTTAGTATAGATTATCAGCACAAAAAATCTTACGCAAAACTAACATTATCGCATAATTATCAAGGTTGGCATGGTATTGCACACGGTGGTATTGTTGCGACCTTACTTGATGAGGCAATAGCTTATGCTTGTGGGGCAATGACAGCGACTGGTCTTACAGTTGAATTAAACATCAGATACAAAGAAAAAGTCCCAACCGAAAAAGAAATAGAAATTTTTGGCGAAGTAATAGAAGTTAAAAGAAAACTTATGTATGCAAAGTCTTATATCAAAATGGATGGAAAAATCCTTGCTGAGGGAAATGGCAAAATTTTTGCTTACTCTGATACTCCATTTATACCTGTTAATGTATAAAATCATCAAAAAACTGCAATATTTTAATTTTATTGCAGTTTTTGGATACAATATTTGGTTTTTTATCTATTATTAAAAACATTAAAATCTTTGTTTTATTTTTGAAACAAATCTTTTTATTATATTACAATCTGTATCAATAACATCTAATATTTTACTTGCTTCATCAAGAGCTTTTAATGAGATACTCGTTTTATTTGTGTTTTCAAAATCACTTATTTTTATTACTCTGCTATATACTACTTCACCATTCAACCAATTAATTACTGATAACTTAGAAGTATATTTTTCGCTTTCTAAATAAAGATGATAAAAGGAAAGTTCATAATAATTTCTTGTTGCTCCTAATTCAAAATAAAGCTTTAAATCAGACAAAGGATTGTTGAATGTTATACATCTTCTGTTTTCTTTTAATAAATTAATAACTTTTTTATCATAAAATTTTAGCAAATTATTCTCATCATAGCTATTCTTAATTGTATTCATCGCATCACCTATGCAAAGCCCAGCTTCTAAATAAATTAGACTAGAATCAATAAGAAAAACTTTTTTTTGATATTCCGTAATTTTATCTTTTATGCTATTAGGAATCTCTTGTCCAAAAATAACAAATATAAACATTAGAATATAAAATGATACCAACAATTTTTTTCTCATAAATCTCTCTCTATAAAAATAATAATCTAATAACAACTATAATATAACCCACATTTAGAAAAAAACAATAAAAATATAAAAAAATGGTAATCCTTTAGTTTTTGATGGAAGCTTGACTATCTATAAAAAGAGGTAGGTTACATAAACCTACCTCTTATCAACAATTAAATAATTATAATTACAAATTATTAATTTAGACTACCATCATTACAAGGTTCATTATCTTCGTAATTTCTTACCATTTCTGGATGAATTGTATTTGTACAATATGGCATACATTTGTTTTCTTTTATATTAATTTCTTGTAGACTTAAATCTATTGACATAAAATCCCCCTTAAAAAAAATTTTAATATTCTATTTAAATATAATACTAAAAACGATTTTTGACCATTATTTTATTTAACAATCATATAAATAGTGTCTAATTTAAAAATTTTGTAAATTTTAAAATTTTGATATATTTTTTTTAAAAATTTTAGTAAGTTTAATAATTGTAATACTTGATTTTATTGATTAAATAAATTAATATAGCAGAGATTTCTAAGATTATCGTAGATTATATGGAAGTTCTGTGTTAATTTTGTTAATCTGTGTTATAAATTTTAAATTGTAGGAAAATCAAATGGGTTTATTTGGTAAAAAAGAAAATAAAAATGAAGAAAAAGAAAAGGAAAAAGATTTTTACGAAAAATCAAAAAATTTCAAAGAAACTTTAGGACAAAAATTAAGGAAATTATTCGGTGGAAAAACCCTTGATACTAACGCTTTAGAACAAATTGAGGAAACATTAATAACAGCTGATATTGGTCCTGCAATTAGTTATGACCTAATCGAGAAATTAAGAACTAAAAACATTGGTAATATTGAAGATGCTATAATATACCTTAAAAATGAGTTAAAAAATTATATTTTTGATGGAGATATAGGTATAGAAAAAGGTCAATTAAATGTTTTGTTGGTTTTAGGTGTAAATGGCGTTGGTAAAACTACTTCTATTGCAAAAATATCAAATTATTATTTACAAAAAGGCTTTAAAATTTTACTTGCAGCAGGTGACACTTTTAGAGCAGCAGCAGTTGAGCAACTTACTAAATGGTCTCAAAGACTTGATATTCCTATAATAAGACAGCATGATGGTGCTGATCCTGCAAGTGTTGTTTTTGATGCTATTGATTCGGCAAAGGCAAAGGGGGTTGATTTACTTATTATTGATACTGCAGGAAGACTTCATACAAAAGTAAACCTCATGGACGAGTTAAGAAAAATAGAAAAAATCATTAAATCCAAAGGTGACTTTAACAAAAAAAATCTTTTGGTTATCGATGGTACAACTGGGCAAAATGCCTTTATCCAAGCAGAATCTTTTAATAATGCTGTTGGTATTAATGGAATAATGATTACAAAATACGATGCTCTATCAAAAGGTGGAATTGTTTTTACAATTCAAAAAAAACTAAAGATACCGTTTTATTTTATTGGAACCGGTGAAAAAATTGAAAATATTGAAGAATTTAACAAAGACTCATTTATTGAAAAAATTTTTAGTTAGTCTGATAATCTTTTTTGGATTTCAATCTAATTTGCACTCTCAATCAGTGATAGAATATTATCGTTCAAATTCTAATGGGCTTTTATTAGTAAAAATATTACAAGCTCAAACTAAAAGCTTTAAATATGTATCACAAGTTGATAGAACTGGTGATATTATTCTATCAAAAATTCTATTTAAAGAAGGTAAAGAGTCTAAAAAATGGGAATATTCTTATATCGATAAAACATTATCCGAAGAGAAATATTACAAAGAAAAACAAATAAAAGAAGAGTATAAATACGATAATCTTGGTCATAAAATTAGACAAACTGATTATTTAACTAATAATCAAGCATATAAAATAACAGTTTTTAGCTATAATAAAGATGGGCTTGTTGATAAAGAAGAAATAGTAAACTTACTAACAAATCAAGCAACAATAGTAAAATATCGATATGATATAAATTTTAGAATAAAACAGATAGAAAAGAAATATCCAGATGGTAGAATAGTTTATTGGGATGCTATATTCTCACAACGAGGTATTATTATACAAGAATACTATACCCTAAATGATGAGGTTTTTACATTTTTTTATAATGAAAGCGGTCAAGAGTTAAAAGGTGAAGTTAAACAAAAAGCAAAAGATGGCAAAGAAAAAATTAAGATAGAATGGAAAAATTATTATTCTTATGATGGAAAAAAACAACGAAAAGAAGAAACAAATAATCTTATAAACAAACAAACCATAGTTTGGTATAATAAAAATTCAAAAGAAATAAAAGTCGAAACTTATTATAACAATGTAACTTATTCTATTGAAGAATATGATTATAGCGATAAAAATAAAGTAATCTACTATAAACAAATTTTAGATCTCAATTTGACAGAAATTTACTATCTATACGATGAAGAAGAAAATCTTCTTCAAACAAGAATCTATCAAGAAAAAAAACTAAAAAAACATGTAATCTACAATAAAGATGGATCTAGACGAGAAACAATATACTCTGACAACAAAACAAACATAACAATCGAGTATGATAAAGATGGAAAGATGGTGGTGAGATAGAAAAATAGTAATATAAAATGCTATCCCAAAATCAAAATTGAGATAGCAAATAAATTATTAATTATTCCATTTTAAAAATATGTTCTTACAAATAAAAGCCTTGTCGTTTTTTGTCCTGCAATCCCATCAGCAGTTCCAAGCAAAGTCTTTTCTGTATTTTGAAAATTTATGGAAGCATTATAAGAGCCAGTTCCATAATATCCATCAACAGTTATGTTAGATTTTCCATTTTTTGAAGCCCAAATATTATACTTTGATTGAAATGTTTTAATATCATCCCCGTACATTAGAGGAGATGTTACCTTTAGAGTTCTATTCCATGGAGAATAATAAGAATTAATATTTACAAAAATATTAACAAGTTTTTTTATTGTATTAATACCAGCAATTCCATCTGCTACTCCTAATTCAGCCTTATAATAATTTTGAAAAGTCACCGAAGCATTATAAGATGCACTTCCATAATATCCATCAGCAGTAATTGTTGAATAACCATTAGATTGTGCCCAGTTATTATACATTAATTGGAAAAGCATTACATCTTTTCCTTGCATTAATGGGGAAGTTTGTTTTAGAGTTCTATAAAATGGTTTTTCAAATACTTGAATTGTAGTAGTAGTGGTTGTTGTAGTTACAGTCGTAGAATTACTTGTATAATGAATAGGTGTCGGAGTGCTAAATTTTTGACCACTTGCAGGAATTCCAGGTCTTGAGCCGTATGCAGGCAATACAGAACCAGCAAGAGGTGTAATTGTAATTCCAAAACTAGACTTTATTTTAGCTAATACATTTGTTTCATACGCTGCTGTTGCTGTCCATGATATTGAGCTATTACTCCATGTTCTTGGTCCATAAATGTATTCATTAGGATTATTTATATAAGAATATCCATTATAAGCCCATATTGCCAAAAACCAATTTTCCAAAACCTTAGCATCCATATTTCCTATTGGGTTTCTACCAAGAATATACTTCCATTTTCCAAGTATTACTTGAGCCCCAGCTTCGATATTATACTTGTAATCATATTTTAACTTATTTTCGTCAAAAGGAATAGATACAGCATAAGGTGTTACTTGCATAATTCCTATTCCACCATCGCCTGAGATAAGAGGTGTTCCATCACTTTTAAATTGTTTTAAATTTGATTCAGTGAGTCCAATGGCATATAAAACCTCGCAAGGTATATTATATTTTACACCGATTGTCTTCATTTCATTTAGAATTTCAGTTGTGGTTGGATTTACATTTATAGCTCTTGGGTAATTTATATCAGGATATGACGATAAACTAAATTCTTTTGCAATTTGAGACTCTATTTCTTCAAGAGCCTTTACATCTTCAACAGGAACAGTAAGTGATAAATCAAACTCTTTTTCTATTTTAGAATCTTCTTTAACTGTTAATATATCAGGTTGAGAACATGAAGATAAAATAAAACTAATAATAATAAAAGCGGATAACAAATAAAATTTAATCGACTTTTTTAACATAAACTTCTCCTTCATTTTTTTAATATTTATGAACAATCCAAATACATTTGGATATGTTTTATAATTTGAACAATTTTAGCATAACTAATCCTTAATCGTTCAAATTGTCATTATATACCCAAAATGTTTAAACTTTGTCACAAATCATAAAAACTAATCACTTTAATTCAAATAATTGTGTAATTTAAATCTGTGTTATACATGAGCTTGTAATTGCTATTGAACAGATTCTTTAATAGAAATATTTTTTTCCTCCTTTCCTTAACTAATTTAATTACTGATAATTATTTGTTTTTTATACTCAATTAATTATAAATTAAGAATATAATTAATGTAAAAATTTGTAAATAATAAAATAATATAAATTTTACAAAAATTTTAAAATTTATCCTTTATGTTAAAATATACTCAAAGAATTTCATACCCTCTATTAACGAATTTTAACGATATATACCTAAACGCTTCTAAAGATCAATTAGAACAATTGGTTTAGCCTTGAGTTATCCTTAGTTTTCAAAAAATGGGATTTTTAACAGAAAGAAGACGAAGAGAAGATATGGAGTTTTACGAAAATTTAATTAAAATTATCATTTTTTATTGCCTCTTCTTTGTGCTAAGATTTCCAAGTAAATTTGTGTAACTGTGTCTTCTGGAAAATCCTCAAGGCATTTTTTAAATAATATTTCTGCATCCTCTTTTTTGTCAAATAAAAATTGAGATACTGCTTCTTTAAAAAGGTCTTGAGTTTTTAGTTTTTTTTGTAAAATTTCTTCATTATCTGCATTAAAAACTTCAAAAATAGGAATTCGCTCAGATTTTCCTTTTACTGTAACAATATCTATCATTCTCATATGATAAGCAGGTTGGTTTTTTAGTTGTGAAAATGTATAAAGGCTTATTAGTAGAGGTGTCTTATATTTTTTTGTTAAACCTTCTATTCTTGAAGCAAGGTTTACAGAATCTCCAATTACAGTACCATCCATCCTATTTTTACCACCGATTGTACCAATCATAACGCTACCTGTATTTAGTCCAATACCAATTTCGATTGGAGAAAATCCTTTTTTTGCTCTATATTGATTATAAACTTTAAGTTCTTTTAACATAGCAATAGAAGCATTCAACGCATCGTCTGGTTGATTTGTAAACAACGCCATAATTGCATCACCTATATATTTATCAATAAATCCATTATTTTTGTTTATAATTGGCTCCATTCTTTTTAGGTAAGAATTAATAAACTTAAAGTTATCATCAGGATACATTTTTTCAGAAAGTGTGGTAAAATCTCTAATATCTGAAAATAAAATTGTCATTTCTTTTACAGCATTATCTCCATAATTAACCTCAAGAATACTTTTTTTACTAAGTAAGTCTATTAGCTCATGTGGAACGAATTTACTGTATGCTTTTGTTAATTTTACTTGATTTTCAAAAAGACGGGCATTATTGATAGAAATAGCAGCCTGTGTAGAAATCAGTCTTAAAATATCAAGTCTATTTTTTGTAAAAGCATTGTTAGAAATTTTATTTTCAAGGTATAAAATGCCAATTGTCTTACCCTGCAAAATTAAAGGTACGCAAAGAACAGAGCGTGGATTATTATATATCACATAATTAGATTTTTGAAATTTTTCGTCTTTAAAAACATCGTTAATTAGAAGGTTTTCTTTAGTTCTAATAACATAATTAATTATTGATATAGGAAAAAGATTTTCATCTGCATCTTTTAGAGGAATTGGCTCTAAAAGATCACCAACATAAATTACTGCAATTAAATTTCCAAATTGATCAAACATAGGCTTATATGCTGTGATATGAGAATAATTAACAACATAGGCTCGACCTATAAAAGATTCTCCTGAAATTATAGTTTTATAAACTGCAGAATCTTTTGGTATATAAGTACAAATTGCCCTACCTCCACCTTCTTTTTTGACAGTAGTCGAAATTCTAAGAAGTCCTTCTTCAATAATTTGGAATATAGTTACAGTTCCACCGATTATACCTGCAATATTATCAACTATTTCAAAATTATTAAAAATTATTTTACCATCAATTATCATTGTTTTTATAGAAGTACTATTTTTTTCATTTGTTACCTGATTTTCAATATCTACTTTTATTAGATTATGCTCATCAATAAAAATTTTATCTTTTATATAACTTTCTGCAATTGTTAATTTTTTGGTCAACTCTTCTTGCTGCTCTGTTGTAATTTTACCTTCAATAAACCATTCTCCATCTTTTTCGAGAAGAAAAAAACCTTTTTGAGCACCTGCGACTTGCATTGTTATAGTCATAATTCGAGTAAGAAGTTCATCAATAAAAATTTCTGATGCTATTGTTTGAGATGCTTTAATTATAGCGTCAATATCAAAAGTTTCTGTATCGCTTGTCTCCTTCCTCGAAATAGAAACAGAAATATCAGTACTTTCTTTACCAGCAACATTTCTTGTAAGAAGACTAAAAAATTGTGGGTATCGTTCTTCTATATTTTTAATTTTTGTTAATGCTCCCCATTTTAGATAACAATAATATGCTTCTTGTAGATAAGTATATGCAATTTTAGTTAAACTCTTAGAAAAATAATATTTTGCGGTTATTTCATTGCAAATTGCCTCAAAATTAAGAAATTCTGTTGCTTTACAGTTTTTTATAGCCTCATCGTAGAGTTTCATTGCCTGAGAATCTTTTTTATTAATACGAGCAAACTCTGCTTGAAGTAACAGATATAAATGTAAAAAATTATCTTGACAAAACTTAGACCATTTTTTAAATTTATCTAATATTTGTTTTATTTTTTTGAAATATTTTCTTTGAATATCTTCTGATTTTTTATGATAAACTTGTGTCAAAGCAATTCCATAAATAAAATAAAATAGTGGAACCATTATTATTCCCATTAAACCTTCAGAAATATCTAATTCTTTTTCTTCTGATAACTTAAGAACACTTTCAAAATCATTAAATACAAAATATAAAAATATTTTAGCAACATAATACTGTGCTGAAATAACCATAATTTTATTTTTTTCGATTATAGGAATAACGCTGTCTTCATCAAAAAATTTACCACTCAATTTTAATTTATCTGTGGTATCTTCAGATAAATTTGAAATTAATTGTATCCAAATATAAGATAGTATGGAAATTTCTTGATTTATTTTTCTCAATTGCTTATGAGTATTCTTAAATTCAAAGATTGATTCTTGTAAGGTTTTACTATTAAAAAAATTAAAAAAAGTATTCACAGATAAACTGTTAGAAATAAACTCTAAATCTCCAGATTCACAAGAAAGTTTATATCCCTCATTAAGATAAGGATAAATAAACTTTGTGTGTTCTTTCCAAAAATTGATAAACATTGTACGTAATACTAATATTTTTGCCTTTATGTTATTAAGACCAAATTTATCAATAAGTTTTAAAGCAAAAGTTGCATATTTATAGCCGTTTTCTATATCAGAAAGACCACAAAGCACACTACCATAAAAGGCAAAAGCAAGAGCAGTAAGAGGTGAAATTCCTTTTTTAATAGAATGATTAATAATTTTTAATATTAGTAAAAAAGAAAATTTGCTATCAACAATATACATAGCACTTACAGACCTTGATAAAATTTCAAGCATAGCAATATCAACGGGGTCTGATAATTTATTAAGATTTTCTATTTTTTCAATGTTGATTTTGTAAAGATTAATTTTAGTTTTTATTAATTCTTTTATAATAAGAAATTTTGTTACCTTTTTTGGGAATTTCATATTAAAAAGTTCCAATGATTTATATAAAATTTCTTTTATTTTATCAAATTTACCAATAGAATGATAATAATCTATTTTTAATTGAAAAATTCGACTTTTTTCAACTAAAGTATTTGCTTTTGATAAAACTAATTCAAAATCTTTTTCTGCTTCCAAATAATTTATAGTTAAATAATTTGCCTCTGCTCTTTCTGTAAATAAATCTATTACAAAATCATGATTTGCTTCCCAACAATCATCAGGTAAAAGACTTATAGCTTTTGAAAAGAAGTTTAATGCACCATCAAAAGCACCTTGAGATTTTGCCATTTTACCAGTTTTAACATTAAGCTTTATAAGAATATTTCTATCTTCATCTGTAATTACATCTTTTGAGGCATTAAACTGATTTACAAGATCAAAAAGTTCTTCTTCGTTATTTGTTTTTTCAAATTCTTCCAAAAGAAGTTTTGCTATTTTGTAGTGATTTTGTTTTGCTTCATTGGTATCAAGTAAAGAATAAATCGTTTCCCTAATTTTATTATTTAAAAAAGCAAAATTATTTTCAAGTTTTATAATTATTCTTTCATTGATAATTTCATTTAATATATGTTCAATTTCTCCAATATTTTTTTGTAACAATATAGAAAGTAGTTCTATTTTAAAATTATTTCCTATACAACTTGCGAGTTTTAGTACAATAAGATAATCGGGTTGAATTTTTTTAATATTATTTAAAATTATATCAATAACATTATCAGTAAATTTAGTATCTTTTCCTTTTTCAAAATCAATATTCCAACCTTCTTTAAAATATATGATTTCATTTTGATATAAAGATTTCAAAAATTCTTTTATAAAAAAAGGATTACCATCGGTCTTTAATTTAATGATCTCTGAAAAATTACTCAAATTTTCTTTTGGTATATGAAAAGAATCTTTTAGTAAGTCCAAAATACTTTCTGTATCCAAATTTGAAACTTTAATTTTTTTTATATGCTCATTATTTTCTATTTTTGGGTTAGATATAAACTTAATAAAACACTCATTTACTTCTTCTTTGTCTTCCTTATAAGATGCAACAAATAAAAAATTATCTAAATTTATATCCAATATTAAACTTTCAATTAATTTGAGAGAAGAATCACAAGCCCATTGCAAATCGTCTATAAATAACACTAAAGGGCTATCTTTTGTAGGAAAAACAGCCAAAAAATTATCAAAGACAAGGTTAAATCTATTTTGATTCTCACTTGGAGTTAATTCTTCAACATCTGGTTGATGACCAATTATTAATTCTAACTCCGGTATAATATTAGTAAGTACTTTACCGCTATTTCCTACACTATTTAGAATATTTTTCCTTATTTCAGACAATTTATGTTCATTCTCCATTAAAACTTGTTTAATAAGTTCTTTTATTGATTGAATAATTCCAAAATAAGGAATTTTTGTATATTTATCAAATTTTCCACTGATAAAAAAACCAAGTTTTGAAATAATAGGTTTAAAAATTTCTTCAATTAAAGAAGTTTTACCACACCCTGATTCACCAGATATAAATATTATTCTTTTTCCACCCAAAGAAATATCAGTAAAACTTTTCATAAGTTCTTTTATTTCTTTGTCCCTACCATAAATTCTTTCTGAAATTAAAAATTTATCAGACATATCGTTTTTAGCAATTTGAAAATCTTCTATTTTGCCATTCACAACAAATTGTCTAAGACATTCTTCTAAATCGTTTTTTAAGCCAGTGGCACTTTGATACCTCTCTTCTGGAGTTTTGGCAATGAGTTTTAAAATTATTTTTGATAAAGGAAGAGGTATATCAGGATTTACGATATGCGGAGGAGGTGGTATTTTTGCAAGATGACCATAAATAACCTCCATTGGCTCTTTTGCTTCAAAAGGAGTTTTTTTTGTAAACATTTTGTAGAATGTTATACCCAAAGAGTAAAAATCACTTCTATAATCAATCAATCGATTCATTCTACCAGTTTGTTCTGGCGATATATAAGTTAAAGTTCCTTCAAATTTTTCTGGATTTATCACATCTAAAGTTTCTTTTGACACTAAAGAAGAAATGCTAAAATCAATCAATCTTATCTGATTTGTGCTAAGATTTAGTATTATATTTGAAGGTTTAATATCTTTGTGAATTATATTCTTTTTATGCAAATTATTGAGTATTTCTGAAAGATTTATGGCAATTTTTAGAAATAATATAAAATTAATTTCTTCATCTTTTATTACCTCTGATAAGGTTTTACCTTTTATATCTTCCATTACAATGGCTAAAGTAGTTTTATAATTAATCAAATCATATACTTTTATCACTCCATCGATAGAACCTGCATATTTTGTTATTTCATATTCTTTTTTTATTCGTTCAAACACATTTTCTTTTTGAGAATCATTTTTAAAAATTTTAATTAAGACAGAAAGATTATCCTCTTTTCTACTTGCCTTATAAATTATATTTTGAGAATTTTCATAAACTTTTTCTTCTATATTATAATCAGATATTAGCCCCATATTAATAATTCCTTCCCCATACATCCATTAAACGCCATAATAAAAAGTAAAGTATATAGTTAATTATAATATAAAAATAATAATTCTGGGAAAAAAAAATAAAGATTTGATAGAAAATATGTAGAAAAATGAAAAGCTTATAAAATACCAATTATAACAATGGGCTTATGCCCATTGTTATCAAGAACAGAGAAAGAATTTATTTACTGTTTAGAATTTTTTTAGGATAGTTAATCGATGTTCATATACGCCAATTTGTATTAACATTATATGTTATATTTTTCAATTAAATCTTGTAAAATTTTTACAGATTGTTCTGATGGTTCGCAAAGTGGAAGTCTGTAAACCGACTTTAACTTACCTTTTAAGGCAAGGATTTTTTTTACAGGAATTGGGTTTGTTTCAATAAAAAGTTTTGTAAAAAGTTCATCGAGTTTATAGTGTTCTTCTCTCATTGCAACAAAATCATTCTTTAAACCAAGATTAACAAAATTAACAATTCTTTTTGGAATAACATTAGATGCAACAGATACAACTCCATGACCACCTGAAGCCATAAGCAAAAAAGTAAGTTTGTCATCTCCACTCAAAACAGAAAAATGCTTTGGGGCAAGTTTTATTACATCCATAATTTGTGCGATAGAGCCAGACCCTTCTTTAACACCAATAATATTTTTTATTTTTGTGAGTTCAATAAGTGTTTGTGTTTCAAGGTTTATAGAAGTACGTCCCTGAATATTATATAGAACTATTGGAATATCACAAGCATCTGCAATTGCTTTAAAATGTTCATAAAGCCCTTTTTGAGTTGGTTTATTATAATAAGGTACTATTTGTAAAGAAGAAGTTACACCTGCTTTTTTTGCATGCTTTGTAAGTTCAATTGCTTCTCTTGTAGAATTTGAGCCTGTGCCAGCCATAACTTCACATCTACCTTTAACTTGATCAACTGCTATTTCTATTACTCTATTATGTTCATTTTCAAAATCTAAAGTAGGAGATTCTCCAGTTGTACCGCAAGGAACAATTCCTGTAACCCCTGCTTTTATTTGTTCTTCTATTAAATTACGAAAAGTTTCTTCATCAAGACTGCCATCAAGTTTAAACGGAGTTACTATTGCAGTATAAACACCTTTTAACATTGTTTCTCCTTAATATTTTATTTCTTATTCAAAGTGTTTCATAATTATATTTTTTTTAATAATTGTCAATTATTTATAAATAAAATTCAAATAAATTTTTATTATTAATAGCAAAAATTAGAGATTTTTTAATAATAACTGGAAATTACGTACTTATTGTACTAAATAGAGATATGTTATAATAATAATTATAATTTATTATATAATAACAAGTTATTTGAATTTAGTTAATACCTTTAGGATATTGGTAAAAAATAGATTTTGCTCTGTCCCTTTGGGACAGACATTTTTTTATAGATTTTTTTTAATATACTAATTTATTCTTATACCAACTATTAACCATTTTTAATGATACATATTATTTTTTTAAACGCGAATAACACGAATAATTTGAGAAAACTTTAATAAAAAAACTGATTTTTGGTCTGTCCCAAAGGGACGGAACAAGGGACAGAGCATTTTTTTCACTCACCAACTTTTACTCCAAATTTTACAAAAAATATCAACATTTTTCCCAAAATTTGTAATAAATTCACAAAAAAACTCCTTTAATTATTATAGAGAGTATATTAAGAAAGGAAATTTTTATGAGAAAACCAAGAAAACTAAAACCAAATGCAACCTATCATATCACAGCAACAATCAACAAAGAGGAAAAAATTTTTAATAAAGATAATATTAAGGATTTATTCTTAAAAGTAACAAATGAGGCTAAGTTAAAGTATAATTTTGAATTAACTAACTTTTGTATAATTGAAAATCATATCGAATTCATTCTAAAACCAATAAAAGACAGTTTATCTAAAATAATGCAGTGGATTTTAAGCGTTTTTGCGATGAGATATAACCACATACATAACCTAAAAGGACATGTTTGGTATGATAGATTTAAGAGTAGAATTATAGAAACTATCGAAGAAATTGAAGTATCATTTAAATCAATATCACAAAAACCAGTTGAAGCAAAACTTGCAAAAAAGGCTTCTGAGTATAAATATTGTGGAATATCACTAATAATTAAAGGAATATTCGATTTAATAGAAAAACCACCACAAAATTTATTAGAATTGGCGTTTAGTTATTAGTTGTTTGGCAAATTAAAATTATATTTTTACTATACTCATTATTCTTTGTTTTTATCTATTTAAATATACTTATCATAAACATTGATTAAAGATGCTCATAAAGAGAATTGCTTTATTAAAATTACTATTATAGTTTGATTTTATATTATTATAAATCAATTTATGTTTTTTATAATAAATTAATATATTTTTTATTTATTTATATTATAGATAATTAATATTTTAAAAAACTGTATTTTACCTCCGTCCCTTTGGGACAGACCCAAAAATAAAAAAAACATAATTTTTTTCTCAACACTTCAATTGTTTAAAAATTTATCTATAAATTAATAAAAATTGAAATAATCTGATTAATTTAGACTATATAAAAAAAACAATTTTCTACCACAAAAATTCACAAAAATTCACAAAATATATTATAATTAAATATGTGAGATGTTGTTATTTTTACTCTATGATTTTCTTGAACATTTTTCTATCAAACAAAGATAAAGTATATATAAAAATAAAAATTTATTAAAAAAAATTGACATTTTTTTTAAATATTGTAATAATAGAGAGGTGGTTAAATGTGGTATAAAGTGGTAGAATATAACTATGGAAACTTACTTCTCTGGTGAATTTTTAAATACTCTCGATGAAAAAGGACGAATCGCATTCCCTGCAAAGCTAAGAAACTGTCTTGGAGGGGATATTATTTGGATAACTAAGGGTATGAGCGGAGAAAAATGTCTTTTAGTTTATTCACCTGCTGAATGGATAAAAACGGTTAAAGACTTAGAGAGTAAGCTCAGTATTTATAATAAAGATACAAGATGGCTTTATAGGAGATTTATTTCTCCTGCTGTTGAAGTTGAAATTGATAAAAATGGAAGAATTGCTATTCCACAAAACTTAAGAGAACACGCAGGGTTACAAAAAGAATGCGTTTTTCTTGGGATGAATACTGTCATCGAATTGTGGGATGTACAAAGTTTTAAAGCGGAAGAAGAGAAAGCCTCAGAGTCCGGTTTCGATATATTTGAAGAACTATCAAAATCACAAAATAGTTCTTCTGTAAATGAATGATAAGTTTTAGGGGAGGGGAATAATTTTGAACTATGTCCATTCTCCAGTATTACTGGAAGAAATTATAAAAAATCTTGTTGGGGAACAGGATAATTTATTTCTTGATTGTACGGTAGGGGAGGGTGGACATTCTGAGGCTGTGTTGACCCGTTTTCCACAAATAAAAGTTGTGGGACTTGATAGAGATAAAGAAATCTTGCAGCTTGCTAAAGAGAGACTTTCTGTTTTTGGCGAGAGATTTAATGGGGTAAATCTTAATTTTAGGGATGCCTCAAAATTAAACGAAATAATAGATGTAGGGCTTTTTGACTGTGCTTTGGTTGATCTTGGAGTTTCTGTTTATCACTATAAAAAAAGTGGACGGGGCTTTAGTTTTTTGGAAGAAGAAAAGCTTGATATGAGACTCGATTCTTCAGGGACAAGTGTTTCAGAAATAATTAATAATTATTCTTTTGAAGAGTTGAGAGACATATTTTTTAAATGTGGAGAAGAAAAGTTTTCGAGAGAAATCGCAAGAAAGATAGTGTTTTTGCGAGAAAAAAAGTTAATTGAAAGTACAAAAGATTTAGAAGAAGTTGTAGTTAGTGCAATTCCGCCAAAATTTAGAAATACAAAAATAAATCCTGCAACAAAGATTTTTCAGGCATTGCGAATTGTTGCAAACAATGAGTTTGAGAATATCGAAATTGGTATTCCTCAAATACTTTCATTATTAAAAGTTGGTGGCAAACTTGGGGTTATTACTTTTCATTCTCTTGAAGATAGAATTGTAAAACATCTTTTTAACTTTATGGAAAAAGAATGTATTTGTCCACCTAAGATTCCAAAATGCGTATGTGGCAAAAAGAAGTTGGTTAAAGTAATTGGTAAATCGATTACTCCGACGGATGAAGAGATTCAAAAAAATCCTCCTTCAAGGTCTGCAAGACTTAGGATTGTGGAGAAGGTTTTATGAATAAATTTAATTTTTTTGTTATTTTTGCCTCTTTTGTAATCGTTATTTTGTTTGGTAGTGCGGTTTTTATAAATCTAAACATAAAAAACAGCAAAACAGAGGTAGAACGATTAAATGACGAGATAAACGATATTAAACAAGAGATAAAAAGACAAAAAATCGAAATCTCTTCTTTAGTAAGCCCAGTTCTTGTTATTGATTATATCAAAAAGAATGATTTAAAGGCAGTAAAATTAAAAAATGTTACTTATATTTATGTAGAGAAATAGATTAACTATACTTACACTTACTATTTACGGAAACAAGGGGTATCTACCCCTTGTTTCCGTAGGTATATAAATTTTAATCAGTCTAATCTGATTAAATCTGTGATAATTCGTATTATAGTATCGTGATTTTTAAAGAATGCGGTTGATTTTGTTTAATTTTCTTGATTAAATGACGATTAGCATTTATGGAGGGGAAAATGCTATATCATTTTTTATATTCGCTTACTAAATGGATTACGGGGTTTAATATCTTTGGATATATAACCTTTAGGTCTGTTATTGCTTTTTTAATTTCTTTTATTATTTGCCTTGCATTTTTTCCCTGGTTTATTGAGAAGATGAAAAGGTGGAAAGCAAGTCAAATAATTAGAGTAGAAGGACCACAAAGCCATCAAATAAAAGTAGGGACACCTACTATGGGTGGATTTTTAGTGATTATAGCAATAGTTATTAGTCTTTTGGTTTGTGGAAATTTTAACAATCTTTATATATTGGTTATTCTTTTTGCAACGATTTCTTTTGGGATTGTTGGTTTTTTTGATGATTATTTAAAAATTACAAAAAAATCATCAGATGGACTTCAGGCAAAGTTTAAATTAATATCACAAATTTTACTTGCAACAATAATTTCTACTGCGATTTATTTTATAATGGGCGATAAAATGGCTTATTTAACGATTCCATTTATAAAAAGTTTTAAACTTTCTATTTCGTTTTTTTATATTCCATTTGGAGTATTTTTGATAGTTGGTTTTTCAAATGCAGTTAATCTAACTGATGGGCTTGATGGGCTTGCAGGTGGGCTTTTGATTGCGGTTGTTGCTACTTTTGGGTTACTTAGTTATGTTACTGGTCATAAAGAACTCTCGACTTATCTGTATTTGGATTTTATTCCTATATCGGCAGAGTTGTTAGTTTATTGTTTTGCTTTTATTGGTGGACTTTGCGGATTTTTATGGTTTAATTCACATCCAGCTGAGATTTTTATGGGCGATACTGGCTCTCTTTCTTTTGGTGGAATAATAGGTACTATGGCGTTAATGATAAAACAAGAACTTTTACTTCCAATTGTTGGAGGGGTATTTGTTGCAGAAACTTTATCCGTTATAATACAAGTAACTTCTTACAAATTGACTAAAAAAAGAGTATTTTTGATGTCACCACTGCATCATCATTTTGAGTTGAAAGGGTGGAAAGAATCAAAAGTAATAGCAAGGTTTTGGATTATTGGTGGAATTTTAGCAGTTATTGCAATAGGTTCTTTGAAATTACGATGAAAAAAGATAGTCATTTACAAAATAATATTGGCATTGCTTTATTAGCTTCTGTGATACTTTTAGTTGGGATTGGGCTTGGTTTTTTATATAGTGCAAGTCAACCAGCAAGTTTAAAGTATTTTAACAACCAATTTTATTATTTAATTAAACAAGGAATATTTTTTATTATAGGAATATTCTTTTTTATGGCTGGTTTTTTTATTAAAATTGAATTTTATAAAAAAAATATCAAATTTATTGTTGTTATTACACTTATTCTTTTGATAGTAACTTTAATACCAGGTATTAGTAAAGAGGTTGCAGGTGGCAGGAGATGGCTAAATTTAGTAATTTTTCAATTTCAGCCATCAGAAATAGCAAAATTAGTTGTTATTTTTTATTTGAGTTTTGTATTGGCTAATAAAAAAGAGTTTATTGAAGATTTTTATAAAGGAATATTACCTCCATTGCTTTTAGTTGGTTTTATTTCTTTTTTAATTTTGGCAGAAAATGATTTTTCTACAACTTTTTTGGTTTTAGTTACATCAATGACTATATTTTTTTTGGCAGGTATTAGGTTATTAACTTTTTTTATGTTAATAGGTGTTGGTGGTATAGCAGGCGTTTTAATGATTTTTTTGGCACAGTATAGAATAACGAGATTTTTTGCATTCTTAAATCCATGGGAAGATCCGCTTGGCTCTGGGTGGCAATATATTCAATCAATGAAGTGCTTTTCGCTTGGTAAATTTTTTGGTAAGGGAATAGGTGAGTCCGCACAAAAAAGTTTTGCATTGCCAGAGGCTCAAAATGATTATATTTTTGCAATAATAGGAGAAGAAGGCGGGGCTTTTTTTGCAATAGTTGTAGTTTTACTTTTTACAGCATTTGCATTTATAGGTTTGAATATAGCAAAACGAAGTAAGGATAAAACTCATTTTTTACTTGCTTCAGGCATCGCGTCTTTGGTTTTTATACAGGCTATGGTAAATATTGGTGTCGTTATAGGGATCTTGCCTTCTACTGGTATTACATTACCTTTTATAAGTGCAGGTGGAACATCTTTAGTTATTTTTATGTTTGCCTGTGGAGTTTTATTTAATATTGCCCATAAAGAAGCAGGTTAGAATGATGAATAATAAAATTATATTATTTTTAATTATAATTTTAACTTCCTTATTTATATTTTTTATTTGTTTTTTTATGTTTACAAATTTTACTGTAAAAAAGGTAGAAATTGATAGAGATTTTTTTTTAGATGACAAAAAATTCTACAAATATCTTAATATAAAAGAAAATAGCCTGATATGGGACTTTGATAAGAAAAAAATAGAAGAAAAGTTAGCAAAACAAAGTTATCTTTCTTTCTATAAAGTAATAAAAAAATATCCAAATACTATTAGAATACTTTTGCGGTTAAAAAAACCAATCGCAAAAATAGTAGTGCAAAAGGGAGATGTGTATTTCATAGATGATAAATGTAGTATTTTTAGGAAACATAAGATTAATTATAGTATTCCTTTAATTTGTTATATCAATGAAGAAAAAGTTACTTTAAATTATAAAGCAAATGATTATATAAAAAAAGTAATAGATAGTCTTGTTCTTTTAAAAAATAAGAATAAAAATGTTTATGATGGTATATCTCAAATTGATATTATTGAACATTCTAATAAAAATTTAGAATATATTGTAAATTATCGCACAATTAATGCAAAAATCTATTTAAAAAATTATATAAATGTCGATCTATTAGAGAGAGGATTAATTTGTGCTTTATATATAGAAGAAAATAATTTAGACGTTGAAAATGTAGTTTATACGGGTAATGGTTTTATATTTTAGATGTTAGACCTGTCTGGATGTAAAAACCTGAAAGGTCTTTAATTGAAATTCATTTGTAATATTTGTTAAGGTGATTTTTATGAAAAATAAAAATGATGATTTGATTGTTGGAATAGATATAGGTTCGAGTAAAATTATTGTTGTCATTTCTGAGATAGATGACACTGGCAATATTTCTATTATTGGAGTTGGGAAAGCTGATTCTAAAAATGGAATAAAAGGCGGTGTTATTATAAATATAGAAAGCGTTGTATCCGCAATAAACGAGGCTTTGGAAGTGGCAGAAATTCAGGCAGGACGAGAAGTTAAAAGCGTTTTTGTTGGATTTTCTGCTGGTAATATAGAAACAATAAATTCAAAAGGGATTGTCGCAATATCAGGTGTGGACAAAGAAATTAGAGAAATTGATATAAATAGAGTAATAGATGCGGCAAAGGCTGTTGCTATACCAATGGATAAAGAGATTTTACATATTATTCCACAGGGTTTTACAGTAGATGGACAGGCTGGAATAAAATATCCTATTGGCATGGTTGGGACAAGACTTGAATGTCAAATTCATATTCTCACATCTCCAATATCTTCTATACAAAATGTATTAAAATGTATGGATAGGGCGGGGCTTGAGATTAGAGACATTGTTTTACAAAATCTTTCTGCGGGGAGAGCATGCCTTGCTGAAGATGAAAAAGAACTCGGAGTTTTGCTTTTAGATTTTGGAGCAGAAACAGTTAAGGCGAGTGTTTATTATCAGCAAGCACCTTTTTATAATGCAATTTATCCGCTTGGTGGGTATTTGATTACAAATGATCTTGCTATGGGATTAAAGATTCCTTTTGCAACAGCAGAAAAATTGAAAGTTGCTTTTGGTGTGACTCATTATGGTTATGTAGATGAAGAAGAAACTGTGCAAATACCAACTGTTGGCGGTAGGAGTCCAAAACTTTTGGCTCGTGTTAATTTAATTCATATTATTAAGCCAAGAGTTGAAGAAATTTTAAATATTGTAAAAGAAGACTTGAAAGAAAAAGGATTTTTTGATAAAATTTCGGGTGGAATAGTTTTAACTGGTGGTACAAGTATGCTTCCTGGTATTGTTGATGTTTGTCAGGAAGTTTTTGATATACAAACAAGATTGGGCGTGCCTCATAAGTTTAGTGGGTTGGGGGATCAACTAAACTCTCCAGAGTACTCTGTTGCTAATGGTCTTGTTTTATGGGGCTATGAAAGAGTCAATAAAACAACAGACATGGCGACAAGAGGTAAAAAGGATGATGGCAATAAAAGAGGTTTTTTAAAGGTAATAAAAAACTTTTTTGATGATTTATTTTAGAGGGGGGGACAATGAACATCGATTTTTATGAAAACAACAATGGTTGTTGTACAAGAATTATGGTAATGGGTATTGGCGGTGGAGGCTGTAATTCTATTAATAGAATGATTGATGCTGGTGTTAAAGGTGTTGAGTTTATAGCTGTAAACACTGATAAGCAAGCTCTTAGTTCTTGTAAAGCAACAAGAAAAATCACAATTGGTGAAAAACTTACAGGTGGTAGAGGTGCTGGTGCTATTCCAGATATTGGCGAAAAAGCGGCTTTAGAGTCAGAAGAAATTATTAGTGAGATTCTTAAAGGTGTTAATATGCTTTTTATTGCTGCTGGTATGGGTGGTGGTACAGGGACAGGAGCAGCTCCTGTTATTGCAAAAATAGCAAGAGAACTTGGATGTTTAACAATTGGAGTTGTTACAAAACCATTTGACTTTGAAAAAAGAACAAAAGGTAAAATAGCAGAAGAAGGCACTAAAAAACTCAAAGAACATACAGATACCCTCATTGTAATTTCAAATCAGGCTTTATTTGAAGGTAATGATAATATTCCACTTGTTGAAGCATGGAGAAGAGCTGATGAAGTTTTAAAGCAAGGTGTTCAAGGAATCTCGGATTTAATAGTAAACCCCGGCGAGATAAATATAGACTTTGCAGATGTTCAAACAGTTATGAAAAATAAAGGACAGGCTTTAATGGGCGTTGGCATTGGCAGAGGAGATAATTCTGCGATTGAAGCTGTTACTATGGCAATAGAAAATCCATTGATGCCAGATTTAGTTGTTGCAAACGCTAAGGCATTATTAGTTAATGTTGCAGGGTCTTCTAAAATGACATTAAAGAATTTTAGCGATGTAATGAAATTTATTGAAAATATCGCATCAGATGATGCTTTGGTAATACCAGGTCAGTCTTTTGATGATTCATTACAAGATACAATAAAAGTTACAATTGTTGCTACTGGTTTTGAAGAAAAAGAAAGAGTTCAACAAATGCCAGTAAAAGAAAAAGTAGTTGAAGAAAAACCACAAGAAACTTCGAGTACGCAGGCAAATGTTTACTCACACGAAGAATTTGTGAATTTATTAAAGTCTAGCTCAAAGACAACGGCAAAGAATATCGAAGAGCCAGCCTTTATGAGAAAATTTAACACAAAAAAAGATAAATCTGACGAAGATAGTAATTTTTTAACTAAAAAAAGTTAATTGACATAAAAACTCGGGTGGCATCGAAAGATGCCACTTTTTTTTTGCTTTTGGGAACATAAAAATTAACTTCTTATCCTCAAAAAAAAATAAACTAAAAAAATCTTGAATTAATAATCAATCTATGATATAATTCTTCAATTTAAAATCTTAATTTTTGGAGAGTTATTATGGGAAAAGTAAAAGTTGGTGTACTCGGAGCAACAGGGACTGTTGGTCAAAAATTTATTACTCTTTTGAAAGATCATCCTTTTTTTGATATAACTGATCTTGTAGCTTCTGAAAGAAGCAAAGGTAAGATATACAAAGAAGCTTGTTCATGGAAACAAGAAGTTGATATGCCAGAACAAGTTAAGAATATGTCAGTAAAGTCTTATGATGAACATTTAGAAGCAAAAATATTCTTTTCAGGACTTGATGCTAATGTAGCAGGTGAAATTGAAACATATCTTGCAGAAAAAGGATGCGTTGTAATTTCTAACTCAAAAAACCACAGAATGGATGTGGATGTTCCTATTTCTATTCCAGAAATTAATCCAGAACATTTTGAAGTTTGTAAACATCAAAAATCTAAAGGTTTTATTGTAACAAATTCAAACTGCTCTACAATGTTTTTAGCAATAGCATTAGCTCCTCTACATAAGAAATTTGGCATTGAAAAATTAATTGTTTCTACAATGCAAGCTGTGAGTGGTGCTGGTTATCCGGGCGTTCCTTCATTAGATATACTTGGAAATGTTGTTCCATTTATTGGTGGTGAAGAAGAAAAAATTCAAATCGAATTAAAGAAAATGCTTGGTACTTATAAAGATGGAAAAATCGTTGATGCAGACTTTGTTGTAAGTGCTCATTGTAATAGAGTTGCTGTTATTGATGGTCATACTGAGACTGTTAGTATTCTATTTAAAAACAAACCAACAGTTGAGCAAGTTAAAGAAATTTTAGCAAATTTTAAAACTGAAGTTCAAGATATGGATTTACCTATGTCTCCAGAAAAACCGATTGTTGTTATGGAAGAAGAAAATAGACCGCAACCAAGATTTGATGTACTAAAACATAAAGGCATGGCTACTTTTGTTGGTAGAATAAGAAAATGTCCAGTATTTGATATTAAAATGGTAGTGCTTGGACATAATACTATTAGAGGTGCAGCAGGTGCTGCTATTCTCAATGCTGAATATATGTACAAAAAAGGTTTACTTAAAGATATTATTTAATAGATAAAAACTATATTTAGGGCAGGGGATTGATAATTTTAATCATCCCCTGCCTTATTTTTTTTAGTCAAAATAGAAATTATTGATTATCTAAACAAAAACTATTGCAAAAAAAATTCATTACTTATATAATAATTTTAATAATATTTAATAACAGGGTTTTATATATGAAATATATTTTTATAATTTTAATTTTATTGAGCGTAACCGTTTTATTTAGCCAAAATAAAGAAAAAGTGGCAGTATTAAATTTTAAATTTATTAATTATTCAAAAACGAGTTTGGATGACTTAATGAAAGATATTGCTTATTATATCAATTCTGAAAATGTTTATGAAGTTGTTGATAAAAAAAAGTTAGATAAGGCTTTAGTTGATTTAAAATTTGATATAAATGACAATGATATTGAAGAACGATTTTTAATGGATTTATCGAATAATTTGAAAGCAAAACTTATCTTTTTTGGTGGGATTTTAAAAATAGATAAAGGATTGGTTTTAAATATGAAGTGTTTTAATAGTGTTTCTAAGAAATATCCAATAAACCAACTTATTGCTTTAACAAAAGAAGATCAAGTTTTAAACACTGTTAAAAAAATTTCCAAATCAGTAACAAAAATTAATATTGACGAAACTGTTGATTATCCACATGAAATAGATCTTTCTTTTTTAGAAAATATTGTTAATGAAACTTATGATAAAAATGATGGCATTGATTTTTTTATTCCTTACTCAAAGATTTCTTTTAGACTAAAAAAAATTCAAATTAATTATCAATCAGATATTTATTACGATTCCGAAAAAATTGCATTCTATACAAGACTTCCTACTACAAGTGGTCTTTATTACCAAATACTAAAAAAAGTATCGCAATCAGATATATTAGATATAGAATATCAAGAGCCTATTCAAAAAATTCTATATCAAGATTATAAGAACAATAAAAATATGAACTGGATAATAAAAATATCGGAAAAATGAGTGTGTGAAAGCGACATTGCTGAATGTCGCTTAACACTAGTCATTATTTTTTTATGAGTTCAATTATAATGATAATCGTGCAGATTGTCATTATATACCGGAAATGTTTTTTTACAACTTGTTTTCTTAAAATGACTTAGAAAAGAAATTATCATTGAATTTAAGACAAACCTGAAACATTTCAGTATATAATCAAACAAGTCTTGTTTGTTAAAATTCTAAGATTATTATATATAATAATAAGTTACTCGATGTTGATTAAATATTATATGCCTAAAAAAACAAGTTTATTTTTCAAGTTTTTTATAGGTTCTATATCTAATGAAATTGGGACATTTTCATTTATTTATAGTCTATTTTGATTTTACAACATAGAGTAACTTAAATTTAACTACATTTTTATTTACAGAATCAAAAGATACTATTCCATCAAAAGGAGTTTGTGGTATATTAGTTTTATCAATATTTCCAGTACTGATAGTAATTGAAGTACTATCACCTTTTGTTGAATGTTTAGAAATAGCAACTATTTCTTTATCATTATTCCATTTTTGAACTAATATATTGGATAAATAATAAACTCCATCTTTTTCAAAATTAGTAGGTTTTGCAAAATTATCAAAAGTTTTATCAAAATTATTTTTATCTATATATTTTTTTGCCGATTTTGTTATATCGCTAATTGTGATTTTATCACGAATTTTATTTGCCTTATCAGTTAAACCAGCTTTATCATAATTTTCTATCGCTTTATCGTAAATTTTTGATTCTTCATAGGCTATTGCTGCATTTTGATACTTTTCAATCAAAACATAAAAATCACCGTTTACTTTATAAGTAGAGGCAATTTTTTTTCCTATATCCTTAAATGTTTCTTTTGTGATTGTATATAGCACATTTCCATTATATAAAATATCAGCATTAGTATTTTTTGTTAATCCTATGATAATTACATCTAATGGTATTTCTACAAAACCATTTTTTATTGGATTAGGATAAGTTTTTGAATCACATCGCAAATCTGATTTTATAAGGTCGTTAAAATCATAATCATAATACTGTTCTTCATCAAAACTTATTGGATTTTTACCGTTTTTGTCAATATATGTAACAGATATTAATGCTTTTTTTTGTAATGTAGTTTTTAATTTATACACTAAATTTTTTGTTGCTTCTATTTTTACAACTTTTTCTTTGCTATCTGTTCTGTAGATTTCGTTATTTTCATTAATAGTCATAATATTCAACTTAATATCAGAGTCATCTTTATAGCTAATGAATTTTACTTCAGATGATTTATATCCTTTTTCAATAGCCTCATCTTTTGTAAGTTTTTTTGTTGTAAGGCATCCACTGCTAATTAATAAAATAATAATTGAAATAATAAATATAATATTTTTCATTTTATATACCCTCTCTTAATTTTTCTTTTTATCATTTGGTTTTTTGATCCGTGCAATACTTATCAAATAATATTTTTTTTCATTTGATAAATAAACCTCTGATTTTACATAATTAGATATTTTAAATTTCTTTAAAACCTCCTCTCTTGCGTATATTTTATACTTATGCCCTTTTGCTGTAATAAGTATCAATATTTTATTAGTAATATCAATCTTATCTATTTTTCCATCTATAATTATGGCTTTATCCATTTCATGAGCTTGAAGAAATTGTAAACTAAAAATTAATAGGAAATAAATAATTATAAATTTATACATAGTTTTTTCTCAATTTTATTTTTGTAATAAATACAAGATAAATAAAATATGATTGTCATAAAATTAATCAATTATTAAAATAGGATTAATCTTTTATTAGAAATTAGATAAAAAAGTTGATAATAACAAATTAGAAAATCATTAATATCGAATTAGAAAATTGTATATTTATTTGACTTATATATTAAATCATATAAAATTATTATTATATTCGATAATCAAGGGAGATAATAATGCACCTTTTAATAATAGAAGATGAACTTAAAATTGCAAATTTTTTAAAAAAGGGATTTAAAGAAGAAGGATATACTGTTGATGTGGCAATGGATGGAGAAGAAGGTTTGTATATAGCAGAAAATAACACATTTGATGCAATTATTCTTGATTTGATGCTTCCAAAAATAGATGGGATAACTATATGTCAAAAAATTAGAAAAAAAAATGACTCTATTCCTATAATAATGCTTACTGCAAAAAGTAGTATCAAAGATAAAGTAAATGGATTTGATATTGGAGCAGACGATTATCTAACAAAACCATTTGTGTTTGAAGAACTTCTTGCAAGGCTTAGATCTTTATTACGGAGAAAAAGTTCTCAAGAAATTAAAAAACTTAAAGTAGCTGATCTTGAGATGGACTTGGTGACTCATAGAGTTTATAGAGATGAAAAAGAAATATTATTATCTGCAAAAGAATATGCTCTTTTGGAATATATGATGAGAAATCCAAATGCAATAATTACAAGAACTATGATCACAGAGCATGTTTGGGAAATAAGTTATGATTCATTTACAAATATTATTGATGTTTATATTAATTATTTGAGAAACAAAATAGATAAAGATTTTGATGTTAAATTAATTCAAACCATAAGAGGAAGAGGATATATACTCAAGGAGGAAAAATGATTATAAAATCCATTAGATTTAAAAATACAATGATATTTACATCTATTCTTACAGTCCTTTTTAGTATATTTGGAATAATGCTTTATATTAACCAAAAGAATATGTTAATTTCTGATATTGATACATTTCTTCAAGCCACTGCTGTAAGTGTTGCTGACTCAATAGATACAGTTTGGGAGAAGGAAAAATCTGGAGTAATAAATCAATCTGAAAAACAAAAAACTATAGATGAAACAATTCAACAATATTTTTTTAAAATAATTAAAAGTTGGCTTTCTACAAATGGCATAGAAGACCCAAAATATCTCAATATCTTAGTTCAAATTTTTGATGAGAAAGCACAACTAATAGCAACTTCAAGACCTGTTCCACAATCTATTATGAGGTTATCAGAACGAGAATTTAATTCAATACTTCAAGGTAATCATTATATATCAAATAATAATATCGAAACACAACCAAATCAATTTATAACATTAAGATTTCTTTCTTTACCAATAATAACTGATGAAAAATTATCTTATATAGTACGAGTTGCAATATCTTTACGAACTATGAAATTTTCATTATCAAATCTTAAAATAATCCTTTTTATTCTTATTCCATCAACAATTATTGTTGCTGGATTTATTGGATTATTTTTAACAAATATTACTTTATACCCAGTAAATAATATGATTCAAACAATAAAAAGAATAACTGCAAAAAATCTTAAATTAAGAATAAATATACCAGACTCCAAAGATGAAATATTAAATCTTGCAAATACTTTTAATGATATGTTAGATAGATTGCACAATTCGTTTGAATCACAAAAACAATTGATAGAAGATTTATATCATGAATTAAAGACACCTCTATCTATTATGCGTGGAGAAATTGAAATAATATTAAAAAAAAATAGAGATAATGAGGCATATAAAGATATTTTATATAGCAATATGGAAGAAATTGATAAACTTGCAAGATTAATCGAAAATCTATTATTAATTTCTAAATTTGAGAGTAAAATTATAACATTTGAATATACTTTAATTAATTTGAATATTATCATAAACGATGTAGTAGAAACTTTCAAAATTTTATCAGAGCCAAAAAATATAGAAATAAATATAGAATCAAAAGAAAATATTATAATATATGCTGATGAAAAACAAATAAAAACCCTTTTTATCAACATTATAGATAATGCGATAAAATATAATGATGATAATGGTAAAATATTGATTAAATTAACCAAAAATAATGAATTTTGCATAATATCAATTATTAATACAGGTGTTGGAATACCAGAAGAAGAAATTCCTTTTATTTTTGATAGATATTATCGTGCAATAAAATCAAAAAAAGTCTTTGGTACAGGTCTTGGTCTGAGTATTTCAAAATCAATTGTCGATGCTCATAATGGAAAAATAGAAGTGGATAGCAAACCAAATAAGGAAACCGTTTTTACAATAAAACTTCCTTTAATAAAATCAAATTAATTTTTTTTAAGACTCTATTTGTCTAAGACTTCTTTCTATTTCTATTGTAATATATTGCTCGTTTATTTTTAATTTTTCGTTTTGTAAATAATTTTTTACTTCTTCAAGAGGGAATGATTGGAAGGCTCTAATTATTTTCCATTTAATCAATATGTTTGTATGATTTTTTTGTAAACATTCTTTTAGTGTTTGTAAACTTCTCATATCTTTACTATAAAATGTTATGAAACCAATAGCATCTATTGCCTCTGAAATTTGACTAATTTCACCGTTTTTTAATACATTTTCAAGGTAGGCTAGGGCATATTTGCCTATTTTTGTTATTGTTCTTGCTATTATATCTCTTGGCAAAGGATAACTTTTTTTATTAAATGGCTTTTTTTCTGGCTCTATATGCTGATTATCACCTATTTTACCAAGCAATTCTACCAAATAAGGAACGCTTTCTACCCCAATATTTGCTAAAGCTTCAGTTATTGCTATTTTTGTATATAGTTTTTTTTCTTTTTGTAAAGCTTCGCACAAATTTAATATAGAAGTATTACTTTTAAGTTCGCCAAGTAATGTAGCAGAGGCTGTTCTTTCCAAAGGGTTTTCGCTTTTAAGTAGAGTTTCCAATTTGTCTATTGGATAGTTTTTGAATTGATTTTTGTAATCGTCTGTGATAAATCCTCTCTTTGCCAATTCATCTGCGTTACTTTTCATTTTTATACCAATTTTTTTAACTCGTCACATATATAATTAACATCTTCTTCTGTTAATTTAGAATGAATTGGTAATGATATTTCATTTTTGTACATATCGTAACACAGAGGATAATTTTTTATATCAAACCCAATTTTTTTATAAAAAGAATGTAGCGGAATAGGTATAAAATGCACATTTACAGAAACTCCTTTTTCTGCCATTTTACTAATAATTTCATTTCTTTTTGGCTCATCTGTATTATTTATCCTTAAAGGAAACAAATGATAACAATTAGTTTTTTTGGGGTCAAAGAAAGGTGGTAAAATAAAACGGCTATCATTACTTAGATTTTTTTGATAAAGTTCATAGATTTTTTTTCTATGTGGAATAATTTCTGTCTCATATCGAGCTAATTGTATTAGTCCAATGCTTGCTGCAATATCAGTCATATTGTACTTATAACCATCAAGTGCTATGTCGTACTGCCAACCACCAGACTTAAATTTTTCTAAAGCGTCCTTACTCTGCCCGTGTAGAGAAAGTAGCATTATTTTTTTATAAATCTCGTCAGAAGCCAAATCATTTATACTATTAAAAGTTATCGCCCCACCTTCAGCAGTCGTTAAATTTTTTACTGCGTGAAATGAAAAAACGGTAAAATCAGCTACATTCCCAATCTTTTTGTTATCATAACTCGCCCCAAAAGAATGTGCCGAATCAGCTAACACAAGTATTCTACCCAAATTTTGTTGTAAGGTGTTTGATTTTGGTTTAAATTGGTTATTTGATTTTATAATTTCAAAAATTTCATCATAATCGCAAGGAAATCCGCCAATATCAACTGGAATTATCGCTTTTGTGTTTTTTGTTATTGCTTTTTTTATTTTTTGTGGGTCAATATTAAACTCGTTTGGTTTTAGATCAACTAATACAGGAGTAGCTCCTGTGTGTAAAATAACATTAATTGTTGCAGCAAAGGTATAAGGAGTGGTAATAACTTCATCTCCCTCTCCAATATCAAAAAGCCTAAGTACAACCTCAAGTCCAGCAGTGGCAGAGTTTAAACATACCACTTTTTCGCAACCACAATACGTCGCAATTTCTTTTTCAAAGCGTTTGGTTTTAGGACCAGTTGTAATCCAGCCAGATTTTAGAGTATCAATAACTTCGTCTATTTCTTTTTGTGTAATGTCTGGAGGAGAAAATTGTATTGTTTTATTCATCAATATTTCCTTGAAATTCGGGTATGTATTTTTTTATTAATTTTTTGATTTGAGTTTTACTAAAATTATTTGCTTCAAACCTAAATTCTTCTATCATTTTAGTCAAATCTTCTTCTTTCAAAACATTTTCTTCTTCAGCAGAAATAAAAAGTTTATCAAATTTTGATTTTGATAGGTTTTCTTTATTTGTTAGTATTTCTTCGTAAAGCTTTTCCCCAGGTCTAATCCCAGTTATTACAATTTGTATGTCTGATTCATTGTAACCGTAAAGTTTAATTAAGTTTCTTGCCAAATCAATAATTTTTACGGGTTTTCCCATATCCAAAACAAAAATATTTCCATTATCCAAAGATGCTGATTTTATCACAAGTCTTGCAGCCTCTCTAATTGACATAAAAAACCGAGTTATATTTTCGTCAGTGACTGTAATAGGACCACCATTTTCTATTTGTTCTTTAAAAATTGGAATTACACTCCCGCGAGAGCCAAGTACATTCCCAAACCGAGTCAGTTGAAATTTCGTTTTTTGTTGACATTTATTTAGCGATAGGATTATTTTTTCTGCAATCCGCTTTGTTGCACCCATTACAGATGTTGGATTAACTGCTTTATCAGTAGAAACTAAGATAAATCTTTTTATCCCACAATCTATCGCCGCCAAAGCACAGTTGTAAGTTCCCAAAATATTATTTTTCACCGCCTCATCAGGAAAATTTTCCATTAAAGGTACATGTTTGTGAGCTGCTGCGTGGAATATTATGTCTGGTTTAAATTTATCTAACTCGTATTTCATTTTAGAAAAATCTTTTACATCACCAATAACATAGTTAAACCTTTTGTCTTTACCAACTTTTACAATTAAAGAATGGATTGAATTTTCACCATGACCAAAAGCGATTACTTTTTTTACAGGGAGTTCCAAAAGTTGCAAAAAAATTTCTGAGCCAATAGAGCCACCAGCCCCTGTAACAAAAATAGTTTTATCTTTATAAAAAGGTATAATTTTTTCTAAATCAAAGCCAACTTCTTCACGACCAAGTAAATCCGTTGGCTCTATGTTTCTAATTTGGTTAAGTTTAACTTTGCCTTCTATAATTTCGTATAAACCTGGTACGATTTTTATATTAACGCCTGTATTTTGCAAAGAGTTTATAATTTTGTTGATAACTTCTTTACTTGCAGAAGGGATCGCAATAATTACTTCATCGACTCTATTTTCTTCAATGACTTTTTTGGCATTAGAGATTTTATCCAAAACAAAAAGATTATCGATAGATTTTTTAGCAGGATCATCGTCCAAAAAACCGAGTAGATTATATTTTTTTGAGATATTCTTGTTTAATAGAATATCTTTTGCAACCATTCGACCAGCTTCACCAGCACCAAGTATTAATAAGTTTTTCATTATTCTTTATTATCTTTAACCCAGTCTTGTATCTCATCTTTGTGTTTTGTTAGAATATCCATAAATTGTTCAAATATATCTCCATTTAAAGTAATACCTTTTTGAGTTGGTCTCCATTCACCCGAAGCATCTGTATAAAACTTTCTAACATCAAGATATTTTTTGTTTTTGTAAGAAGATAGGGTAATTTTAATAGGCTCTCTTATAAAAGGAACTCCATTTTTATCAACACCCAAAAATGCTATCTCTTTACTATCATTGTCCATTTTTTTTCTCCAATATTTTTAATTAGGATGAATATTAACTTATCAAATTATTGAGTATATTTCAAGATAAAGTAGATATTTTATTTTTTAATAAAAAAAATTATCTATTTTGAATTCTTTTATTACTATAAATTTGTTGAAATAATTTTCACTTTACAGAAATTTTTAATAAAGCCAATTATCATAATGAAACAGAATTCATTTTTTGAGATTTTTTCCCTAAATGATAAATTGAATTTTGAGTTATTATACTTTTTGAAATAAAATTATATTTTAAATAAATTTTTACATAACCCCCTTTACTAAATTGAAAAATAAATTTATAATCAAACTCTATGAAAAATAAACTTATTAGTATTACCGAAGCAATTGAAATAATTAGAAAAAATTCTTCACAAATAACAAAAACAGAAACTCTTGACATAAAAGATTGTTGTGGACGAGTTACTGCAATACCTTATTATTCAGATATTGACTTTCCACCATTTGATAAATCAGCAATGGATGGTTTTTTGGTTACAAATCCAGATTTAACTGAGTACAAAATTGTTGATTTAATTAAGGCTGGTGACAAACTCAATATTAGACTAAAAGATCACGAGTGTGTTGCAATAATGACAGGTGCTCCAATTTTAGAAAATGGTGTTAAAGTTATAATAAATGAGCATACCACTATTAATGAAGAAAAAATTATTGTAACAAAACAATCCTCTGCATTAAATATTTGTAGAAAAGGTGAAGACCTAAAAAAAGGTGATGTTGTATTGCCTCAAAAAAGTCTAATTAATCCTTTCTCGATTGGTGGACTTGCAGGTGCAGGCATTGACAAAGTAGAAGTATTATCAAAAATAAAAATAGATTTTGCTGTGACAGGAGATGAACTTTTAGATGTAAAAGAGATTCCAACTGATGGTATGATTAGAGATACCAATTCTTACTCTCTTACAGGACGGATAAAAAATATTCCTTTTTGTGAAGGTCAATTTAGAGGTATCGTTAAAGATACTTTAGATGATACAAAAAACATAATTGATAATTTTTTTAACTCTGATTCAAATATTTTAATTTTATCTGGCGGATCGAGTAGAGGCGATTTTGATTTTGTAGTAGCCGCTTTACAGTCTCTTGATTGGAATATTCTTATAGAAGGAGTGAGGATTCAACCTGGAAAACCAGTGATTTTTGCAACAAAAGGTGATAAAATTGTCTTTGGGCTTCCAGGTAATCCTGTATCTGTTTTGGTATCGTTTGAAGTTTTTATTAAAGAAGCATTATATGCTATGATGGGGTTAGTTTACAAACCTCTAAATGTTACTGCACAATTAACAACTGATTATTCACGAAAAAATGTTGAAAGAACATCGTTTATTCCAGTTGATATACAATCTGAAGATATAAAAATGTTTGCAACACCAGTAAAATATAATGGTTCTGGACATATTACTTCTTATAATTTTGTAAATTATTTAATGGTAGTCCAAGAAGGTGTTTCTCTATTAAAAAAAGGAGATTTAGTAATTGCAAGACAAATTTGGCAGAATTATTGACACTATTAGAATTTCAGTTACAGATAAATGTAACTTTCGTTGTTATTATTGTATTCCAGATGATTACACTTTTAAAGATACAAAGATTTTGACTTTTGAAGAAATTATTCAAATAGTAAAAGAATGTGTTGAAATTGGAATAACAAAGATTAAACTTACTGGAGGAGAGCCGCTTTTGCGAAAAAATATAGTTAATCTTATAAGCCTGCTCTCAAAAATAGAATCAATTACAGATTTATCAATTACTACAAATGGGACTTTATTGAAAGATTTAGCCTTACCTTTAAAACAGGCTGGATTAAAGAGGATTAATGTATCTTTAGATGCTTTGGATGAAAAATTATATTCTACTATTACAGGCGGAGGAAGTGTATTTGATGTTATAGAAGGGATAGAAGAGGCAAAAAAAGTTAATTTAGTACCGATTAAGATAAATACAGTATTATTAAAAGGCAAAAACGAAGAAGAAATTCCTAAAATAAAAGAATTTTGTAAAAATAATAATTTTAATTTTCAGCTTATAAACGAAATGAAACTCACAAAAGAAAAAAAAGACTCAGAAAATTTTTATAATACGCAAAAACCGCCAAAATGTGATAAATGTAACAGGATTAGACTCACATCAGATGGTAAATTACTTCCTTGTTTGTTTGGTGAAAAAGAAATTGATATTAAACAATTTAATTCTATAAAAGAAGCATTGATTAGCTGCGTTGATAATAAAATAAAAAAAGGAAAACAAAACGAAAATCGTATTATGAATGAAATTGGAGGATAGATTGGAATTTACACATCTTGATAAAAACGGTAATGTTAAAATGGTTGATATTTCTCAAAAACCTATTAGTAGAAGAGAAGCAATATCAAAAGGAAAAATATTTTTATCTGAAAACACTATCGAGCAAATAATAAAAGGCGGAATAAAAAAAGGTAATGTTTTAACGACTGCAAAATTGGCAGGAATTATGGCAGCAAAAAATACTTCTCAAACAATTCCTTTATGTCATCAAATTAAACTCGATTCTGTTGATATTGAGTTTGAAATTGCAAAAGATAATATTGAGGTTACGGCTATGATTGTTTGTATTGATAAGACAGGTGCTGAAATGGAAGCGTTAAGCAGCGTATCGGTTGCACTTTTGACGATTTATGATATGTGTAAAGCAATTGATAAAAATATGGAGATTGGAGATATTAAATTATGCAAAAAATCAAAAATATCTGTGTAAGCGATAAAAAAGGCAAGAAATCTCCTGTAAAAGAGGCTCTTATAATAGAAAACTTTGGAATACAAGGCGATTTTCATTCAAAACCAGATTCTTTGAGACAAATAAGTTTTTTAACAGAAGAAATAATAGAAGAATTTAAAAATAAAGGCGTTAATGTTATCGACGGAGATTTTGGCGAAAATATAATCTTAACTGGAATTGATATAACAAAAATAGAAGTTGGTGGATTTATTTCTATTGGGGATGCTAAAATTGAAGTTACTAAAATTGGTAAAGATTGTCCTACACCTTGTATAATTTATAAAACAGTAGGTATATGTATTATGCCTTTGTACGGTATTTTTGGAAAAGTATTGAAAGGAGGTTTAATAAAAATTGAAGATAGCTTTAGTTATAGCAAGTGATCGCTCATTTAGAGGCGAAAGAGATGATTTAACAGGTCCTTTAGTGATAGAATATTTAAAAAAAGATAAAAATGAAGTTTTTTACCAAATAATTCCAGATGAAAAAGATATAATTAAACAAACATTACTTGACTTTGTAGGTAAAAATGTTAATTTGATATTAACGAGTGGCGGAACTGGTTTCGCAAAAAGGGATGTAACACCAGAGGCGACAAAAGAGGTAATTGAAAAAGAAGCTCCTGGTATTGCTGAATATATGAGAGCCGAAAATGCAAAAAATAGTAAAAATTCGTTTTTGTCAAGAGGAATTTGCGGTATAAAAAATGAGACTTTAATAATAAATTTGCCGGGGTCTCCAAATGGAGCTTTGGAATGCTATAAAATAGTAGAGCCACTTTTAAATCATGCAATACAGTTGTTGACTAATTCGATAAAAGATTGTAAAATGGCTTAAAATTTAGAAATAAACAACAATTATTTTGGTTTATAATTAAGAAAATACGATTTTGTGATGTAGAAGTTAATTATGATAAAAAAGGGAAATAATTATAAAAAAATTGTAGACTCAAAGACAAGAGTTCACCTAATCAGAAAGGGTAATGAGTTTTTTTCAGAAGGAAAAATTCAATCTGCAGAAAATATTTTTATTACTGTTGATTATAAAGATGGACTTGTTAGACTTGGTGATTATTATTTGGAAAATAATAATATTTATAAAGCTACACAAATGTATTTTCTTTCTGAAAATCAGTCTATAATAACGAATTTTTGTCAAAATGCAGCCAAAGTTATTACAAAATGGCTTGATGAGGACAAAAATTATGATAAAATATTAACAATTAAATAAATTGAAAGAGGAATAAAAATGAATGCTATCAAAGAAAAAGAGAATTTTAATCAAGATCAAATGAATCAGATGAATAAAATCTCAACAGAAGGGTATGATTTACTAAAAGTCAATAAAAATGAAGAAGCTAAACAAAAATTTGAAGAACTGTTAGCTATTGATAAAAATAATCAATACGCATTAGTTGGACTTGGAGATGTTGCAAGAAAACAAAGAAATAATGAACTTGCTGTAAAATATTATAAAAACTGTCTTGATCATCACCATGAAAATAAATATGCAATTATTGGTCTTGCTGATGCTTACAGAGATATGAAAGAATTTGAAAAAGCCATTCAACTTTGGGAACATTTTCTTGCTTTATATGATGCAGATGTTACAGTTTTAACAAGACTTGCTGATGCTTATAGAAAAATAGGTGACTTTGAAAATTCAAAAAAATTCTACTTAAAAGTTTTTGATATTGAACCAAATAATACTTATGCTTTAACAGGTCTTGGTTATTTATTCTTTGATCATAAGAAATATGATATGGCATTAACTTATTGGACTAAAATGCTTGAAATTGAGCCAGAAAACGTTAAAATATTAACAACTATTGGAAACTGCCATAGAAAAAAGAAAACATTTCAAGATGGTATCGAATATTTTGAAAAAGCATTATTATTAAGTCAAGATAATTTCTATGCTTTATACGGTCTTGCAGATTGTTACAGAGGACTCGAACAACATGAAAATAGTTTGAAAGTTTGGGAAAAATTACTTAAATTAAGCCCAGACAACAAAGTATTACTTACAAGACTTGGTGATGCTTTAAGAAACATTGGTAGACTTGATGAATCTGTTATTTATTATCAAAAAGCTTTGGATATTGATTATGATTATTATGCTGCTATTGGTATCGCTTTAGTTAATAAGAAAAAAGGTGATTTTAAAGAAGCCATTCAAACTCTTTTAAAATTATATAATATAGAAAAAAACAATACAAGATTGATTATGGAACTTTCTGATTGTTATAAATTAAATCATCAAAGAAATGAAGCAATAAATTTATTAAAAAAATCTATTGATACAGGTAATACTCATCCTGATATTCAGCAATGTTATGAACTTATGTTGAATGAGGAGTAATGAGAGAGTCAATTTTATCTTTAGATGAAAAAAAGTTGTTAAATATTCCACTTGTTGATAAGCCGTTTAGAGCAAAGCAAATAATAAAATCTATATATAAAAATAGAATTTTTGATTTTGCTTCAATGACTGATATGCCAAAAAGCTTGCGAGAGTATTTAACAACAAATTTTACTATCCTTAATATAAAACCTATAAAAAAACTCGAATCAACTGATGGCACAATCAAATTTTTATTTAAATTAACTGATGATAATTATGTCGAATCCGTTTATCTAAAAGACAAAAATAATAGGATTACATTTTGTATTTCGACCCAATCTGGTTGTAGAATGGGTTGTAAATTCTGCAAAACTGGAGAGATGGGACTCAAAAAAAACTTAGATTTCACTGAAATTCTGTCTCAAATCCTATACCTTGCTCAGATTATGGATGAAGATCAAACTGTTGTAGACACAGCATTTAACATTGTTTTTATGGGAATGGGTGAGCCGCTTGACAATTTTGAAAATGTCACAAAATCAATTAAGATTTTAAATTTAAAAGATTTTTTTGATATTAAAGAATCTCGAATTACAATTTCTACAAGCGGGTTACTTGACAAAATACCTCTACTTTACGAAAATTTTCCTTCTATAAAACTTGCCGTTTCTTTAATAACTGCAAACCAAAAAAAACGCGAAGAAATTATGCCAATTGCCAAAAAGTTTACCATTCAACAAATTTTTGACATACTTATAAAATGCTACCAAAAATATCAAAATCGTATCACTTTGGAATATGTCCTAATTAAAGGTTTCAATATGAGCGATGATGATATAAAAGATTTAGAAATTTTTAATAACAAAGCATTCCACCTAAACCTTATCCCACTCAATCACAACGACAATAAAATCCAAAGACCAGAAGAAAAAGAAATAAAACTATTCCAACAAAAACTTGAAAACAAAGGCTTTACAGTAACAAGACGTTACAGACGCGGCGATGACATCAAAGCAGATTGTGGACAGTTATATTGGGATAACACAAAGGACTTATAGTAGAAAATTCTTAAGAAATTGCCTTTTCTTCATAAAAAAGATTATAATTAATAAAAAAGTATGATAAAATAGTTATATTATTAAATAATAGGGTAAAAAAATGAAAGTCTTAAGAATATTTTTATATAATACTGGAGTTCATAAAAAAAGAGTAATCGAGTTTACAGATAATAATGGTAATTTTAAAAACTTTATATGTCTTGCTGGTGTTAATGGTACTGGAAAAACAACTCTATTTGACTTGATAGAAAATTTGGGTAGATTTTTAAATAGAAAAGTTCAATTAAATGATTTTTCGATAAACATTGAAAGAGAAAATGTATTATCTTTAGTTGATTTTGTACAAATAGATTTTTTGATTGATAATAAAATAATTTCTGTTGTTATTGGCGATGAGAAATATATACAAAATGATAATACAAAAGAACAGATGTTTATAATAGAAAATAATGTTAAAGAAATTATCCGCAAATTTGAAGATGATTTAAAGTCACAAACAGAAGAAAAAAATATATCTATGATAGAAAAAACAAGATTTGAGTTTTATTCAAGAGAATTTGCAAAAAGAGCAAAAAGATTAAAAAAAACAAAGAATAATAAATCTTTTTTCCCCGTATTACAAGAAATAAGTAATAACATAGATAAAAATTTAATACAAAATCAAACAAATCTTCCATTTATATACTATTTTAGTGATAATGATAAAAAAATTATAGATACAAGATATAAAATTCTTCCAAAATACGAGTTAAGATATGATATTGTGCATAAATATAGTCCTTCTCAGGATGATTTAAAAGGGCTTTTAGTATATTTTGACTATGCTTTTAATGATAAATACTTGCAGTTAGTAGAATGGATTAATAAAAATATTTTTGAAGATAAAGAGATTCTTCAAATCGATAGACCTAATTTTAATGTTTTAATTAAAACAAATACAGGAGATACTCATAATATTGATTATCTAAGCTCTGGTGAAAAATCTATTCTTGTTATTTTAGTAAATATCTTTCTTTTCGCTAATGAACAAAGTATTATTTTAATTGATGAAATAGAAAAGAGTTTACATCCACAATTTCAAGAAAAACTATTAAATCTAATTAAAAAACTACAAAAAGAAAGAGGTTTTCAGGTAATAATTTCTGCTCATTCCAGAAAAATTTGGGAAGATTTACAAGAAGATGAAATTATTGATTTAACAAAATAAGGGACAAAAATGGAATTTGAAAAAATTACATCCAACAAATATTCATTTATGGATCAAAAAAATAATAAAAATGCCATTATTATGCTTAGAGAATCTGGGACAAAACAAGTTATTTTTGTTGAGGGAATAGAAGATCTTATAATATATAAAATTCTTTATAAAAATTATCTCTATCAGATTGCTTTTATTGAATCTAAAGGATGTGACAAAGTTTCAGAATATTTGGATAAATCTTTAAAATTGGATGATAGCAAAAGATATTATGGTATAATTGATAGAGATTTTATTAATGACACTGAAAGAAAAGAAAAATTAGAGAAAAATAACAGATTATATATACATAATTTCTATACTTTAGAAAATTATTTATTAGATTATAAAATTTTATCAGAAATTTTAAAAACTAAAGACCCTTATTTAGAAAATAATTTAAAACAAAAAGAGAAAAAATTAGAAGAAGAAATCAAATTTATAATTGAAACAATTTTGAAAGATTATTTGATCTATGGAATATGTAACTGGATAATAAAAGATTATAATATGGAAGAAAAAAATAAAAATCCAAAATTTGAAAAAATAGGATATTTAACTATTGGAATTGTGAAAGATAAAATAGAATCATCTATTTACCATAAATTAAAAATAGAAGAAAATGAGTTAAATAGAAAAATTGAAGAAAAAAATAAAAGTTTGAAGTTTCAATCAATTGATGATTATCATAAAATATTGAGTGGTAAAAAAATTATACATCAATTAAGAAAAGATGTAGAAAAAATAGAATATTTGCCAACAATTAATGATAACGATTTGGATTTTAAAATCAAAATAGCAGAAAAATATAATGAAAAAAATATTAAAATAAAAGAATTGGGCGATTTTATAGATAAAATCGTAAAAGAAATTAACTAACGGAGTTAAAAATGAAATATAATAAATTTGGAGATAGTGATATTAAAACTTCTGTATTGGGGTTTGGTGCAGGACATATTGGTGATGAGAGAATGCCTGATAATGATGTAGAAGTTTTAGTTAATCAAGTTGTTGATTGTGGTATAAATTTAATTGATACTGCAAGAGGATATGGAGTTTCTGAAGATAGGATTGGCAAATTTCTTTCTCATAGGAGAAAAGATATTGTAATTTGTACCAAAATTGGCTATGGGATACAAGGTCATAATGATTGGACATATTCTTGTATAATAGAAGGAATAAATGAGGCTCTAAGAAAAATGAGAACAGATTACATTGATATTGTATTATTACATAGCTGTAATATTGATATACTTAGACAAGGTGAGGTTATAAGAGCATTGGAAGATGCTAAAAATAGTGGTAAAGTTAGGGTTATTGGTTATTCGGGAGAAAATGCAGAGTTAGACTTTGCTTTGAATGTTGACAGTTTTGAAGTTATTATGTGTTCGATAAATTTTTGTGAACAAAAGGTTATTGATTGGGCTTTGCCAAGAGCAATAGAAAAGAAAAAAGGAGTTATTGCAAAAAGACCAATTGCTAATTATTGTTGGAAACATTCTTCACAGCCTCATGGGCATTATTGCGAAGAATATTGGAAAAGATGGCAAGCTATGAGTCTAAACAATTATGGTTATGATTGGAATGAATTGGCATTGAGGTTTGTTACAAATTTATCTGGCGTGTCATCTTGTATTGTTGGTACTGCAAATATAGAGCATTTAAAAGAAAATATTAGAATTGTAGAAAAAGGTTTTTTGCCAGATGATATATTTGTACATATTAGAGATAAATTTATAGAAAATGACAATAATTGGATAGGACAAATTTAATTTTAAGGATAAAAAATGTTAGGAATTATTGATTTTCTTTTAACTATCGAAAAAATTGCAGGTGATACTTATTCTCAAGGAGCAAATTATTTTAAAGATAATAAACTTGTAAATTTATTGAATATGCTTGCAGAAGATGAGGCTTTTCATTTTCATATAATGGGAAGTGCTTCAGATTATATAAAAAGAAATAATTTAAAATTTAATGATGTTATTATCCTTGATGAAGAAACAAAAAATAAAATCACAAATATATTTTATCATTATTTAGACCTTTTAAATAAAAAAGAATTAAATGAATTTGATATGATGGATTGTATTTTAGAATCGGAATACTCTGAGTGGAATGATATTTTTTTGTATGTAATTACATCATTATCTAAAATAAGTAATGAGTTTAAATATGTTGCTGCAAAAATGCAATATCACCTAAATAAAATTGAAAAATATATTTTAATAATGGATAATAATAAGGATTATATTCTCAAATTACAAAACATAAAAAGAATCTGGGATAAAAAAATATTAATAATTGATGATGAAGATAGCGTAAGGTTTTTATTAAGGAAAATGTTTGAAAAAAAATATATGGTAGATGAAGCTTCCGATGGAGAAGAGGGATTAGAATTACTTAAAAATAAATATTATGATGTCATATTATCCGATATTGATATGCCAAAAAAAACTGGAGTGGAGTTATATAAAGATAGTTTGGACGCTGGACTTAACATAAAAGAAAAAATTATATATATAACTGCTAATAAAGAAAACGAAAAATTTTTTAAAGTAAATAATCTGGCATATTTTTTTAAACCATTCTCTGTAAAAGATATTAAACAATTAGTCGAGAATATTATATTAAAAACATAGTAATTATACCCAAACGCTTCTAAAAAGTTAATTAGAATAAAGGACTTAAATGTTCATCTATCCCCAGTTTTATGACGAACCTATATTTATAAACATACAAAAGTAGAAAAATTTTATACTTACCGTAATCTAAAGGAATAGATGAGTTAAAATGACATTTTTATAATAAAAAACACCATTATAGAGATAATTTCTAATGATTAATTTTATTAACAATATGGACAATTGCAATATACACCTAAAATGTTCTAAAAGGTAAATCTTTTCCCTAAAACTAAACAAGTTTAATTGTTTATATATAAAAGAGATAATCATAAAACATTTTAAGGTATATAATGACAATTTGAACAATTGTCATTATAAATTAAGTTCTTTTTAAAACCATCACAATTCTTTCAAGAACTTTTTTTCTATCTAAAGGCTTTACAATATAATTTTTTGCACCAAGAAGAAGCGATTTTTTTACAAGTTCTTGTTTTCCTAATGCACTAATCATTATAACTTTTGCATTCTTGTCAAATTCCATTATTTTTTCTAATGCAGTAATTCCATCCATTTTTGGCATAGTTATATCCATAGTAACAAGGTCTACATTAGGATAGAATTCTTTATATTTTTCGACGGCTTCTTCACCATCCCCAGCAGTCTCAATAATATCAAATTGTTCAGATTGCAAAATTTGAGAAAGCTGTTTCTTAACAAAGATAGAATCATCAACAATAAGTATTTTATATGGTGTTCCCTCTGGTTTTAAGCCATCAGCTTCTTTTGCGTTTATGCTAGGGAAATCTGAGCTTGCTTTCATTCTCCAACCTCACTTTTATAAGTAATTTTAATTTTCTTTTATACCAACATTTATTTCTATTTTTCCTTCAGGTAATTCTAAAGGAACAACTAATGTTTCTACTTTACTATCAGAGATTTGTAATTTTTCACCTGTAAGTAAAGCAGGAGGAGTTAGGTCAAATTGAAAACCTAATTCATGTAATTTTGTAACTGATTTTCCTGTAATCATATTTGCTAATTCTGTCAAAGTAGCACAAGTTAGCTCATCAAATTCAGTAAGTTTTTCATTATTCATTCTTGACGCTATATTTAGAGCAGTTTGTCTATCCATATCAATAATAACTCTTCCTGAAACTTGCCCAGCTAAACCAACAATAACCACGACACCAAGCATTGACGCTATTGATGAACGCAATGACAGTTGACCTCTTTTTACGTCTTCAGAGACTGTTTCTTTTAAGATTTGAACAGCGGACTCGACAAACGGGTTTATATATTCTACTCTCATTTTTACCTCTCATTTATTTTTTTATATATATGGAAATATTATCGTCATTTACTTTGCTAAGTTGTGTAAATTCATCAATATCTTCATTATCTCCAACAACTAATACACCACCAGAGACCAATTTAACTATTATATCATTAATAAATTTTTTATAATCATCTTCTGACATAAACAAAGATAAATCTCTTGCTATTATTAAATCAAATTCTCTTTTGTAAGTAGAAATGTTTTGTGCATTGTGAAATTCAAAATAAACTTTATCATTTATTTCTTTTTTGATTTTATAAAGATTGGCAGCTGTATTTATAAAATATTTATCTTTATTTATCCACGAAGGTATTGCATTACCAGAGGATTCAAATCCAGAGGCATTTGTGATAGCAATCAAATTAACATCTGCTGCCACCATTTTAATATCAGATTCTTTAAAATCATTATTAATCATAAAATAAACAGAAAAAGCCTCATGCCCATTTCCACATCCAAGATCAAGAATTCTAACTTCATCAGAGCAGAATTTATTTAGTTTAGGTGTTACAGCATCAAGAAAATGATCAACATAAGGTTGTTGCCATAATTCTCCTGTAAATTTAGAAAAGAATTTTTTTAATACACCTTCAGAAATAGTTTTATTTATATTTGGCATTTCTTTAATATTGTTTTCTTTTGCATACTCTTCGTATAATTCTCTAAATCTTCCCTTATTATAATCGTTTATATGAACTCCAGAAAACTCTTCTACTTGATTAGAGAAAAAAGTAAAAAATTCTTCTGACAAATCGGATGATTGAGGCAAAATTTCTTTTTTTGATTTTTCTTTATCAGAAAATATTGCTTCCGTATCAAGAATTACATAAAGTTTATTATTTATTTCAACAACTCCTTCAATGTATCTTTCGTTTATAGAACCAAGTAAAGGACTTGGAGGTTGTATATCTGCCTTTCTCAAAGGAATAACATGTTGAACTTGATCGATTACAAGACCTATAAGTAAATTTTCTACTTTTATAATTATTATAGATTTTACTTCGCTATTTTCTGAGGCTGATGGAAGATGGAACATTCTAGCAAGATCAATTACTGGCATTATTTCACCTCTTAAATTCAAAACGCCAATAACAAACTCGAGGGCATTTGGAATGCGGGTAAATTTTTTCTCTTTTAGTATTTCTTTTACACACATAATGTCAATGCCATAGTATTCTTGTCCTATTTTAAAAGAAACGATCTTAAAATCAAATTCAAGCATTTTGCTATCAATAGTTTTAGATTTTAAGTTTTTGTTTAATGCTTTTTGATTTTCCATCAAGTATTTAAAATCAAGATTTTTTGTATTTATCACTTTCTGCCTCCAAAATTCCTATTTTTTGAATGGCTTTCCATTTCTACTTTCAACCCAAGTTCAATCAATTGGGATACATCAAGTATTAGACTAACAGTACCATCACCAAGAATAGTAGCCCCTGCAATACCCGGAGTATTTGTATATTTATCTTTTAGTGGTTTTATTACAATGTCTTCTTCACCTATTAGAGAATCAACAAGAAGACCAATTTTTTTATCTCCAGAGCCAATTATGACAACAAAAAAATATTCCGTCTGTTTATCTTCACCGAGTTTAAACAGTCTATTCAATCTAAGTAAAGATAACACATCATCTCTAACATTTATAACTTCATAATTGTCAATAGTTTTAATATCGTCTGGTTTAATCCTTATACTTTCAAGTACAGAAGAAATTGGTATAGCATAGATTTCTTCTTGAACTTTTATCATTAACCCTTGAATAATCGCAAGTGTTAATGGGAGTTTTATGGTAAAAGTAGTTCCTTTACCTAACTCAGAAGTTACTCTAATTGTTCCACTTAATTTTTCTATGTTCTTTTTAACAACGTCAAGACCAACACCACGTCCAGAAACACTTGTTACTTTATCAGCCGTTGAAAAACCTGGTTCAAAAATTAAATTAAAAGCATCTTGATCTCTTATTGTTTTGTCTGCTGTAATAAGATTTTTTTCTATTGCTTTTTTTCTTACTTTTTCTACATTAATACCATGACCATCATCAACAACATTTATAGTAATCATGTTTCCTTCATTTAAAGCAGCAAGTCTAAGTTTAGCTGGGTTTGGCTTTTTTAATTTATCTCTTTCTTCTGGTGTCTCAAAACCATGATCAATAGCATTTCTTACAATATGGATTAAAGGGTCTATCAGATCATCAATCATCGCTTTATCAACTTCAGTTTCTTCACCTTCAAGGATTAAATCTACTTCTTTCTTTAAATCTCTCGACAAATCTCTAACAAGTCTTGGAAATCTTGTAAAGATTTGTTTTATTTGAACCATTCTAACTCTCATAACTCCTTCTTGGAGAGAAGAGGAGATTCTATCGAGGTTTTGATTTGTTGATTTAAATCTATCAATTATAGATTTATAAGAAGAAGCAAAAGTATCAAATTGGTTTGTTAAAATAGAAAATTCTGTTTGAATTTCTTTTTTTATTTGGGTAAAAGATTTACCTTCTTTTACACTATTTACCAATTCTGGAATTTTTTCTATGAAATATCTTAATTTATCTTTATAATCACTAAGATTAAAATTAAGATTTTCTAAATTTTCTAAGAATTGACTCGAAATTTGGTTAAAAGTAGCTTTATTTATAACAATTTCAGAAACAAGATTTAATAAATCATCAATCCTTGAAGATTCTACCCTTAAAACAGAAGATGAAACCATTTTTTGAGATTGATCTTTTTGTTGAGTAGAACTAGTTGATTTTTTTTGTAAATCTTCTTCTTTTTGTTTAATTTCTTCTTTTACAACAGCAAAATCATCTTCTTTATATTTTGTTGAAGATATGCCAGATATGGCCTCGCTTGTAATAGATTTTGCTATTTTATCAATGTCTATCTCTTCTTTAACAACTTCTTTTTTTTGTTCTTTTGGTTTTAAAGTTTCTACGCCTTCTTTATCGAGTGAATAGATTTTAATTTGTGTTGTTGTATCTGGTATTGTAGAATATTCTTTCAATTTATTTGGCGGTGCCTCAGATGCAACTATATATATTATTTCTCTATGGAAAACTTCAGAGTAAATTTCATCAAATTCAGGAATAGTTTTTAATACTAAAGCAATATCTCTTAGAGAGGTAAAAACTTGAATTCCGCCTACAGTTCTCATAGGATTGCTTTCATCAAAAGAAACAGATATTTTAAAAACAGGCAAATTATCTGGATTAGACTCATTTATTTCCATTAAGTCATATTCTGATAGTCTAAATACAGTTTCTTCTTCTTTTTTTGATTCTTTAACTATATCTTTTGATTTTTCTTCTTTCTTAACGATTGGTTTTTTGGTGGCTGTACTAGATGCTACAATTCTTTGTAATAAACTAACGGTATTAGAATAATCTTCATCATAAGTTTTACCATCAGACCTTGATGCAACCATATTTTTAATAACATCAAGTGCTTTCAGAAGAGCATCTATAATGTCTGCATCTACTTTTACTTTTCCACTTCTCACTTCATCCATAGCGTCTTCAAGTAAATGAGTAAATTTGGTAATTTCATCCATTTGAACTGTTGCAGATCCACCTTTTAAAGTATGGGCAGCTCTAAAAATAGAATCTATTGCTTCTTTGTCCTCTGTGTTTTTTTCAAGATTTAAAAGGTTAGATTCCATTAAGTCTATCTGAGAATACGCTTCATCAAAATAATCTTTTAGAAGTCCTTCATCGATAAAGTCACTCATTTTTCTCTCCAAAATTGATGAAAATATATTTAAATTTAAATCGTAAATCTCTTTTTATAACGAAAATTGTTCAAATTCTCATTATATATCTTAAAAGCGTTACTGTTAATTTTTTGTATAAGACAAATTAAAAGTAATGCAATTTTTTCTATTTATTTATCGTTTAAAAACGTTTAAGTATATATTATATATTTAAAATATTTTACCCATAAACGAGTACGAGATAAATAAAACTTTACAAAATTCTATATAAAGTAATTATCGATAATATTCTACAATCTGTCAAGAATTAAGTAAAAAAAAATAAAAAAATTCATTTCTATTTTTTTATTCTAAATTTGTTATACTAAAAATTGTCAAAAAATACAAATTTAATTTATGGAATATTGAACAATTAAAAGTTTAAATCATTATAATTTATTATATTATCAAAAAAACTTTCTTTTGTATTATAACACAATTTATTATATAATAAATATAAATTTAAAAAAAATATTTAATTGTAAAAATATCTAAAAGTTTTAATTTTAAACTAAAATTATGATATTATAACACAAATTAGTTAGATTGTTCAAATTGTCAAAAAATTTTTGTGAAAACAGGTGACAACTGAGGTAAAATATGGAATTTGTATCAATTAACAAAAAAAATAGAGGTTTAAAAAGGAATATAAAATCAATTGAGACTTGGAAAAACGATAATATAAATCTCGATATAAGACAATTAAAGTTAAATAATTATCAAATTTGTAAAATTTGGGTTTCTCCTTGGCGTGATTTATTTAAAATAGGTAAAAATCATATCGGATTTAAACCAATTCCATATAAATTACGAAATATAATGATTAAATATTTTATTGATATATATAAATCATGGGAATCAGAAATTAAAAAACTTAAAATCCCATACTATTTAAAATTTTGGTTTTTTGATAATAGATTTAATAATTCTCAAATTGTAATTGGAATTAATGAGAGAATTGATTGGTATAAAAATACTTTTTCTAAACCAAACGAAGAAAAAACATTCCCAATAAAAAAATATCCAAAAAATCAAATTGAATTGTCAAAATTTAGCTGGCAATATTTTTTTGATGAAGATATGATAGATGAGTCAGATTTTATTAGTCCAGATGAGCAAATCTATTTAGAAAAAATTAAGAAAAAAAGTTACAGGAATTTTCCGTATAAAACTAATGCTGGTGTTTCAAAAATCTATTGCATAAAAGAAGGTGATTTGTGGATAGGTGGTTATTGAGTTTAGTGTGATTTCAATTAAATCATTTCTTTTGTTATCTCTATTATTTTTATAGAAAATTTTAAATATATTATAGTACTATAACTATATAAACTCTAATTTGCATAACAATAAATACAGTTATTTGGGCAAGATTTATAAAATCCAATGTCTATACTTTTATAACAATGACATCCACTAAAATTTGGACTTTCTTTTAAATCTAAAATCTTATTTGTCAATTTTTCAAAAACAATTTTATCTACACAATGGCTTTTCTTTGTAATTGAGTTTTTGTAAAGTATAGGAGTGCAAGAATAACAATCAATGCCATAATTAGACGCAATATTTTTTAATTCTAATCCTAAATCAAGTTTTTCTTTATTATTTAGAGGAATATATTCAAAATCAGTATCTTTTAATCTATCAAGTCGTTTTATTACCTTAGGATATTCTTGAATAAAATTTATGATAACTCTATTTACTTTCCCAGTAAAATTTTCACACAAAAAATTAAAATTTTTTAGATGAAAGTCAAAATCCATTTTTTTTGAAATATAGATAGGATCGTAACGCCAAAATATTGTATATTTTTTAGAAAGATTTATTAGATTTGCTGCAATTTCAGAGTTTTGATTGTAAAGAGGTTCTAAAATTTTAGAATAATTATTTAATGTATAATTTAGATAAAATTTATAACCTTTATCTTCCAAAAATATTAATTTTTCAACAAATGGAATGTAATTTTTTGACCAAAAGATAAATCCATCAACATCATCTGGCTTTAAAGAAACTACTTGTTTTAACCCATTAAAAGGATTTTGAGTCTCACAAAAACCATCTTTTATCTTTTGCAAAAACCAGTCACCAAAACAAGATGGAATATCATTTCGCCTTGATACAGAAATTAAACTCAATCTTTACCCCTAAAAAGTGTTGTAAGTTTACCCGAAGTTTGCATAAAATCATTTATTAAAACTTGTTGTTTTTTGATTAAGTAATTTTTTAGTGAGAATAAATCAGATTCTTTATATTTTTCTAAATATTTTAAAAAGATACTCATATCATGAATTTTTCCAAGAATTTCCTGTTGATATTTTAGTTCTATAATAATATCGTTATCAATTTCTAAAATATATTTTAATAATTCTACAGTATATCTCAATTCTTTTATACAAATTCTTGTTTTGTGAAATGATTTAATATTATCTATATTAATCAAATTTGTTGCTTTAATAACCTTTTTATAGGTTTTATATATTATTTCTTGAAATCCCTCTTCTAATTTAATTTTATCATTAGAAAGAATCTTTTCTTTAATAAAATCTAAATAATAAACTAAGTTCTTTTTGTTTTCTAAAATTTTACCTTTTTTAAAATGCTTAACAATTTTTTTTGATAATTTATCTTTTTTAATTTTTATATATTGATAAAAATATTTAATATCTGGAAATAAATTGTAAATTTCATCAAAATAAGATAAAATAACATCAATATCTCTTGTGCAATTTAATTTTTTAATATTTTTATTGATTGTTATCTTATAATTACTTATTTTTTTAGAATAGATAAAAAAAGATGATATTTCAAAAAAAGATAAAAATTTTCGTAACAATATTCTTGTTTTGTGTATTTTTGATACAGAATAATAGTCACAAAGAGATTGATTTAATTTAAAAAATAACAATAAATCTTTTTCTATGCGGAAAAAGAATTCTTTTAATATAATTTTATCCATAATAATTAAAATTATATAAATTCAAATAAAAGTCAAGACTTTTGACAGGTAAAAGAATAATTTTTTTTATTAATTTTTTCTTGAATTTTAATTTTAAAAATATTATAAATATTCCATGAATATTTTAAAAAATTTTATTGTTTTTGAAGGGCTTGACGGTGCTGGCACTACAACTCAAGCTAAATTACTTTCACAGAAAATAAAAAACTCATTCTTAACCTGTGAGCCTACTGATAATGAAATAGGTAAATTAATTAGAAAAATTCTAAAAAAAGAAATTTGGGTTGATCCTTTTTCGCTTTGCCTACTTTTTGCATCAGATAGAAATGAGCATATTTTTGGTAAAAATGGTATTTATCAAAGATGTCAAGATAATCAAATTGTAATCTGTGATAGATATTTATTTTCATCTCTTGCTTATCAAAGTCTTGATATTGACATGCAAAAAGTTTATTCTTTAAATAAAGATTTTTTGCTCCCTGAAATTGTTTTTTTTCTTGATACTTCCTTAGACGAATGCAAAAATAGAATAAAAACACGAAATGAAGGAGAGGAACTTTTTGAAAAAGAAACAATTCAGAATAAAATATTAGATAATTACCTAAAAGGTTTTTCCTTTTTTGAGAAAACTGATATGAAAATTTATAAACTCAATGGAAATTTACCAATTGTTGAGTTATTACAAAAAGAATTCGACATTATAACCCAGATTGGTAGAGATTATTAGGATAAATTGTACAGATTATGCTCTTTGGTTTTAAATTGATAAAAAAATATAAAAAAATACTAATTGATTAAAAATTTGATTTATTAAATATGCTAAAAATGTTATACTTACTTAAATAGATTTTAACCAATTTGTTAAGGCTTAATATATGGAGGAATAGATGGTCATAATACCTGCGATAGATTTAATAGAAGGAAAATGCGTTAGATTAACAGAAGGCGATTTTCAAAGAAAAAAAGTATATAGCGAAGACCCAATAGATGTCGCTTGCCAATTTAAAGACATGGGAGCAAAAAGAATTCATATAGTAGACCTTGATGGTGCGAAATCTGGTTTTTCTATAAATAGACAAATTATAAAGAAAATTAAAAAAGTAACTAATTTAACTGTTCAAACTGGCGGTGGGATAAGGACAGATGAAGATGTTCAAGATTTAATTTTTGAAGGAATAGATTATTTAGTATTGGGAACTATTCTTGTTGAAAAACTTGATGTGGTAAAAAAATGGATTGAGGATTTTGGCGAATATTTTTTAGCATCTGTTGATGTGAAAGATAATAAGATTCAATCAAGAGGATGGCTTAAAGATGAAGGGATTGAATCTATTAAATTTGGAAAAGATTTATTTCAAGCAGGATTTAAGACTGCTATATTTACTGATATATCAAAAGATGGTAAACTCGAAGGACCTAATATTGAAGATGCGAAAAAATTTAGCTCTAATGCGGGCTTGCATTTGATTCTTTCTGGTGGAATAAGTTCTGAAGATGATATAATTAGTGCAAAAACTCTAACATATTATGGACTTACAGGAGTTATAATTGGTAAAGCTATATATGAAGGAAAAATTAATTTAAAAGAAATAATAGAAAAATATCAGGAATAATTTATGTCTAAAGTTAATGTCTTACCTTGATGTTGATAAGAAAGAAGAAGCGTTGGTAAATCAAAGCGTGTTGATTGAAGCAACATAGAAAATCATATTTGGAATAATGATTATATTTTCAATAATTTAAAAATACTAATTCTTGATATATTTATTTAAATTCTTTCTAAATTTTCGTGTTTTTCGTGGTAATTCGTTTTAATATCTATTGCTAAAATTCGTTAATAATTGCTATATAATGGAATTACTTTGAGAAAAATAATAAATAAATATAAACATTTATAGTAAGTTATTCATTGGCAAACGCTATGAAATTTTTAATAAATGACAAGTTATAATTCCCTTCCCAATCGGTCGCTCCAAACAAATTGTACCCCAATTAGTAAGAATTACTGATAATTTGTTGATATTATTTGAAGACTTTGCTATAATTAACAGTGATTAGTGACGAGTTAGCAATTTGCGATACGGTAATTCAAAGCCTATTGGTTTGTCAATAGCAAAAACTGTTAATTTATACCAATGTTCATTGATTTAACTAACGAGTTTAATTGTTCGTTAATTCAATGCTCGTTGATTATCAATGCTTTTTCTTTTTCGATTTATAAAGAAAAGCCTGCCCTCGCTTGACGGGGGAAAAAATAAGCAAAAAAGAAAAGAAAAAAATTAGGATGGTTAAAATTGTATAATAATAATGAAAATAGTCCAATAGAATTAGTTGCCCCTGCAGGAAGCCCTATGGCTTTAGATGCTGCTATTGGCGAAGGAGCTGACGCTGTTTATCTTGGACTTAAAGATTTTAATGCACGGCTTAGAGCAAGAAATTTTTCATATAATCAATTTGAGGCAGCAATTTCCAAACTGCACGATATGGGCAAAAAAGTTTATGTTACAGTCAATACCGTTTTTGAAGATTGGGAAAAAGATAGAATTTTTCCACTTCTTAAATATTTTGATATTGTTAAACCAGATGCAATTATTGTACAGGATTTTGGACTAATTAAATTAATTAATGACAACTTTCCATCTCTAAAAGTTACAGCATCTACCCAAATGAATATATCAAGTAGCAAAGCCGTAAATTTTTTATCAAAATACGGTGTTAAAAGAGTTGTTTTATCAAGAGAATTAGATTTTGCACAATTAAAAACTATTAGACAAAACACGGTTTCTGAGCTTGAAGTATTTGCTCATGGGGCTTTGTGTATTTCATTCTCTGGATTGTGTCTTTTTTCGAGTTATTTTGGTGGAAAATCAGCAAATAGAGGTAAATGTACTCAAGCTTGTAGAAGACTTTATAAAAGTGACACACAAAAAAAAGGATATTTTTTCTCTCCATCTGATTTGATGTTGATTGAATATATTCCAGATTTGATAGAACTTGGCATAAATAGTATAAAACTTGAAGGAAGAATGAAAAATGCTTCCTATGTAGCTACAATCGTAAAAGCATATAGAAATGTAATAGATAATTATCAAAATGATAAAGAAAAAGCGGTTAGAGAATCATTTGAAATTTTACAAAATGACTTTGCAAGAAATAAAACAAAATATTATTTTATTAATAGCAACAATAACGACTTTTTAAATACAGATGCAAGTGGTGAGATAGGACTTTTTGTTGGAAAAATTAAAGAAGTAAAAAAAATTAAAGGTAAAATTATGGGTTTCATTCCAACAAAAGAAAAATTGATGTTAAATGACAGTGTTAGAGTCCATTGTGAAGAAGACAAAAGAAGAAAGTCTGTAAAAATTGACACTTTAATAGAAGAAAAAAATGGTTATTTCATACCAATCCCCGAAAACTTTAAAGAGGATGATTCTGTTTATTTGATTTTAAGAAAAGAAGAATTGAAAAAATACCCTCATATAATTCCAAATAATTTGAGCCAATTTAAGAGACATCCAGGTATTTCAAAAACTCCTATTTTTAAAAAACTACATTCTACCAAAAAGAATGTTCACAAATTTAATGATGGGATTTATGTAAAAACTGATAATATAGCAGATATTTATATTTTTCCTTCAATAAAACCAGAAAAAATAATCTTTGTTTTAAATAAAAGAAATTTTGAGTTACTAAGAAAAAACTTCGCATCACTTCCTTTTGCTCCAAAAGACTTTATTTTATATCTAAATCCTTATTTTTCAGAAGAATCAGATGTTTTATTACAAGAAGAATTGAATTTTCTGATAAATAAAGGCTTTAATAATTTTATTGTAAATAATATAGGGCAAATTTCTATTTTAAAAAATTATGATGCTAATATTATAGCTGGTCCTTATCTTTATACTTTTAATAGATATTCTGTTAATTTTTTGCATGATGCAGGATGTCATTTTTTTGTTAATCCACTCGAAAATAACAAAAAAAATCTTTTTGAAGTAAATGAATTTTTTGACCCACGATTATGGTTTGTTGAAATTTTTGGTTATCCAGAGTTATTTCAGATAAAAGCGGATTTATCTAAAAAATATGATTTTACCGATTTAGCTGATAATTTTCAAAATCAGTTTCATATTTTTGCTAATGAAGAACAAACTTCTATAATACCAGAAATTCCATTTTCGATTATAGATAAGATTCCACAATTACAAAAAAATAATTTTAATAAATTTATCATTGATTTATCTTTTATGAATATAAGCAAGAATTATTACAAAACTATAATGAAAGCCGTTGATAATAGAGAAATTATAGAGAAATTTAGCAGATTTAACTGGAAAGACGGCTTTTACAGAGAGACCAACAATGAAAATACCGACTAAAGAACAAGCAATAAATTTATTAAAAGAAGGTTCAAAACTAAATCCGGGTAGATGGGTTACCCATGCTGAATTTGCAGGTCTTGCGGCAAAACTTATTGCAAAAAATATTCCATCCCTTGATAGTGAAATTTGTTATGTATTAGGCATACTCCATGATATAGGTAGAATGTTTGGTGTTAAACAAATGTCACATATCATCGATGGATATAATTTTATGATGAAAAAAAATTTTGGATGGGTTGCGAGAATTAGTCTCACGCATTCTTTTCCACTAAAAGATACTTCTATTGTTTTTGGTAAATGGGATTGTTCGGAAAGTGATTATAATTTTGTGAAAAATTTTATTGATAAAACCGAATACGATGATTATGATAGGATTATTCAACTAGCAGATTATCTTTCATTACCAGAGGGTTTTACAATTCTTGAAAAAAGAATGATTGATATTGCTATGCGTTATGGAACAAACGAAAATTCAGTTTTAAAATGGAAGGCTTTATTTGAAATAAAAGAATATTTTGACCAAAAAGCAGGTCAATCTATTTATAATTTTCTACCAGATATAGAAAAGATAACTTTTAGTTAAATATGTATGGAAACAAGGGGTAGATACCCCTTGTTTTCGTAAAGTAAAATATATTTATCTTGCTTCTTCTTTACCGAGTTCTTTAACTATGCCTTGTATAAAATCTCTTATTTTTAGTCTATCTTTAAAAGATATTCTATCAAATTTGAGACCATAACCGCTCGGATATTTATTTTTTTCTTTGTCAGCTTTATCGTTCAACCATCTAATTTCTGCAAAACATTTAATTTCATATTCATCAAGTTTCATAGTAACAGGTAAAAGTTCTTCTGTTTCAAAGTCAAAAGTACTTTCGTTTACAATAAAAGCACCACTTTCTGATATGTCATAAGTAGAATATTTTTTTCCTTCCATTTCAACAGTAACGCTATGATGAAATCTCTTTGCCTGTTCCCACCATCTTAATCTTGGATTAAAATAAACGGCTCTAATTTCTTGAGAAATAAAATATCCAATTGGTATTAAAAACAATATATTCAAAAATGTTGCAACAGAAATGTGAATTTTGTAATCACTTCCAAATATACTTAATATTACCATACCAATAGAGTGAACTAAAAAGTAATACCACGCCCACACTCTTACTTTAAACAAACCATAAGCAAGAGGTAAAGCAAAAATCCAAAATAATACATTAAAAATAACAATGACATTCCCTTGAGACAACAAGGCAATCAGTCTTGAAAAACTCTCAGATGGAGTCAAAGTCGTATTAAAAAATAATAAAAATAAAATATTTCCTATTGGATTTAACAAATATAAAATAGAAAATACTATAATTAAAATTGGTTTTTTCTTATGCCCTTTCATATTCTTTCCTTTTCTCGTTTTTATAGATTAGCTAACATTATATAGTTTTATTTAAATTAAGCAATAGTTTTTTAAATTTATATTTTTTTTTTATATTTTTTGTAAATTTCTTTAATTTATAAATAAACGAGGCTCCCCTTTGTAGTTACCAACGCTAACTCTATTTCTTCCATTTTGTTTAGAAAAGTACAACGCTTTATCAACAACTTCAATAATATTTTCGTTAAAATGGACGAATTCTTTTTCAAATTCTATTACACCTATACTTATTGTTACTTTAAAAGGTCCTCCCTCGCCAGGAAAATTGTAAGTTTCAACTATTTTTCTTAATCTTTCTGCTGCAACAGATGCTTCTTCTGAGTTAGACTCTGGTAATATTGCAATAAATTCTTCTCCACCGTATCGTGATGGAAAATCGACATCTCGAATAGTATCTGAAAATATTTTTGAAATTTCTTTAATAATTATGTCACCTTGTAAATGCCCATAATTATCATTAAATTTTTTAAAATGATCTATATCAAACATCATTAGAGCAAATTTATTTGAGTATCTATGACTTTTTTTAATTTCCTCTTCAAGTCTTTTTTGAAATTGATGATGAGTGTAAAGTTTTGTCATTCTATCAACCGTTGCCTGCCTATAAAGATTTGCGTTTTCTATTGCAATTGAAGCAAAAGCAATGATATTAGTACAAAATTGAATATCATCCATTGAATATGGGTTAGAATCGCCTTTTTTACCTTGCATATAAACGCCTATTATACCCTTATCACTTCTTAGAGGAATTAAAAATTCTGGCGACACTGTTTTTATACATTTAATAATTTCTTGATCTGGAAAGTTTTCTAAAAATTGAGAAAAAGAAATTTGATTAAATTCTTGTTTATCAAAAAAATCTATTAATGGAATTAAAGAACTAAAATTTAATTCAAACTTCTCTTTTTTAAGACCTTTGTATAAATGTATGTTAGGAGAAAAATCGTCAATATCTTTTGGTAATAAAAAAGCAGAAAGTTCTGCATTAAATTTTGATAAAGCTACTAAATTTACATTTTTTATTATATAGGTTATTTCCAACCCAGAAGATATTTGTTTTGCAACCTCAATAATTTCTTTTAAATTTTGATTTTCTACTAAACACGAATTATCCATTATTTACTCCCAAAATAGAATACAATCTCTTATTTTTTTTAGAATACCATTATAAAAGACCGGACTATATCTTTAGTATAAGAAAAAAAATAGATTTTGTCAAAAAAAATAGATTATCAATTTACTTTTTAAAAAAAATAGTTTAAATTAATTGCAAAGAGATTCTTTTTTGTTTATTTTTTCTTTTGTTTTCTACAAAAGAAAAATCCAGTCGGTAATTCAAAACTCATTGATTAACCAACGATTCTTATTTTCTTTTGAGTTGTCAAAAGATAAAGAGGCAAAAAAACCTAAAAGAAAACCTATTGGAGTTTAAAATTGGAAAATGATAAATATTCTTCATTGATAGAAGCAATTTTATTTTATGAAAATGATGTTGTTAGTATGGAAAAATTAATAAAATATACAAATATTCCAGAAGAAAAAATTAGAGATGTAATAAATGAATTAATATTACAATTTGAGAATACAAATAGAGGTTTAACAATTGTTGAAACACCAACTGGTTTTATTTTACAAATAAAAAAAGAAATATTATCAGAAGTAAGACAAATATACAATATTAAAGAAAAAACAAAATTATCACAATCATTATTAACAGTTTTGTCAATTATTGCATACAAACAGCCAATTACAAAAACAGAGATAGAAGATATTAGAGGCGTTTCTTCTGATAATGCAGTTAGAACTTTACTTGAAAAAAATTTAGTTCAAATCGTCGGAAGAAAAGAGGTTTTGGGACGCCCTTTACTTTATGGAACAACAGAGGAGTTTTTAAAACAGTTTAATTTAAAAGACATAAAAGATTTACCACAATTAAATGAACTAAAAAGCGAAGAGTTTACAATAGATGAAGAAAATTAGATTACAAAAATATCTTTCTTCTTGTGGTGTCGAATCGAGAAGAAAATCGGAAGAATTAATAAAACAAGGACTCATAAAAGTAAATGATGAAATAATAACTCAAATGGGTTTTTGTGTTTCAGAAGATGATAAAATTGAATATAATGGTAGAATAATTAAACCGATAGAACAACTTTATATTGTCTTAAATAAACCCAAAAACTTTGTGTGTTCTCGTAAAGACTATTTGGAAAGAAAAACAATTTATGATATTGTTGATGACAAGACTCATTCTATTTTTTCTGTTGGAAGGCTTGATTATAACTCGATTGGCATTTTAATATTAACAAATGATGGAGATTTTGCAAATAGTCTTTGTCATCCTTCAAATAATATAGTAAAATATTATAGAGTTACATCAAAAGAAAACGTTTCCGATAAATTGATAGATAATTTTACAAAAGGTGTTGTTATAGAAGGTGTAAAATATACAGCTTGTAATATAAAAAAGATTTCTTCAAAAATTATTGAAATAGCGTTACAAGAAGGTAAAAAAAGAGAAATAAGGGAAGTTTATAAAAATTATAATATAGAAATTATTGAGCTAAAAAGAATTGCTTTTGGAAAAATGAGACTCGATGAGCTAAAAATAAATTTAGGTGAATATAAGTTTTTTACAAAAGAACAACTAAAAGGATTTATTTATGGAAAAAATAATAGTAGTAGCAATTGATGGACCTGCGGGTGCGGGTAAAAGTACAGTGGCAAAAATAGTAGCCAATCGTGTAGATATAGAATATGTTGACTCAGGTGCAATTTATAGAGCTATTACAAAAAAAATGCTTGACAGTAATATAAAAATAGAGGATTATAGTAAAATTGAAGAATTATTAAAAGATATAAATATAAGCCTTTTAAATGGTAAAATTTTTATTAATGGCGAAGATTTAACTCCTTTTTTAAGAACAAAAGAAGTTACTGAATTGGTTTCTCCTGTTTCTAATAATGTTGCTATTAGACATAAGGTAAACGAATTCTTAAATGAATATTCAAAAAATAAGTCTATAATAATGGACGGTAGAGATATAGGAACTGTTGTTTTTCCAAATGCAGATTTTAAGATATACCTTGACGCTTCTTTAGAAAAGCGATCACAAAGAAGGTTTTTAGAGAAAACAACAAACATGTCATTGGATGATATAGCACATTCGATAAAAAAAAGAGACGACAATGACAAAAATAAAAGTTTTGGAGCTTTAAAAGTTGCAAGTGATGCAATTTATTTAGATACAACTGATTTAAGCGTGGATGAGGTTGTAGATAATATTCTTAAAATTATTAAATATAATGGAGTTAAAGTATGAGCGATAATACCGAATTTGATCTCGAAAAGGGTTATCAAGACAGCTTCAAGGATCTTGAAGAAAATTCTCTAGTAAAAGCAACAGTCGTTGATATAAGTAGTGATACTGTATTTTTAGATGTTGGTTTAAAATCAGAAGCGAAGCTTTCTGTTACAGAATTTGATAAACAATTATCTATTGGTGATGTAATTGAAGTTTATTTGTTATATACTGAAGGTAGATCGGGAGACCCAATAGTTTCTAAAAAAAGAGCCGATTTAATTAAAGAAAAAAAAGAATTTGTTAAATTATTTAAAGAAAAAGAACCTATCGAAGGTACTGTTGTTGAAGTTAAAAAAGTTGGCGTTGTTGTAAAATACAAATCTATTTTTGGTTTTATTCCATTTGTGTTGTTAGACGTAAAAAAAATTGATAAACCAGAAGAATTTTTAAACAAAAAAATAAAATTTTATGTAGAAAGAATCAATTTCAAAGAAAAACAAGGTGGAAATAGAAATAGATTCGGTAAAAAAGTTGAACAAATAGATGAAGAATTTATTGGAAATAGAAGAAGAGTTGCGTCAGAAGAAAATAATCTTTTAAAATTAAAATTTCTTGAAGACAAAAAAGAAGGTGACATTGTTACTGGCGTTGTAAAAAACATAGCTGATTTTGGAGCTTTTGTTGACCTCGGTGGAATAGAAGCATTACTTCACATTAAAGATATTTCATGGTTAAAAGTAGAAAAAGTAGAAGACTATGTAAAAATTGGGGATAAACTCAATGTTAAGATTCTTTTGGTAGATAAAACAAAAGGAAAAGTTTCTGTTGGTTTAAAACAAACTCAAGAAGAGCCATGGGATTTATTCTTAAAAAAATACAATATAGATGACGTTGTCACTGGAACAGTTACTTCTTTAGCTACTTATGGTGCTTTTATTAGAATTATTGATGGAGTTGAAGGACTTTTACATATTTCTGATATGTCATGGACAAAAAATATTAAAAATCCATCTGAACTTGTTAAAAAAGGTCAGCAAGTTGAAGTTAAAATTGTAAACATTGATAAAGAAGGCAAAAAAATCAACTTGAGTTTAAAACATCTTTTAGAAAATCCATGGGATAGAGTTGAAGAAAAATATAAAGTTGGTACAAAAGTTAAAGGTAGAGTTAAAAATATAGCTGCTTTTGGTGTATTCTTAGAACTCGAACAAGGAATAGATGCTTTATTGCATATAGATGATTTATCATGGACAGAAACTGTTAAAAATCCACATAAAATCTTTAAAATTGGTGATGAGTTAGATGCTGTCATTATACAATGTGATGGAAAAAACAACAAAATTAAAGTTGGCTTAAAACAATTAAAAGAAGACCCATGGAAAAAATTAAAAGATCAATATAGAAATGGAGACATTATCACTTGTGCTATTGATAGTATTGATGAAACAAAAGGTATTTGTGTAACTGTAGTGGATGATGTAAAAACTTATATTCCTTTAAATCAACTTAATATTGGAAAAGTTGAAGAGTTTAAAGATAGAATACATAAGGATTTTAAAGTAGGTGATGAAATTACAGCTCTAATTATGGAAATAAATTACAAAACAAAAATAATTAAACTTTCTATAAAAGAGTATTTAAAAAGAGAAGAAAACAAAAAAGTTCAAGAGTTTTTACATAATGAAAATAAAGATGATAAGTTTACTCTTGGCGATATGTTAAAAATGAAAAATCAATAATAAATGGAAGATGGATTTATAATTGGTGAAAGCCAAATTATTAAGGATATTCTTAATACTGCAAAACAAGTTGCTCCAACAGATGCAACTGTTTTGATACAAGGGGATAGTGGCACAGGAAAAGAGTTACTCGCAAAATTTATTCAGGCAAATAGTAACAGAAAAGATAAAAAATTTATCTCTATAAATTGTGCTGCTATCCCATCTCCACTTTTAGAAAATGAACTTTTTGGACACAAAAAAGGTTCTTATACAGATGCAAAAGAAGATTACATTGGTAAGTTTGGTTTTGCAAATGGAGGGACTGTTTTCCTTGATGAAATTGGCGAAATGGATTTAGCTTTACAAGCTAAGATTCTTAGGGTTGTTCAGTTTAAAGAATACGAGCAAATCGGAAATCCACAACCTCTACGAACTGATGTAAGGTTAATCTCTGCTACCAATAAAAATTTATTAGAATTAGTTAAACTAAAAAAATTTAGAGAAGATTTATATTATAGATTAAATGTTATACCTCTATTTCTTCCTCCTTTGAAAGAAAGAGGAACTGATATAGAAATTATAGCAAACTATTTTTTAGAAACCTATTCTACAAAGTATAAAAAACAAATTAAAGGCTTTTCAAAAGAAGCAATTAATTTTTTTTATGTTTATGAGTGGAAAGGAAATGTAAGAGAACTTGAAAATGTTATAGAAAGAGCAGTTGTTATTACAAAAGATCAGTATATAACAAAAAAAGATATTCTTACTGAAGAAAATAAATTACAAAAGCAAACAAGAAATTTAGAGATAAAAAGTTTAAAAGATGCTATAAATGATTTTAAAAGAAATTATTTGATAGAATCTCTAAATCAATGTGATTGGAATCAGACTCAAACAGCCAGAAAATTGCAAATTGAAAGAACTTATCTGGCTAAATTGATAAAAGATTTAAAAATTGAAAAAATATAAGGAGAAATTATGGGAATAAGCACTAATGTTGATGAAAGTAAAGATTTAAAACAATGGACTCTGATATCTATAATAGGAACAGTCGTTATTGTTTTAGTATTTTTAGTTGGCGTTATTTTTTATCTAATTAATAATAATATAAATTTAAAAGCTGCAAAAATTTTTGAGACTGGATATTTAAAAGTTCTTGATTTAGATAAACAAACAAATGTTTATTCAAAACAGGAAATGGCAAAAGAAATTATTCCTATTTTAGACGAAGTTATAGGAGAATATCCAAGTTCAAGTTCTGCAAGAAGGGCTTTATTTTATAAAGGATATGTTTCTTATTATACAGAAGAATATGAAAAAGCTGAAAAAGTTCTTAAATATTTTATTGAAAAATATCCAAATGACTATCTTGTAGAAAAAGCATATTATTTCCTTTCTTTTTGTTATGAAGGACAAGGAAAACCAGAAGATGCTATCAATAGTTTAAAAATTTTTGATAACAAATTAAAAAATTCTTATTATGCTTCAATTTCTTTTTATAGACTTGCAAATTTATACGAAAAAAAATCAGATATTAAAAATGCTTTAGAATATTATCAAAAAATTGTTGATTTAAAAGATAATACTTCTCAAAAAGAAAATGCAAAAAAGAAAATCCTTTTACTAAAAAATGATATAAAATTATAAACAGCGGAAACAAGGGGTATCTACCCCTTGTTTCCATATATATAAAATGAAAAAAAATATTGATGAAGCCTTAGACTATATTTACTCATTTATAAACCTTGAAAATAACTTACAAAAAAAATATATAGATAAAGAATATTCTCTTGATAATGTAATTAATATCCTAAATTATTTTGATAATCCTCATAAAAATAAAAAAATAATTCATATTGCAGGGACTAAAGGAAAAGGAAGTACTTCTATTTTTACTTCTTATCTTTTAATGCAATGTGGTTTTAATGTGGCAACATTTGTTTCTCCTCACTTAATTAAACCAAATGAGAGAATTTTATTTAATATTATTCCAATACAGGACTCAGAAATTATAGATTTGGTTAATCAATTAGAGCCAGTTTTAAAAAAAAATAATCTTACACCAACTACTTTTGAATTATTTTTTTTAATTTTTCTTTTGTATGCCAAAAAAAAGAATAGTGATTATCTTATCATTGAAGTTGGTCTTGGTGGAAGACTTGATACAACTAATGTTGTAGAACCTCTAATTTCTATTATTACAACGATAAGTTTTGATCATACAAATATACTTGGCAATACGATAAAAAAAATTTCAAACGAAAAGGCTGGCATTATAAAAGAGAATAAAATTACAATCTGTGGTAAACAAACTTATAATTGTAAAAGTATTTTTAAAAAAATAGCAAAAGAGAAAAAATCTAAATTTTTTGATATAACAAAATGTTTTAAATTGCTAAATTTTAAGGCTAATGAAGCTGGTATTATTTTTAGTTTCAGATTTTTTGATAAAAAAGTAGATAACTTATTTTTACCTATTTATGGCAAACACCAAATTTATAATTTTGCAATGTCTTTACTCGCTGTTTATTTAATTGATAATAATATTCTACAAATATTAGACAAAGATAAGAAACTTGATATAAAAATTGCTGGACGAATTGAGTTAATTAACCAAAATTTTCCAATAATCCTTGATGTATCACATAATAAAGATTCTTGCAAAAAACTAAAAGAAACTCTCAAATTACATTTTCCTACTATAAAAAAATGGGTTATTTTGTCTGGAATGACACAAGATAAGGATTTTGAAGGGTTTTATAGCCAAATAAAATCAATTTGTGATACACTTATAATAACTAAGCCAGATGATTATAAAAAATCAGAGCCACAAAAAGTCTTCGAAATCGCAAAAAAATACTGTAAAAATACAGTTTTTGTTGAAGAATTTGATAAAGCAATGGAATATTCTATATCGCAAAAAAAACCTTTGCTTGTCACTGGCTCTTTTTATATAGCAGGTCCTTTTTTAGAATATTTTGAAAAAAATAAAGTATAAATTTCTTTACTTTTATATAAAATAAGTTTAATATAAGTATATGAGTGATTTTACAAACGATGAAAAAGATTTATTAAATAAAATAAAACATAACAAGTCATCCAACATTAATTTCTTTGACAAAGATTTACTCGAGTCTTTACATCAAGGTGTTGTTAATAAAACATTTAGGATAAATCCAGATGCTAATAAAAATAAACCAAATGTATCTCAAAAACCTAAAGTAAGTAACAATCAAAACCAAAATAAATCTCAGTCTGTAATTGAGGCTGATAAAATGTTTAGAGAAAGCGTAAAAAGATTATATTTATCTTTACTCGAACTTGGTGATAAAGAAGCTGCAAGAAGATTGATTGGTGAACATATTTTGATGTTAAACGATATTTTTAAAGAATTTGAATAATTATGAAAAGAATAATGGCTATTGATTATGGAGATGCAAGAATTGGTATTGCATTAACTGATCCTCTACAAATAATTTCTTCTGGTTTTAAAACAATTCCAAACAATAAAGAAAGTTATGATACCATCTATAATATTTGTATCGAAAAAGATGTTGAAAGCATAGTTGTTGGTATCCCATTCGACCAAAATTCAAAAATTGGTGATGCAGCAAAAAAGGTTTTATCTTTTGTTAAAAACTTACAAAATTATTTTAAACAAAAACAATTCGAACTGCCATTTTATGAAGAAGATGAGCGATACTCAACAAGAGATGCTTTAGAAGCAATGCGAGAAATGAAAGTCAAAAATAACAAAAAAAAAGAATTAGTTGATACAATAGCAGCAGCAAATATACTATCTTCATTTATGAGAAATAGGCAAAAAATCAAACTTGAATTGGATAAGTATAAATAATAAAGATTTTAAGTTGGAGAATATTATCACTACTTCTCCAGAAATAGCGATTTTTTATTGGCTTTGTGAAAAATTTATTTGTATTTTTATTCAATAGGAGTTTTAAACTCACCTCCTTATTTCTTGGCACTAATTTCGCATCTCTTTAGCTAAAAAGATGTATAAAAACGCTTGAATACTAAATTTATTAAAATTTCTAAAGTTATTTTCTTTTAACAACAATAATTGTAATATCATCAATAGAATTATTATTGCACCAGTCAAGCGATCCTTTTAATATCAATTCCTTTATCTCTTCTATACTTTTTTCATTATTATCTTCGATAACCTTACATAAATTCTCTATTCCCCATAAACTTAATTTACCTTCTACTTCTTTCATTGATTCTATTACTCCATCGGTATACAATACCATTATATCGCCTTTTTCTAATAAAAATTCTCTATCTACCAAAGTATCAATAATATCACTTCTAATCCCTAAGAATATTCCATCAGTTTTTACAAGTTCACACTTTTTTTTCTTGTTTCTATAAATTAAAATATCTAAATGAAATCCTGAATAGATAAAATTCCCTTTACCACTATATTTTATTACACAACATGTCATAAAATAATTTTCTTTCATTCGGCTTTGTATATTTTTATATAGAATATTGTTTATCTCATTAATTACATCTTTAGGAGTTATATTCCTTATACTATCAATTGTTGAGTTAAAGATTGTTTCTGCCATCATCATTAGTAGTCCAGTAGTTACTCCATGACCTGATACATCTCCTATTGCAAACCATAGATTACTTTCTTTATCTCTTATATAATCATAATAATCTCCTCCAACCTCCTCTGTTGGAACCATTATTCCAGTTATCTCAAGTTCTTCATCCTTTATTTCTTTCGGTAATAATGATGTCTGTATCCTTTCTGCTATCTCCATTTCCTGTTGTAATCGTGCTTTTTCTTTCATCTCCTCTATCATCTTTGCATTTTCTAAAGATATTCCTATTTGACCTGCTAACAAACTCAAAATTGATAATCTCTCTTTTGTAAATGCACCATTTGAAAGATTATTTTCTAAAAAAAATATTCCTATTATTTTACCCTGATTGATTATTGGAGTGCATAATACAGATTTACATTTGTTTTCTACAATGTATTGATCTTTTGTATATTGCCCCTCTTCCATTGCATTTTGTAGAACAATACTTTCTTTTGTCCTTAATACATATCTAACAATAGATTGTGGAACTAATTGACTGTTTTCTATTGGAATTGATTCAACTATTTGTGATTCTTCACCTGCTTTTCCCTGTGCCATTAGATATAATTGATTATCTTTTATAATCATTAGTTTTGATATTTCAGCACCTGCATTTTCCATTACTATTTTAATAAGAGTCTTGAGAAGTTTTTCCATTTCAATTTCTCCAGAGATAGCATAAGAGGCTTTCATTACCGTATTAAGATCAAGTATTTGTGTTGAAGAAGAGGAAGAACTTGGAGATTCTTTTTTCATTTTTGATGATAATGATATAGTTCCATCTAGGCTAATTTTTCCATCGAATAAAGATGAAGATATATATTCGGTTCTAATAAGATTACCATGTTTTTTCAGAAGGTCATTTGTTTTGTTAACAGCTCCCCATGATTCATAGCACAGATAAGCGCCAGTGATAAATAGGGAGGCAATTTTTTCCTGATTGATCGAGAGGTAGAATTTTCCTGCACATTCATTAGCAATTGCTTCATCCTGTATAAATCTATTCTTTCTTGCTTCCATTATTGATTGATTGTATAAGCTCATTGCTTTTTTATAATTACCAGTTACTGCTGCTAATTCTGCTTCAACGAGTAGATATTTATGCTCAACATTCTCAGGACACAAAGATGACCATTTTTTCAACTTCTCCTTGTTGGCATGTATTGTTTTAATATAACTTTTCTGTTCTTTTTTACTAGCATTGGGATAATTCCCAAGCATAGCAAGAGATTGGAAAAAATAATGATCTTTTTCAATTATCATTCCATTCATTCCATTTAAATATGGTTTTGCATCAATAGAATACTTTATACTTGTTTTGAAATCATTGTAGATATAATGTAATATTTGTTTAAAATAATAATAATTATTCATATTAGCAATATCATTATTTTTTTTAATAATTTGAAGAAATAACTTTTCATTGTAAATTTCTCCATCCATAGAAAATATATTATCAGTTTCTCTATTTAATGTTATAGCAAATTGAGCAACAGTCGAAAGTGTTATAATAGAATTAATCAGATTGAATTTTTTCATTATTTTATAGAATAATTGATATTTTTCATAAATAAAATTAAGATTTTCTAAATTTAAATATAAAAATGTAATGCCATTTAAATTATAAGACACAAATTCTAAATCACCACTTTCTATTCCTGCTTTATAACCTTCCTCAAGAAGTGGAATACATTCTTTAATATTTTTCAACCAGTGCTTGATTATAAAACCATTAGTATAATATATTTTAGATTTAATAATTTTTGCATTTATTTTTCTTTCCAGATTAATTGCAAGTTCTCCAAATTGATATGCAGTTTTAAAATTCTTAAACGCTGCAATTTGAATTATTCCAAATACTGTAAAAATATAAGGAGAATATATAGAATTACCATTATTTAAAATAAAATTGATTCCTTTTAAAACAATTATTGGAAAATATTCTGGCTCTGCAAGGTATGATGGAGAAATTAATAATCCAAAAATCTTTTCTATTGCTAACATTCTTGGATCGTCTATAATTGGTAAATCAATTAATGATTCAATTTTTCTTTTTGAAATAATTTTATTAACATTAATAAACTCTAAAATTATCATTATTGGATTTACTTTATCTGGAGTTTTTATTCCAAGACAGAACAATGCCTTTCTACCAACTTGTAATGCTTCTTTTAATGTCCCCTTTGCAATTAATAAAGGAATATTTATCATATATATCCTTGCCTTATCATATTCATTTATTGCCTTTAATAAACCATTCTCAAATATTTTATCTGCTTTCTCATGATTTCCCTGCAAAAATTCAGATTCGCCGTATTCAATATTGAGATTGAATGTTAAATCATATATCTCATCCCATGAATTAGTAGGTAAAAGGTCTATTCCTGTTTTCAATAATTTTACTGCTGCCTCATAAGCAGTTGATTCCTTTGCCTTTATTCCAGCCTTTAAGTTAAGCTCTGCTAGTTCTATTCTTTCTTTACTATCTGTCATTATTGAAATGGCATTGTTTAACTGTTCTACTATATCAAATATCCTATCTTCAAGTTTTTCTTTAGCTGTATTACTTAATATTATCCTACCAACTTTGTAATGATATTCCAATCTATCTTTTTCTTTTATCAATGAATATACTGCCTCCCTTACTCTGTCATGGGCAAATCTGTATTCTTTTTCTATCTTTATTATCATTCCTTCATTTATCGATTCTTTTATCCCTTCAAATATCTCATCAATCGATTTTCCATTGATTTCTGATATTTCCAAAAGATTAAATCTCATTCCTATTATTGACCCTATCTTTAATATATTCTGTGTTCTTTCATCAAATTTTTGTACCATTTGAATCATAAAATCAACTACATTATCTGTTATCTTTGCATTCTCTATTCGACTCAAATCCCATTCCCAACCATTCTCATACCAAATATGTTTTTCATCATATAAATTTTTTAAAAACTCATTTACAAAAAATGGATTCCCTTTTGTTTTATTTTTTACTAATAATGATAATTCACTAACATCATCTTTTCTTCTGCATAATGTGTCTGCAATTAATTGGTCAAGAGAGTCAGAATCAAGCGTATCTAACATTATTGTATTTATTTTTATATCTGCTTTTCTCAATCCTTCTATTAACATCATCAAAGGATGTGAATTATCAACCTCTGTATCCCGATATGAACCTATCAGAAAGAAATATTTCAATGATTCATCCTGTAAAATGTTATTTATCAGTTTCAGACTTGCACTGTCTGCCCATTGAAGGTCATCAAGAAAAATTATTAGCGGATGGTATTTATTCGCAAATACTTTAATAAAGTTCTGAAATACATAATTAAAACGATTCTCAGATTCTCCCGGCGATAATTCAGGAACCTCTTTTTGCTTACCGATTATAAACTCAATTTCAGGTATTATATCTGCTATTAATCCTCCATTGCTTCCTAAACTTTCATTAATTACTTTCTTCCATACTGTCATATTTTCTTCAGTTTCACTCAGTATCTGACTAATTAAATCATGAAATGCCTCTATTATCGAATAATATGGCATATTCCTTTTGAATTGATCAAATTTTCCAGATATAAAATATCCCTTCTCCTTTACAAGTGGTTTTTGGATTTCCTGTATAAAAAATGATTTCCCTATTCCAGGTGAACCTGCTACCAGTGTAAATACTCTTTCTCCTATTGTTACTTTTTTGAAATCATTAAACAGTATCTCAACTTCATTTTCCCTGCCATATAGTTTTTCTGAGATATGAAACTGATTCGATATATCATTTTCTCCTATTTTAAAATCTGTTATTTTCCCATGTTGTAACATATTTTGATAACATTTATCAAGGTCTGCTATTAACCCCTGTGAACTCTGATACCTTTCCTCAGCTGTTTTTGATAATAATTTCATTACTATATTTGAAACTGTCTCATTAATTTCCAGATTTATCATTTTTACTGATATTGGGTTTATCGCTATATGAGAATGTATCATCTCCATTGTATCATTTATCTCAAATGGAGTTTTTCCTGTTAACATTTCATAGAATGTAATCCCAAGAGAATAATAATCAGTTCGATAATCAACAAAACGATTCATTCTTCCAGTCTGCTCAGGTGAAATATAAGAGAGAGTTCCTTCAAGTTTTTCAACATTTGCATTTTCCTGAAGTTCCCTCTTAACAATTGAAGCTATACTGAAATCAATAATTTTTATTTCTTCTGTTGTTTCATTGATTATTATATTGTGTGGTTTTATATCTTTATGAATAATATTGTTTTTATGAATTCCATCAATTGCTTTAACTATATCAATAGCAATTTTCAAAAAAGATTTTATATCAATTTTATGTTTTATTAAATATTTATCTAATGATATCCCACCAATATCCTCCATAATAAGAGCTTTACTATGGTCAATATTCTCAATAGAAAAATATCTAATTACACCTGATATATTCATTTTATTCATTATTCTATATTCATATTCAAGTTGTTCCAAATCTGATTTTAAAGGGAATTCAGATTTAAGAATTTTAATAATTACTGGAATATTATCTTTTTCTTTTATTGCTCTGTAAATTATTTTTCTTTTACTTTCATAGATTTTTTCATTTAATTTATAACCTGAAATTTCTAACATAGACTAACTCCAATAATGATATATATAATTATATATCCAAAACTTTGAGTTTGTCAAAAAAATTGCAATTTAAATTAAAAAAAGATTCTCAAAACTCTTAACCATACATTAAATTGGATACAAAATTAAATAATATAATTTTATCAAAGTATACTCTATATTTAAAATTCCATACACTCAATATTAAAATGATCTTTTACAAATTGGCGTAATTTATCAGGGAGGGTAAACATATTAAAATTTTTATCTATTTACCCTTTACAAAAACTTCTAGTAGCTTGATAATTTATCAACTTTATTATTGATTTACTTCACCACCTGAAGCCCAAATTTCTGATAAATATTATCCCTATCAACTGTTGGGTTTTGTTTGCCATCAGCAAGTTTTGGGACTTCTACTATAACAAAATTTCTAAGTTCATCAACTGATACTTTGCCGTCTTTATCTGTATCAGATTAAATCATAATTATTTATCTATAACAGTTGCCTTATGTTTTTCAATAATAAAATTTCGTTCTTTATCTATTTTTAAATTCCAATCTTGATGAATATTCATATTATAATTTTCTCCATTATATGCTTTTGCCTTCCAATTGACATCAAAACTGACAAAAAACATTCTTGTTTCATCTCCAGTTACTTTTAAATTGGATATAATATGAGTATTCCACTGGATATTATTAATTACTCCATTGTACCATTTTTCAAAATCTTTAATGCTTTTAATAGGAAAATCAGGAAAGTACATATCTACTTTTTGTGGGTCTAAGTGTTTTTTAAAAAAACTAATATCAGATTGATGATCAAATCCAGAAAACCAATTATAGACAAATGCTTTTACATCATTTTCACTGTACATAGTTTTTGCATTTTTGTCATAACTTTTTGAATCAAAAAAATTGATAATTTCTTTTTTACCATCTTTTACCGCTTTTTCATAGGGAGTAAGACCGTCTTTTCCCTTGATGTCTGTTTTTGCTCCAGAACTAACTAGAATTTTTACAGCTTCAAGATTATTAGCCCATACAGCATCATGAAGTGGTGTATAACCATTTGATGTTCCTATTGCATTAACATCAAATCCATTGTCAATTAAAAGAATAATTATTTCAATATTTTTTTGAAACATTGCCGCATGTAAAGCCGTTCCTCCAAAAGAATCTCTTTCATCTGGATTAACTTTAGTTTTTAGAATTTTTTTAACTAATTCCATATCTCCATTATAAGCTGCTTTGTGAAGTATATCTCCACAAAATGCTTCAATCAAAAAAAAAGACATTAGTAAGCTAATTAATAAAATTTTTTTCATAATGTTGTATCCTTTCATATTTAATTAATTTATCAATTTAATGAAGCAAGTAGTAAAAAATATACAGATTGATGTTGTATAATATTATTTTACCAGTTCTTTAAATTATAATTTTTACCACCCATTGTAATGAATCTTCTCTTTATCAAATCTTTCTGTATTTTCTACAGAATCTTTTGGATAACCAATTGGTATTAAACTAAATGGTGTAATATATTCTGGTAAATTTAATAATTTTTTTATTCCTTCTACTCTCTCTATGATATTATAAATTCCAAGCCATACACCCCCAAGTCCCAAACTATGTATTGCCAATAACATATTTTGAGTTGCTGCCGAACAATCTTGAGCCCAAAAATCTTGATGTTTTTGAAGTGATTTATCACCGCAGACTAAAATGGCAACATTTGATTTTTTGAGCATTTGAGAATATGGATGAATTTCTGGTATTTTATCCAAAATATTTCTATCATTAATTACGATAAATTGCCAAGCCCTCTGATTTCCTGCTGATGGAGCATACATTCCAGCCTTAATTATCTTGATTATCAAATCTTCAGGAACTAATATATTTGTATAATCTCTTATACTTCTTCTTGTTAAAATAGATTCCATTATTTCCATAAATATTCCCATATCTAAAATAAATTTTTTGTAATTCTAAAAATCTATATATTAATATCATAATTTTTTTTGCATGAATATAAATACTATCAATTATTTTTATTTAATTACATTTTAATTACACATTGATAATTTAAAAGATTATCAATATGTAATCTTAATTATATCTTTATTAAAACGCTTGTAAAATAAAATTATATAGCAACTCACTAGAATAACCGATATATTCTTCTGGTGTAAGTTCTGAAGTAATAACTACAATCATGTTTGTTTGAGGTATCACTATTATAAATTGTCCTAAATAACCAATTGCCGAAAATATTTGATACTGAGCATGAGGTAATAACCACCAGCAATAACCATAATTCCATCCAGGAAAAGGTGTAGCAATCTGCTTTTTGGTGGATTCTGTAACCCATGATTCGTTAATTATCTGTTTACCATTCCATTTTCCTTTATTTAAATATAACGAACCTATCTTAGCCATATCATTTGGAGAAATTTGAAGACCTACTGCACCAAAATTTATACCTTGAGGGTCTTTTATCCAATTATATTCTTTTATATCAAGATATTGAAATAAATATTTATCAGCAAATTCACTTGCAGTTAATTTTGTAGATTTTTGTAAAATAGCAGATAGTAAATGAATATTACCTGAATTATAATTAAATGATTTGCCAGGCTCATCAATCATTGGTTGATTTAAAATAAATTGAATCCAATCTTTTGATGAAACCATTTCTCCATGAGTTGCAACTCCTGTAAACTGTCCGAATTCATCCCATTGGATTCCACTTGCCATTGTTAATAAATCGACTATTTTTATATTTTTCTTTCTATCATCTAAATTTTCTATTTTGTATTCTGTAAAAAAATCTAAAACTTTTTGATTTAAATCTAAATATTTTTTTTCATTGGCGATACCAATCAATATAGACATTACGCTTTTTGTAACAGAATAAATATTTTGAATTTTATTACTATCATAAGAATCTGAATTAAATTCGTAAGCAATAAGATTATTTTTAATTATCAAAATATTGTGAATTTTTTTATTGTCTGATTTTATCTTATTTTCCATCTCAATAATTTTTTCTTTATTAGTAACTAATTTTTCCATATCTCCCTTCTTAAAAATTGAATCATTATTAGATAATGATTTGCAAGAACACACCATAATAATCGAAAAAATTAAAAAAAATAATTTTTTTGACATAAAACTCTCCTTAATATTATTTATTGAGTATAAAGATAATCTATGACGTAACGTGAGAGTCAAGAAATATTTAAGAAAAATTGATAGGAATTTGAATTTCTGTAACAAATTTTTTTGAGTTTAGGGTAATATCATAACAAATTATAAAAGTATTTATAATATTATCAATAATTTTATAATCTTTTTCTTTTACCCAATTTAAAAGAAAATTATATGACTTTTGTAAGGTCTCATATTGTCCATAATGCAAAAAAGAGACGCAAGAATATGCTTCTTTTTTTTCGATAAATGGAAATTTACCAAATAGATTTTTATCTACTTGGACATAGATATCCATATCCGAATTACTAAAATTATTATTCAGATAATTATAGATAATATTTTTATAATATCCATTTGGCTTAATCTGATTTTCTAATAACATAGCCTTAAATTTTCTTAGATTTAAGGCAAAAATATTAAAATCAACTTGTCCCGAAAACCGTTGTGTAGCGACAAATTCATCTGGAATATTTTTTATACTTATTTTTTCTTTTTCAATATTATCTATATTAATCAATTTTATTTTTGATATTTGATTGTTTAGACTTTGTTTTATATTTTCTAAAGATTCAATCTGTTTGTTTAAAAAATTTAATTTATTTTGATATAAATCACTGATAATTTGAAAATCAATATCATTGTGGATAAGGTTACTAATCTCTTTTAATGAGAAATTAAGATTTTTTAATATTTGAATATAATTAATGTCTATTATTTTATCAGGCGAATAATACCTATAATCATTACTATCTATAAAATCAGGTTTTAGAATTCCTATTTCATCATAATACCTCAAAGTTCTTATTGAGATATTACATAATTTTGATATTGTTCCTATATTATAGTATTTATCTTTCATATTTTTAACCTATTTTAATGAATAAATTTATTTTAAAATTGAACTTGTCACAATAGATTTTGCTCCATTTATAGAATAAGTATTATATTCTTTTAAAATTTAAAAGTAAATTGGATTAGAATAAATATTTTATCAGAAATGAAAAAAGAACAACATTTTTGAATATGTTGCTCTTTTTATTTAAATAAATTAACTATATTTCTTTTAAAGAATGCGAAATAGTCAAATTGAAATCCCCTATATGTTCAAGATATTTTAAAATATCCATATAAATAAGTTCTGCTTGAATATCAGCACCTTTAATCATTTTATTTTGTGAAGTTTTTCTCAATCTGTCTCTTTTAGCATCGATTGCTTTTTCCATTTTTTGAGCTAAATTATAATCATGTTCTTTCATATTGTTATTTATAAAATCAGAATTATATTTTACAAAATCTAAAACTTCTGCTGTGTAATCTTCAATTTCATTTTTTGCATTTTTATGAAATTTCATTTTTTTCTTTTCTTTTTTCTTAATTGATTCGATGAGCAAAGTACAACTATTACTAATGCTTTTCAATTCGCTTACTATTATTAACATCGAGTTAATTGTAAAAGAATCCTTATCATTTATAATACGTGTTCTACAATTTGCTAAAAATTTACTTATTTCTATGTACATAATATCTATTTGTGTATCATAATTTTGTATTTTTTCTTCTATTTGATTTACTTCTTCTTTTTTGTCATTCTTTATAGCATTCAAAAAATATAGAAGCATATCATAAGTCATTGTTGAAATTTTACCAATTTCGTTTCTTGCTATCCTTAAATTTGTATCTGCAAAATCGACAAAATTTGTATTTGTTATCTGGAGATGATAACCTCTGTCAATTGCTTCTTTTTTCTCTGGAATTAGAAATTCTACAACTTTAGCCAATTGAGGAATAAACCATATCAAAATAGCAGTATTTATTAAATTAAATGTTGTATGGAACATCGAAAGATGCATAGGTATATTTGACGGATCATTTACATTTCCTGGTATAAAAAAATCTATCATCTTAATAAATGGATAGAATACAAAAACCATCCATATTACACCAAACACATTAAAAAACATGTGTGCCCGTGCTGCCCTACGAGCAGAAACATTCATACCAATAGATGCAAGATGTGCTGTAATTGTTGTACCAATATTTTCACCAAGACATAAAGCAGCTGCTATATCAAAATTGATCCATCCTTTATAAGCCATTGTCATTGTTATTGCCATAGCAGCACTTGAAGATTGTACTGTTACTGTTAATAAAGTACCAATTATTATAAATAAGATTACAGAGAAATGTCCATAACCTGTTAAATTAGTCAAAAATTGAATTGCCTCAACATTACTTTTGATGTCTGGAACAGATTTTTTTAAAAAATCAAGTCCTAAAAACAATAAACCAAATCCTATAAAAAACTCACCAAGATTCCTTAATTTTT